>JAAUYM010066809.1_pt1 | contig 24067 bp, 31 predicted proteins | sample 7278001 | NCBI WGS metagenome assembly JAAUYM01 (sample SAMN14350224, study PRJNA611818) | marine sediment metagenome | isolation source: surface marine sediment (1.8m) | place: French Polynesia: Moorea | collected 2018-08
TCCTCCTCCTCCTCCTCCTCCTCCTCCTCCTCCTCACTCTTCTCCTTCTCCGCCGCCGCCGGCGCCGCCGCGGCCGTCGCCAACTCTGCCTTCTTCCTTCGTTAGAATAACTTCTCCTCTGCTCTGAAGAGGGAGAGAGGAAGCTAGGAGGGAAGGTGCGTAACTTTTTCTCCTTCTAGCCGCGGCCGCGGCGGCGGCAGCGACGGCGGCGGTGGGGGGGGGAGGAGGAGCCAGCAGCAGCCATGGTCGATCAGCCGTTCCGTCCTTCCCTCCGTTCCCTCAGCTCCACCGTCCCTCTCTTCTCTTCCACCGCCACTGTCTTCAGCCAGCATTACGCTACTCCTTTTTTGTGGAATGGCAAGCTATCGAGCATTAAGTATCGATGTCGAAACATATGAGTTGCACGGAATAAAAATACACGTCGGCTTGCACACCCAAATGTCTTTACATGTGATGTTTCCCCAAATTTAGGTAAATGCAAAGCAGGGAAAATGTGGTGCGCCTTCGTCGCTCGTCGCTCCCCACTTCCCCGGCTCGCAGCATCTATCCTCCCCGTCTATGGAGGGCGGGGGAGGAGAGGAGAGGAGAGGAGAGGAGAGGAGAGGAGAGAGAGGTTAGGCAAGCAAGCTGTTCGCTGGCCTGGCTGGAAGTGCTGAAGAGGAGGCAAGGGAGAGAGAAGGGTAGAAGACAGACAGACGACGGGGGAGGAGGAGGAGGAGGAGGAGGACACCAGGCTGAAGAAGAGGAAGAGCTTGACCAACCCCCGGTCAAGTGTGGGGTGAAAAACTTCAATTAGAGGCATAAACCGTGGTAAAGAAATGACAACGACTCAGTAAGTCGATGAGCAAAGCTATATACTCAAAGCCAGTTTCTTGGAAATCTGTGACAAGGACTGACTGATGACAAGAAGAGAAGACGGACGAAGAAAGGAGCCGGGTGGAGGAGGACCCGTTTCCCCCTGGGTGCAACCCGAATTGGATGCGAGATGGCCAAGGTCGCTCCTGCCCTTATCCTCCTGATTAGTCCGTAGAAGGTGACCAAGGATGTTGGTGTCGCACGGAAAAAAAAGGAAAGAGTTTCGTCCTTGCCTCCAGGTGACAGTCTGGCGAAAAAATGAGAAGGAGGCCACTCGATTTACCAGTGCCAGTGTTGTGGTAAATTAAACTGGGAAACAAGCAAAAAAAGAATACTCGCAGCAAAAGCGCAAAGAAAAGTACAAATTTAGGCCTGGAACTTGGCCGTCAATCAGACGAGTCTGGACTGACAGGTGAGAACAGCTTTCTGTTATTATGATCTACGGTACGTATTCCCGGCGAGGTATGACAGTTGGTTTAAATCGCAAAACTCTCTTTCCTCCCTCTTCTTCCCTCGCCCTCCTCCTCCACCTTTTCTCTTATCCCTACGGTATTACGTGCGTTTCCAGTTACGTAGACAGAAATTTCTCTCTTTCTCCTTCTTCCATCTTCTCTCTCTCTCTCTTTCCACGCATCTCTTGACTTGAGAAAGATGAGAGAGACGAGAGGGGGAGAGAGTGGGAAACTGTATCGCATCCCATGAATTGGCGGAATTACACGGAGAAAAATACGGGAGATGAGAGGAGGGAGCGTACGTGAGAATTTGAGTAGGGGAGGAAGGATGAAGAGGAAGATTATATATTTTTTCTTGATGGAGATGAGAGAAAGACAGAGAGAGAGAGAGAGAAGAGGAAACTGTTAGAGGAGGCCTCAACGTTCGCACGATGGATGGAGATTGGCGGGCGTCACCGGCGCGAATGGAAACCGCATTTTCCCCCCTTCTTTACAAGGAAGGCGATGATGGCGATTCCCCTCCTCCATCCCACATAAATCTTAGGGAAAAATTGGAAAACAGCGGTGCTTGTGTTGCGTGTGAGGAAAAATTGTATTTATTGCCTGGTGGACAAGTAGTGTCGTACATGGTGGTTGCTGCGTAGAGAGAGAAGGGAGTCGTTTCCGGCATCCGTGAAAATGGAAAATGAGCCCATAAGCGAAAGGAAGGGAGGGCGAAGAAAGAAAAAGTTGCAGATGTCGCTTCTTCTTCTGTCGGCTCCTCTCTCACAAACACTCAGGCGCACACTGCGCGGAAAAGAATTTGAAGTGGCACTTGGAGGAAAAGGAAAACTCACTGACTTTCCCGGCAGCTCAGACCTCATGCTTCATAATGAAAATAATAATCAAGTGGATACTACCACCTACATTTCGTATTACATTATGGCACACGTACCCTAGTAGTGGAAGGAGAAGGGGGAATAAACATTTCTCAGCGTACTTGCTTTAATCCACCGACATTGGAGGAAGAGGAGGAGGAGGAGGGGGCGGGGAAGGGAGAAAATTGATAACTGCGCCCCTCCGCCGACTTTTGGGGGACTTCGTTGGACCCACACAGAGGAGGAGGAGAAGGAAGCGTTTCTCAAATATTTACCTTTTCACTCCACTTCCTCCTCCTCCTCGTGTTCGTTGCGTAGTACACTTACGTACACTTGGGAGATGCACTGCGTAGGGGTGTGAAGAGGAAGAGGACCTGCTGTTGTTTTGGCGGGAAAGCGAGTGGATGGATGGGGGGCACCTCGGGAGGACGGGGCAAATAAACTATGTCCAGATAAGACGGAGGCTGCCCAACTTTGCAGGGAGAGAAAGTCAGATCACTTCCCCAATGGGATCGTGAGCATGGCTTCAACGCGGATCCAGCACCACCTGCACCAGCAGGCGGCGGCGTCAGGTGGGGCCAACCTGGGCGGCAGGGGCGGAACAGGAGGAGCAGGAGCGGGGACAACAGGGGTCGCCTCGAAGCCGCTGGCGGCAACCATGAAGGGAAAGATTGCCTCCAGGTACGTACCTCTCTAGAGATGGCTTTCGTCGGCATCAAATTGTTGATTTGCTTTACGTAAACTTATTTCTTTCAGGGCTCACTCTTTCAAGGAGAACTTATTGGAGGCCTTTGGCCACCACAGCCATCACCACCACGGCAACAGCAGCCTCAACTGCTCCCTGGATCCGGTCCCCGCCGTCGCCACCGCCGCCAACGGCAGCGCGTCCTCCTCGAAGAGGCCGTCTATCAAGCTGGCCAAGAAAACGAGCTCTACGGACAACCTGATCGGGTACTCCGAGCCGCGCCAGAGCACGGACGGGCTGGTGCGCGACGTTCAGCTCTCCCTGCGCTATTTTGAGGACGCAGTGTCCAAGGGCACGTACGAGCTGCTACCCGGCTGCGCCTCCATCGTGCTGGAGCGCGTGGTGGCCATCCAGGCTTTCGCCTTTCACGAACAGCCGGACATGATGAAGGAGGACCCAAGGGCAGCGGAGGCGCTGTCCAGGCTGTACGCCGCCGTCTCGGCGCTGGTCCGGTGGGCCGACGCCGTCATCGTGGCCAAGAGCGGGTCGGCTGCAGCCACTGCTGTGGGGGAAACGACCGGAGACTTATCTGGGTCGGTGGTAGAGCCCGTCAGGAAGGCGGTGATTGTTCTGGTTAACCGCCTAGCCCAGCTGTCCGCGGTCGGCGAGGGCGGCGCTGGCAGCCTCGTCCTGTCCAAGGCCTCTGGGCTGCACAATTCGCTCCCGGACATATCTAGCAGTCAGCAAGATCTCAGTCACGTCGGGCAGAAGGAAGAGCCGCCGAGACTTCCTAAGAGGAGAGACCATCACCACCATCGACACCACCACCATCACCGCCACCATCACCATCATCACCACGGGCATCGTCGCAGTCGCAAGGACAATCAGCAGCAGCAACAGCCACAACCGCAGCAGCCGGCGCCGCCGCTGCCTCCGAAGCTGGCCAAGCAGTCGTCGTCCTTGTCGGCCTCCTCCTCGTCCGACCGCACCCACGTGGTATTGGCGGACCCGACGGCGTACGGACAGGCAGACTGGTTCTCCAACCCGCTCTTCGAAAAGAAGAAGACGGCGGGCGGTGCGCCACCGCCACCGAGGAGGACCTGCTACGAGACGTCTTTCATTGGCGACGCTCCGCCACCTCCAGTCAGACAGCAGCAGCAGCAGCAGCAGCAGCAGCAGCAACGCCGCCCGTCCAGAGCGGCCACCCTGGACGAGGTAGACATGGCGGTCGCCTCTGACAGGTACAACTTTCCGTTCATGGACGAGGTTGCCTCTCCCCTCGAGTCAAGCAGGGAGGCGGCGATCTTCTTCCCCGTGGGGGGAGGAACAGGGGAGGAACTGCACCAGGTAATGGCGTCCCACCAAGAGCCTCCACCCGCTCTGCCGAGGAAGGAGGCGAGGAGGAAGCGATCGCAGTACGACAATGTCTGGGAGGGATCCAGCAACAACGGTGGCAACAGTAGCCAGAACAATGGCAGCAGCAACAACAACGGGAGCAGCAACGTCAGCCCGGCCTACCTGACCTCCTCCCAGAGCTTTGACCTCGGCCTTCGCGGGGGCCCCACAGTCAGGACGGCTGCAGCGGCGCTGGCGGAGGAGGACGGGAGGAGGATGTCGGACGGTGGCGGTGGCAGCGGAGGTGCGCCGCCGCCGCTGCCGCCAAAGAAGAGGGACATCATCAACTACATGGAGATGCTGGGACAGTCGCTGCTGCCGACCAGTAAGTCGCTTTGCCGCGAGCCCAACGTTCTTGTAGCAGTTTGATATGTAATAATAATTTTAGGGGAAGACCTGATGCAGAGCATCGCGCAGACGCAACTCCTGCTGCGCAACGTATGGGCCGACAATTACCATCAATTCGGAGAGTTCATCCCCTCGGACAACAACGTCTTCAACCACTTCCCCACGGCCCAGGACCTCTTCACCCGCAACATGGACCTGTCTTGGCTGGAGCCGGACCCGAGCTTCAACAGACTTCCGGACCCAGCGCCTGGTAAAGCATCAGTTGGGATATGTGATACCGGGACATACCTGTAAAGGTGATTTTTTTTTTACTTCTTGTGATTCTTGCCGCAGCTGACTTGTCATCTCAGCTCTTCCGACCCTTCGACGCCCTGTACAACAGCGGCAGTAGCAACGTCCCCCCGGCGCTCCCGCCAAAGAAGAATCGAATCAGTCAGCAAGACTACCAAAGACGCCAGCAGCAACAGCAGCAGTTTTCCAAGAGGGAGCGCATTATTCCCATCGTACGTGAGTCTGACGGGAGCGTGGTGGCTCCAAGGCTGCGCGGCGAGTACTCTGGCTGCGGAGGCAGCGGCGGCGTGCCCCTCTCCAAGCGGTTCTCCACGGAGTCCGCCGGCACCAACAGCGCCAGCAATAGCTCCGTCTACTCCGCGGAGGCAGAGGCGGAGGCGGAGGGGTCGGAGGAGGGGAGGCCGGACTCCATTGGGAGCAGCGGCAACGACAGCGCGGCGCCCTTCAGGCCCGGAAACTTTCGTTCGCCGGTGCCTTCTCTGCCACCGGGGCCCGCGCCGCCGCCGCCGCTGATCCCGCCGCAATCGACATCGCCGACGCCGCCCAGAACCCCGTCGCCAGTCACGTCGGTGGATAGCGGAGGAGGAGGGCCAGGTGGAGATGGAGGAAGGGGCAGGAAGAAGAAGTCTCGTCGACAGCAGCCGTCGGCGGAGGGGAAGTCTGCGGGCTCCTCCTCCGGCTCCCCGGACGAAGTGCCGGAGGAGTCCGCGCTGAACAAGCTTCTGTGCGAGGAGGAGAAGGAGGGCAAGCAGTGGATGCGCAGCCTTATCTACGCCAACAACTCCGAGGGCATCCTGGAGCTTCGCGCCGGGGACATGGACGAGCTGATCGTGCTGGCCACCCAGACCACCAACAGGGACTTCGTCTACCAGGACGCCTTCCTCCTCACCTACCGCACCTTTGTCACCACTATGTCCCTCCTCAGGAAGCTGCAGCACCGGTTCAGGGCGTTTGCCGACCATCGCAAAGAGGGACAAGATCAAGAGGAGGATGGGGGCGACGACCCGACCAGGCTGAGGGCGGCCAGGTCGGCCTTCTCCCTGATGGTGCGGGTGGTGGACTCGCTTATCGACTGCGATCTTAACTCTGCCACCGTCAGCTCCAACCTGTCCTCCTTCATCTCCGAGTTGGTTGAGAGGGGCGACCTGCTGCTGGCCAGAGCACTCAGGACGAAGTTTATTCAGAAGTACGAGGAGCACCGGACCAAGAACCTGCCGGAACTGGACTTTGGCAGGCTAGCCCTCAATCGTAAGAATAAGTTCTTTTTTCCCTTTTTTTGGGAAACGCATTGTTCTGAAAATTAATGTGTTCTTTTCCAGAAAAACCGCCATCTATCCTCCACTTCAAGTCGTCCGAACTGGCGGAACAGATCACTCTGATGGACCACCAGCATTTCATCAAGCTAGAGCCGGGAGAGCTCCTGCTGTGGGTCAAGGAGCAAAACGAGGAGAAGTCGCCCAACCTGGTCAAGTTCACCAAGCACTTCAATGCCATGAGCTTTTGGTGCAGGTGAGAACAGAATCATCTTACCACACACTGCGGTCTTGTTTCTCACCCTCCCATAAATTTCTGCATCCATTACTGTGTTTTCAGGACTTGCATTCTGATCGAGTCCGACGCGAAGGAGCGCGAGCGCCTGGTCAACAAGTTCATCAAGGTGATGAAGTGCCTGAGGAAGCACAACAACTTCAACTCGTACCTGGCCTTCCTCTCCGCGCTTGACTCCGCCTCAATCCGCCGCCTCGACTGGCCCAAGAGCATTACGGACACCATCGGGGAGTACAGCGCCATCATCGACTTCTCGGGATCTTTCAAGGCCTACAGAGAGGCGCTCGCCCATGCGAGGTACTGATGGTACCTACAGTTCAGCACTGGTGCCATTGCACATATCTGGGTCTCATTTTTTTTTTAAAAATGCTTGTTTCCAGGCCGCCTCTGATCCCCTACATGGGCCTGGTTCTCCAGGACTTGACCTTTGTCCACATCGGCAACAGCGACAACGTCAAAGGCGGCAGGGTCAACTTTGCCAAGCGATGGCAGCAATACAACATCTTGGTAAGTCAGTAAGAGAAGTTAACAGTCTGGCTATGCTATTTTGCGATTTAATTTTTTTCATTGCTTGTCAGGATAACGTTCGTCGCTTCAAGCGCGCTCACTACCATTTCGTTCGTCGTGAGGACATCGCCCACTGCTTCGGCCACTTCGACCGCGCCTTGCCGGAGAATAGGCTCTGGGAGCTCTCAGAGAAGCTGAAGCCCAGGCATGGCGGAGGAGGGACTTTCATGGCAACGACGGCAACGGCGGCGGCGGCGGGGGAGAGCAACGACCAACAGCACCAGCAGCATCCACCGACCTGACGAAGGCTCTCCTTCTGGTGAAGGAGCCAAGGAGAGAAAGGAGGAGGAGGAGGAGGAGGAGGAGGAGGAGGAGGAGTTGAACGACATCTCTTGTCCGCACATTTTATCAAACAAAAAATCCTACATAAGTCTCAAGCAAAGGAAGACAGAAAAGGTTCGCTTCTTGATGGTTTTTAAAAAATTCAGCTTCTTGCAGGTGTGTACTAGATGTAGATTATAGGGAAAAAAACGGAAAAGCGCTTTGCTGTACTACGTTTTAATTGTGATGGTAATGGCTATGTATGGAAAAAAGGTGTTGTAACTGTCGGATCACGTAATCTGAAACCCACCCCCTTCCTCCTCTAAAGAAATGTCAACCGGTGAATCTTGACCATTTGAAAAAAAACGGGAAAAAGGAAGGGTAGAAATTTTCAACGAAACTATTCTTACAGAAGACGACAAAAGCAAAGAGCCAAAAAAAAAAAATTAGGAACGTTTTATTTTGCAAAGGATACCAAAATTCCCTCTCCCGCTACCGGGACATCACGACCATATTGGTCAAACGTAGTAAAATTCCTATGAATTTGATGTAATTGTGCGTTGTATTGTAAATGTTTCTAGAAATGAAAAAACTCCCATCTCCCCCAACAAGGCTGTGAAGCAAAGGACTCCTGAAGATACTTTTAACCTATGGGAAAAAGAAAAGGAACAAGATAACATCATCATCCGCATAAGAAAAAAAAGTACTAAAAGCGCTTTACCCTCTCAATGCAGCAGCACTCAAGTCAAAAGAAGCTCTTTTTAAAGTCAAGCACAAGGAGAGAAGAAGAAAAAGAAATCAATGCCGAAATTACTTTAAGAAAACATTGAGATATTTGACTATAGAAGAGATGAGACACCGCATACCCTTCCCCCCCCCCTCCCCTATGTTTTCTCTCGAGATTTGTCAACCCCCCCCCCCACCAACACTCCCAAGTATTCCAACACTCACTCACTCACTCACTCACACAGGTAATATGAAGCATGTCCGCAGAAAGACTCGAATCGTCGGTGTTACAACATGCATAAAGGCAAATATACAGTATATGCAAACCATGCCAATACGTACAGTTTGTAATCATGGAAATGGAAAGTATGTATCTTTTTATTACTCGGATCATTTATTGCCGGCCACAGTAGAGGTAACTTTTTGCCAATTGCCCCCCTTCTAAGTGTATTTATAATATGGCAACTCCGCCATACCTTACTGGTAGGTCCAAAAATCCAACTGTAGTAGTACGGTATGTGTACATGGCTATCCAGTCCAGTGCTCCCGCCTCCCTCCCCCCTCTTCCCTCCATGCCACTTTCCGAGGAGAGGAGAGGACAGGAGAAGAGGTGTCTGTGGCCGCAACTGCAATCCGCTCGCCACTGCAGGCCAATAGAGGCGACCAGAACAGCGAGTGGAGCTTTCTTAGGTGACGGCGTTTTTTTGCCAAAGGCGTTTTTAAACGTCGCAGTGCTCACGGTCCCGCAGAGACATTTTAACTTGATGCTTCTGACTTCTCCATTTTCTTCTTTCTTTTAAGTTGGAATGAGTTTCGCTCTTGGGCCTTATTTTCTATTATTAAGCCGATTTCGAAACTATTTTTGTCACATTTCTTCCAAAGAACTTGGCCACAGGCGGAGCAAAACAACAAAAAAATCCAAAGTGCACTTGCTGGCCTGTGTGAAATTACTGCACGCTCACGTTTCATCACAGAGAACAAGAAAAAAAAACCATCATTAATCTTTGTTGGGTCTCGACAATGTCCTCCTCTCTCCTCCGCCCGCTGTCGTTCGGCCGCGGCGTCCCAGCCCTCGTCCGGGCGGCGTCCTCCGGCGGCGGCGGCGGCGGCGGCGGCGTAGGAGGCGGAGGCGCAGGAGGCGGCGGCGCAGGCAAGAACCTGGTCCTGATCGACGGCGTCCGTACGCCCTTCCTGCAGTCCTTCACCCAGTACAAGGGCCTGTGGCCGCACGACCTGCAGCGGGCGGCGCTGGTGGGGCTGGTCAAGCGCACCGGGGTGGACAGGGACGCCGTGCAGTACATCTGCTGCGGCACCGTCATCCAGGAGGTGAAGACGAGCAACGTGGCGAGGGAGGCGGCGCTCGGAGCAGGATTCTCCGACCGCATCCCGGCGCACACAGTCACCATGGCGTGCATCTCCTCCAACCAGGCCATCACCACCTGCCTGGGGCTGATGAACGCCGGCGTCTACGACGTCTGCGTGGCGGGAGGGGTCGAGTTCATGTCAGACGTGCCCATCAGGCACTCAAGGTGGGCGAAGATATTAGGTACCATTCTGCTAGATTTGGGCTCATGTCTTCCCTCGTTGCCCCCCATCGAAGGAAAATGAGGGAGGTGATGCTGGCCGCCAACAAGGCCAAGTCGACGATGCAGATGCTCAACCTGGCCAGCCGCATCCGCCCCAGCTTCTTGGCCCCGGAGCTGCCGGCCATCGCGGAGTTCTCCACCAACGAGGTGATGGGCCACTCGGCCGACAGACTCGCCGCCACCTTCGGGGTCACCAGGAAGGAGCAGGACGATTTCGCCATCAGGTCGCACACCCTGGCTAAGAAGGCCCAGGACGAGGGCAACCTGAGCGACGTGGAGCCCTTCAAGGTGCCCAAGGTGGACGAGATGGTGGCCAAGGACAACGGGATTCGCGTCTCCACCCCGGAGCAGATGGCCAAGCTCAAAGCGGCATTCATTAAGCCCCACGTGAGACGATCAAAAATAACTACGTAACTACATAGTCGGGAGGTGGCAGAAGTGGTAGATTCGATCCCTCTTTAGGGCACCATCACGGCGGCAAACTCGTCCTTCCTGACCGACGGCGCCTCCGCCTGCCTTCTGGCCACGGAAGAGGCGGCCAAGCGGCTGGGACTGAAGCCCAAGGCCTACCTGAGGGCCTTCACCTACGTGGCGCAGGACCCGCAAGACCAGCTCCTGCTGGGCCCCGCCTACTCCACGCCCAAGGTGCTGGGGCTGCAGGGACTCAAGCTGAGCGACATCGACGTCTTCGAGTACCACGAGGCCTTTGCCGGGCAGATCCTGGCCAACCTGAAGGCCATGGACTCGGACTGGTGCGCCAAGAACGTCATGGGGCTGAAGGAGAAGACCGGCGCCGTTCCAATGGAGAAGTTTAACAAGTGGGGAGGGTCAGTCTCCATCGGGCACCCGTTTGGGGCGACAGGGGTACGTTTTCCTTTCTCTTTTTTTTTTGCTCTGAGAAAAGTTAGCAAAAAAGTCCCGTCGGGACATCGAGATACTACTGCAGTACTCCCTTCTACAATACTATATACGTACTTTTAGTGTACACTTAGTATGTACGTAGGTAGACATTGCATTTCTCACTTCAACATTTCAGGTGAGACTTGCAATGCACACAGTGAACCGCCTGATCAAGGAGGACGGCCACTTTGGCCTGATCGCCGCCTGCGCCGCCGGCGGACACGGAGTCGGGATGATTGTGGAGAGGCACCCGGACGCAAAGGAGGTCTGAGGGTTTCTTTTTTTTTCCTTCCAGCAACACGTCCGTCGCCGCGTAAAGGAACTCCCAGTGTCGAACATGTTTGATATTTATTATGGTTGATTTTTTTTCTCGACACCCCCCTTCTTTTTAGTAATAAAAAAGCTCTAATAAACGGCCAGCACACCCAGCAGAATTTCCTTCTTACCGATCCACCTGCTGCTTTATTTACTGTACCTACTGTACTTACTGTACTGCAGTCGCAAGGGATCTCAAATGCTCCTCGGGAAAAAAAAATTCAATCGTCTTTTATACCGAAACCTGCGTTACTTTCACCACCTCGAGGTATCTCAAAAGCAACGTGTCTTAACGGAAGTTTTATATCCTGAATCCGCTGCCGGACTTGGAAGTGTCGATGTGCTGCAGCTTGAGGTAGACGTCGGTGCCGTAGCCGGGCATTGACTTCAGGGTCAGCGAACCTCCCAGGTACTCTGCGTAGGCGCGCGACACCGGCAGTCCGAAGCCGTAGCTGGAGTGGAGAAAAGATTGAAACTAAAATGCAGGGCTCTTCTTCCCGAATTTTGACATCATCGCAAGTTGTGCCTACCCGTGCATCGGGCCGGAGGACGAGCGGTTTATGGCCTCCATCATGTTCCCGAAGATGTCCTGGTCCATCAGCTGCTCTGTGCTCTCCTCCGCCGTTGAGAAGCTGTACTGCATGACCTTGTCTATCTTGTCGTGAGGGATGCCGCCTCCTCGATCGGAGATTCTATTTTAGAATTTAAAAAAAGTGTAATGACCCCCAACTGTGTACGTGGGTGTGGCGACGATAACCACTACGTATAGTCCAACCTGATGATAAAATCCCTCTCGTTGTTAACTATGGTGATCCTAATGTGCGATAGGGCATGGCCCTTCAGCCCCTGGTGCGACTCGAGGGTGGCCCTGACCGCATTCTTCAGCAGCTCCGGGAGGATGTAGTCCAGAGGCATCTCGCAGTAGTCAAAGGCGGCGCTCACGTGGCCATCCACGTCAAACTCTGGCGCGTGACCGTACCTACCACGATCACATCAAGAAAAGCCGTCGTGTTTCTTGACTTTTAAAAGTCTTCTGAATTTAATTATATAAAGACGCACCGTTCCTTGGCGATCTCCTCTACAAATCGGATCTTCTGATCAATGACGTCCTTCAGCTTCATCTTCAGCCTGTAGATGCCGACGTGATTGGGCTGCAAAAGATAATTATATATACTGTAGGGAGAAGAAGCAGTCATATCCATATCGGAACTCCGTTCCATCATGTACTGCGCTCAACACGCAACAAAGGAATTAGCCACATCACGCTTCAGTCGAGTGCGGAGTGACCTAATATGGTACGTACTACGTACTGCCGACTTTCGCGCCATATCGGACGTTTCCGCGGGCGGAGGAATTTGTGCCTAGTTAGGTGCCAAGACAGGACGGAGGCAGTCCGGCCCAGACGCTCACGTGTACGTTACACGTGGCGTGGCAGGGATTTGCGAATGGGCCAGACAGATGAATTGAAGGAGAGAGGAGGGGGGGGTTGGGCGGAGACTGTTGCGCAAACTCTGTTTTCCTCGTACTATGTGCATAACTGACAAAAAAAAACCCACAATGCACTATTGAAGGGCGACAAAAGGGGAAACTCTAATTACCTTCTGATCTCTCAGAGCGATCTGATGCGTAGCCAGCATCCTGATGCCCAGTCTCGAGGTCAGGTTCTTGTCGAGATAGCTCCTGATGAGGTCCTCGTCCTTCAAAACACGAGGAAAGCAAATGAACAGGAATCAAAAGCCTGCATCTGACAGCTGAAAGTGTGCCTCCCACACCTTGATGTGCTTCCTGCACTCCTTGAATCCTTGGGCGAGTTGTGAAACGACGTCCTTGTGATCGTTCAGGAGATTTTTAAGCACCTAAGTAAATTGGACAACACCTTTAGCATTAAACGCAAATAAACGGTTTGAAGAGAAAGAAAGGTGTACGTACCATCTCACGTACAACTCACCAGAGTAAAGTTGTCTGCGTCTTCCACCGTGGAGACCTCTGTGAAGTCGTTCAGGATGTTGAAGGCCCTGATGTAGAGCTCGTGCACTCCCAGGATGGTCGGGTTGCAGCCGACGATGAAGGGCAGCTGGCGGATGCCGGCGATCCGGTGGGCCACCCGGATCGGCAGCTCTCTCCTGAGGAACTGGGCGTTAGACTGAAACCGAAAGTAGGAGGAGGAGGAGGAGGAGCAATTAGTATTTTTTTTCTCCACACACTTTGTACCACATACTAGTACGTACTATGAGCTTCCTGTCCATGTCGATGCCGTTCCCGACGTTGGTGTACATCATCATCTCCGAGGTGATCCTGATGGAGGGCATGGCCGCGGCCTCGTCGATGGCCGTCTGGTTGTAGAAGGAGGAGACGGTCCTGCTGCGCTCCCTCTGCGCCGAGGGGCCGTTCGGGTCCTGCTGGCTGTGGTTCTGCTGCTGCGGGATGTAGTGGCGCACGGCGGTGCGGAAGGGCGCGGGATTCCTGGCGACGTTGGTGGTGGCGGCGGCGGGGACGGAGCCGACACCCTGGAGGCCTTTCTCCTGATCCCTCCTGGAAGAGCCGTCTTCCTGCAGGCAAATTTATATACGGTCAATGTCGGTCAAGATAGGGACAGCGCGATGGCGACCTCGCTCAGGTTGGGGTCGCTCCGCGATGGAGCCGGAACATGGGGCCGGAGCAGCCTCCACTGCGTTGGGGCTAAAACGGACTTGAGGGACATGTTGCCCCCTACCAAGACCACCTTTACGCGTGTCAGATTCGTTCTCTCTCTAGTTACAAGTGCCAACTGTTTGGCGGTTGGCTTTTCTTCCGGCAACGCGGAGATCAAACCAGTTGGTCGTTAGAGAGACAGCGGAGCTAGTAAAAGTAAGTTTTGTGACTCACCGGAATGTCTGGCCGGCCGCCTCTGTACGGGGAGGAAGACGCGCTTCGGGCCTGGGAGAAGAGCCTCGTGGAAAAAGTGGCAGGTGCCAAGGAGAAGGAGGCCGTCAGCGGCAGGTCGGAGACCGACGCCGCCCTGATGGCCACGCGGATGGCGGTGGAGCACACCGGTCTAGACATATTTTGCGGCGTGGAAGACGAGGAGCGGCTCTGGTGGACGACGTCGAATTAAAATTTGGCAACAGTCAATTTCCCGCAAAAAAACACACATACAACTTTTGAATTCTAGAAATTATTCTTGGGCACGCTTTTCTTCCTAAGATGCACACCCGCGCCACCTTTAGCTATTACTGCAGTGCTAGTTGCCCCCCTCCCCACTTCTTGCCTCCTTTCGCCGACGATGTGCTGTTGCCAAGGCCAGCCCAGACTCGGCATTTACCCCCCCCCCTCTACCTACTACACCGCCCTGGTAAAAAGAGCTCTCCTCCTCTCTTCAGCTTCAGCCTTCTTCTCTGTCAGACTCTCTGGCCGCTTACGTCGCTCGGCTTTCTAAGTTCTCGGGAAGAGATGGAATGAAAAGCTGGTGTTGGGGGGAGGGGAGGGGACAGTTTAAGCTTCTTGTTTGTTCCACATAAGTAGGTACAATTCTTGAATATGTAACATGGGGCTAACGGCATGGGAATGACACGTACGTACTTTATGCACACGGTAGTTCAGATGACGACAATTGATGCGGAAAAGCAACAAAGAAGGATCTTAGCGATATTTCTCCGTTACAATTGCTGGTTGGGAAATTCTTAGTTTCGACAAATGATCCGCAGTCCCGTTTTTTCATATAATGGTTTTTTTCCCCTCTCTTTCTAAACATTCGCATTAGTACAGTGCATCCTCCACACATTCTGCGAAAGAATCATTAACCGACTGAGCATCACAAAAGGCGCAAGGGAAAAATTTCAGGGCAAGATGCCAGAAATCGCAAAATTAGGGCAGGCAAAAGCTGTGTAAAAGCGTAAACTGCGCACAATTCTTAATTCTTTAAGACTATATTATCAGTCAGCCATGCGCCGCACCGTCATCAGCCCCTGGCTGCTGCGCATCCCCTGCTGGCTGCTCGTCACCGCCTTCCTCTTCAAGGTCTCCAGCATCTGGTACTCCCCGGTCCCCGCCGACCTTCACGAGGGCATCATGATGAACGGCCAGAACGTCGACGCTGCCGCCGCCGCCGCCGCCGCCGCTTCCGCGGTCGTGCCCCCCGAGCGCGACGACGACGTCTCGTACGACTTCGTCGACGTGGAGGACCCTGTCATCCGTAGCCAGCGCTGCGACGCTTGCAGGCTGGTCGGGCGGAGGTTCGACGCCGCCTTCGAGCTGGCCGAGGAAAACCTTCTCTCCGACGGCACCAGGGACGAGCTGGACGTGTCCGAGGTCGGCGCCGTGGTGGCGCACGTTTGCTCCAAGCGGCGCATGGCCGACGTCGCCCCCATGGTGTGGCGTGCGCAACGGAGACTGGGAGCAAAGTAACAGCATGAAATGATCACCTACTCTTCTTTGCTAATTGACTGATTATTACAGAATACTCTTATTACTACTGTTGCAGATTACTATTATTGCTGTTATTACAAATTGTTCATACTGCTGTTGTTTGCAGACTACTCTTATTGCTATAGTACTATTGTTACAGCATGAACTTGGGTCCTAACTGCATCTTACGGCAACAAACACCTTATTGCACCACTTTAACTCAGGGGCCTAGAGACCTGGGTCCGCCTGCAGCGCTCTCCCGGCCTGGTCGAACCCGACTCCGTGGACTGGCCCCAGCGGGTGCGCAACCACTGCCGCTTCCTGGCCGAGAAGCTGGAGGGCGACATCATCTACGACATGTGGCTGCGGACGTCGGCCAACCAGCCGGACATCTTCGAGTCCTTCCTCTGCTACGGCGACGGCGTCTTCGCGGACTGCAACGAGTGGATCTCGCCAGACCAGTCATGGCCGGCGGGGGACCTGGAAGAGGAGGAGGAGGAGGGGGACGGAGAGGAAGAGGAAGAGCAGGAGATCGAGGAGGGGGAGAAAGAGGACCCCAGGGACAGTGACAAGACAACAGCGACACAGGAGCAACTTCAGCGCGAGGCGGACGAGGAGCCTGACTTCTTGAAAGGACTGGACGAGGCCATTGACAGGGTGGCAGCGGAGGCCGTGAATGCGTCGACGTAGACAAGAAGAGGTGCTCATTACTTTCGTATTGCGGTTTGTCATGATACTGTAAGTTGTAATGCAAATAGCTTTGCTGCTGTTGGTGCAGAAGTCTTATAAGAGTCGCCAGAAAGAAAGCGTCTACCGGTACACGTGTTTCTCAATCGTGAAAGTCATGCGGAATAAGTAAAATAATGGTACTGTATCGTCAACATCAAGTTTTTTTTCTACCACGCTGTCGCTGTCAACTAACTTTGCGCTTTCAACAGCGTTTGTGTGGGGACAGAACGATGTAACACTCTAAACGTTGAAAGATGGCAACGCTGAAAAAGAATGGTAAACAAACAGTGGAAAAAGTGGCGACTCACTCAGCTCACTCACCGCCGGCAGAAGGGAGAGACAAGACACAAGTCGTGGCACTCGCGTCCGTCCAGGCAAACGATTTCGACGTTTCGTTCCCGCCGGAGTCCTGCCACTGCCAGTGCCACTGCGACTGAGCCATGGCCTCCACTGTCCTCAACGAGCCTCCAGCGGAGGGATTCTCATTTGAAAATTGCAAGAGGTAAGGGATAAACTACAGGATTGCACTAAGAACTTGGGACCGGGACCGGGGGCCTTGCATCTCCTCCTCCCCTCCTGTGGTGCTCATTACGCAGGAATGCCTTCCTGGCCGCCAAGGGCTTCTCCGCGCCGAAGATGATGAAGACCGGCACCACCATCTGCGGCTGCATCTTCAAGGACGGCATCGTCTTGGGGGCCGACACCAGGGCCACTGGCGGGGACATCGTCTCCAACAAGAACTGCATGAAGATCCACAAGATGGCACCAAACATGTTGTAAGTGCAGTAACACTGATTTTTTAAAATATACTGCAGCTGTACTTCGATCGGTCTGTGCATCTTTTCTCCTCCTCAGTTGTTGCGGCGCCGGGACCGCGGCCGACTGCGACAAGACCACGAGCACCATGTCTGCCCAGCTGGAGCTGCTCCGCCTCAACACCGGCCGACAGGTCCGCGTGAGCGCGGCCACCAGGATGCTCAAGCAGTACCTCTTCCGCTACCAGGGCTACGTGGGCACCTACCTGGTGCTGGGCGGGGTGGACGTGACCGGGCCCCACCTGGCCACCATCTACGCGGCCGGATCCTCCGACAAGACGCCGTTCACGGCCATGGGGTCGGGCATGCTGGCCGCCATGTCGGTGCTCGAGACGAGGTGGAAGCCGGACATGGAGGTGAGACCCCGTAGATTCCGTCGGAATAGTACAGTACGTTATACGTACAACAATTCTGAATTTTCTTGTTCAGGAGGAAGATGCAAAGAAGCTGGTAAGAGATGCCATTGCTGGCGGCATCTTCAACGACATGGGGTCGGGTTCTAACGTCGACCTCACCATCATTAAGGCCAATGATCAGGTAATGACGGAATACTCGCTTGTTAATTCCTATACAGCTTGTGCTTATTGTACCTTACAATCGTTTTTTTTTAGTAAATGCCTTGTGACTTTTACGCTGTATGTAAATTATTATACTCTATATTTTAAATGTCTGTCTTGCCGCTTTTTTAGGTGGAGTACCTCCGCGGCTACGACCTCCTGAACGAGAAGGGCGTGCGCAAGAAAAAGTACGAGTACCCGAAGGGCACCACCGGTGTCATCAAGATGGAGAAGAAGCCCATAGTGGTGGAGGACGTCACTGTCCGGCCCGTTCCCATGGAGACGGATTCGTAACTCCGGCTCCTCTGGTGTTGTATAATGACAATTTTTCTTAATGGTATTGGCAGAGTTTGATGACCGAAAATAAAATAAAAAAGTGTTACTTTGGGTAAGAGTGCGAATTTTAGGTACTGTAGACTCAGGTGGTAAGAAAGGAGCTTCGTGTGACCGGAAAAAGTAGAGACAGATCATAACGGTTCGATTGATCGGTTTGAGTCGCAATGTACTGTTGTAAAGGGTTGGAAAGATCAATTCAGCACCTTTCTGTCCACTCCACGGATGCCCACGCCTTCGGTTTTTTACTTAATTCCTCATTCACAACTTTGTCAATTTGATCTATGGCTAAGCATCGCATGACTATGCTGTGATTAGCCTCATTCAGCGTGTCGACATGGGTTAGGTCATGTGAATACCTACGGTACACTGCCGTTGCCACCCCTAAAACTGGAAGGCCCTTTTCGTCCTTATATATTGAATTATCCGAGTGACTTCGCGCTGAGAAAGGGAGGGGGAGGGAATTTGGCAGCAGCAGAGAGGGCCCTAATGTCGGAGGAGTCCCTGTTCGACGGCGCCCATGACACCCCCTTCCTCGCGAGCCAGTGAGAAGAGTGAGAACGGCCACTAGTTCACGCTCTCTCTCCCTCTCTTCCCCTCCCCCTTTTCTTCACTTTCGGCAAAAACCACGGGAGGCAGAGGAGAAAAGAAGAGGTGTGGGAGGAGGGGGGAAAGGAAGGAAAGTCCCCCTTGCGGCGGTGAGCAGAGTGGAGAGCGGTGTAAGGGGGAAGGGACTTTCTTTTGTACGGACTTGCTCTGGCACTCAGTCTCTCTCTCTCTCTTTCTCTCTCTGACTCTCCTGCAAGGCCAACCAAGGGGAAGAAGAGTCCTTCAGGCAGAGAGGGAGAAGGAGGGAGAGGGATAGCTGTCTCTATTGGTGCACAACCACACATATCACAATAGGGGCGTAAAATTAGTCGGGCAAGCAGCGGAAAATGCCAGTTTGATCTCACTAACCGTAGGTGCACCGGCGAGAAGGGGGAAGTGACAAACCCGAGAGAGAACAGGGGGAGACGGCAGGTGGCATTGCCATGAGCTGAGGTCGGAGGGAGAGAGAGAGGAGAGAGAGGCCGCCAGGCTATTACAGTGGTCACGTGAGGAGCGGCGTCGGAGTGGTTACATTACAACACACTTGAGGATTCTCCCCCAAAATCATGGCTATCGCGAATGAGAACTTCAACGTGGGTGGCACCGGCGGAGCCATCTTTGCCGGGCCGGCCGGAGGGGCACCGGGACCCAAGTAAGATCAACTTTGCCCTTCTGCTGCATTTCGCTTACTAATTTAATTAGCATCAATTAATGAAGTTAATTGTGGCAAAATGGAGCACGAGAAATCATTATTTTTTTCTCTTCCCTCCTTCGTCAACCCAAAAGGATCCCCAGGCCGGGCCAGGAGCAGATGGGGGAGGAGTACCGCCCTCCTCCGGGCGTGGCGGACTACAAGCAGCCGGACTACGACGACGACGACCGCATCGACCCGGGGGCCCTGAAGGCCGGGCGCTCCAGCTGGCTGTCCCGCTTCTTCCCGGACCCTGTTCAGCAGGGCCTGGCCCTTGGGAAGTCCTTCTACTTCTTCTTCTTCGCCGCCTTCGGCTCCCTCTTCCCGCTCATGGCCGTCTACTTCAAGCAGTTGGGCATGAACGCGGCACAGTGCGGTTTTCTCACCGGCGTCAGGCCCATCGTGGAGTACATCGCGTCGCCGTTCTGGAACCAGATGTCACACAAGTCCGTGCAATTAGCGCTTTACAGTATCAGAGTCATTAGTTGTCGTCGCTGTTGTCGATACTTTTCTGGTTGTTGCTCGCGTTACAGCTCCGCACTGATTACTATTGTACTACGTAGTACCTACTACGAGAAATAGTCACCACACTCAATTCTCTGCAGACTCCAGAAGGGGAAGATAATGCTGCTGGTGGCCGTCATGTCCTGGGTCCTCTTCACACTTCCGATCGGGTTCGTCCGCCCTCCCGTGGTCTCGTGCAAGTACCACAATGGGTCGCAATACCTGCTGAAGATGCCCGAGTACGGCGTAGACGGCGGCGGCGAGGAGGCCAGGAGGAGGAGGAGGAGGAGCGTGGATACTGACTTTCCCGAGAGACTGGATCCGGACACGGTAGAGGTGTTGCCGAGGGCGCTCCCGTTGGTCGGCGGGGCCCCCTGGTCCCGGACCAAGAGGGCGGCGAGCGATCACTCTTGGGCGCCCGGACACGTGGTGGGCGCCTCCCCGCAGTCCATCCGATTTGTCACCGGCTACGACGCTTCCACCCACACCGACTGGGTGTCGCCCACCTTCAGCAACGAAGTGTTCGAGCGCGCTCAGGTGCAGAAGGTCTTCTTTCTCATCCTCCTCCTGGTCGTCATCGGCGAGTTTGTCAGCTCGCCCGCCGTCGCCCTCGCCGACTCCGCCGTCATCACCTTGCTCGGGGAGCAGAACCAGGTGCGACCACGCATAAGATTGGGAGTTTTCCCCATACTGTTCGCAAATTCTTACTTCCCCCCCTCTTTCCCAAGGACAAGTACGGCAGCCAGCGCGTGTTCGGTTCGCTCGGTTGGGGCCTGACCATGTTCGTGATGGGCATCGTGCTCGACCACTCCCGCTTCGAGAAGGAGCGCTGTGAGCCGAGCGACGCGCAGAGGGACTACCACGTCTGCTTCTACGTCTTCTCCTTCCTCATGCTCTGCGCATTCATCGTCGCCACGCAGATTCCATTCAAGTCAGTAGATTTGCTGCTGGCCTTTCTTTGCCTTTATATTATGTAGTACGTATGGCTACATGCATCTCCTCATCTCTCTAGATACTCGGTGGTCTCGACAAATGCGATGCCTATGAACGACTTACAGCCCAACGGAGGAATGCAGCAACAAGTAAATGTACTATATTTTAAATCATTATTTCCAGCTCAATATTCCAATATGTTCTATGGACAGAAACGCCAGCAAGCGAGTCAGGGTGAGAAGCTGAAGGAGGTGGGCGAGAAGGCGAAGGTGTTCGCGCAGCAGCTGCGGTCCATGCCCGAGTTCGCCGCTGTCTTCAGGGCCATGACCAACCTCAGGGTCCTCGTATTCTACTGCGTGGCGTGGATCATGGGCATCGGGATGGGGCTCATTTTCACGTTCTTGTTCTGGCACCTTCAGGTACAGTAAAACCCGGTATACGTTGGTGGTAAAAAAAACTCCACTATAGGTATGGTAAAGAGTAAAGACTGCTATGATGACCGAATCTTATTTCTTTAAACTGCTCTCTGCTATAGTAAAAAAAAAATAGAGAGGAAAGGTTTAATTACCATAATCGTCTTTTTCAGGACTTTGGCGGTGGCCCGACCCTCTTCGGAATAGCGTCAGTCATCAACCACCTGTCTGAAATGGCTGCATACTTTTACAGCTTCAAAGTCATCAACAAATTTGGCCACATTAAGGTGAAGGTTCTTGGTCCATCACTTTTTTTTACTGGTGTAAGGACAATTCCATTTTTTGCGTGTTTAGGTTCTTGCCGCCGGTCTCCTCTGCAACTGCCTGAGGTTCCTGTACATCTCGTTTATCACCTGGCCCTGGTTTGTGCTGCCCTTCGAGTTCGTCCAGGGGATCACCCACGCTGCCGTCTGGGCCGCCTGCTGCTCCTTCCTGGCGCACAACACAACGCCGGAGCTGCGCCCGTCGGCGCAGGGGTTTCTGCAGGGTGTCCACCACGGCTTCGGGAAGTTCTGCGGCGCCGTTATCGGAGGGGCCATGATCAAGGACAAAGGTGAGTATCAAGAAGAATTAATCTTGATTTTTTTTTGGCCATTTCCTCTCTTCCTTCCCCCACAGGCACCGTCCTCGTCTTCCGCATGTACGGCATCGTGTGTCTGGTCTTCCTGGTTTTGTTCGTGGCGGTGAACGTAGCCGTGCACGACGAGGGCGCGGGCAGCGCTGGCGGTGCCGGCGAGGGGGAGGAGGGCGCCACCGCCGGGCTGGACGTGGCCCCACTCGGGCCCCACGGGGTCCCAGGGTCCCACGCCATGCCAAGGGCGCTCTCCAGCTCCAAGCTGGAGGAGGACGGCGCAGAGGCGGAGTTGGTGGACCATGCCGGGGAAGCAAACCTCGCAGTGGCAGGTAACGGAGACGATTAGCTGTCTTTGCCATGCCGTAGCGCAGGACCAGAAATAAGTAATCATTTTAAGGGGGTGGGTAGGAGAGTAGAGGGAAACGTGGACGGCGTCTTAGGATTACAACATTTAATTCTCGATGCTGTTCTGTCATTGTACCTCCCTCCGACACGCGTCACTCCCCCCGCGTGCAGACGAAGAAAACCCAGAAGTTGCAGGTGCAGATCAGAGTGGTAAAAATAGGCATAGTACTGTACACCGAACTACTTCCCTAGATTAAGGCTGCTTGTCCGTGCCAACCCAGAATTGAGATGTATTAAAAGGCCATAGATGCATACTGCCCGCATACGTACTATACATATATGCATATAGCAACTGTGTACTGTACATACATATGCTAGGTACATTAATCAGAACGAATGTTGTCAGACAGAAAAAAGGAAACATTTTTTTCCTGGCTATGTACTAGTACGTACGAGTATGTATCAACATATAAGTTAAGAGGTACCGCATAAGTAAACACTAGATGCTATGTAATAATATTGTATACACTAGAAGCCAACAACGCTCGTTAATAAAAAAAAAACGTGTGTGTGTGTGTTTAAAGCGAATCCAGAGGCCGGTTCTTCATCAATAGAGTTCCTGCATTAAGGTTAAGCACCCAACTTTTGAACCGATATGTTAATTCTGCTTTATTTGAATGGTTGTTATGTAAGTACAGTATTAAGGGTAAAGATTTTCTAACTCCACGAGTTCTTATAATTATTAGACTAGGTAAGTCCCACTCAATCTGAGGACAGGGTAGGTAGTAGGGAAGACAAAAGTTTGGCGGTTAAACTTAATGCACGAAGAAAAAGAACCGGACTCAGGTGAGCTAGGCGGTATTCAAGTGCATGATGGATCGGTGTAGGTGGTGCCTGTCGTAGTACAGTACTTTGCCAAACAAACAAAAAGAAAAGTAAAAAGAAATTGTGTGAACTACCTATTAATTTCGCGTTTCCCCCCACCCCCCTCTTCTCCTTAAAAGGCGGCGTAGCCAACAACCCGTTCGCTGCCGACGCCGCTGAGGCCGCGGCGGCCGCCAGCCAGTACACGGCCACCGGGACGCGGCTGCAGACCGGACAGGAGGGACAGTACTACGGGCGAGGGTACTCGCAGGCCCAGAGTGGATACTCGGCCAGCGGACTGGGTGAGGGGGAAGGGGCAAGATAATTATTGGTCACCTTGCAAGGTTCTCTACTACTGTATAGTGGAGGAAATGAGTTTATCGCCGTCTTTTCCTTTACAGGACTCCAGTAAGAAGCTGGATTAGTTTGACGCCAAGCTGAAGAATGGATGGAAGAGACACGCGCACACAACGAAACGGAATTTCAATCTAAGGACAGTCACTCATGATCATACTCACTCCCACATTCATACCCATATTCCTTATCATGCAAGATTTAGCACTTCTCTGATCCAAGAATGTTTTTTTCTCCTTAAACATGTGTCTCCGTACAGCTACGATCGCGGCAGCAACAAGGGCAACCGCCTCTCTCACCCCCCTCCCTAGATATTTCGGAAAGCACATTTTTTTCGACACATACGTACACTACCTACTATGTACACAAATGCAAATGAGCACCGATCTCCGCACCTCCACTTTTCCCATACACAGTTTTTGCACCACTTCGGTTTCGCACTTTTGCACCTGATGTTGATCAAATTGGAAGAAGAGGTCTGCCTTAGGCAAATGTGATAACGATTGCCTGAACATATTTAAGTCAAATTTGAAATCTACTATTACTAAGAAGGTACAATATGCGATGTTAGAAGAAGCTGAACCTGCTTTATTGCTCTCATATCACATCTTGGAAAGAAAAGAGAAATAAGAAATCGTTTGTTTTTTTAAAACTGAATTGTAATTAAAAGCAGGTGCCAAGATTCTCCTCCCTCTTTCTTCTCTCTGTCTCATATTTGATTTCCTCCTTCACTTCTTGCCACCACTGCATATACCGACCTATGCTGTACTACTGCATACTACTGCAACTCTTAATCAGCTTTCCACACGATCTCAAAACCGTCATTGAAGCGCTCGGATTCGCAGGCCTTCTCTTTCCCCTTTAAGTACAAGAATTAAGAGGAAAGGCGGCCGAAGAGACGACGCAACCCTGAAAAGTTTCGGTGTTGATCTGTAAAACTCTTGTCTGCAACTGTATTTACGACTGTTAATCTGTCCTCTGTACGTACGTAGTAGTTGATCTGCAACCTCTTCCCTCTATACTGTACGTATTTGCCTTCCCCTTCCTCCTTCATGAATTTCTTGATGCACCCCAACGTGAACCCCCCCCCCCCCCCCCCACGGAAAGCAACAAACCACAACACAACCACCACAAAAAA
>JAAUYM010119898.1_pt1 | contig 24006 bp, 25 predicted proteins | sample 7278001 | NCBI WGS metagenome assembly JAAUYM01 (sample SAMN14350224, study PRJNA611818) | marine sediment metagenome | isolation source: surface marine sediment (1.8m) | place: French Polynesia: Moorea | collected 2018-08
GGATTTTTAAGAAGAGAGGGGACGACGTCTGCAGGTGCAAAGGAAACTCTTGTGGCCTTCATTTGAGCTTCTCGTGTCTTCTAATTGAACGACTGGATCGTTTGGAAGTCTGTGAATCTTTTTGCATTTTTTTTTTGCTCCAGAGGACCCCGCCACCATGACTGAGGAAGAAGCCGTAAGTACTGCTGCACTGTGCCATTGACATTGCCAAGTAATTAACATTATGTAAATATATAATAACTGTCTATGAAAACAAATTCCCCTTTGCAGGCCTTTGACCCCTCGCTGAAGAAGAAGAAGAAGAAGAAAAAGACCCCGTTCGACCTGGACGCGGCCTTGGAGGGCACCGACAGCAAGTCTTCTGCGCCCGCCGACGGGGAGGCCGAGGAGAAGCCGGAGGAGGAGGATGGGGGGGACGACCTCGACCTGGACTTCTCCATGAAGAAAAAGAAGAAGAAGAAGAAGGACGCGGCCGCCGTCAAGGTGAGGTGTAAGCTTACCCAACCAATGTTGGTACCACTAGAGCGTAGAGCCACACCAACGGCTACACCCCCCGTCCGCCCAGAGCTGATATTTTTTTTTCCAACAATGCTAAAAACTGTAGCAATAACGCTGTCGCCATGATTTCATCACCCAGGACGACGACGAAGAGGAAGGTGGCGCCAAGGATTCCACAGCCGCGGTCGACGACGACATCGATCTGGAGAACTTCGGCAAGAAGAAGAAGAAGAAGAAGCCCGCGCTCAACATGGACGACCTGGAGGAGGCCCTGCCGGAGGAGAAGGAGGTGAGTCACTTGAGCTGCCGTGGTTCACCAGTTAACTAATCGTCGTCCTCTTCCAGGATGACGATCTGGATCTGGAGAGCTTCGGCAAGAAGAAGAAGAAGAAGAAGCGGGCGACCGTCGACATGGGCGTGGACGACGACAAGGATGACAACAAGGAGAACGGTGAGATGGTGACGACGGTGGTGGATGGTCCATACATGACGATGTTGATCCCGACCCTGACCTCTGATTTGGAGGATTTTCGTGAATAACAGAATTAATACCTTGAACATAGGTATGGGGTAGGTAGGCTGTGGGAAAGACTTCAAAGTAATGGATCGCGGTGGAAGGGAAGGATGTACATATACTACAGCATGTCCGTTAAAAAAACCCTGAATACTTCGTTTGTAAATTTAAGTTTCGGGAAGAAAAGAAGTGTTCCGGGTTTTTTTTTGTTGGACATGCTGTAGTGCCGGTACATACTTGTGTTACATGTTCCAACAGCCTGTTTGTTCCTTTCCCATTGTGTAATAACCAGTCGCACAGCTACGACGTACTACTATGTGTATCCTATCTGTTGTTACTACTAATCTCAAAGCGTGCTTCGTTGTGCTTCCCCCCCCTTCCCTCCCCTTTCCCCCCCCTCTCCCTTCCCTCACTAACTTTTGCAAGCAGACCTTGAAGGTTCGGCGGAAGACCCTGACAGAAGCAATGAGGGTAAGGGGTGGCACACCCGGCATGCTCGCTGCAGGCCCCCCCCCCCCGAAAAATCATGGTGGTGACACACGATACTTTCCTGCCCCCCCCCCCCCCCCTCCACGTGGGATTCGTCTGCTTGCACACGCATGCGCTCAGACTCGTGGTCTTCCTCCCCATTTTTTTTTTCCGTGTAGATAAGACAAGGATGCTAAATTTTCACGAATTATCTCAGCAAGGAGAGTTCGTTAATATGCACGTAGTTACTACCTACCACTTTTGATTATGTACTGTTGTAGTGTCAATAACAAAGTAGGAGATTCTAAGAGTACTATATATTTTTTTCCTGAATAATTTGTGGTTTTGATGATTTCCTTCGCCTTTCAAGCACATGCTCTGCATGCTTATGCCTCAAGTAGCTTAATGACACTTTCAAGACGCTTTAAGCACGCATTGATAAAGTTAGCCCACCATTTTACTTTCGTCTCACCTTGGTAGTGCACTCGTCATGCCAAGAATCTGCTAAATACACATCCCACATTACCTTTCTTTTTAACTTTAGTGTTTTTTTCCCCCAAAAAAAAACTTTTTCAGAGGAGTCTAACCCATGGCTGGAGTCGGATCGCGACTACACCTACGACGAGCTGCTGCAGCGCGTGTTCGGCATCATGCGGGACAAGAACCCCGACATGGTGGCCGGAGAGAAGAAGAAGTTCGTCATGCGGCCGCCGCAGGTTATGCGCGTCGGCACCAAGAAGACCGCCTTCGTCAACTTCACCGAGATGGCCAAGATGCTGCACCGGCAGCCCAAGCACCTGCTCGCCTTCCTCTTCGCCGAGTTGGGGACGGTGGGGGCCATCGACGGAAACAACCAGCTCATCATCAAGGGCAGGTTCCAGCAGAAGCATATCGAGAACGTGCTCAGGAGATACATCAAGGTAACAACCCAAACAGTTGCACAGTGGTCTTCAAATATCAATACAGTGAATTTACCCCTTAATGTGATCTTTCTGCTGGTGACTGACAAGTTCACTATGTCGCGGTTCTACTGTACCGACACTAGCAAACAGATGCGTTTCATCATCATGCTCCTTTCTTGTTCTCCCCGAAACAGGAGTACGTGACCTGCCACACCTGCCGCTCGCCGGACACCATCCTGAACAAGGAGACGCGCCTCTTCTTCCTCCAGTGCATGACCTGCCACTCCAAATGCTCGGTCCAGACCATCAAGTCCGGCTTCCAGGCGGTCACCGGGAAGAGGTCCGCCAACAGGGCGAAGCAGTGATCGGGAGAAATTTTGTCGGCACCCCTGTAATGATGTTAATGGGAATGAAAATACACCAGATTTTTTTCCTCATTTCGCCTATTTTTCCCAACGTTATTAGTCCGGGTTTTTTTTTGGCGGAATCTACGTACCACGCGCACGAAGGAGGAGGAGAAAAGGCGTCATTAGCGATGGGGATGCTCCTCTCAGCTGTACAGTAATCATCTCAATTACACGCCCCTTTGCTTCCTCTTTTTTTCCCTCCCCTGAAATTTAAGAGTTCTCTTTTTTTCTCCCTTCTTTCTCCATCATCCAGAAATTCCCAGTACCTACCTACGTAATAAAAGCCCTCTCTCCTTTCTCCCTCTGTGTGAGACACCGAAGTCCCCTCCTCCTTTCTTTAATTGCCCGCCGAGATTTCCCTTCCCGTCCACCTATTATAGTAGGCACTTCCTCCCTCATCCGCGCATTTAACCGCGAGCTTCCCGAAAAAGTGCCGTATGTAGCATGAAAAATCGCAATAATTTGTATCCGGGTACCACTTTTATGTACACATAGGTCTTTCTTCATCCGCTCCACTTGAGCCGCCACGCGGTGGATAAGAAGAGGACTGGTGCTCATCAGGGACTTGTTTGGCTGTGTGTGGGAAGAGATTGGCGGGAGGAGGTGGCTGCTGCTAATAAGAGAACCGTAGTCTGGGAAAAGAGCTCCCCATCACACACACAGACTCTTTTCCCTTCTGCGAAGAAAAAAATGAGAGACACCTTGTAAACCTGTAAAACCCGACGTGAGTTTGAAAAAAAAAACCCGCTATAATCTCGCACCTGTGTACTATACTGTCCCAACCAATATTGGTACCACTAAAGCCACACCATGGGGCTACACTACTAGTGGTCATTAATGATAGGGGTTGAAATTTGGGTTGCTCTAGTAGGTTGCTCTAAGGGTTTTTTCCCTATGATAAGACCTGCTCTGGCGTTAGGACACCCCTCACTAAATGCACGTTAGGAATATTGGTTGGGGTATCAGGTGTATGTTGTGAGTTACTACAACCTCATTATCTACTGCTTCCTGGCGTGTCCCTAGTAGGAGCAAACTACTGTATGTATGAGTGGTAGAATTCAATTTGTGAAATTGAATTCCTCTTTTCTGTTCGCACCTTTCTCTCTCTCTCTCTGGGGCTGTGCTCCTTCATTCCCTCGCTTTCTACAAGAAAATGTGGGTAAATTTCCCTTCCCTTCTTCCCCCTCTCTCATTTAACTGAGTGCTATTGTTGTAGTAGCAAGTTATTTTAAGGAGGAAGTGTATATCTCCAATATCTTCGTTCTTTGGTCGGTCCGATTTCCCTCCTTGGCCACGCAGTGCAGCTGCTCCAAGTGGTGGTGGGATCGACAGCAGGAGACGGTCCTCTTCCTCCTCCTCCTCCTCCTCCTCCACCATCGTGATCCTCCTCTTCCTTTCGCCTTCCTCCTCAGCCACTTTCTCCGCAGCATCCTTTTGTCTCGTTGTCTGTCCTTAAGAAAAAGTACTATTTCGCGCTCCTCCTGCTGACTGGTTCAGAGAAGAAGGAGGAGGGGGGGGGAGAATCAGTCATCTCTTGAGAAATTGCAGGGGTGAGGGAGGAAATCGGGATGATAGATACGTGATGAAAAGGAGGAGGCGAAGGACTTTTGGCAATGCTATGGACGGATTGACAGCTTGCAAAAAAGAAAAAAAAACACCTTTGTCTGCTCAATGAGCGCTGTAACGAAGAAGGATCTTTCTAACTCTCTCTCTACTGCTGATGACTTTGCGAGGATGTCCTGACTAACATCACTGGAGCGCGGAAGAGGAAGACAGGGCACGTTTCTCACAATCATGGTGGGTGCAAAAAAGCGGGAGATTTCAACGGGAGAACTATCCTGCCATTTCACAGTTGCAGTTTCCCCCCCCCTTCCCCCCGCCCTCCAGTTTCCTTGCACTTTTCCTACAATGGTGGTAGTTTCGCTCTTCTCCTCCTTCCTTCGCGGCCGCCATCCACTACTTTCTTTCTTTCTCTCCTTCCACCTACGCCCCCTCCCTCTACCCTCCGCCTATCCATCCGTGGAAGAACTGAATGCCTGGAAGAGTGAGACAGTACAAAGCGTGCCATTTTTCTTCTTCCTAAACAAACACATTTTTTTTTAGAATAGCAGTACGATCTCTTTTAACCATCTCATTCTCCTGAATGAATTAGAGAAAGAGCTACTTTTTTTTACCAGAAGAAGGTGTCCTGTCCAGGTACGTACGTTGCAGTCTTCCCCGGTCCGACGAATCCGTTTGCTTCGCACAGCCAGCAGCATGCCGCGCGCGTTCCCTGGCCTGACGGGACGGAAGAAGGAATTTTTCTTCTTCTCCCTTCTTGGATGTTTCTCCTCCTCCAGGGTTTTTTTTTTGAGCGCCGCCGCGGCCGCCGCCGCCGCCGCCGCTGCCGCTGTCGCTGCCGCGGATGATGCAGTCGTCGTGTGAATTCGGGGAAAGTAAGGCCGGTGAAGTCGAGAAAGTGGAGAGCGACTCAATTAACAGGTCCAAAAGTCGAGCAGGTAGAACGAAAAGCAAACAACAACAACAAGTGTTGTGGTTCATTAGTCTGGAGCTCAGTGCGGTCGTGCTGTACCAAGTTTTATTTTATGTGAAACTGCTCCTCCTCCTATAGTATCTCAAGGTAGGTGACCACTGCAATGAACATCAGTTTCTGGACGGAAAGTCGGCGGATTTTGAGAAATGGCTTCTCGCGACTCTTTCACCGTCCAGGCAAGCCACAAAGCGGAAAGACAAAGCCTTCTTCTTCTTCCTTTCCCTTCACCGTTAACTGGGGGGCAGTTAAACGGGGCTGGTGAGGGCCTCCCTCCCTCCCCCCCCCCAACTTTCTTCTCGTTTGATGCGCCAGCCATTCAGAAGAAAGTGTTTTTTCTTCTTCTCCCTCTCCCTTTCTCCTCCTTCCTCAGCTATTATTCCTTGTTCCTCTTTCCGAGTGCGGATATAACTAGTATCTATCGAGATCTCATTATCTTCGCCACAGCTTCTTTTTCGTCTTCTTTTTGCTTGCTTCTTAGCCGTGTCCGATGAAGGAAAGAGAAAGTGAAAAAAAAAAACTTCCCTCAGCCGCCGTGCTTCTGCGCCCTTTTCCCTAGTCTGAGAAAAAAAAGAGAAGCAAGCATATGTTGCTCTTCTTCTTCTTTTTCCCTTCCCTTCCCTTCCCTCCCCTTTTTTCTCTTTTTCTTTTCTTTTTTCCAAGTCGAAAGAGGGATGAAAATGGCGAAAAAAAGTGTTCCTCAGGCAGCCAGGATGACGCCTGATCGCAGGGATACAAAGGAGACTTTCTGCGAAGAGAGAATTCACCACCTTTCATCGTTTCCCCTTGCCTTTTTTCGAAGTAGAAACCTACCTCTTTTAAGACCTGCCTACCTACCCCCGAACAATAAGACGTTCTTTGCCCAAACAAAACGTGGGAAACCTTACTACGGCATGTCCATTCAAAAACTGGATACTGTACTTCTTTACTTTCCCGATCAAACATAACTTTATTTGAAGCCTTTTTTTGTCAGTGTAATAGTTCTTGTTTAAGATGCGGTATTCAGTTTTTTTTAATGGACTTGCTGTACTAGTGCAAAGTGCAGCTTCGCTAAGAACAGACTAATGAACCAACCGGACAGAAAATAGAAAAAAAATAGGAAACAGACTGTCGAAAATAAAATTTTCGCTCCTCCTACCAACCAAGACGGGCCTTTTGTCGTCCACGGACGCGAGAAAGAGCATTTCCACACACGAAGAAACAGCATCTTAAAAGAGAGAGAGAAACCGTTACCATTTTACTTCCTCCTCCTGCTCCCGCTTGCTGCTCTCCATTTTCATTAAACCGGAGCAGGCAATCGTTTGTTAAACTGGAAGAAGACACAAGTCAAGCGGTGGATGAACCCTCTCTCTCTCCTCTCTCACAAAAAAGGGAGAGGGGGGGGAAGGGGGGCTGCCTGGGACAAACGCGCGCCTGCCTGCTGAGGGGTGAAAAGAGGGGAGAGGGGAGATTCTTACTCCTCGTCCGACCCCCTTCCTGCTACAAAATTCGTCTACTTCTCCCCCCACCCCTCCCCTCTCACTCCTGCCTGCAAAAGGAAGAAAAGAGGAGCATCATCGTTCACGCATGGTTGTGCACCAATTAAATGTACCGGAGAGAGAAGTTCTTTGCAGTTCAATGGGCCGATTTCTAAAGCTGGATGGCCGCTCGCTTGCCCGTCCTCCCATCCCCTCCCCTCTTTGCACGTAGCCTGGTTCCGCCCGCGATCTCTCCTTCCCTCTTGTCACTTCACCCTACCGTACAGGAAGCACGTGCTGAAATAGGTAAAGGGTGTGAGGGAAGAGGAGGAGGAAGGGGACTTTTTTTTTGCTTCCTTCTTTTTTGCGAAAAGAAATTGGGTCTCTAGTGCGAAAAGATCCAGTGACAAAAGGAGACGGAAACAGGGGGGGGGGTGAAGCTCGAGAAAGACGTTGAGCCTGACCAACTCTTGTAATTGCAAAGGGGAAAAAAAGAAGAAAAACTTCAAGTGCTGCTGTGGTAGTCGATGTGGTAGTAGATCGAAGGTGGGAAAAGTGGGAGGAGAGGGGGTGGTGGATCTCCCATCCTTCCTCGTTGGCAAGGAGAGGGGAGGGGGAAGATGGCAATTTCTGAAAAGAAGCGAGCAACAGGAGTCCCCCGGCTCTGCCTCTCCCTCCCATCCTCTTGTCCATTCCCATGCCAGTGCGAATCTCCGCGGCCTGCTTCCCATAATCTCCTTTGAACTTGGCTCTGAATAGACGATCACGACGAAACGAACTGAGGCTGTAGAGAGGAGGAGGAGAGGAACAGCCATGGGGAGGAGAAACCTGCTGGGAGGCTTGGGGAGCAGGAAAGCTTCCAAGGAGAAGCTGGCGGAGGAAGACAAGAAAGTCAAAGATGACAAGCGGGGCAAGCGACAGCAGAAGGCCGGGGCGAAGCTGTCCAAGTCGCCGTCCACTCCCAAGCTGGAGAAGAAGAAGTCGACGAGGGACAGGGCCAAGCAGAAGAGCGAGAACAACAGGAGCCTCAGGAAGATCAAGAAGCGTGATGTGGTGAGTGATCCGTTTGCTATACTTGTTGCAAGTCAGTTGTAGGATTTTCACATCCTGTTTTTTTTTGTCTCTACTCGTACGTAGGTACTTATGTAGTACAGTATATCTATGTACATTACAGTGCTACTTGTGTTAGACCTTTGCTTGTTTTTGCTGTGCTGATATTCTACTTCCTGTTGTTGTGTAATGCAGGTGAGACAGATGCTCCAACGATTTCCCAAAGAGGTTCCACGCTCAGAACGGCCGCGCAGGGCGGAGTTCAGCGCCTCGTACGACGTCTCCAAGGCCATGATGTCGTCCGCCAACGACATCGACGTGGACAGAAGTGAGTCCAGGAGGACAAGAGAGAAGGCGGAAAGAGAGCAGGAGGAGACCTACGCCTCCCGGAAGCTGCTGATCCGCCAGATGCAGGGCCTGATCGCCAAGGAGGCGCATCAGGGGGGCACCTCGGAGTACGACTCCTGGTCCGACCTGGAGGAGAACTTTGCCCGCGCCTACGAGCCCATCCCGCTGGACATCGACCTCGACACGTGGCGCAGGATGTCCAAGAGGGACATACTCCGGACGGTGCGATCGCGCAAGATGAGGAAGGACTTCGAGTACATGACCAGGTCGGAGATCCTGGCGCAGATCGAGAGGGTGCAACAGAGCGCGAGGTACCTCAGCCAGAAGTTTGGGGTGAACCACCTCCTGCCTCAGCTCGATCACGTCGTCCAGGTGCATAGGAGCAATGAGGACGAAGAAGAAGAGAAGGAGGATCCCTTGCTGGGCGAGGAAGATAGCGAAATCAATCTCGGAGAGAGTCAGGACGACGACGGCAGCGCCTTCTCCGCCAACGGGCAAGTGTACCTCTCCCGGTCGGAGATAGTCAGGGTCTACAACAGGGAGAACAAGACCAAGAAGGTCGCCGCCACCGCCACCGCCACCCCGGAGGAGACAAAGTCGAAGAACAACGTCACCTCGGCGCGGCAACACAACTCGTGGTCCAGCCGGGCCAGCAGCATCATGAACAACCCGGAGTCGATTTACATCTCTCGCGAAGAGGTCCTGAGAAACCTGGAGCAGCAGCAGCAGCAGCAGCAGCACCAACCGTCGCAGTTGACTCCAGAGAGACCCCCGAGAGGGAGGAGAGCGGCTCCTCCACCATTGCCGCCGACGCAGTCCTCCCTCAGGGAGAAGAGGAGCAACAACAACAAGCACGGATCCTGGTCGAGCAGAGCGAGCAGCATCCTGGCCAGTCAGATCCGTTCCTCTTCCTCCCAGGATCCCGGAGGAAAAGAGCCGGCCTACATGTCCAGGGCGGAGCTGCTGGCGAGACTTGCCGACATCGCCTACGACACGCTCTCCACCCACAGCTTCAGCATCAGGGAGGGAAAGGAAGGCGTCGCTGAGGATGACGGCAACACGGACAGCGACGACGTCTGCAACGGCAGCTTTGGCGAGAGCGACTCTGAGGCCAGCACGGTCAAGAACGTGGTGCTGACGTCCAAGACCACCTTGGATTCCTCGGAGGAGGAGGAAATGTCTAAACGTTCGTTGTCGCCAAAGTCCGACTCCGAGTCTGAGGCTAAGGAGGGCAGGAAGAGCATTAAGGACAGCAGGTACTACTACAGGGAGGAGGACCATCACCGGACGGAGTCTGACCGCAGGCGGCGACGACAACACGAGAAAACCGCTGATGACGATGGCGACGGCGGCCGCGGCGGGAGGAGGAGGAAAGGGGAGGGGAAGGGGAAGGGGGGAGAAGGGGAAGAAGATGCGGTGGGAAGAAGGAGGAGGGGGAGAAAGAATGACGGAGTCGCCGCGAGGGAAAATCCTCCGGGCCGTAAAATTGGCGGAAACGAGCCGAGAAAAGGCAACGGAGGAGGAGGAGGAGGGGGGAGTGGAAATAATAATAATAATAATAACAATGGGAGTTTCTTCGCGCTGAACAAGATGCTCTCCCGCATGTCTTTTAGCGGCGGCAGTAACAATAACGGCGGCTTGCAGCGGCAGGCGTCTTCATTATCGCCAATTAGCGGAGACCGCAGCAGTGGGGGCCGGAAGGGGGGGGACCCTCCTCCAGCACTGCCGACCAAAAAGAGGGGGGGACAGAGGGTGGAGGAGGAGGAGGCGAGGAGGAAGGCAGAGAAGGGGAGGAAGACCCGCTCCTCCGGGAAGGAGGCGACGTCGTCGGCGTCGGCGTCGGAGTCGAGGAGGGTGAGCTACGGCGAGACGGCGACAGGGGAGGAGGACTCGGACTCCACGTGCTCGTGCTCCTCCTGCGAGCTGTACACGGACTACAGCTGCAGCTGCTGCGACTTTGATGGGGAAGACGAGGTGGAGGCCGGGAGATCCTGCTCCTTGGCCACCTACTCCTCCTGCTCCTCCTCCAGGTAACTTTCGGGAAATAATAGCAACAGTATCAAGGAGTAATATTTTCTTCATGGCCAAAAAAAAGCAGCAACAACAATAACAGCAGCAAACAAAAGGTGAAAAAGTGCTACTTTTAACTAATTTGTTTAATAACACGACTACAATTACAACTCCAGGGGCACCATCGTCGGAGTGGACGTTATGAGGGAAGAGGAGCACGTGGCCAACGAGAGGAGGAAGAAGGTGCAGAGGAGGAACTGTTCCTCCTCCGAGAGGTCGCACTCGTCCTCAGTCAGGAGGCGAGGAGGGGACGAGGGAGACGCAGGCCGAGACAAGGGCAACAGACGCAGAGAGGGGGAGCAGCAGCACGCCGACGGGGCGGGCGACGACGACCACTCATCTGCAAAGCAATCAGTCTCATCCTCCAGGAGAGGGAGGGGCAGGAGGCAGGGTGGAAAAAGTCAGGGAGAAGATGATGTTGATGGCGGCAACGGCGACGCTCCCTTTTACGGAGAGGAGCCGGGGATCAAACCTGCAAATGGCAAGGGGAGGCCGAATTCGGACGGAGGAGCGGCGGCCGAGGCCGAGGCCGAGGCCGAGGCCGAGCCCGTTGACCCAAACGGGGATCTCCGCAGTCGCTGGGGTCGGGACGAGGAGGCGATGTACGAGCCGGTGGGCGCCAGGGAGATCCAGAGGCAGAGGAACGCCAAGGCCCTGAAGAGGCACCTGAGGGAGATCGCCGCGGACTGGGACGACAGAATCAACGACCTCAACACCCTCAGGCGAGGCAGGGTGCTCAGGGAGCTGAAGAGGTTCCTGAGGGAGAGGATCGACTTCGACGCGGGGCCGGACGAGATCAACCGGCAGGTGGAGGTGCTGCTCAGGAGGGCACTGGACTCCAACTTCGAGGCCTTCAGCAATCGGAACGTGGGGCAGGTAACGGTGGGGACACGGTGTCCTCGTGTTTCTACTATTACTTCAACTACTGTATAACGTTGTTTTCACGATCAGATGTACATTCCTATGGAGGAAGTGCACCAGCGCAGCAAGAAGGAGAAGTCGGCGAGAGCGATGGCCGCGGCCGCGGCGTCGAAGGAGGGGGGCAACAACACGGACTACGACACCTTCGGCAGCATCGATTCACTCATTTTCGAGCCAAGGTAAGAAGACTGGAGAAAACTGGAAGACTGGAATCAAGGTCATGTGGTTGCATTAAGATGAACTAAAAATGTTCTAGGTTCTACTAGAGGTACTAGAATTTGTTGCTCTCGTTCCAGAATCGGCGGTTCGTCTCGGAGGGACATACGAGAGGCGCAGGAGGCCATCGACAAGCAGTTCCAGTACCTGAACCAGGAAGATGGGGGAGAGGACAGCCAGGTACGTCCGGACCAAAAAATGATAATTAAAAATCTTTACGTCAGGTCTTTGAAATTCTTATACTATGGTATTATCATGCTGCAGGAGGACGGTGTCAGCGCAGGCAAGGGGAAGGAGAAGCGTTCCTCCGTCTCGGGACCCGGGAAGACCACCTTCGCCGAGAGGGTGAAGCTGTTCCAGAAGCTGGGCCAGAAGGCGGAAGGCGAATGCGATGGCGAGACGTTGGAGATGCAGCAGGAGCCGCCGCCAAGGCCGCCCGTCAAGAAGATCACTTTCCTGGACATTTGCGGACAGGAGACGAGCTGGAAGCAGATTGACAAGAAAGAGACGGGTGGGTATGACTGCAATTGCTTGAAATAATCGAGTGTGGCTGAACCTGAATCTTTCGTCAGGACTCTTCTCCAACGCCAATTTCAAGCGTGAGGAAGAGGAAGGTGACAACGGCCTGGAAGGAGAGGTCAGCCTGTGCCCGGACTGCAACAACCCCCTGGACATCAGCATGTCCACCTGCACCATCTGCGAGTGCTGCGCCCAGTGCGCCCTGGGCGAGCAGAAGAAGGAGAGAGGTGGCGAGGGAGAGGGCATCGTCGGAGGAGAAGGGCAGCAGGACATTTTGGGGGACGTCTCCTACAACCTGAGCAGCGCCACCGCCAGCTGGAACTACTTGAACAGGAAAGACGAAGAGACCAAAACTGGAGAAGACGAGGAAGAGGAGGAGGAGGAGGAGCCTTCGGGAGAAGAGGACGCCAGTTTCTCGTGTGACAGCGTCATCGACAACTTTGTGGCAGAGTCCGTCTCCAGGAGGAAGCCCGTGATGAACCTGCAGAGGCAACTAAAAGAGGTCTTTGGCGCCAGGATGGAGCGTGGCGAGGCCCTGAAGGAGAGAAAGGTCCACCACGGCGAAGGCGACGCCCTGTCGCGGCAGGACTCCAACTTCCTGGCCGAGTATGCCGGAAGGAAGAGCCTCTTTGACAGCCAGCAGCCGGAGCCGGCCGTGCTGGTCAGGGAGGGAGAGACGGTAGAGCTGACAGAAGAGATGTTCAGGGGGGATCTGAAGGGCACGCTGAAGAAGCTAGTCGCGGGCGGCAGCGGAGTCGGCGGTGGGGGAGACGGCTCCTCCGGCAAAGGGAAGGATCAGGACTTGAAGAAAAAGCACAACAGCAACAACAGCAGCAGCAACAACGGCGGGTCTGAGATGGGAGACAGCGGCATCTCCTCTCCGCCTGCGGCCCCCAGCCTCAATCAGGTGGTGGGACCAAGGCTGGAAGAGACGAAGGAGGAGGAGGAGGAAAGCGAAAAGAGAAAGGCGAACTCTGGCTTGGAGGAATTGCAGCAACAGCCGCAGCAGCAACAGCAGCAACGGCAGCAGCACTCTCACGTGGAAGACAAGAAGCAGAAGCTGGGGATACCAGGCATGAAAAAGAGGGACACGATGATCAGAGAGCTGAAGTCCAAGTTGAGGGAGAAGTTCCACCAGGGGGTCTCGGACGCCTCGTCTTCTTCAGAGAACAGCTCTCTAACCCAACCGGCCGGGATCGGAAGCGGGGAGGGCGCGCTTCCTCCGGGCACCGTGATGTCTCGCCGGGAGACGATGGGGCCTCAGCTGTCAAAGGTTCTGGGCATAAGAGTGAAGCAGAAGAAGGCAGAGGAAATCGCCGCGGCGTCCTTCGCCATGGCCAAGAGGTCGCCGATATCCGTGCTGCCCAGCGCGGTTGTGACGCAACAGACGGACTCTTCCCCTGACGCCGGGGCCAGCTTCAGACTGAAGGACTCTCCTTACCCGAATATCTCCTCAAACTCGACGGAGGGCACGAAGGAGGGGGACAAGCCCAACATCACCACGTTCAAGAGCATCTACGAGGGCAGGGTGGGCGCGTCCAAGGACAAGAAGGCCGGCGGCGGCCTCCAGTTTGAGGTGGACGAGGGCTCCTCCGTGTACGACCCATCCCTGCCGGAGGAACTGAAGAAGTCCGTCCCTCCGTCCTCGCTCCTGTTCCGCGGCGGCCGACCCTTTACGCCGCCGGCCAACGCGGTACCGACGGCCACCTCGGCTTCGGCGTCGGCGTCGGTGGGGGGTGACGGCTTCCAGAAGGAGGGCAGTCACGCGGGCAAGTCGTCGGGGGGGTCCGGACACAGCGGGGCCTCGAGCACTTGCAGCGCATGTGGCGGACAGCGATGTGTGGAGACGGGAGGAGAGCGCCAAGGACCACACGTAATTTGACAATCAGTTTAGTTTAGGCAATGACGCCCATAAAAGATAATTGAATTTGTTAGCTAAAAGTTAAATTACCACCACATTTAAAAACTGTGCAGTCACAGGTCGAACAAATTACAGTAGCTAAATCAAATGTTGAACCTTGCGTGCGTTGCAGTAATAAATAAAAGTAAGGGTGAATTTAAGACTAGTAACATAATAGTTTATAGTACAGTATAAACATTTGTGCATCACAGGTGGTGACGCCTGGCATGTTGGTCAGTGCGGCTCCAGAGGACAGAAGAGAGCTTCTCTACGGCCCAGGAGGCATCTTCGGCCCCAAGGGCCCCTTCAGCACTCCAGTGGTCAGATATCCTCACGGTCTGGAGGTGAAGCCGCAGCAGCAACTTTCGGGAAGCAGGAGGAACGTCCGGTTCGACCGGAAGACTGTCGTCAACAGCAGTAGCAATGGCAATGGCGACGACGGCAAGGGCAGTGGGACCCAAGCCAACAACAACAACAACAACTTTAGCTTGAGCGAGTCCAGTGCCGTCTCCGCTTCAGAGGACCGCTCGGTCAAGTCCCACTACGTCGTCAACGCCATCGTGGAGGTGGGCGAAGAGGACGACGAGGAGGATGGCGACTGCGGCGACGCCGGCGCCGGCGGGAGCAGCGACGGCAGCAACAAGAACGGCAAGGGTGCGATAACCACGGTGGCAGCGCCGGCGTCGTCGAGGATGGAGACGTATCGGGCGGAGTGGGCGGAGCAGGAGCTGGTGGCGCACAAGCCCATGTCTAAGCCGCTCGTGCCGCAGGACGTGGAGCGTTGGCGAGAGGAGAAGGCCAGGAGGTAGTGCAAGAAAGTTCCTTTGTCCTTAACAGTAGTAATTAATTTTTTTTTCTTACTCCTACGTAGGATGCTAGCATGGATCAACGGCACCCGCTTGACTGGCTACTGGGGGAGCGACACTCCCTGGTGGAAGGTAGGCCCCGGAGGCCGGGTGGTGGAGATGGCCACCGCGCCCAAACCGGACTTTTTCGACTCGCTGGAGCCCGGCGCGGCCGCGGCCGCCGTGGTGGCCACCGTGGTGTCGGCCTCTTCCCTACGTAAGGCGACGGAAGATACTTCAACGTCGCCTGAGAAGAGGGGATTGTAGTAGTAGTAGTGAGGCTCATTGAAATTATGAAAGGGACACACGTCAAACCAGACACACACAGACACATCACCATACTACATATACTACTAAGCAGACTGAAAGAACCGTCTGTTTATCTGCAAACTCGTGACACGTCCAGATGCTTTCAGACACACGTACTACAAATAAATATAGTACCTACTACTTCAAATTTGCAAAAAAGGAAGAGTTCTTCGAAGCATGCGTTTTTCAGTGCAGTACCGGACATTTGCCGGTTGTGGAAGTGCAATTGACCAAAGACACGAAAGGTAGGTAATAATACATCACTTTAAATCATCACATCACTTTAAATCATCACATCACTTTAAATTACCCCTAATGTATATAACTACGACATAGCGTCAATGCAGTACCCTGTACGCAAAATGCGTCATGTGGCTGGAAAAGTGACGCGCAAGAAGCAAAGCATGATGACATAGGTACAGTACATTGTTTGTAATTCCTGCTTGTAACTACAAATCGGTGCCGTTGTTGCTCAGTTTCCACATGCTGCACATTCTTTGTCCTGTGTAAATGTTTGATTTAATGTTCTACATTCTGTGCGACACAGGCTAAACAACGAGCGTCCCTCAAGTGGCTCCTTGCAAAGGCCTACGCACATCGAACGCCACTGGAGCTGAAGGAACCATTCTACAAGGATCAAGAGGTAAGAAAAGAAGAAAAAAAACAGTGACATTCAAGCTGCCGATGAGAGAGAGAGAGAGAAAAAAGATTTACTCATCCTTTTAACAGGACGGCGATCACCTAAAGCCTCACATCGTCCATGCCCTGGCCAACGCCGAGCTGTACTGCATGGCGCTTTCCAACATGTACTCCGACCCCGGCTACCACAACCTGAACCACTGGGGGGTGGTGCAGGCTCTGGCCAGGAGGGGCATCTTTGTGGCCGAGCCCGCGGACTGCTCGCTCACGGAGACGGTGCTCATACAGACGTCGCCGCTCAAGATGGTAAAGACGAGTACATTAAACATGCTACAAATGAAGTGGACATTAATCATTTTCTGCCTTTTTGGTTTTGTTCCCCCGAACACAGAGCGCTCACATGGCCGTGACGGAGGCGCTGATGACACTGTTCTTGCGGGAGCGCATCTCTGCGGAGGAGGTGGCGCAGGCGGCGCAGAGGATCGAGAAGGAGACAAGGAGGAGGGAAGAAGAGGAGGTGGACGAAGATGGGGAGAAAGGAAAGGAAGAGGACCAGGATGTCTCCGCCCCCGTGGCTTCCCTTGACCAGGAGTGCGCTCTGCTCAGGTGGGCGGGTGCCTGCTGCAGGGCCATGGAGGGGAAGGCCCGGAGGGAGATGAGAAAGCGACAGAATCAGGTCAGAATTAATGCACGGTACCAGATACACCAGTGTGACAACGACCGGTCCAATAACAATAATAGCAGCAGCAGCAGTTTCCCAACGTTTGGAGTCTCTAAGCAGTCTACAAACTAGAACAAGCGTATACTTGTAGGCTACTTAGAGACTCCAAATGTTTCGTTGGGTTCAGCTACAACATTAGTAGTAGCATGCATTAGAAATAACTTTGTCCGCCTGGCTGCTTTGCCCACCAGGACGATGCGTCCTCTGCCGACCCAGTGAGGTCGCTCCCGTCCTTCCCCCGACCTCGCGACCTCGCCGACCTCTCTGACGGTGTCGCACTGGCGTCGGTGGCCGCCCTCTATCGACCCGGGCAGATGGACTGGAGCGTCCTGGCACTGGGGGACCCGCCGTCCATGGCGGACAGCATGCACAACCTCAGGCGAGCAGAGATTGTGAAGGATCAAGAAAGGCTGGATGGGAGTGATCACCAACATCTCTTTTTCCAGACTGGTGCTCGGCCTCTTCTCCTCCGCCCTTTCTCACAACGTTTGCCACCTGAGCATGGAGGACGTGCTGTACATGCACGCGTCGGTTAGGCAGAACGTGGCCTGCCTCCTGGCGGACTTGTACCTGGCGCTAGAGGGTGGTGGAGAAAAGGAGAATTTTGCAACAGGTACTACTATAGCCAAAAGAATATTTTGAAGTACTTAAGTTTCCTTTTCTTTGGCTTTGAAATTAATATTTAGCTGCCCAACTTCCATGACGCTGTACGAGTACACCACCACGCCAATCGGGACAATTCGCTCTGACTATAACATACGTACTAAAAAAATTATGAAATTGGCTTCATAGTTTTGTAACTATGTTCTGCAATAAGCGTTCAATAGCCGAAGATTCATGAATTTAAATATTTTGTACTACATGTGTACAAGCTACTACCCGTGAAAATGCTAATCGAACCAATAATGACAGAATCGGGAAGGCACTTTTTTGTCTTGTTTTATTTCATTCTAAGCTTTTGGAATACCTACCGGTTAACAAAATAGCTTCAGGCAGCAACTAAGGCGCCCAAACACATTCGCGCGGCTTCAGTATTTTCTTCAGGGAAGGGATTTCAAAACCTTGCATATCCTGCAAGTCTAGTTTTTTTATACTGTACAAATTTAGCATATCTAGTGAGGCAAGGGGGGGGAGTGATGCATGTTTCCTCTTCTTTCCTTTTTTACAAAAAGTTAATTTGCTCAACAATTTTCGTTCTTGCTTTTTTTTGGCGGACTAGCTTCTGACGAATGTACAGTACGAGCAAACCTAAGAAATTACTACCTTTTTTTGAACACAAAGCAGCTATAGTTATTGTAGGAAAGGGGAAATCCATCAGTCTTCCTTTTTTTGTGGTAATTTGAGTCTGCGAAAAGCATGGTGTGTGTGTGATTTATCCCATCTGTGCATCCATAAGATTCAGACCTCTCAAACGTGGAATTTCACTTGTCTCCTTTTTTTGCGCTCATTGTCCCTCGGCGGCTCACAATTCATCATCGGAACGAAAAAAGGGGGTTGCGGGCGTTGCCTAAGTATTGTAATACTAGTTCCATGAGCAAATCTGGGAAACTTTCAACTTGGAAAAAAAATCTGGGAAGCTTTACGCGCGATGATGCCAAGCAGCAGGTTCCTCGCGCACCTGCACCACTTCACAACACGTACACAGAAGGTGGTGCAGAGCGCAGAAGGGGAAGAAAGAGGGGGGGGCCAAGGGAAAAGAAACAGTCATAACGTAATTATTCACCCATGCGTATAATTTGTCTTCCTTCTCGCGTGTTGTTCATGTGATGCCCCCCGCCTCCCCCCGCACTAGTACTGCACTAGTCCTGGAACGCCCTCGAAGCCACCAGGGCAATAGGTGAGGTCGGGCTAGGCGGGCGAGGCGCAAACTCGGGGTAAGGTCACCTCTTGTCCATTCGCATGACGTGCGCCGGCGGCTGGTGCGACCCGGGCGGCGGTGGGCCACCCCGCAGGTGCTGCTGGGAGGACCTGTCCAGTGTCACCATGGAGGCGTGGCCGGGGGGAGGGGAGACGATCTGGTAGCCGCTGGAAGGGGGCGGGGGAGGGGGGGCGCCGCCTGCAAAGTGGTGGCCGGGAGGAGGCGGAGGCCCGCGAGCCATTGCTGCGTGGTGCACGGCGACAGGAGGGGGAGGAGGAGGAGGCGCGGATCCGCGAGGGGGAATGCAGCCAGGAGGCGGAAGCTGAGGTCCCTGCGGGCCCCCTGTGACGCTGACGGTCGGGTAGGCGGACTGTCTGGGGGGAGGCGGCGCAACGGGAAGGCCTCGAGACGACGACGTGGAGGAGGAGGACGCGGCGGTGGAGACGACGGCCAACAGGTGCGCAGGCATCACCCTCTCGTTGACGACGGCGCCGGGAATGTCGCCTCGTCCTCGCATGGCCGCGGCGGCCGCGGCCGCCTGCTGCTGGTGGTGGTGCGCGGCGGCGGCGGCGGCCATCGACGAGGAGGCCATGTGGGAGTGCGGCGCCATGTGCTGTTGCTGCTGGGGCGGCGGCGCATAGTCGAGCCCGTTCTCCATGGTGGGCGGCGGCGGATGAGGGGGGCCGCCCCTCGGCGACATGCGGGTGTCTCTCGGGCTGGGCAGCTGTCCGGGAGGCGCTCCCGATCCGCGAGGGGGCTCCCTGGCCCCCGGAGGCAGCTGGGGAATGTGGTGCGACCTGGGCGACGGCAGCGGCGCCATCTCAGCTGAGCTGCTCCTTGCTGCGGCCCTCTGTATGGAGACTGGGGAGACGGTGGCCGCGCTCGACGGGTGGTTCCTGGGGGACACGTGGGCTGAGCTCCCCCCGCCGCGCGAGGAGGGCGACGGGCCGTTCTGATGGGGATGTCCCGCCGCCCTCTCCGGAGTCGGCGGACTGCTGGAGAGCGAGAGAGAGGAGAGCGCCAGCAGACGGGCACGGACGGCCAGCAGGTGGTCGCGACGCTGCACCAGACGATCCACGGAGTCCTCCAGGTCCACGTTCTCCTCCTTTAGCTGGTGGAGGGAGGACAAGAGGGAGGCGACTGTGTGGGGGGAAAAATATGAGATTGAATCACCAATCGAAAAGTTGCAATGACCTGTGAATAGAGAAATTCTGATACGCTGAAAGCAAACATGAATGCGCAATTATATCTAAACTGGTCGTTTGAACGTAGTCAACTGGGATACACCCGGATGTTCTTCTGCAGAAAGGAATCAATCCCACGTATGTACAAAAAAATCTGAAAACCCGAGGTGCACTTTCTGTTCCTAAACTTTCACTATTTACATACACACTGCACTACCGTAGACGGTACTCACTGTCAAAGTGGCTTGCTTGCTCCATGAGGAATTGGCTGCCTTGCTCCCACTGGCGCTCCAGGAGCTCCTCCAACGTCTGGGGCTGCGCCTTGGACGATGGCGACGAGGACAAGAGGTCGCTCGCACTCTGCGCCTGGCTCGAAGGGGATCGCTGCGGGAAAGAAGAAGAAAAACGACTGTTAGTGATGGTCGAAGCTTTGGCATTTCCGGGATCGACAAGAGGAATGTCGAGATTCCAAGGAACTAGCAGAAGTAGAGCATCACAGCAGCCAGGTCAAATGCCAGGAAAAAAAAATCCGTTACTATGAGCAATGCTAAGTGACGGCGTTCTCAACAAGTCCACTTACTTTTCGCCCTCCGGGGAAGGGGACCCCCAGGTAGTGCTTGTCCTTGGTGGGGTCGTAGGCGCTGGAGTGCGCCTTGATCTCGTCGTCCAGAGCGACGTTCATCTCTTTGGCCATCGCGGAGGAGGGGTTGAGCGAGGCGCCCATCATCCAGGGCGCGTTCTCGGCGCCATTTACGGACCTGGAGGTGGAACGTATCAGTAAGTTATCGGAGTGTGTGCGTAGTATAACTTTAACTTCCGTAATGTGCGAGTTCGGCAGCAAAGGAGATAAGTGCTCAAGCGGAATCATGCAACGAACGAAACAGCTGGAAGGGGTCGACGAACGCAGAAGAGTCAACAGAGAGAGCAAACGGTCCTCCTCTCTCATCCCTCCTCACCTCTTGTGCGGAGACTTCCTCTTCCTCTTGACAACACCCCCTTCCGCACCGACTTCCCCCAGGGTGGACCCTGGGGAGCCGGGGCGGCCGGGACCCATGGCGTTGACGGCGACGTGGGTGCCCTTCTTGGGCGGGCGACCAATCCTCTTGCCGGACGCGCTCATGCGAGGCATCTTGCCCGTCGTAGGACTGTCGAAAAAATATGAGAAACAGGTTATGCCGGAAGTGTCCTAGAGGATTATGCCAGGGCGTTCTTGAACTCGGCAACGCACCTAATGATAACCTGTTGCTGCTGCTCCTCTGTCTTTAGCGGAGAGACCTGTTCGATGGTGACTCCTCCGCCGACCGTGCTGGGAACCGCCGTTGCAGGCGACGAGGACGTCGTGCCGGACATTGCCGGCTCGCTCAGGCGCGGCTGGACCGTCAGGTCGGCCGCGGCGGCGGCGGCCGCGGACGACGAGTTAGATGGACGCTGCTGTTCCGAAGAGGACGCCTTCTCCGCCGTGATGGTGACGCCGCTCTTCGAGCTGGTGTCCGCCTCCATCTTTTCTCTCCCGAAGGAGGACGATGAAGATGACGACTCCCTCTGGAAGGACGACGATGACGAAGTCGGCTCCGTCTTTGCAGGGAGAGCCGTCAGTTGGACGCCGCCGCTCCCGCTGTTGCTGCTACCGCCGCCGCCGCCTTCGCCCTCCGACGCTGCCGCAGCGGCTGCAGCCGCCTTGAAGTCGCTCTTCCGCAACAGTTTTAGGTCCACCTTGCTCTTGTCGAGCGAGACCGTGCACGAGGTCTTAATTGCACTGATGACCAAGTCAGAGGTGCTGGTGCGAATCTCGCTCTTCTTCTCGGGCTGCTGCTGTTGGCTCTCCACCTCCATCGGCTCCACCTTGACGGAATCCTTGTGCGAGTCGTCGCTCGCCGGCCGCGTCGATGACGAAGACTCTGGCGCCCCGGACGACACCACGGCCGACGACGTGGCCGATAACTCCGCTGTGGATTCCGTCACGGAGATGCTGACGGAGGCAGACGAGGACGAGGAGGTAGTCGCGACCGCTGTTGTTGACGGCGGCGAAGAGTTGGAGGAGGCCCTGATGGTGACTCCGCCACCTCCGGAGTTGCTCCCACTGCTGCTGTCAGCCTCCATGGGCGAATTCTGGTGGGAGGAAGAGTCCCGTTTCCTGTCCCTCTTGTGATGGTGGTTCTTGTCCCGGTGATCCTTCTTTGACGATGACGAGGAGGAGGAAGCAGAGTTCGACGAGAACGTCGTTGAGGAAGACGAGATGACGTCCTTCTTGGAGTAAGTGCCGTTGTCCTGCTTGCTGAACTTGAGAACCACTGGCGGCTTCTCGTTGTTGCTGCCGCTCTTCTCTTCAGTCGGGTCAATCCTGCCAGCGTCTTCTTTGGCGGACGAGGAAGACGACGGCCACATAGAAGACGGTTTGGAAGATGAAAAGGAGGCTGACGACGGCCTCGCAGTTTCGTCGAATTCTTTGTCCGCCTCGTTGGCCTTGCTGTTGAGCCCGATAGACGAGGAAGCGGAGGAAGATGAAGAATTGTCTCCGACAAGAAGCTTCGCTGCCTCGATCTTGACACCTCCTCCTCCTCCTCCGCCGCCACCTCCTCCCTCTCCGGAGAGCGAGTTCGGTCTCCGCCCCTTCTTGCTCTTCTTGTCGCGCCCGACAAACGCCAATGAGGACGAGGCCAGGCCGGGGAGATTAGAGTTTCCGGCGTCGCCTGCCCCAGCAATGCCGCCGCTGCCGCCACCACCGCCGCCGCTGCCACCGTCGCCGCCGCCACCACCACCACCACCACCACCACCACTGTTCTGTCCCAGTCCGGGTGGCTTGACTACCACGTCCCCTCCGCCCAGTCCCCTGTGAGCCTTGTCCGGGCTCACTTCCGGGCTGCTGGCGGACTCCCGGGCCTTGATCGGCTTGAACGCTGGAATGGTCTTCACGATCTTCTTGTTCTGCAACGACGAAAGGTACCCGGTGCAATAGTGCTTAGAACGTGAACGCAACACGTAGTTAAACAAAGGCAATAAAAAGTCGAGACTCGCAGCAGCATGAGGACAGGAGAGGAGAGAGAAAGCGAGTAAAACAAACAAGCAGGAGGACGCGCACCTGTTGCGAGAAAGATTAGATCTCAATTACTCCCGAGGTACGCTGCTGCTTTGCATTGCAAAACGGGTACTGTGCACGTATCGGAGGGGCAGTACATACGCAAGTACGAGACTAACACAGCCAAGACTCACAATTCGCTGGTAGTGGTACCGGCAGTAGCCGCAGTACTTCACGTTGTCCATGTAGTTGCCGGCCTCTTCGCAGAGCAGACCGGCACTCTGGGCGCAGGTGACGTGGAAGCTCTGCTTGCAACCCTAGAGGTAAGAAAAAGGTGTTTTTAAAAATAAAACCCAGTGTCGATGGTCGCGAGGAAATCTAGACGACCAAGAGGTTCTAAAAAACTCGCTGTGTGAAAAATTCGTTGCTCTAAAAGATAAATGATGTGGCAGTGATGTCATCCAAAGAGTTGCATGTCATTTCAGTAGCAGTCCAACGTCTCCCAACTAACACGTGTCATCTATGGCTCTCCGTCTAGACGTGGCAAAAGCTGGACAACTTATAAGAGGCACTCACCGACCGATTGCACTGCATGCAAGCCCCAGTGGAGGCCCTGCTTTCCCTGCCTTGAGATTCGCACAGGTAGCACGTCTGCAACGAACAAAGTAGGTGAGGGTGACCAGGTAAAAAAAAAATCTCAAAGGAGTTAGTTACCTTGAGATATCTGTCTTGCGGGACCAGTCCCAAGACGATCGGCTCCATGGTGGACACGTTCCCGAACCTGACCTCGGGTATGTAGAGGGCGCACACCACGTGGGCCCAGCTGTTGGAGTCCGTGCGCTTCAGGGCCCCCTCCTTGCTCGGGCACAGCTCGCACCTCTGTTCGGAGAGGGAGGCCAAAAAAAAAAACCGTCATGCAAATGACCTTCCATGCAAGTAAACAACTTTGATCTTACCACTCTGACCGATCGTTCCGTTGTCTCACACTTACGGCAGAACCATGGGCCGTGAGGCACCGAAACGATCCCGTAACAGGCTGAAAAAAAAAAGAGTAGAGAGGATACTTCACAAAAGAAAAATTGCTTCCATCAAAAGGAGGGGTCTGAAGCCCTGTGTAACTTGATGGCTCACTAAAAGCAAAAAAATTGATCACCCCAATTCGAAAACAAAAGGTGCCTTTTAAACCGACTCTCCCCTCCCGCCATACTTAACGATCGACGCAATCCTTGAAACAACATGAAAAGTCTACCTGCATGCTAACTGGAATAACCTAATTTTGATCCCTAAGACGGTACCTGCCTTGGACTGCAACTACCAAACCCCACCCATCACCTGTTGACCAATCCTTTTGTCTCTTGCTTTCGTTACACGCGCCCTTGGCTCGTATTATTTGGCAAATTATTATGCTTGCCCATCATCATGATCGTTACAGTGAGCCCACGCCCACCTTGGTGCACGGCCACGTTGCACCCCTGCCCGTCGCAGTAGACCAGCGGGTTCTCGTCCCACCCCCTCTCGTCGGAGCAGACGCAGCACCCGCCCACCATGTCGCGGCCCTCGGAGTTGTCGGAGTTGACCGAGCCGCGGCCGGGCGAGGAGCAGTCGGCCGAGTCCTGGTTGTTCCCGGAGCCGCC
>JAAUYM010006741.1_pt1 | contig 24001 bp, 25 predicted proteins | sample 7278001 | NCBI WGS metagenome assembly JAAUYM01 (sample SAMN14350224, study PRJNA611818) | marine sediment metagenome | isolation source: surface marine sediment (1.8m) | place: French Polynesia: Moorea | collected 2018-08
GGACGAAAATTCGAAGATGATTCGAATCGTGCTGCGCAAGAAGAAAATGATTTAGATACGCATGAAAAATAATCCTCCATTTTGTTTTTATACGCTTTTCAATTGGTACGTCTGATATTACATTATAATTTTGAAAATCAATGCCTATTCCTAAAATTACTCCAAATTGAATACGAAATAAATTAGATGAGAATAATTATTATATTAGCTCACATCAATCTTATCGATATTCGCTTGAATTGAATACTTTTAGAAACGACAACGGTCCTCGCCTAAATATTTATTGATACTCCTCATGAATGCATCTCTAGTTTGTTCAGTTGTCTGATTTTGTATATAAGCACACACTGCTTGGTGAAGCACTGGAATATTGAATTGTCTATCTGTTATATTGCTCCAATTTAATGCAAGCGTAGCCCAAGAATATTGCCATTGTTCTTTTTGTATACCTTTCCTTAATAAGGCTCTATGTATTGTCTCAAATCGAATAGCTTCACATAAAAGAGCAATGGCGCGTGTTTGTTCATCTACATGATTCCGTATCATTTTATTTGGTTCAAAATAATCTATTATTGTTCTTTTCTTTATATGTCTTAATTAAAGCATATAAGGAAATATAATTCTATTTCATACTTAAGCTTTTTAATTTTAAAAAGCTTAAGTATGAAATAGTAAAGTTAATATTGTATAAATTAGGTGAGCCAACCGGCCAGTGGAGTCGATTAGTTTCTGTATCCAATAATATTGGATAGTCACCAACAGTCTAAAATATATATGAAATATCATATATCTCAAATTTTTTATAAATGCAATAAATGAGTTCAATTAATGATATCAACCCCCTAATACATATTTCAATCTATACTGTCTATGCTAGATATAAAATCTTAATATTTATGATTTATTTATTATCTGGCAGTTTTAACGGTGGTAAATCATCATCAGATGGTACCCATAAAGTAATGGTTTGATCATTATGAGGCGTTATCTGCGAATAAAATGCCTGAGTAGGCGATAATTGATTTAATACATACACTAGATTTTTAACAGTTTGTTCTACGTCATTGGGATATTCCTTCTGAATACACACTCTATTTGAGGAGATGAATAAAGGTACCCAATTAGTTTGACTTGAGGGCGGTTCGGGAACTTTACTTTGTGTATTTAGTAAAATAAATCCATGGGGAACTGAACCTAGTAAACCTGGTATTGCATCACATACAAATATTTTGCACATATTGCGATTTGCAAGATTCTCCAATGCTTTTTGCATCTTCGGCAATATAGGTCCAAAACGATAGTCAACAAACATTTGATATGAATATGTCATAATTTTATTAGAAAAAAATATGCGCGACTTCATTTGAAGTAGCTGAGGCATATTATATTTGTATATGTATGCATGTCAACTATCTGATTTGAGGATTAAATTCAAATAAATAGGATAAATTATTTTTAATAAACATTGTTCCGATGCCTCATACTTTAAAATTTAAATTGTTGAATAAAGCATATAAATTATAAATTCAATTCGATGTTTAAATTTTGCCTTGTTGTTGATAATTTTTTTGCTTTAACAATTGAATCTCTTAATTCCGAAAAAGTATATTTCGTCAGTTTTGACAGTTTTTAAAGATCGAATTCAGTATAGAAATATTAAGCGAAAATTCAATCGAAGGCCAATGCTAAATGAACATAATTTTACTCATTTAGGTATTGGTTTTTCATATCGGGGATTAAATAAACTAACTAGTACTGAAGGTATAAGTCAAAAATCAGAATTAAATGCATTTACCTACGGTATTGGTCAGCGATCTGGACTATTAGGTGATCCAATGAACTCAAATGAGTATGGTAATTATTCAAATTGGATTGTAAAGGAACCAGATATACTACTTGTTATAGCTGGAGATTAGCAAGATACTACTGATGAGTTTGTGTCTAAATTATTAATACCGCGAGAGATTAATTCGTGTGAGAATGGGTTCAAATTAAATTATTTTGAAATAGGCGAAGTATTACCTTATTCGTTACAAGGACATGAACATTTTGGATTTCACGATAATGTATCTCAACCTGCAGTTCGTGGGCAAATTCTATATGATGGTCAATTTATATGAACGAAAAGTACCAACTACAAAATTGCCTGAATCTTTATTATTCAGTAATCCGGGCCAGCAATTAATCTGGCCTGGTGAATTCGTATATGGTTATCCTAAACAAACTCTCGATCCATTAATTCCTGGAGAAATCAAAAATCCCCCTGAATCATGGATGAAAAACGGATCTTTCAGCGTATTTCGTCGATTAAAACAAGATGTTCCATTATTTTGGAGAACTATGAATCGATTATCTTGGAGTCTAAAATTCAAATCATCATTTAAATTAAATCTAGGTCAAGTCGATATAGCTGCTCGTATTGTTGGTAGATGGCCAAGTGGAGCGCCAGTTTCTCGTCTTTCTGAATATGATGATCCTGAATTAGGTAATGATGAGCTAGTAAACAACTATTTCCATTATGGGAGTGAAACCAACCGCTTATTAGAATTCGATAGATTTCCACGAGCTAAATCGGATCCACTTGGTATTACTTGTCCTATGATGAGCCATATTCATAAAGTGAATACACGTGATATATCAAACGATACAGGAGGTACGTTCGGTAGCTTCCAAAATCGAATCATTAGACGTGGATTACCTTATGGACCGACAATATTAACTGGCGAAATAAAAAGCAATACAGTTCCCATTGAGTGGTGGAATTTCAAAAATTAAAGAAAGATCGCGGACTTTTATTTTTAGGATTTGGGCTCTCAATTGAAAATCAATTTGAATTTCTACAAAATCGATGGATGTCAAATCGATTTACACCACGTTCGCCAAGTGGAGATGATATTTTTATTGGTCTTAATGGAAATTATGGTCAAGAAGGTATACGTGCTGGCACGATTTTTGATCCAAATACTTTAGACGACTATGCTATATCAACAAGTGCTCAGTGGATTATTCCTACTAGTGGGGGATACTATTTTAATCCATCTCTAGATGCTATTCGTGATGTATTGGCCGATTAACCTGCAATAAATTGATATATGATTACAGATTTTAAACCTCCTGCATATTTGCAGGATTTTAATGAGAACCAAAAAAAAGAATGGAGTAAAGCTATTGATGGATGGACAAATGAAGCTATTAATATCGAATTCAAAGAGAATAACTTATTTCATCAGATATGCCAATATTATAATCCTTTACATCCTCCGAATGAACTGAGTGGCAAAGTTCTAGACCAAAAACTAGTCTGGAATGCATTTCCACGAACTTTACGAATAGGGAAAGGTGAACTTTGGGAAGCATATCCAAGTTCGGAAAAATTAGTAAAATTGAGTTCTTGCCGGCCTAGCTTATCGACTGCTCAGCCATTTTATAAAGGTCCAATTTGGGATACGTTATCTTATCGCCCATTAGATGAGTATTGTGAATGGAGAGAAACGAAACCTCCATATAAAATTTGACGTATCATATTTACGAGTGAACCTCCTGAATATTGGCAGGCATTACACGGTGATTGTCTATTCAATATTTCTCAAACTAGTAGAAAATATCAATTTACTCAAAATTGCGAAAAATTACTACACTTATATCAAGAATACGTAAATCCAGAAATAAAATATGAAGATTTAATCTGTCAAGAAGATTTTTATGATGAATATACCAATATCATTATTTATCGAAAAGGCGATTATAATCCTTATAATAAATGGAATACGACGCATGGTATTATGCATTTGACTCAACCAAATAATACACTTGGAGCAGAAATTCAATTGGCGGCTGATAGTACAATTTTAAGACACGATGAGAATAAGCGTCCAGTTGTCATTCCTGATGCTTTAGTTTGTGGAGCCGCATATGGTGGAAGTTCTCGTTCAAGTGATCCAACAATAGGGGGATCCGTAAATACGTTAGCACGACTAGGAGCCTTTTTAACGTTAAAAAATCCAATTGGATTATATATGCATGATTTGAATACTCAAGGTTGGACAAATCCTAGAGGAGAGTCTATCAATCCAAATGAGTATTTTAAAATATTGCGGGGTGAACCTTATATGATTAGTGTTTGAAGTCCCCGAATATGAAAAGTTTATAGTTGGAGATATCAAAATTGGCGGTATTCCCATTTACTATGGCGGTCCTCGTCATCTAAATGTAAGCTTGACTGCCTCGGCTAGCAATATAGAGTATTTACAAAACCAATCTATTCCTATTAATGATGTATGCGCGATAAAGTGTGAATCTCCAATGACTCTTACTAGACTTATTATTCATCAAAAAGGCCAACCAAATAAATATGACATTCCAAAGGGGTATGAAACCGCATTTAAATCTTCGTATAAGCAAGGAACCTGGTCTCCAGAATAACTGATATCAACTTTAAGATTTAATTATTTGTTCTATTGGATTCAGTCCATATATTTTGTAAAAAGTTTCATGAATCGACCGAAGAAGATAATTTTTAATTTTTTGAATATTCATACTAATTTTGATTAGCGCTCTAATAGATCAACATAATCAAATCCACTTAACTCAATATTTATCAAATATCCTACCAATAGTAACTTAAAACATTAATAAAACTATAAATCTATATATTCAATAAAATTGTTGTTTTAGAACACATTCTAAAGTGTGTTCTAAAACAAAAGATGATTATAGGTCCTTCAAATCCGAATCGTCTTCGTGCTCTAGAGCTCGATTCCATTCAGCTTCCAATTTCTTGCGATATTCATCTAAAGGCGTCACATCTTTGCCTTATTGCGATAATATTAATACCAACTTATTTCTTGCTTTAGACTTTTGATTTATTATCGATGGTGTTGTTTTTGACGAATCGAATCCATCAATAATTTGAAAAAATATATGTAGAAATAAAAGACATAAGATCCAATATTAACTAGACGATATATGATTGGTACTACGAATTAAATGAATTTATTGTATGAGTTTAATTGTTCCAATAATTGAGATATTAGACTTTTCATTTTTTTTTATTCTAATATTGGTGACTAGCTAATATTAGAATAAATGTAAACTTGCAAATTAAATATATCTATTTATATCATTTATCTAAGGTATGATACTAAGAACTAGTCATACTTCTTTACTTATTCCATTCAGTTCATTTCAATCAGAATGATCGACACTAATGATTGGATCGAATAACTTAAAATTATTTATAATAATGACAACAAATATCAAATTTTTGACATTTACAATAGATAATCTAGAGTATATCAGCATTTATTTATTAAATGAATGTGGTTATCGAATATAATTCGATCCATATGAATATATCTAATGCATTCCTATATGATGTTAGTTCATAACTATCTAACACAAATATCATTTACTGATTAAATTTGTTCAATCAAAGGAAACTTATCAAAAATTTTTGACCCACCAGTATCTATTGAAATAGGATTTGTCAAATCAGATAAGATTGACTCTGAAAAGAATGATAGTCATATTTTTATGACTTTAGAAAATTGTGAATTAATTCAACTAGTAGCCGAATAAACAAAGCGTGCTGCATTTAGAGTAACAAGTAGAACACTATGAATTTAATCGACTTCTTATCTAAGTGAATATTTTAGGATTATCTTCATTTTTCTCTACTTAATGGAAAGCATACCCAAAACCATATCAAATATAAAAATTTCAATTAACGTATTATGTCTATAATTAAATACACTTATAAAGATATTTATTTTGAAAATAATGTAATTTCAACAGAAAAGTATCGAGTGAACGAAGATAATCTATGGATCTGCGCTGAAAATGAGGTAATTGGTCAAGGTACATTATCAGGAACCATTAATACTGATAAAGAATTTGATATTTTATTTTTATCCGATTGCCATCTAAAAGCAGATTATCAATTACGTCTGACTATTGGAGTCGAAAAAACAGGTTTTTATAAATATGATAATGATACAATTAGTGTATTAAAAGAAATTCGCTCTAATCAAACATCAGATAAAGATGCTTTTATCGATCAAAATCATGATCAAACTTATTGGTTTAGTATTGATAGAGAAAATAAACGATTACGTTTTGGTAAAGGTTATATGCTCGAAAAATTAGTTGTATTTGAATATGAGTTCAGAGAAAAAACTATACCTAATATATTTGATCATATGAAATATATGGGTTTTAGTAAAATAGATAAATACCCGGATTCTTGTATTTATTGGCGTTACGCTGTGACACAAGACATTTCCCCTATTATCATCTCTCCCCAACAAATCACATTAGAGATGTTAGATAAAAATAGTGCGACTCTTATTGAAGATTTATCAAACGAGTGTATGTATTTGTATTCGAATATAGTAGGCCCAAACGTCAAATTAAATACAGATGACTTTCCGGATTTTGCTTCTGCTATTAATTACAGCATAGTAACGCCGGGTAAATTATGTTTTAATAAATTAAAGGAAAAGGCCGGTGAATTTAGCGGCCCACTTGAAACCTATTTACGCGTGACTGTTGGAATTAACCGTGGTGATTCACCGGGTATACCGTTTGTTTTAGAAATTTGGCCCGGAGGCCATTATTCGCCTATCCATAATCATTCGAACGCTAATGCTATTATCAAAGTTTTACACGGTAGCCTTACTTGTCAATGGTTTCGAAGTTTAAGTAAATTTGAAACGAAGCCCTACGATACTTTAGTATTAGGAGCAGGGGAGATAACGTGGCTGAATGACCGTCAATTTCAAACCCATCGATTATACAATCATAATATTTCGGGAAATATGTGTGCAACTATTCAATGTTATATGTATAATTCAACGGATAATCTTCATTATGAATATTTTGACTATCTGGCGAAGAATGGTCAAAAGAATCAGTATACACCTCAGTCTGATTGGGATTACTTATCATTCAAGAAATTAATAAAAGAGGAATGGAGCAATTATAAGCAAAATTTACCACCCATTGATAGAGATAAGATAAATTAGATTTTGTAATTACGAGTAATAGTGAAAGATATATAGAATCATCAACTATAGATATTCGAGTAGACAAATAAATACAATTGATTTCGATGCAGGGAATGAAAAAAGAAATACAAATAAAATTTGACGAACTTAGCGATTCGATATGAAAGTTACGTAAATATATAAATGAATTAGCTTCAGTTATAAGTAAACCAATCAAGAACGAGCTTATTAAGTTAAAATGGAATTTCGACAATATAGAGAGATAAAGTGACTAATTTTATCAATGTCTAAAAGAGATATAAAATACAAGACAAGACTCAAAAAAACCTCCATTTTTCAGCAAGGAATTAACATTTAATAGTAATGAATTCCTACAACGACATGAAGACTAACTCGAACAAGCTCAAACTTTGCTAGAATACCAACAAGCCGAAGGACTAATGAATCAAAGTAATTTTGAGGAGTTAAAAAAAAAATAGTTCAAGAGGGATGGAAAATCGATAATATAACTGTTAACGCTAGTTTAATTGGAGGTTATGATGCAGTAGAAGGTACTATTGGTGTATCTATTCAAGTGAACGCGTCGGACAATATTCAATCATATCAAGTAGCTACTAACCTTCCATCCAAATCTTATCTATTATACAAATGGGAGAAATGGGAAATCTAAATGTTAGCGTCTAGTGCAAAGTCATTAAATACTACTATTATTTTGATTGACAAGTTGACCGATGGTCCTAAGAAAACAGCAGTTTCCCATTTAGTGAAAAACTATATGGGATAGTCTTATATAAACCTATATAGCTTAGAATATAAGCATATTAGCTATAAGAAGGTGACCCAATCGCATCTTGGAGTGTGGTTAGCTTATCACAACTTCGCTTGAGTATATGTACATATATTTGATTTAAAAGTTCATATTTTTTATAATATTGACTAGTCATCAATATTATAAAAAATATATGAGAAGCATAATATCTCAATTATCGGAACAATCAAAATCATTCAATAAATTCATTCAATTCGTAGTGCCAATTATAAATAATCTATCCAATATTGCATTTTATACCTTTTGTTTCGCTATATGTTTTGTCAAACCATTAGTGGATTCGATTCGTCACAAACGACAAAAAGAAGCTATCGATAACAAACAATTGAAAAAATTAAAGAAAGAATATGACACTTTGCTTGAAGACATTCAATTGTTAAAGCAAAGCAAAAAAAATTATCAACAACAAGTCAAAATTCTAAGACAAGAAATTAGTTGGTCCAATGATCGTTTAACATTAGCTGAATGGGGCAAAGATGTGACGCCTTTAGATGAATATAGAAACAAATTGGAAGAGGAATGGAATCGTGCGATACAAGACGAAGATGATTTGGATCCGGAGCACAAATAATCTTTCATTTTGTTTTAGAACACACTTTAAAATGTGTCCTAAAACAAAAACGATAAAGTTTTAGTACTATATGTTATAACATGGACTCGATTGATTATCGATTTATCAATCTAAGTCAAGATTGGTTTATATAGGTCGTTTCGATTTTGATAAAATACATCCATCTTCAATTTTATTTAAGTTTATACAAGAGAATTTTCCTCTATTATCGCTATTCCTGAGAATCATATTTCAAAACTGACATATAAATTCGTATACAATTAATATTATATTTTGCTTAATTTGTTGTTCCTCAAAATTCCTCATTACATAAATAAATTGAACCTTAAGTGCGTAAATAAATCCAATAACTACATTATTCAATTGATCTAAGTAATACTTGAGATAATAACTATATTATTCTTATACTTTCCTGTAAGGAGGTGATCCAACCGCACCTTCCAGTACGGTTACCTTGTTACAACTTCGCTTGAGTCACTAGCTCTACCTTTGGCATCCCCCTTCTAAACGGTTAGACGAATGATCGAAATATATATATATATTTGATTTCAAAGTTTATTTTTATTATAATATTAGCTAGTCACCAATATTATAATAAAAAAATATGAAATATATAATATCTCAAATTTTTAAGGACTGCAATAAATTCGTTCAATTAGTATTACCAATCCTATATTATCTAATAGATTTTGGCGTATATACCTTCTGTTTCTGCACATATTTTTTTAAACCATTAGTGGATTCTATTAGTCAAAAACAACAAAAAGAGGCAATCAATAACAAACAGTTTATGAAATCAAAGCAAGAATATGACACTTTGCTTGAAGATATTCAATTATTAAAGCAAAGCAAAAAGAAGTATCAACAACAAGTTAAAATTCTGAGGCAAGAAATCAGTTGGTCGAATGATCGATTAAAATTAGCCGAATGGGGCAAAGATGTAACGCCTTTAGACGAATATCGCAAGAAATTGGAAGATGAGTGGAACCGAGCTCTAGAGGACGAAGACGATTTAGATCCGGAAGAAAAATAATCCTCCATTGTTTTCTCACACACTTTAAGGTGTGTGAGAAAACAAGAGATTAAATCGATATATCGATTTGTATTTTTCATACTTTTTGAAATACATAAATATAATTGATAATAGCTTTGATCTTATAAATATTACGTCATCATCTTGAATTAAAAGACTAACTCGCTATTATAGATATATTAAGTAATTGAAATTAACCACTATAGTTTTTATCTGAGCTAATCAATAAGCTGGAGTTATAATCAATTTTCGTATTAATCTAAAAAAGTTAAGTCGGCGCTAGACGCGTAGAAGTAATTGATAGGTATATATATATATGTTACTTAATACTCACTCAAATGAAATTCCACTTTTGATTGCAACCGCTACCAAAGTTAGGAAGGAAATAATATTATTCAACTGGTATAAGATATAAATTTTTATATTTCGGAATATTTTTGTAATATTACTTGACTAATAGTATCAAAATTAATATCAGTGAATAGCGTAATAATCTCTATTTTATCAATATATTCTGCCATTCATTTTGATCAGATATAATAGTTGAGAATAATCATAAATTATGTTTATTCAGCTCAATTTATTCTATATTGTAATTTTAAGACAAATAATTAGGGAGAAAAGCATAATTCATATAACAATTTTAATGCGTTTATTAGGATAAATCTAACTGGAGTTATAAGTCAATTCTAGTATAAAACGGATAATTAATTAGGAATACTCGTCCTTATTATAGAGAAGCTAATTTAGCTAAAAAAAAAAACTAGCGGATTGAATAGTTTCGAATCTACAATTGATTAAAAAAAGTTGTATATTGTAGGAAAGTCACAAAGATGAAAAATTTAATATTGCTATCAAATTTATGATTGAAAACCAATGGTTTAAACTCACATTTAGCCATAAGATTCCTCCTACTGAGATTGTTTATACAGTTGAGATAAATGAAGCCGTAGGTTTTTGGAGAAGTGCAAAAGACAAAAAGAAGTATCAACGATGAGTCAAAATTATAAGGCGAGAAATCAGTTGGTGCAACGATCAATTAATATTAGCTGAATGGCATAAAGATACAACGCTTTTAGATGAGACGAAAATTCGAAGATGATTCATATAAAGAAGAGAAATAATCCTTTGTTTTATCCCACACTTTGAAGTGTGGGATAAAACAAAAAATTAACTTAATTTTTATTTTTAGACGCTTTTCAATTGGTACTTTTGATTTTATAAATATTACATTATAATTTCGAAAATCAATGCCTATTCCAAAAAGTACTCAGTTTTGAACACGAAATAAATTCGGCGAGAATAATTATTAGATTAGTTCACATTAATCTTATAGATATTAGCTTGAATTGAATACTTTTAGAAACGACAACGGTCCTCCTTGTGTAGATATCGATTGATACCCTTTTTGAATGCATTTTTAATTGGTTCAGGTGCCTCAGTTTTTATATAATTACACACTGTTTGTTCAGGCACCGGGATAGTGAATCTTTGATTTGTTATCTTACTCCAATTTAATGCAAGCGTACCCCAAGAATCTTGCCATTTTTCTTCGTATTCTACACCCTCTTGTGATAAAACTTTAGGTATACGTAATAAAGCTTTATGTATTGTCTTAAATCGGATGGCTTCACATAAAAGAGCAATTGCGCGTATTTGGCCATTTACTCCCGCTTCTTTTACCTCATTAGCTTGGTTAAAATAATGGGCTTGGGGTTGACGAAGTGCTGCGATAATTTTATTTTGGTCATAGACGCCATTCTTTCCTAGCATATTGTTATAATGTTGCATCTTCTCCTCAATCTCAAAAATTTGATACTTATTGACATCTAAATAAGCATCCTGATTCTGATCAGGATTTTGTGGAGGTATGAAATAACAAAATTCTTTATAATATACACGGTAATCAAATACATATACAACATTTGTTGTTTCGTTAAGTAAATAAATCTTATCTCCTTGCGGAATGCCTTGTTCTGTATAAAGGCGAAGCAGAAAACCATAAAGGGATAAATATGACATATCATTGGAAAATTTTATTATTATTATTGCCATAATTTTATTTGACTAGATAAGTTAAATCATATTAAATAAAAAAATATTATTTGTTTATACATCATTATATTGTATCTGAATTCATTTCTTAAATTCACTATAAACTCAATCTTATTCAGACCTAGAGTATTAAATATTTTCCGCATAATCTAAATAATATAAATGACTCGTATTCGAATCCTAATATTCAATAGGAGTACAATATAGAGCTCGTTATCTTCATAATATAAAAATGCGAATTGTCAACTTCAATCAAAATTATTGTTATTTGACGATACAAAAGATATTTTTATTAATCAATTTTAAAAGGTGCGATTACATTACCTCCTTAAAGCAGTTCAGATAACTAAGTCCGATATAGTTTAGTTATAATTTCTTGAATAAGATTCAATATGAATCTTATTCAAGAAATTATGATACATTTTTGGACTAAATGATTTGGATTAAAATAATGCTAATAGTAAGAATATCCAATGTTTTATAATGTGATCTATACTTTTCTATGTATAGTAATCTACATCTACTATGAATAAAACTGAGATATTCACTATCATTAAAGGATGCAGTGTCATATGGACCCTTTAATGTTACCTATAAGTATATAGGTATAATTTCATCAGTAAACCATAGTGGTGCTTTAAATCGTTTTAAACAATCTGATTTATTTATTTGAACTATCATAATGATTTTATGAAATACTTAAGCGAGGATAAGTAACTTGACATTTAAGAATTTAGATTGTATAATATTTCGTGACATTCTTAAATGTCATTAGCAATCAAATCTATATAATTCAACTATGGCATATGCTCAATGGGTCTCAATTCATATTGAGAATTTAAATGTTCAAGGAGAACTAACTATTAAAAATGTAAGTTTAGATTGGGGTAAATTTTATAAAGGCAGCAAAGATAATGAAATTTCTACTGAGGAAGTAGAAAAACTAAAAATCGGCCAACGTCAATATGAGACTATCAATGCTTGTGGACGTGAACATTCAGCTTCAGGAACTGAAGGCTCTTTGGATGTATATTTTGGAAGTACTAAAGTAGGACGTTATTATTGGGATTGTCCTTGGGGTAGTAAATCAAATACATCAAATTGGACTACGAGTAGTAAAGACTTTATAGTCGATTTTAGTCCAGGTAATTTAGATAGTGGTGCTATTGGTTCAGCCTCTATCGAAGTATTTAAAAAATAGCCAATCGATTTGATTAGTTAATAATTCGAAATTTTTTATCGTTGATGTGAATACTGATAATTTTAAATACTAATAGAAAATAAATACGATTATCCTTTTTTTTTATGATAGTGTTCTAATTTAAGGAAGGATAAGTTTCTAAAATATATTGGTATAAATCAGAATTATGAAGATTAGGAAAATCAATTTCCATATTTACTTCGAGTAATTTCAATATCTGTTCATATCAACGTAAGTATTTCTTGAATAAGAGTCTTCAAGACTCTTATTCAAGAAATACTTACTGAGCTATAATTTTATAGTGTATCCTATAAAAATTTAACTTAATGTATTATATTCATAATTAAGGCCATTTTATTTTTTATAGTGTAATTTCAACGAAGAAGTGGATATTAAAATAAAACACAAACACGATATTTGACTCAAAAAAATTAGATTGGTTTGTTTGAAATAACTATTGAATTATATCTATATTGCAACCCTTTATTTTCGGTTGATAAAAATACTGTTTTCTACATCTAAAACACGAATTTGAGAGGTATGTTCCAATGTTCTATTAGACAAATCTTCGTAAAGTAGATAATTTTCCAATTCGAAGCTAAAGTGTACCAAATCCGATAGGAGCATGTTTTATCAAGTGTATACGGCATATTTTTAAAATCCAAAATTTATAAAAATGAGATCTTGTCGTAAAGAAGAACTTTGAGCACTTAATAATATATAATTAGTCATCATAATTTTTATTTATTTATTAAGTAAGATTACTTGGTTTCAAATATTCGCCCATTGAAGTAAATCTACGAATATAATTCGTTCCACCTTGTAGTCTTTTAACTAAAAGAATTTATTCTAAATTCTTCATTTTTTCGGATAACAGTATTGACATAAGAATCTGGCTCTTCAGCTATCTCATAAATCGACCAATTCTATAAATTTAATACTATTCGACTAGCTTGTTTTTTTTTTATTGACTTTAGAATGAATTCGGTTTCTGATTACGGTAAATTTATTTTATTCAGTCGTAGATTTAATCGACCACTTCATTCAATACAGAATTCCTCAGATGATTGGGATATCACTTCAAACCCAGCTTATCTAAGTATTAGTCTTTATTTTAGTTATTAGATAGTCTAAAATTCTAAGACAAGAAATCAGTTGGTACAACGATCGATTAACATTAGCTGAATGGCGCAAAGATGTAACTTTATATGAATATTGAAACAAATGCAGATGATAAATAACCCTCCATTATTGTTTCACTAACAATAGATTTCATGTCACACATCTCACCAATGAGCCGATGTCTTTAGTTCAACAATAATAACTAATATGATTACAGGTTTATTAGTAACTTCTACTAGATACAACCGAATTCAAAAGTTTATAAACTCGAAAAAACTATAAGATTATTACCAAAATAGGATAAATACACTGTCTTATGATGATAAACTTAACCATGATTTCTTGAATAAGATTCGTGAAGAATCCTATTCAAGAAATTATAATTAGATGATATCTGATTTAGTTATTCGACCTTCTTTAGTTACTATAAAGAGGTAAGAAAAAAAAAAACACTATACATCTATATTGATAGTTAGGTTCCTATTTTAGTATTCAATATACTAGATCTGAATTAGGGCCAAAATAACCCTTACGATCAATCGTAAACCCTATTAATCCTGATTGGTTAAAAAATATCTGCTAATTTTAATACTAATGAGAATTATGCCTACGATACAGAATTGGATGAATGATATAGCGGATGATAAAATGCTATCTGAAATCAATATACCTGGCACTCATGATAGTGGAGCCATCCATGGTCACGCAAACAATTGGCTGAACACAACTATTGATTTCTATTTAAATCACATTTTTGACTTCGAAGATCAATTAAAAATTGGTATACGAGTATTTGATATTCGAGTAGCTATTAGAAATGATCCTAATAAGTTTTATTTATGTCATGGGAATTGGCTTTCTTCTCTAAGAACAAATTTATTTGATTCATTGAAGACTACATTAAAAATTTTCAATCAATTTTTAGATCAAACTAAGTCTGAGTGCATCATACTTATAGTGAAAATAGATGATTGGGGTAGTATAGCTGAAGAGCATAAATCGACTAAACTAGATGAATTAAAAGAGTTGATACATCAACAAATAGGTGATAAGTTGCCTAAAAATGATGGTCCTCTAGAAAATATACCTAAGTTAGGGCAAGTGCGGAATAGTATAGTTTTATTTCATCGTATAGATAACTTTAAATTGGGCACTCATATTGATGATAACATCTGGGATTTTAATCAAAAACAAAAATCAGATTCGATTCTGGCCAAATTTTTTAAAAATTCATGGTCCTTCTCTATTCAGGATAAATGGGATTATACGGAATACTTCAGTTATCAAAATGCCAGTGATGACAAAAAAAAGTGGATCTTGAAAGCTATAAAAACAAAAAACCACTTTACGCCTAAAACTGATTTAATTAGTTTAAATTTTTTGACTGGATTTAAAACACCATGGAAACTTAATATGGAAGATCAAATCTTGGACGCATTAAAAAAGAACAACATGCCGCCTTCAGGATGGTTTTTGTTTGATTATCCACTCTATAATTTTTCAGTACGCGAGCTTAATTTTGGTGTTCAAGAGGATACTTTTGACCAATTTTTATCTATATATAATGATAAGTATAATCCCGATCCTAACACTTCTGATTATGCAATTAAACTTAATAAAAAATATGATCGTCAAATGAACCAAATAAATATTCGAAAAGGAAGTGGTACGTTTGGACAGAAATTTGAAGAGTATATCCAATCTGATGCAAATCAATATAGAGATAAAAATCTCGTTTGTTATATTATCAGTTCGAACTTTGGGCAATGAGCCTTATTGCAAAGGCCAGAAAATCCACTTTTGTTAAGCTACTTGAAAAGCATTAATTTTTATAATTGGGATAGTTCAAACTTAATGAATCTAAAAATTTATTCATCAGGTATCATATAGTAAAGATATACGCTTATGTATAAGCGTATATCTTTACTTATTTAACGTATAAGGAGGTGATCCAACCGCACCTTCCAGTACGGTTACCTTGTTACAACTTCGCTTGAGTCACTAGCTCTACCTTTGGCATCCTCCTCCCAAAGGGTTAGATAAATGACTTCTGGTATTTCCAACTCCTCGAGCGTGATGGGCGGTGTGTACAAGGCCCGGGAACATATTCACCGCTGTATGGCTGACCAGCGATTACTAGCGATTCCGACTTCATGCAGGCGAGTTGCAGCCTGCAATCCGAACTGAGATAGAGTTTTTGAGGTTAGCTGAACTTCGCAGTATCGCATCTCTTTGTCTCTACCATTGTAGCACGTGTGTCGCCCAGGACTTAAGGGGCATGCTGACTTGACGTCATCCTCACCTTCCTCCAGTTTATCACCGGCAGTCTCTCTAGATATTCAACTAAAGACAAGGGTTGCGCTCGTTGCGGGACTTAAACCAACATCTCATTTGACCTTATAATTTCTTATAAGCATAGACTATACCTTCATCTCAAACTGATCAATTGAGAGCTGGCGTATTGAGACTTTCTCAAGTCTCCTCGTACTTTTTTCTTTTGAAAATTTCCTCAGTCGTTACGGGGTTACAGGAAGCTTATACTGCATACACGGTATAATATGAGGAGAAACACATTTATAAAAAGCATGATAAGACTTTGCCGGTACATAAAGTTGACCATTTTTATGAAGGTTCACTTGAATACCGTAGTTAGTCTGAATCGTAGATTGTAAAAGTTCTCGACCTTCAATATTATATCCGGTTAAACTTATAATCATACCTTTTTTCGTATTGCCACCTCGACCACCATCATCCATATATAAAATCGCTAAAGCAAGATTTGATGTTAAATATTCGCCTATATTAGAAGGAATAATTTTTTTATTGATTGGGTAAAATAGTGAACGCAAATATTTAAATATAGATTTTGTATAAAATCGATAGCTAGTATATTTTCGGCCAGTGCGTCTATCATATCTACTGATTTGTCTGGGTCCACTTTTCACTACTTCTTGAAATTGTTTATATTTCCAATCTAAATAATCTTTCTGTTTAATGGATTGTTCTATTTGTAAGCACCCTGAAGGCGTTATATAACCATCTCCTAAAACACATCCTATTGCTAGTTGTTGTATAGTTGAATTCATCATTTTTATATGAATGTCTTCCTGAACTTCCCACGGTATTGCCTTAGTACTATTGTACCTTAGGTTTCACCGTTATGAGCCAGATTTTTCTAAAAAATCACTTTAATAGGTCGCGAGCATTCACGACACGAGCTGACGACAGCCATGCACCACCTGTATTTCTTTAACAGTTTTCCATTTCTGAAAAACCAACGAATATGTCAATTCCTGGTAAGGTTCTTCGCGTTGCATCGAATTAAACCACATGCTCCACCGCTTGTGCGGGCCCCCGTCAATTCCTTTGAGTTTCATCCTTGCGGACGTACTCCCCAGGCGGGATACTTAACGCGTTAGCTTCAGCACCGAATACCCTGCGAACAGTGCACCCGACACTTAGTATCCATCGTTTACGGCTAGGACTACTAGGGTCATCCATTCTTCTGATGGATTGGACTATATCATTTTCTGAAATATTTTAGTCTATGTTTACGAACTTTAATAATTTCACGGATTTTTACTTCCCATTCCGGAAATATCGCGATCATTTCAGAAATCCAGCGTTCTTGAAGTTTCGGATCTTTATATAGCAAACAATATTTGTAAATCATCGACTTGACCGGTGCGTATCTCATTATCAATTTTAGAAATGACTTAAGAGACTCATTATTTAAGTATAAGCGATAAATCTGATTTTGTTTTCCTTTATAAACACGATTGAGGATACCTATTCGAGTGGTAATACCCCAAGCAACCTCTAAATAACGTTTCAGAAGTTTATGCTCATATTGTGAAAAAGGATCGGTGCATAATACACCACGCTTACCATTACCGATGATGCTACCATCGTCTAACCACCAAATAGCTAAACTTAATGGTGTTAAATGATTTAACCAGGATCTTTTAATTTTAAGATGGTTGTTCGAATACAGTAGTTCATGGATTCTGCTCAACTCTTCACAAGCTTTACTTTGGTATAGTAGTTTTTTATTTCCACTATAACCATTTGGATCCTGAAGTTGTACTAAACTAGGATTGCTAATTTCATCAAGTTGCCTTACCTTCCAATCCATGTATTCTTTCTGAATCAATGAATGCCTGATCCAAAATCTGGCATTTTTATATTTTGGATAGATCTTTAAACTTCCATCACCTAAAATTGAACCTAAAATAATTGATTTGCAAGATGACGACAAAGATATTTGTGAAAATCGTTTACGATGTAAATCAGGTTTCATATCTTCTATCTCCTTAATTTCATAGTCTCTACGGGGTTTTTCTAAAAAAACTTCCCTCGGGATTAGGTATTCACCCTTCCCCGATATAGCTGGATGCAAACTATACTTCACAGTATAGAAGGACACTTTCGGCCTTTATTTTTATGGAGCTGACCAGATCTATCTAATCCTATTTGCTCCCCTAGCTTTCGTTTCTCAGTGTCAGTTTTGGCCCAGCAGAGTGCTTTCGCCATTGGTGTTCCCCTTGATATCTGCGCATTTCACCACTACTTCAAGAGTTCCCTCTGCCCCTACCATACTCAAGCCTCTTAGTTTCACACTGCTTTTTCACAGTTGAGCTGTGATATTTAACAGTGGACTTAAAAGGCCACCTACAAACGCTTTACGCCCAATAATTTCGGATAACGCTTGCATCCTCTGTATTACCGCGGCTGCTGGCACAGAGTTCAATATCCCCCTCTATTTCTAAAGGGACTAGACTATACCTTCATCTCTCTAGGCTCCATAATATTATGAGAGAGCTCGGCGTGTTATAGAAAATGAATCGCAGACTTACGTCTTTATAGTCAATTTTTCTATCTCAGATGTTATATCTTCAGTCGTTACGGGGTTTACCGAGTTTATATATCATACAAGGTAACTGCGTTACAAAAGGACGAATGAGTTGGACAAGTCTTGCAAATTGATCACCTTTAGAAGGAACTGAGAGCGTGTATTGTACTTTTGATTTTTTCGTTGTGTGACGAACAATCGAAGTTTTAAGGCAATAATTCCTCATTAGTATATCTTGCAATAGTTTATGTTCGGAAAGTGTATAGCTTTGAGTCGCAAATCGACCTGCGTAGCAGTCTGTGCGAGCCGAACCATCGTCCATCCACCAAATAGCTAAACTCAATGGATCAGTCAGATAAAGTGCTAACTCAGGTCGAATTATTTTTTGGTAACGACCATTAACCTGTTCATAAAATAGATTATGATAGTGAGATAGTCTCTCGTCTGATTGAGTTGAGAATAAATATGATTGATATGAGTTCTGTGTAACTTTTTTTGGAATCTGAGTTCTAACACACAATGATTGAAGTTTTTTATACTTCCAATCCACGTATTCCCTCTGTTTAAATGAATGGCAAATACGTAACCGTGTCTTTTGGCCTCGTTTTTGTAAAAAGCCATCCCCCAAAACTGTACCTATGATTAGGTCACTTTGTTCTTTTGTCACTTGCATTATTTTATATGAATTTATATACTCGAAAACTTCCCACGGTATTGCCTTAGCGCTAATAGCACCTTAGGTTTCACCGTTATGAGCCGAGTTTACAATAAAGAATCACTTCTTTATGGACCAACTATTTTAGCCGATGCTTATTCCTTGAGTACCGTCAAAATTTCTTCCTCAAGAAAAGAAGTTTACAACCCACAGGCCGTCTTCCTTCACGCGGTATTGCTCCGTCAGGCTTTCGCCCATTGCGGAAAATTCCTCACTGCTGCCCTCCGTAGAGGTCTGGGCCGTATCTCAGTCCCAATGTGGTTGAACATCCTCTCAGATCAACTACCGATCGTAGCCTTGGTAAGCCATTACCTTACCAACTAGCTAATCGGACGCAAGCTCATCTCCAGGCAGATAGACCTTTCACTTAAAAAGCATATAAAGTATTAGCAGCCGTTTCCAACTGTTATCCTTTACCTGAAGGCAGATTCTTACGCGTTACTCACCCGTTCGCCACTAACGTATAAATGTAAACAAAAATACGTTCGTTCGACTTGCATGTGTTAAGCATACCGCCAGCGTTTATCCGGAGCCAGGATCAAACTCTCCATTTCAATGGATAATTAGATTATTATTTAATGATCCCGACTCTAGTGTAACCGAATATTTAAAAAATTAATCCAGTCAGCCTTTCCTAACTCATATATATATAGATATTTTTTAGTAACTCTAATAAACTTAATTAAACATAAATGGAAAGAAAGTTTGAATAACTAAATTTTTATTATATATATATCCATCATAAAAATTTTCTATATTATCGATTCTTTTCCATTGTAATAAATCGGCTATTGATATATGCGATATTTTTGATCTATAAATTTAAAAAATTTGGAATTCTAAAAGCTTTCAATTTTTACGCAATATTAGTATTCTATATACGCCCATTTTTATCATGTATACGAATTTCGACTTTTAAACCCTAAACCATTAGGAGAAGCAAAAGAATATTACTTATTCTTTTTAGAGTAAACTTGGTCGCTTTTTGTGCGTCAATATCAAAGCCACGATAATAATTGTTATCGGCTATGACTGTAGTAAGTGGACAATTTGTAACAAAACTTACTCGATGATTCTTTGAAATCACTCTTGTAAAAATTTTACGATCCAATGTAGAATAAGACATCATCAATTAATATAGTTTTAGCATGATTTTCGATACCATTATCGCTTTCATCAGCTTGTATTAGTCGTTATAAGTGTAAGGATCCATTTTTGATCCGATAGAAAGGCTGACTGGAGTAGTTTTAATAAATTTATAGTGTATGGTAAGCTTAGTTTTAGATATTTCATATAGTAATTAGGCTTATGAATCATCTAAACCAGTTAATTTTTTCTTAACGATTAAATTATTGATATTAATTCATTTATTAAATTATGGCAAATTATAATTTAAGTATAAATTTTTCACCAACAGATGTTCAAGAAATCAATTCGGCAAATCAATATGTCACTATTCGTAAAGAAGTCAAAAATGAGTTGGGAGTAAATGGAAAGCAAAGCGTAGCCTGGCTGACCTTTCGACCATTTGAATTTAATTTACTAACGTGGGAAACGACATATGGTGTTTATGCTTCAACAACAGAAGTTAAATCCGGCGCTACAATCAACAAATCGGCTACTGCAAATCCTGCTCAACCGCGCCGAATTTACAATTTCCATAATGGTGCATTTAATTTACCAAAATTATCATTAATTGAAGATTTAAATGCATATCAGATAAAAAATGAGACTTTAGATCCTTTAACTTTCGGATTATGTCAGGGAGTATTGGTAAATGGTCAGGATTATCCTTCGAATCCTTTAAATGCAGTATCTGTTCTTGCTGGTCAATCTGCCAATTTTCGTGCAATTGAAAAACTAACAGTTTTTTTAACTGGCCATGCTGATAATGGAGTGGTATTATCTGAAATACTTGGGGAATCTCTAACTTTAGACTTTACTGAAATACCTTCTCGTAAAATTGAATATACTGATGGTATATTCATAAATAGAGGTAGTGTTGCCGCTAATGTATAAATTTATTTTCACTGGATTCTATCAAACCAATATATAATCTAATTCTTTTAGGCTAGAGTTTTTTTAGTTAAAAGGATTTTTTAGAAACTTAGTAGAATTTAGTATACTAAATTCTACTAAGTTTACGAAGAAACTCTTTTGAATCAAATTATAGAATATGAGTAATTAAATATATCAGTAGATTCATGGTTTCTATGAATTTAGATTTGATGGTAAAAAAAAAAAGGTTAATTACAATGGAATTTAAGTAAATAATTTATCTATTACTAAGTTTTTTTATTTTGACTTTTTACTGAAAAAGGATAATAATTTTATCAATTTTAGTTTTAGTTTAGCTTATGAATACAAAATTGTCTCTTTCTAGATTTAGAAAAAATCCATATTTACAATTGTTCCTTATTTTTGGTGATCAAAATCAAGTGAATAAATATTTAAATACATTTTTTAAATATCATCATCTGTGTCGGGCTAGAGATATTTATTTATCTCAGAGAGAAGAACTTTTTCATAATAATTGGATTGGAATGAATAATAGCCTATTCAGTCATTTAGACTATATCTATAGTCAAGCGATGTCTAATTTACAACTTAGTGGACAAGGAGAGGAAGAAGTAAGTGAATGGAATAAAATTGCACAATATGAGTGTGAATTATTTTTGTATGATCTTAATATAATGTATAATAAAAATCGAGATCTTGAAGAATTTGGTTTTACTATTCAAGAATTGATAAATATAATATTTTCAAATTTCGATGAAGGAAGTTTTAGACATATCTCGACTTTAAATAAATATACGGATCATCCAGTCTATGGCAAAATAATTCGGTCAAAATTAAGTACCATTAACTTAGACTTATGGAAAGTTCGATGCCTAGATCAATTTGATGATGTTGTTATTGAATTTATTTATGCCCTTAAAATTCAATATATTTATGCATTAAAAAATACAGATAATCAGCAAGTTGTACAAAATATTAATTGTATACGAATTTATATGTCAGTTCTTAAATATGATTCTTCAGTTATTTATAAAGTAGTTGATTTGACTCAGTATCTGAGTCAATTACCAAAGGATATTTGGAAAAAAGATTTTGTTTTACAATCTAGTAAATGGATACCAGCAGTTAAAAAGATCTATCACTATCAACATTCGTTTGATGAAGCGTTTAATGAGTTATTTTTAAATGCGAACGAACAATTTTATTTTAAATATCCTGCGCAAATCTTGAATCGCAAGGTTTATCCTATTCAACTTATTAGGATGCGATGTTGTCTTAAAATATTTAAGATACTTTATGAATATAAAAATCAAATCCTGCTATTTCGAGTTATCAATACTTACCTTTATTTTAGTGGCTATTGCTTATTTTATTTTCTTAAAAAGATTCGAAGATTACCTTGGCTAAAGATTAGTATTTATTTAATAATTATTTATTTTGCTATTAATATTTTTAAGGCTCAAGCTATACAAGTGGGTTCACGTTTTATCGTAGCGAGAAATTAGTTAGAATAGTGATATACGAATATTATATTTAGAATCGTCTTTTTTTCATTCTCTTATTTAAAAGTTATTAACATAGTATTCATAATTCCCCTGATTTCGATTTGAACTAATTCACAAATATCTTTTAAAATTAGTCAAATAATGGATAAAATTAAATTATTTAAGTCAGAAATATAGCGAAAAGAAATTGAATTAAATTATCTTGTTTGGATCGAAGCAATCAATGATGAAAAAAAATATCTACTAGGGTTAACTAATCATTTTCAAACCTATTAAAATCTTATAGAAACTTTCACATTGGAGGAGCATAAAATATCTTTAAATCGGATGCGCGATCATCCTAATTATCATGCTGATTCACCTTTAGAGTTATTAAAATAAAAACCAATTATGGATAAATATTTTGACTTTTTTTTTATAAAAAGGTGCAATAACGATTGCTAATACTTTTAAGATTAACAATCAAAAAGACAAACAAATACTTTGAGTAAACATTTGCAACTTGCTAGCATAATTTTCAAGATAAAAATTTTCTTACTTTATTGTAGAAGGAAATCATAAGGGGACTTTTTCTTGTTAAACTTTACGAGATCGAACGTCCTACCCCGTTTATTTTAGAGCCAAGTCTGCAGGATATAATGAAAGATTTGGTATACTGAATAAAGCAAATCATATCTATATCTATATGTTAGGAATCAGAGGACTTAATGTTCACTTCTAATCACTGCAGTGCGAGTTTTTGATGATCAGCAATTATGATTAGTCAGGCCTACTAAATTTTAGATTTCTTAGATATTGAGTCTATAGTCTCACAGATTTAAAATTATTAAACGAGGGTAGTCGTACAGAAAAAGGTATTTGGATAGAATATTCTCGATAAACTAGATATAAATTAAAATATCAGAGTAATCCATTTGAAATTATTGATTAAATGGAAATTATTCCTCGTATAATATTAGTTTAGCATATATTACTTTTGGGGCATAATACCCTGTCGGGCTATTATTATAACTAATACCCTGTCGGGCTATTATTATAACTAATACCCTGTCGGGCTATTATTATAACTAATACCCTGTCGGGCTATTATTATAA
>JAAUYM010126163.1_pt1 | contig 23816 bp, 24 predicted proteins | sample 7278001 | NCBI WGS metagenome assembly JAAUYM01 (sample SAMN14350224, study PRJNA611818) | marine sediment metagenome | isolation source: surface marine sediment (1.8m) | place: French Polynesia: Moorea | collected 2018-08
ATTGACCAGTTTTTAATTAAAAATTAAAAATTAAAAATTAAAAATGAAATCCACAGTAATTTTTAATTGATTAATAAATACAAGCCTTCTATTCCAAGAAGAAAAAAACCAACTTTTTCCGCAGTAGAGCCTTCTATTCCAAGAAGAGGTATCATTTTTAATTTTTAATTAAATCATTTTTAATGGTCGCTCAGCGACTTGACGCAGGGAAGGAGAAACAGAGCTTGTTCAACTCAGCATGATTGGCGTTTTGGCGAGTTTTCTTTGACAGCAACTTCTGATGATAGCGGCAAGTGGGCTGACTTGACTGGCTCTGGCGAGTTGCCCCAACGAGAGTGCCAAAGCCATGCCCCCAGACCAACCGCCACATTAGACAGGCAACCGGCACCAAAGATGCCAGGGAGACCGAACAACTGGCTACCCAGATAAGCCAGGGGGAGGTAGAGGAACAACAGCCGAGACAGTGACATCCCTAAAGCAGGCAGGGGCAAGCCCCTGGCGTTGAAAGCCGAACTAGCGGTGAAAACGATCCCCAAAGCCCCGTAACTGATAGGCACAAGGGTCAAATAGATAGTAGCACTGGCTACCACCCCTGGGTCACTGTCAAACCAGGCAACAATTTCAGGGGCAGCCGTTCCCAGTAAGACGGCAACCAGTCCCCCCCAACTTAAGCATAACCAGAAGCTCAGTTGCAGTGCTCGCTTGACCCGACCGTACTGTTGAGCACCCCAGTTCTGACCGACAAACGGACCGATACTGGCTGAGAGTGCTAAAGGTGCAATTAAGGCCAAAGCTTCTAGCCGCGATGCTAGCCCAAAACCAGCTACTGCGGATGCCCCGTACCGAGCTATCAGGCTGGTGACCAATCCAGTGGCCAGGGGGGCAATGGCGTTGGTCGCGGCGGCGGGCATTCCAATCCAGAGGAGGCTGCCCCAGCTTCTCCCCATCCGGGGGAGGCTGGTACGGGAAAATAGCAGCAGGTGCTCCCGAAAGTGGAGGAAGGCCAGGGAGACGGCCAAGGTGCCAGCTCTCGCAATGGTAGTAGCCACTGCTGCTCCCTCAATGCCCAAAGCCGGAAACGAACCCCAACCGAAAATGAACAGGGGGTCCAGTAAGATATTGGCGGCAGCTGCCAAAGTCATAATTAGACTGGGAACCAGCGTATTGCCGCTAGCGCGGATGGCACTATTGCCCACCAGGGGAACAACGAGAAAAACTATCCCCAGATACCAGATGTTCATGTAGTCTCGAATCAGGGGCAATAGTTCAGGTCCGGCTCCCAAGGCGGCAAACAGGGGGTCGATAGTAGCCAAACCGAGGCTGGCTCCGAGTGTGACAATTAGAAGGGACAGCAGGAGGCTGTCGGTGGTCAGCCGCTGCACCTGCTGGCGATTGCCCTCCCCAATCGCTCGAGCAATGACGGAAGAAGTCCCCGTCCCCAATCCCATCGCTACACTGGCCAAGACGGTGACAACGGGGAAGGTGAAGCTCATCGCCGCCAGTTCCCTCGTTCCCAGTTGGGCTACAAAGTAGGTGTCGGCGAGGCTGAAAGCAAGAACGGCAAAAAGCCCCCAGACCGTCGGCAGCGTAAGCTTGAGCAGTTGGAGGGGAATCTGACCTTCCGTAAGTTTGGACTTCACTTTCGTTCCCCTAGTTGGTTGCTCCGGTAGTGCTAGAAAAAGCCACAGGCATTGGCAAATCCTCACCGGATTCAAAGCCATCTTCACGGGTGATTTCACCTCGGAGTTGGGATTCTTGGTTGATACATCCAGGTTGGGAGGCATACTGGCAGACCCGAGCATAGAGTCGAGCACGGGTTCCGGGACTTCCACTCTTAAAGTTGACTTGTCCGTCTTCAGTAATAGAAACGCCGCAGACCGGACAAATTTGGAGATTTTTGGGGTTATTGCTCTTCATGATTACCGTTACTTTTTTCAAACGTCAAAATTTCCCACTTCTTATTTGAGTTACGCACTCTTCACGAAATAATCAGGGTTTGAGATTGCTTGGCTACCCCTCGCTGCGGACGCAAAAACCTTGTTGAGCGGTTCTGAGTGCGTAACTCCTATTCTTGCGACAAATCGAGCGTCGAGTCTGGGTAGGAGGGGGACTTCATCAAACTAAGGTAGCAAGAACAATAGAGGCGGAGGGGACTGGAAACCCGCTTCGATTTTGAAAGACAAACTCGCTGTAGTCAGCTAAGTCATCTAGTCCCAAGAAGGTCAACGCCATTTCAGCGCACAACCAGAAAACAGTTCGCCAAAATAGTTTTGGCCATTGGACTTTCATGATTTGTTTTTTGCACAAATGACTAATACACTCTTGCTCCCCAATGTCCCTTTCAAAGAGCATCGAAAGCACTTTGGTGTCCTTTACGCTATCAGTGGGTTAATGCCCATCTTCCCGACAACGAGGCGCAGAACCGCAATCTGCTGATTAAATTCCAGTGCTACAACCTTGTTCAAGACAGCAGTAGCTACTACAGAGAGTTGATAACCCTCTGGAACTGGAATGACTTCCCCAGAGCGCATCCACTGAGCTAACTGATACCAGAAAGCCAGCTTATTGTTGCTGCTGAGCAGTCCATAAGACCGAGTTAGAGGAGTATTGACTCCTGCCACTAGATCCCGCATCAATTGCAGGTGCCCTTCATAAGGCAGGTTAGCCACTTCATAGATTAAGCCGCCGGCCAACTTAATCCGCTCAGTTGCGCCGGGAGCGGCGGGGGTAACTAAACCGCCCATATTTTCGTAGAGGACCCACAGGAGTCCCAGTTGGTCATCAATGGATAGGTTCCTGATGGCTTCTACCGCCTGGGGAACGGCAGCAAAAATATTGGTGTAAGAGGGTTGGTCAGTAGTAAGGAGCATGGGGTTGATTCTCTTAAGCTCTATGTAAACTAATGTAACGCAATGTAAAGTTTAGTTGCAAAAACTTGACTTTTGCTCCCAGGTAGTAATTATTTGGTGGAGCATCATGAACTGTCCTGTTCAATGTATTGGAAGTCTGAAAGGGAACAATTTAAGTAGATGGATAGTGGCTGCTGAGTCGATTGAGAATCGCCAGAGTGGTCCAGCTTAACATCAACAGAGTGATTAAACTCATCATGGCTACCTCCCGATGATGTAAACTTTTGTAAAGGTTCTTAATTAAAACCTTATCGCTGCCCCCTGAGCTAGGGCAGGGAGGATAACCGTATGAGTAAAAATACTTCCCTCCCTACAAATCAAGAATCAACTTAAGCTTACAGAAAATGGCATTATCTTAACCTTAGTGCCATCCTAAGACAAAATTGTAGTAAACTGAATTAAAGATTTCTGTAAATACGGTAATCTGTCATTAAGTTTTTCTGTCAATCTGTCAAATCCTATTCATGGCCGCGATCTTCTCCATCCAAAACCAAAAGGGAGGGGCAGGAAAAACGACCCTAGCGGTGCATCTAAGTTATGCTTTAGCAACTCAATCTGAACGAGTCCTTTTAATTGATTCTGACCCCCAAGGCTCTGCCAGAGATTGGGCTGCTGCTAGAGATAATCAACCGCCTTTCACGGTAGTCGGACTAGACCGCCCTACCATTCACCGTGACCTTTCTTCAATGGCCAGTGACTATAACTTTGTAGTGATTGATGGCCCCCCTCGCGTTTCTGAACTAGCCCGTTCTGGTATTATTGCTGCTGACTTAGTTGTGATTCCAGTGCAGCCGTCTCCTTATGATGTCTGGGCTGCCCAAGAAGTGGTGAACTTAATCCGAGAGGCTTCTGTCTTTAAAGAAAACCTGAAATCTGTATTTGTAATTAATCGTAAAATCGTCAAGACGGCGATTGGTCGAGATGTAGTAGAAGCCCTTTCTGGGTTTGAGATTCCCGTGGCAGAAAATCACATCTGCCAGCGTGTGGGGTTTGCTGAGTCAGCGGCAAGGGGTCAAACTGTGATGGAAACTGACCCCAAGGGTAGGGCAGCCAAAGAAATTAAAGCGTTAGTTAAGGAGTTATTAGAGTATGTCAACCAGAAAGAAAATTAACATTAGCCAAAAGCCTGACAGCAATGTATCCAACATCGATCAATGGGTTACTGAAAGAACGACTGATGCAACAAAACAAGAGAAACCCGTAGACAAGATGAAACGGCTCACCCTTGACATCCCTGAATCATTACATCAAGCCATCAAACTCAAAGCCGTCGAACAAGGGGTAACAATGGCTAATATGCTGCGAGAGTTATTGGAGGAGCATTATAGATAGATTTCTGTAAACACAGAAATCTGTATTAGGAAACAAGAAAGATAGGATTATCGTAGTGTTCACAACTGAAATAGGACTGCTATAGGTAGTTTCAGTAGATCACAAATGTCTTAGTGAAGAGTGCAGGGGAGCAGGGAGACCGGAGCGTGGGAGAAATTAAATAGAAGAAAACGAGAGTATAAATTAGTTTTATTGAAATAATTTGAGATTTAGCTCAACTTATCTGCAAATAAGATTCTATTAACTTCTAAAACCTCCAAAAATTATCTCCCTTGCTCCCCGCTCCCTGCTCCCTTGCAGTCCAAACCAGTAACTTTGTGATCTACTGAGTTTAAGTGCACAACAGCTTAGAACAAAAATCACTACTTGTTTACCATTACCAAGTTTTGAAACTTTGGATAAAGCATCCTTTCTAGAAACAATCAGCCCTAATTTTCCCCTTAAAAAATGCCTAAGCAATCATCGTCATTTCAAGACCTAAAAAATGAAGGACTTAAAGATTCTATTATGGATTTTACAAGTGACACTTTAAAAAATGCTCTTAATACTATTATAGACAATATTTCTTATCAGAATTTTAGAGACTGTCCTGATAGAGAAGCCTTTGCCAAGAAATTTAGGTTAACAGTTATCAAGAAACTCAATGACTCAAATTATGCTGAAGTCAATTATAAATTTTGGTTAAAATCGATCAAAGAAGTCACTAAAGGAAACATTTCTTTATCTGAAATAGAACCCATTGCCAAACAAACAGCCTCCGAAGCTTATGATTCTCTGATAGAATTTATCCAAAACTTGAACATACCTGAATCAGCTTTCAAAGCTTGGGAAGCGGAGAAAAATGGGATTCCAATCATCCCCAAAAACAGAAAAAATATTAGATTTGAAACTAATAATTCTCCTGTACCAACGGCTTCAGATCCTACATCCCGAACGACTTTAAGAGGAGTCATATCAGGAATAAATAGCTGGAGTCAAGATGAGTTTGGTCTAGCTGAATATTATGAGGAATACAGAGTTAGAACCAACTTCAAAGATCCGATAGAAGTTTTTCAAGAATGTCTGGCTGAAAATTACGTTAGGCTTAATATCGCCGCAGTAGATAAAAAATCAGACCAAATAACGATTAAGCTATGGGAAGAAGCCGAAGAAATCCTGAACAGATTAGGACCTGAAGCCGCCTTACTCCATATTTACTTAACCGCCTGTTGTCTAAGAAATCCTAGTCCGTGGAAAGATACTTTTATTCTCGATGGGGATACTGTTCTTAAAGACTTAGGCTGGGATAGAAGAAAGCGATTAACCCGTCATGAAAAGCTACTCAAACTCAAAAATATGGCTTTCGCCCTAGGGAGTATTTACCAAACAATTAACTGGCAGACAGTAAGAAAACATAAAGGAAAAACAATTCCGGTTAATCTATCGTGTCAAGGACTAGCGTGGAAAGTTGATTTCTTCACAGAAACCCAGATCCGGATTTTTCCTGAAGATACAGAAGAAATTCTAAGACTCGCCATTCAAGTAGAACCTGGGGTATGGGCTGAAAAATTCTTAAATCAGGAAGGCTACTTAAAAGGTAAAGCCTTGAATGAATACGGCTATATGTCAGCTTTAATCACGAAAATAGATCCTTACCACGATGACTTAGCCTTTCGTATCGCCCTATTTCTTACTATTGAAAATCGCATCAACACAGACTGTGACTATTATGTTAAAACCTTGCTAAAGCTCAAATATTCAGAGCATATTTTGAATCAATGCGACAAAGTTAAAGCTAAGACAATAAGGACTAACTGGGATAGTGCATTAGCCAGATTAAATCAACTAGAATATAAAATAATCCCCTTTGAAAATTATCCAAATTGGCTAAGGCCAGAATGGCTACGAGATGAAAATTACCAGCCTGAAAATAACCGTCGTCGTCACATTTTAAGTAAGTTACTTGAAGCAAAAATAATTATCAAACAACCAGATCCTATCCCATTAAAATTAGGGACGATAACACAGAAGAAATTAGAATATACTTCGGCGATAAAAACTCCACCATCAACTAATAAAACACCAGATAAAAAACCATCATCAAAGAAATCTGGGATCATTACCCCTGCCGATATAAGAGAAGCTCGTCAAAAGAAAGGTTGGACACAGCGTCAACTAGCAGAATTTTTGGGGGTTTCCCATACTTTAGTAGGAAGAATGGAAAAAGGTGAAAGAACTATAACACCCAAGGTAAAAACAAAACTACAACGGTTGCTTAAATTAAAGACTGAGTAAATCTACTTACGATTATTGGCCAGCCACGACAGATAATTTGGAATTACCCAGAAGGAAGTTGAGGGATCATCTGGTGACTAAAAAATACGCTAAAAGGGGGGGCAAAAACGACTGTATGCCTTACAGGTAGGCAGTTTAATAGCGGTTTTCAATTGGATAGATTAAAGTAAGGAAAGCCCGAAAATATTAGTTTCAACTGAAAATGAAGCCGTATTCAAGAGACATTCGTACCAAAATTATAGAAACTAAAATTAACACCAATGAATCCACTAGACAACTAGCAGACCGTTTTCAAGTAAGTTATAGCGAAAGTTAATCGTCTCCTTAGACGTTATGAGTCCACAAAAAGTATAGAACCTTTGCCTCATGGTGGCGGAAAACAACCTTTAATTGACGCTGAACAACTTAATATTGTGAAGAAATTAGTTGAAGAAGATAATGATGCTACTCTTCAGGAATTAAGCGATCGCCTACAAGAAAAAACTGAGATCAAGGTTAGTATTCCCACCATGTGTCGTCTTGTCCAAAAACTAAATTTAACCCGAAAAAAAAACACTTCATGCTGATGAAGCTCACACAGATAGGGTTCAAAAATTGAGACGGGAATATTGGACTACAATTGGAGAAGTTAAACTTTCAGACCTAGGGCGTGTCTGCAAAGTTAAATTGGGAAATTTTTCGAGTGCGATCGCGCTTTGATCTTCAATACGATCAATCAAGATCAGACTGCGATCGCTGCCATAAAAATCCTAAGTAGTTTGACTCAGTTTAACACTTTGCAGACACGCCCTAGTTTTTATTGACGAAACTGGGGTTAATATAGCGATGACTCGTCACTTTGCCAGAGCAACAAAAGGAAAAAGGGCTTATGGTAAATGTCCCAATAATCGGGGTAAAAATGTTACTTTAATCGGAGCGATCGCTACATCTGGTTTTCTGGCACCTTTTACTTTTGAAGGATGGACAAATAAAGAAGCTTTTCTCACTTATATAACAGAGGTGCTACTGCCAGAACTCTGGCCAGGATCTTGTTTCGTCATGGATAATTTACCGGCTCATAAAGCAACAAAAGTCAAAGAAATGATTGAATCTGTAGGTGCTAAAGTGGTGTTTTTATCTCCCTATTCTCCTGATTTTAATCCCATTGAAAACTGTTGGTCAAAAATTAAAGAATATTTACGAAGTCAGGAATCACGTAATCATGAAGACCTCAACCAAGCTATTAGTGAAGCGATTGATTTAGTCACGGATGAAGACATAATTGGCTGGTTTACCCACTGCTGTTATTATGAGCCACCCAATTGAAAACCGCTATAAGCCTTGTCTCCCAATACTGCTCGGTTTAGGAGTCAGGAGCCAGGAGCCAGGAGCCAGAATGGTTGATTTATGATTTTTTTGGAGATCAAAAAAAGATTTATTAGGGAAAAAACTCTTATTCTTGATTATACTGATATATTCTTCTCCTGAATCCTGAATTCTGACTCCTGACTCCTCGTCAAAATTGATCACTTTTCTTAACCGAGCAGTATTGCCTTGTCTCCTTTGGTGACAAATTTGGTGACAAGATTTGTCACCAAAAAAAAAGCGGGTAAAAATCGCTGAAAGCTTTATAAAAAGAAGGTTTCGCTTGGTGACAAGGGTTGGATCATCCCTATACCCAACAGGGATCATCCCTATACCTAACAGGGATCATCCCTATACCAAAAATCGCTGAAACCCTCATCAGGCATAGATCCTGGATCTCTATATAAATATATATAAACTTATATACCCCCCCACACCCTTTGAGACGACAACAGGTATGGTGACAAAAAAATAGAACAGATGATGTCACTGATGAAGCTGATTGGTAAGAGACGGCTCTCTGATTACCTAGATTTAATTGAGAGTAGTTGGGAAGAAACAGATAAACAAGCAAATATCGCTTTACAGAGCTTTTGCAAGCTCAAGAAGGGGAGTGACGTAGCATGACAGACAAACTCATCCCAACCACCCGTCATAACCCCTGCCCCCTCTGCACCGACCTAGATCAGCGTTGGGGAGGTGTGGCATGAACTGGAGAAGATTCAGCCGCCGCGATGCTTGCCCCGTCTGTAACGGAGAACGGCGTGACTGTCGCCAAAACTTAGAAACCAACCTGATCCACTGTTTTAGCGTTGATGCCAACCCGTTAGACTACATTTACCGTGGCCAGGACTCATTAGGCTTCGGAATGTGGGCATACAAGCCTGAGGCTGACGAATGGGCATTACTAAGGCGCGAAGAGTGGGAACGGGAAAAAGAAGCCAAACGACGGGAACGGGAAAGGATCGAAAAAGAAAAACTAAAAAATCTCTTAACAATTCCCCAACGAGATAAGGAGATTCGGTCAATCCTAAGTCAATTAAGTTTAAGCGATCGCCACCGTCAAAGATTAAAAGAAAGGGGATTAACAGATAGCCAAATTGATGAAGCGGGTTATCGTTCAGTCAACAAATGGCAAAAACTAGACACCCCCGTTGATAACCGACTCTCAGGAGTTAATAAACTGGGTAACAGGTTAAACAACTTCACTGACGGGATTTTAATCCCAATCAAAGATGAAAATGGCTTATATACCCTACTGAGGGTCAACGATCTGAGTCCCGACACCGCTAACAAATATTATCCCCTGAGTAGTGCCAAGCGAGGTGTACCCATACACCTCCCCAATGGAGAGCATCCCATTGCGGTTTATTTGCCCGACAACCCCTGTCAAATTAATCGGATAGGGTTCACCGAGGGATTGGAGTATAAACCCCTTCTAGCCGCCAAAAAATTAGGGATACCAATCATTGGGGCATCCGGTGGGAACTTTGCCAGTAGTAAAGAAGCCATCAAGCAAGCGATCGCCTCATTGAAGTCATTCGTCAGAAGTCATTCGTCAGAAGTAGAAAGCAAGGGGGATGAACCATTATTTATCCTGTTTGCCGATGCTGGTAGTAGGATTAATCCTAATGTCATTCATAACTATCAGAAATTAGCTGACTTGATCCCCAACTTAAAAATCGCTGATTGGGGACAATTAGACAGTAAAGACGGGTTAGATATTGATGAACTTAACCTGGGTCAAATCTCTCCAATTAAATACCGACCATTTGAGGAAGTATTCAAGACAGCTAAATCCTCATCAGACCTCAAATCTAACGACCTATTTATTAAGTCCCTAAAAGACAAAGTTCTCGGAGTAGCTCAAACCTTTAAAGGCTTTGGAGAAGTAAAAAAACCCCAGAAAAAACCAGCCGGTAAGAACAAACCTCCCCTAAAAATTATCCATTGGAAACCAGGAAAACACCTCCCCTCACCGGAGAAATATGAAGGATTAGAACCGCCGATTATTAAATTTAAACAAGGTAATCGACCTCAACTAATTGCGGAATTAAAACGCTCCGGATGGGGGTATATTCTAGATAGAAGTGCCACCGGACTAGGCAAATCCCATGACGCGGGATTATTTGAGAATCCCCAAGGGAAAGTCTGGTATTTAGATCTCAACCATCGTAATGTTTCAACCGAGACAGTCAGAAACAACTTTACTGACGTAGATCCGAGGCATTTAGGAATCTTTGAAGATGTCCCTGGACGATATGAACTATCTGGAGAAAATCAGATTAAACCCAGTAATTGCCACAATGCTCAATTATTTTTATCCCTGAAAGACAAGAACTATAACTTTGAAGGAGACAGCACAGAACAAGCCCCTAATCCTATCTGTGCAGCTTGTCTTTTCCACAAGATGAAGTTAACCGAAGATTCAGAGGCAAAAGTCCCCGATGCAGGGGGCAAAGAAGAAACCACAAAACCCCGACCTGAAACTTCTTGTTCAACTCCTAACTCTACTAACAACAACCCCATCTCATTGTGTGCAGGTAGCCAAGGGGAGGGCTATGGTTTTCGCTATCAACGGAGGCAAGCCTTAGCCGCCTCTAAGACTCGGTTACATCCCCAACAACTAGCATCAGTTCAACCAACAGATGACCAAACCAACTATAGCAATGATACCGCCTTTATCGAAGAAGCCAGCCGCACCTTAGAGTTAATCAATATCCAAGTAACTCTTCAAGACTTTGACCGCCAATTAATGGATTTACATCAAAAAAAACCGGAGTTCTTACAAGCCTTACAAAACTTACTTCACCTCAGACATTATCTGACCCAAGAACAACAAGTCGAACGATATGGACTCGACCATTATCGGGTTAAACAACTATTAGGAACCCCTCCCGAAAACCTCCCAGAGATCATTGACTATCTCCATCAACAATTACCGAAGATTAAAGACTTAATTGAACAACCAGACTCCATTAGAGCCGCTGACAATGGAGGTCAATGGGCTAATAAAGAACAAGCCCAAGCCGCCCAATCTGCTCGGTCAATCTATCGACAACAAGCCCGAGAACAAACCCTGAAAAATATCGAAAACTTACCCCTGAATTTCCTGATTGATCTCTTAGAAATCTGGGGCGGACAACCTGGGGCAATACAGTTAACCAACTGGGGAGAACTCCAAATCAGTAAACCTGATTATCGAGTCGCTGACATCCTCAAACAAATGGGGTTAAACGTCCTCTTAGATGCCACCGGAAACAAAAAAACCCTAGCCCAAAAACTGCAAATCAACCCCCATCAAATGATTGAAATTATAGAGGAGACAAACATCTACGACAACCTCACCGTAGTCGGGGTAGAAGTATCAGGAATGGGGTCTAACAGTTGGGGAGACAACGCCTTAAACCGAGTCGCTGCCCTCAAAGAAAAAATCACCGAACTTCACCAAGATGTGGGCTTTTATACCATCAAAAAATATGCTAAAATATTAGGGATTGACCAGTATTTATTCAATCATAACCGTGGCAGTAATGCGGATAAAGGACGGGAAACCATTGCCCTCTTTGGGAAACCTTATATTAATGTCGGAGCCATCATGAATGAGTATATCTGCTTATTTAACCCCGACTTTGACGAATTAGGGAACCCCATCGGATGGGACGAATATTATGAAGAAGTGGTCAACGCAGAAGTTATCCAACTACTAGGACGGCAACGGGTTCATTTATATCCCGACCAACAATTTACCGTTTATCTGTGTTGGACGGGTATGGACTTATCCTTCCTCTCCAGGATGGGAATTAAGGTCAAATATAAAGGTGAATATGAACTAATCCCAGAATCAGCTAAAAGGAGACAGAGGGATAAGTGGGCTATCTTCAACTTTACTCACCAATTAATGGCCACCGGACAGAAAATAACCCAAGAGGCGATAGCCAAAGGTATTGGGGTTAGCCAGGGATGGGTAAGTAAACTGTTTCAAGGAGCTTCCACCCTATCGTGGAAGGAGTTCTGTAAATTATTCCACTCTCTATATAAGGAGAATATAGAAAGTGGAATAATTAATAGGGACTCTATTGAGAACCCTGCATTCCGTGACTGGCTTGAATTACCACCAAGTGAGGTAGCATCTCAGTTGATTAAATTTATTTCAGATGAGGGGTGGGAGAAGATGGTGGAGTATCTGAGACTGGTTTGTCCTTATGAAGCCTTTCAATTATTAGGTATTCTTGCTTATTTTGTCCCCGATGCTGAGTCAGTGTGGTCTGAGTTTTTGTGGCCACCCCCAGAATAGACAGTAGTGGCAGTTGTCGGAATCTGGCTTACATAGTGAAGTCTCCTAACCTATAGACGGGTGCGATAGTTCATTGAAGCTAACTTTTCTTTCTTGACGAGTTCCCAAAAAAAGCACTCAAATAAAGCTTTGAAAAAAATGGACTCAACTACCTACGTTGCGGCACATTTTTTGAGGCGGTTTTCTGGGGAAGACGAATCAATAGAGAAGAATGATTTCGACCCCATACAAGATGGTCTTGACTTGTAACATTTATGAAGTATTTGTGTAACTTGTTGACCAAAACCATAAAAGATTTTCTTAATGTGGCTTTATATTTCCTTTAGAAACTGCCCGATTTTTGGGGTCAAAAAAGTGGACGTAGAAACGTACTTGCTGGAGGGTTACGGCACATTTTTTCGGGAATTGCCTTCTCAGTCGGAGATCCCCGCGTGATTGTTTTGAAAAAAATGGACGCAAGTACGTATGTTGGGACACATTTTTTGGGGCTTTTTTGGGATTTTACTCTATAATAGAAAGGACAGTCCCGACTTGCTCTGAGCTAGACTCCTAGTGGGAAGTCGAATCTTTTCCGTAGGAAAAGCGCACTTATACAATCGGAGATTGCCGTGCGTTGGGGGATGCCTCCCCCAAACCCCCACACAAGGAAAAAGTCGCCCTTGCTATTGGTTCTCTCAAATCCCAAAAATTATCAGATTGACCCAATTTTTGGGCTTAAGGTTTCCTTAATGTTATTTTGAGCGACATTACAATTTGTTACTGACACTTGACAGAAAATTTCTGACCAAACTCAATCTAGATTGAGCCAAATATTAGAGAGTTGGCCAAAATTTTAGGGTCATTTTCCGTTGTGTGAAATAACCCTCGGTTAAAAAGTTGTCCTTCAAGCTAGGTGGTAGGGGGTACTTTTAGAACAGGGAAAAAGTTAAAAGTTCTAACTAGATCTGAGTCTGAGGAAAACATTGAAAAATTCTTGAGGGGAATATAAAGTATTAGTCCTGGGGGGATTCTCCCCCCAGACCCTACAGAAAGCCTCTCCACCTCCTGGAGCTCCATTCCGAAGGGCGCTCCCGGATCGCAGAGAGTCGGTTCCAGGCTGCTAAAAAATATTTTTTTTTACTTGCTGTAAGCTTAACCGATTAATGAGTGTTGAAGTTCCAATCTTCGAGAGCGTCTTCTCAACGTCTTCTCCCCTTCCTCTGATTGGATTGCTGAGAATTTAACTTTTGTTGTTGAATCATTTTTTCTTTAATAAACTGCTTCATAGCAGGAGAGGTAAACAGTTCTACATCTTGCATCGTGAGTCCAGGGCTATTAAGGGGTAAATCCAGATCTTGCCAGATTTGGTTATTCTGTTCATCAAGTCCCTGGTATTGGACAATCATTTTATAGTTACCCTCAACATCTCTAATGGTAAGTAATCCATCAGCATAGTCGATCCGATTCTTATCGTCGTGATAAGTGCTAATCTGATTAACATTCAACCAAGCCGCGGCCATCGGAGCCACTAGAGAGGCATATTCTCGTTGCCTATTGAGGTAATCAGGACGAAATTCAGGAGCCAGAGGCATAGCGTTAATCAAGTTTAAATAGTTGGACGAGGGTAAAACCTGGGTGAGAGATTCATCCTTCTCATCCGATTCTGATGAGGTTTCCTCTTTAATAGAAGTTAGGGACTGTCTTAAACGAGTTTTCTGTTTTAACTGAGTCTCTGACGAGATAACTTGCTCTAAATAGACTAACTGTTTTTCGTCCGCTTCAAGTTGTTTGTTAGCGACTTGAATACGATCATATTCTTCCCCCCGTTCAGTGACAATCCCTCGCTGCATCATGGCAACTACATTCGCCCCTAAATGAATCTGAGGAATACGGTTAATACCCTGTTGTTCTAAACTTCGGTGGTCAATACGTTGTTCACTGCCAGCTTTTTCTAAAGCTTCATTGGTGTGAGTTTCCCAACTTTTTCTTAAACTCAATAAGAAATCCTTCTTATTCAAATTACGGGTCTTGGCCCTAAAACCCTGCTCATCGATGGTGCGGGTCGTGACCATAATATGAACATGGGGGTTGTGACTATTAAAATTGTGGAAAGCCAGGTCAGCAGCCAACCCTCGACTTACAAATTCTGCCCTGACAAACTCCCTCACTAATTCCTGTTTTTGGTGGTGGGTTAATTCCACAGGTAAAGCCATATCAAATTCCCTAGCCAGTTGAGAATTTTTCCGTCGTTCAAATAACTCAACTTGATTCCAAAGAGACTCACGGGAGTTAACCCAATCAGGGGCAAGTTCTGGAGCAATAATTTCGGTAGCGTAAACTTCAGTTTTGCGTCGGTAGTCGAAGATTAATCCAGTGCGTTCATCCGTAATTTTCTCACCAGCACGATAGGCAGCAGCGGCGGTAGCACTTTGCCCTTTCCCTCTTGAGATTATCTTGGCACTGAGATGGTAAATGGCCATAAGATGATATTGAGGATTAATTGGTTAATTTCCTTTCCCTTATGCCCCCAATAAAAAGGGGATGAAGGGTCGGCTTCCCCCAACGCACGACCAACGCAGTTTGTATAAGTGCTATTACTCTTGTCATGGGGAAAAATGCACTTTTATATTAGCATGGAGTATTAAGGTAATACTCGTCTGTGATGAGTGAGCATTCAGGGTCTAACTAAATCAGAGTTTTAGGGAATATAGATGAGTAAGCGGTTAGAAGATTTACTAAAGAAAAGAGATACTCTTAATGCTCAGATTCAAAAGGCCAGAGCGAGACAGAGAAAGAAAAAGACAATCAAAGCGGAACGACCAACAAGAAAAAGCCGACTTCTCGCAAGAGACAAACCCCCACTTCATCCAACTAATAAACCAGAAATTACCCCCGAAACAATGATGTTTAAGGGTCTTTTTCCGCGTTATTTAGAATTATTCGCAGTCTGTAACCGACTGTAGCCAATGAAACGGAGTGAAATGAGTGAAGGAGGTGAAGACTGCACTCAGGGGGTGTGGGGGGAGAATCCCCCCATCAATCAAATACAATTAAGATAATATATTTTTAGGATGAACGACGGTAATTTCAGTAAACCGTTGAAAATCTTCGACATTAAAAGTTAAAATCTGACTAATTCCATGAACTAACATAGCAGCTACGATTCGAGTATCATGGACATTAACCCCTTTGACATTATATTGTTTAACTAGAGTTCTCCATTGAGGATAAATAGCGGGGGTATCAGGAAGAAGAAAAAAAAGTGTTTCTAATCTTTTGATCTCTGTATCGGTTTGAGTAACACTCATTCCGAGTCCATTTTTATCCAGAGGACGAGTGCAAACATTCCAAGCTTCAATCAAGTTTTGAGGAACGATGTAAAGTAAATGATTGGCAGAACGTAACTTTTCAATGGCTTGAGTAGTATCCTGATTTAATGGATGTTTTAAGTCAATAGTTCGCAACAAAATATTAGTATCTAGTAGATAAGCCACTTATCCCCTTTCTCCATAAATACTTTCCCGACTAATAGCTTCATCTGAAAGAGAAGGCAGATTAAGATTTTGATGACTTTCAACCCATTCTCGAAAAGCCGAAATCCATTCTTGAGGAGTAGCAGTTTCTTGAAAATGTTTTTGGCGAATCTCAGGAGCGACTCGAAATAACTGAACTTTTTGCTTTAAAAGAGCTTTTTCTTCAGGAGTTAGAGAGTCAATCATCATTGCAATGGATTCTACTAATTGAGCGTTCATAATTTTTTTTGGCTATTCAAACTAACGAGATCTAGATACATCAATTAACAAGACATGGGGAGCTTACAAATAATCCCCAGAACTTTGAGTGGGGCGAATATGCAAATACTTACTGGTGGTATCTAAGGAAGCATGACCCAAGGTGGCCTGCACTAACCGCAGTGGGGCCCCCCGTTCTAAAGCATGGGTCGCATGGGCATGGCGTAACCAGTGGGGCGACACCCGCTCCCCCATCGCCAACCCCGCCCTCACCGCTGCCCGCCTCACCACCCGATGAATATGAGAGGGGGCTAAGGGCCGACCACTGGCACTGGCAAAAATGGGACTATTAGCAGGAGCTTGCCCCCGCCACTGGCACAACTGGTCGGCTAACTCAGGTTTTAAAGTCAAATGACGGGTTTTTCCCCGCTTACCATAGACCGTGACCATTATCGTCCCCAACTCCGGTCTAGGGGTCACATCGCGCCAAGTTAACCCACACAGTTCACTGACCCGCACCCCCGTCTGATACAAAAACAAGAGCATCAACTGATTGCGCTTATCCGTCTCATGGTCAATCAACGCCCCAACTTCATTGGGGGTCAGAATGCGCTCAACTAAGGTATCTTTGGGGACACTTACCTTAAACTGCTTGGGAATGGGACTGACTTTAATCGGAGAATCTTCGCAACTAACCACATAATTAAAAAAAGCCTTGAGGATCGCTAAATGTTTTTGTTTAGTCGTATCAGCCCCCCCTAAACTATCCAACCAATTTCTCACGTGCTGCGAACGAATTTGGGAGATCGGTAACTTGACCGCCCCCCTAAATTGATTGATAGTATTCTCATAGCTAGCTCGCGTGTAACCATGATGCAATGCCAGCCACTGCTCCACCCAGTCTTCCATCTTTAGGGCTGTTAAAAGTATAATACTACTATTATACGACCAAAGGGACTAAAAACCCCATAAATTCGTTGCTTGTCGACGAAACTTAAGGAAAACTTATCAATTTTTGAGAGGTGGACTGAGTCTTTGTGCTTATTCAATAAGATTTTCTTATAGAAAAATGATTAGCTTTACCTTTTACCTTAAATAATGTATCCCACATTCCGCACTTCAAAATGTAGTATGAATAGATTATGTTTTTTGAGTAGATCGGCGTTCGCGCGGCTAGCGCGCCAAGGAGCGACCGCAAATCAAGAAATGTTTTGAGTATAAATACTCTCGGCGCTCGCCGCTCTACCCAGAGTTTATATACTTAACCTTTCTCAAGATAATTTTATGAGGGATTATTCAGAAGACTACGAATTGAGTACCCTAGTTTTCTATAGAGAGAATCATGGCCGACAGCTTTACTATGAATGGTCTGGCGAAGTCTGGTGGATAGAAACACCAGGCTTCCCGAAAGAGAAGCTGTTCTCAATTATCGGCATGAATGCCACTAAAATCTTACTCAAGTCTCATCCTGACTATGGTGAAGTAGGATATCGACTCAATAGGGAGATCGGGCTATTTTGTGACCCAGTGACGACCGAAATCTTGCATTACTGGAAGCCCAGAGAAGATAGTCCAGAGGTGCCAGTGGTGCATATTGCTAACCGAATGGTACAAGGGTCACTACGAGAAAGGAAGATAGTTATTCCCCAAGGACAGGGATATGTCACCAGAGTCAAGGAAATTCCTTTGGAATATCCCCACCCGTTAGCCACTGATCCCAAATACAAAGACTATTGTCCTGGGGAGACTTTCAAGGGAGTTGAGTATTTTACCTCTAGTTGGGCTCGACCTGGGGTAACAGAAACACCCCCAGCCTCTTGGGCCAGAGATTGCCCCTGGTTACCTTGGATGAAGTTGGGGTACGGTCATTCGGCTCGATTAAGGTTTGAGACAACCATCTCCAGAGTTAAGTCTTTTGAGCAGATCAATCCTAAGTTAGTCAAGCTAGTCAGAGAAAAATTGCCAATCTATGAATTTACGCCTACGGAGTGTGACGAACCAAACATGACAAGTCTTCTATACTTTAGGAAACACTTTGAGTCGTACTTGAGGGGAGAAATTTTTCCAATAGCAGAAACCGCATAGTGGGACTTTAGCTAGAATCTGAGACAGAACTTAAGCTAATATAGGTGATTTCCAGCAATTATTATACCCTCAAGAAAGCAAAGGTATTCTGATTTGACGGATGCAAGTGGGTATGGTCTTTCTTGGAAATCACCTAACGCTCTTGTGTCACTCTCGGAATAGTCTAGCAGAGTCGAAACTCTAGATCTCTTTCTGAGTAAGCCTTGACGCGCTCGCGTTCCTAATAGAAACTCAAAGTTTGAGTTTCTATTAGAAAAAGAGCCGCGAGCGCTTATGAAATAAGAGTTTCAAAAATTAGAGTTAACAAGGGTTTTTTCTAAGGTTAGAGCTTAACTACCCCTTCTTCAAATTAACTCCACCAAGGCCGAGTTTCGTCGAACTCAGGTTATTACAAAACTTGACCTAGTGTCCTGTTTTGTACTTAGGGCGATTGGTTCTGGAGAACCGTAACTGACAGTTCGGAATATACTAAAGTTTTCTTATCACTATGCTCTTAGCAAAGTGTTACATTAATTTACATAACTTAACAAAAAATCTCTAGAAAACAAGTTGATGCTCAAGTATTCAAGAAGAAAAAATTATGGAACTGAGTCAGATCAAAGCGTACCTTGATAGTCCCAACCCTCAAAATCGTATAAAAGCTATCGTCGAGTTAAGAAATCACAAACCCTCTGTAGTTGTCCCGTTACTCAAGCAGAGAATGTATGACAAAGAGTTTATGATCCGTTCTTTTGTCGCAATGGGTTTGGGTTACAAACTTACTGATGAGGGTTTTCAAAGCCTGCTCAATTTGATTGAGAACGATCAAGACCCCAATGTCAAAGCCGAAGCGGCTAATTCTCTGGCTAACTATGGAGAGAAAGCAATTCCCCATCTGGTAGAACTTTTTATTCGGGAATCTCACTGGTTGGTCAGGCAGAGTATCTTTGCTGCATTAGATGAAATCGGCTCTCATCAAGTTTTTCTACAGCTTTCTAACTGTGGATTGCAAGGAGAGGATCTGGTGGTCAAATTGGCAGCTATTACTTGTTTAGGAAAATTAAAGGGAACGCCCTACGAGCAAGAAGCAATAGATTTACTCTTTGAGCTATCGACTGCTGAAACAGTAGCAATTAGAGTACAGGTTGCCAGAGTTTTAGGAATTTTTGAGGCTCCCAAAGCTAGAGCAGCATTAGCACAATTACGAGACGACCCAGACCATCGAGTTGTGGGGGCAACCCTAGAAGCAATGCTCAGTCAATAGCCATTAATTAAAGTTTAATTAAGGAGAATAACTAATGTTAAAAAGATTAGTTGCCCCGATTTTCGTTTCAGCAGTAGTTCTAACCTTTTTGACCCTTATTGGGTTAAATCATGAGGCATTGGCTCAGAGCAGTGAGGCCGATGTAGATTACTTCATCAAACCTATTCCCACCTCGAATGTGGTTATTGTGGAACCTAATTATGGACACTTCTACAATCCCTATCGGGAAATTGAAGGAGATGCTTCTGGAGAGATATTATATCGTTCTCTGGAGGATTTAGCATCAAATTATGAGATCAACGGAACCAAAATGGTTCGCTTTGAGCGCAAGGGAAAGATGATTCCTAACCTCTATGTTTACGTTAAATCACCTAGTTTACAGCCAACAATGGCGGATAAATTACCCCATAAGCAGGATACTATTGCTGGAAATTTCGATTTCTAGATCAAGAAAGATAATTGAAATCCCCATCCAAATCAAAGATTATGGATGGGGCTTGTTTAATCTTATTCTTCAGAATTAAGCGAAAATTAAGCGTAAAGCTGAAGTTCTAAGACATAACAACAGTAGAGTTTCCTTCAACCTGAAAACCAGCCGCTTTCCAAGCAGCTAAACCACCGACTAATTCCGCTACATTTTGATAGCCAGCTTTTGAGAGAAAGGCTGCGGCCATAGTGGTTTCTGCATCGGTAGAACCGTAAACGTAGATATCCCGTTCTAATTCGAGATTAATTAGGGCTTGTTCAACCAGTTCATTTAGAGGAAGAGAAACTGCTCCCATAATATGGCTGACGTTGAAAGCGTCCCTGGAACGCACATCAATAATGGTGAGTGCTGGTTCGCCCCAATCAAGGCGTTCTTTTAAGTCGTAGACGCGAGACTGAGGTTTGAGTGGTGCGGGAATGGGAATCATGATTACTTTTGGGTGTGAGATAGCTTCTCTGATAATGTAACAAAATATTATTTTTTTGTAAAGATTTGTTACGATAGTCTTGACACCATGAGTATTCCTTGAAAGCTACAACAATAGTCTGAAACCAACTCAATTAAGAAGCGAGAATCATGTTCTTCGATACGCCCTTGCACCTCTCTCGTGGCTTGCTAAGTGCCTTTGGTACTAAAGCATCCATGCACTACTGCGAAAGGATTCCTGCTACTAACAGAATTTTAGTGATCAGCAACCATCGCAGCTTTCTTGATGCCCCCCTGCTAATAGCGGCCATAAACCGTTCAGTGCGGTTTGCCTGCCATCATTACATGAGTCAAGTTCCCCTCCTGCGGGAGATGGTTTCGGTGATGGGAGCCTTTCCTCTTGATGCCCCACACCAGCGGCAAAAGCGGTTCTTTCAGCAGTCAGTTAATTTGTTACAGTCGTGCCAAGCAGTGGGAATTTTCCCAGAAGGCGCACAGCCAATGGTTCAAGTTAAACCGCCGAATCAACTCAGCTCCTTTCATCGCGGTTTTGCCCATTTAGCCTTGCGAACACCAGTTCAAGAGTTGGCCATCTTGCCAGTAGCCATCGCCTCCACTGAAGAGGAAAGGCATGACCTTGCTCCCCTCAAGCTCTTTAGTCTATTTGACCCCTCAGAACCCCTATTCGACTGCTGGGGCTGGCATCCCGCCATTATTTACCGCCGCGTCCACCTCCTTTTTGGCCGCCCCCATAAGATTGGTGAGGCTCAACGGCAACAGTATCGAGGTAGGCAGGGAGCCTCCCTGGCGAAAGAATTAACTCAATCTTGCCACGACCAGATTGCTGAGCTGTTGCGTATTGGCTGCTACTAAATCAATTTCCTTTACCTATGCCCATTGCTGCCAAACCCCTGCGCTTGTTAACTCCTTTTGGGTCAAAGCCGACTTATCCCCTGTTTATTTTCCTGCCAGGAATGGACGGGACTGGACAGTTGCTCCGGCCCCAGCTAGCTGGACTAGGAACTGCCTTTGACATTCGTTGTCTGTCTATCCCTTCAGACGATTTAACTGACTGGGACGGGTTGGTCGAGCAGACAGCCAATTTGATTGAAATCGAGCAGAAACGGGTTTCCCCTCGGTCTATCTATCTATGTGGTGAGTCTTTTGGCGCGTGTCTAGCCTTAAAATTGGCCGCTCACTTCACCCAATTGTGCGCTCGCCTAATTTTAGTCAACCCAGCTTCTTCAGTAAGCCGCCAACCCTGGATGGGTTGGGGTGCCTCGGTCACTCAGTGGTTGCCAGACCCCCTCTACCGAATATCAACCCTGGGGCTGCTTCCGTTTCTGATGGCACCGCAGCGAGTCTCCCGCCCCAATCGCCGAGCTTTATTGGCGGCCATGCAATCCGTAACGCCCCAAAGTGCCGCTTGGAGGCTCTCCTTACTCAGCCAATTTATGGTTGAGAAACTACCTCTGAAGCGCATTGAGCAGCCTACCTTAGTCATGGCCTCAGGAGCTGACCGACTCCTGCCTTCATCGACTGAGGCAGAGAGATTAGTCAGTTATTTACCCAATGCCCAAAAAATGCTTCTCCCAGAAAGCGGTCATGCTTGCTTGTTAGAAACGGAGGTTAAACTGGTCGATATTCTTCAATCACAGCGTTTTTACGGCTATGAGAGCCAATCTAAATTCAATGAGCGAGACCGACTTAACTTGCAATTAATTTAATTCTCTCTGTCAAGTTTTTGTAATAATTATTTATAATAGAAGTAACAAATCTTAACAACCAGCACCGACAGGTGCTACAAAGTTTACAGAGGACTAGGCTCATGGAAAACCAAGACACCAAGTTAGGCTTTACCCAATTCGCAGAAACCTGGAACGGCCGCCTGGCCATGCTCGGCTTCGTCATCGGCATCGCCACCGAGTTACTTACCGGTCAGGGCATTTTGTCTCAGTTGGGTCTGATGTAGTCAAGAAGTAGCTAGCGCGGCGGTCAAACTCTGTCTGGCAGCGTTAGCTACCTTTACCCCTTTGGAGAATTCTTCACAATATTAATCTTGATAGGAAGATAAGGACTTTAATCCCTCTCCTACTAGCTCTGGCAGCTAATTACCCTCAAAATTATCAGTTTATGTTCCCAAATCTTCTCGAAGCAACCAAAGAATACTGGCGCAAGCTCGATGAATTAGAGACGGCTTATCAGCAAGGCGAAATTCCCCTAGAGGAAGTAGATGCTAAAGTTGCTGAGTTGATGGCAGAACTGGCCGTCGAACGCCGCGCTGCTTTTACCCATTTCTGGCATGGCTGGCAGCATTGGCTGAGTACACAGAGAGAAACTCTCATCGGTTTAGCTATTTTGGCTCTCGTTACTTATGCTTGGGTATTGACCACCTACTTTTTTCCTAATAACCTGTAACAAAATCTACTAATAACAACCTACCTTGACACTCCCACGCCGTAAAACGGCGAGGATTCTTTAGGAAGGTGAAAAACACGAACCAGTACACCACTACTGCTCCCTGGGCGATGCCAATTGCCCCTACTCTCTCGCCTATTTCTAGGTCTGAGTCTACTTGTTTCTGTTTTAATTTGCTAGCTATATTTACCCGTTTTGTTTCGCTATTTTCAAACTCTTTGCTTGTAGAGGCTGGGTCTAGGAATTTAACTAGAGCGTCCTACTACTAGGAGTCTCACCCATGTTTGAAAGTCCTTGCGACTTGCTAACTTCTCATATTCTAATATTCTAAAGTCAAAGTCGTCCTAAAAGGACGGGGTAAAGGACCCAAAATTTCCGATGATTGTGTACTGTGGGATGTCGCCCCTGGCTATAGAGGACGGCGCTCAATCTCCGGTAACTTCCACCAGGGAACGTCAGGATGTTCGTGATGTTCTTGATGATAGCCGAAGTGATAGCAGGTAATGAATGACCAGAAAATCGGCAGTGCATTGCTTTGAGCGCAATGGGGATGACGATACCCACCCTTGGGTTCCCGATGCGGTAGGAAGGTACCAAAATAAAACAATTGCAGCGAACTCAACATTGAGGGCAGCAAGACAAAGAAAAAGAGATTGAGTATGGGGACATACAACCCGTAGCTGATGAGGCTGAGAGTGGCAAGCAAGCCCCCTAATCGCCTCCAACTCCAGTAGCCTTTCAGGAAGTGACAATACCAGGGCCAAAAACGGTCATTTCTCCCGTCATGGAAATCTGGGTCGAGAGGACTGGCGGGATGGCGGTGATGCAACCAATGCTTGGTCAATAGTTTTTCATAGCCAAAAAAGGCGTATAGCTTCACTGAAGCAGAACCGATTAGATGATTGAGTTGAAGGTTATGGGGGCAAACTAGCCCGTGCATCGCTTCGTGGGCGGTAATGAATAAACCTGTGTAAAGAAAAGTCTGCCACCAGATCGCCATTAATAATAGCCCAGGATGGAGCTGGGAAATTTCCCAGGTGAATAAGAATAACAGGGAGCTTGTCCACAGCCCAATAATGGTCAAGGCGATGGCGATTCCCTGAAATTTCCCTTGAACTGCGCTGCCGGGTCTGGCATTGATTGAGTGTGGCATAAAAAGTGGTGAGGTGGTGATTGACTCATTGACCAGTTTTTAATTAAAAATTAAAAATTAAAAATTAAAAATGAAATCCACAGTAATTTTTAATTGATTAATAAATACAAGCCTTCTATTCCAAGAAGAAAAAAACCA
>JAAUYM010034804.1_pt1 | contig 23789 bp, 23 predicted proteins | sample 7278001 | NCBI WGS metagenome assembly JAAUYM01 (sample SAMN14350224, study PRJNA611818) | marine sediment metagenome | isolation source: surface marine sediment (1.8m) | place: French Polynesia: Moorea | collected 2018-08
CACTGTCGCATAATTTTTGAAGATATTGCCAGGGCTTTCGAGAAAAAGAAGAAGAGATCTTGGGATCAGAGGGAAGAGGAGGAGGGGAAAAAAGGACGACCATAAAGAACGGCCGTTGTTGTTTTTTATTTTTTCGCATGCGGGAAAGACAAAAAAAGTGGAATAGATTATTTTCTCTCTTTTTTTGCTCACTTTTTTTTTACAAAAAAATGATGATAGCTGGTGCTTTTGTGCGTTGTAAATTTCTACAATTTCTCTTTTCCTGTCGGGAAACGAGACAAGCGGTCGGGGAAGTCATCATCATCAATTTCAGGGGAGAAGAAACATCATCCAAGGTTTTTTTCCCCCCTTCTTAACTCACAATAAAAAAAGTGATGCTCTTCCTACTACTCTCTTTCCTTCAAGTTTTTGCAGCAATTACTTCCTGTCATTTTGCACTAGTGCTTTGTCGAGATAATAATTTATGCTAAGCTCCTTCGAGCTGTGCAAAAGACAAGAGTCCAAAAACTATTTGGCACGTTTTTTGGCACAACCTACTTTCGCCCCCTCTCTTCCCAAGTGCACCCCATGGTTTCCAGAGGTTTCCAACTGCGACCCACTTTTTAAGATCCTCAGATCACCCATACTGCTCGACAAAACTCTTGGGAGAGAAATGGTAGGTAGCACACTGTTCCAATGACAACTCTAAGTTAACTTAGAAACAGTTGTGTACGTAGAAAGAGTTTCACATTTTTGTTCGGGAAAAGTGACAAGTTGACAGTCGTTTTCACCTGAAGGAGGGCGTTTGACTATACAGTTTTTCTGAGTGACCCTCTTTTGGGTCGGGACCCACTGGTTGAAAACCTCTGTTGTAGCCAGCCCTCGACAGACCTTTCCATCCTCTTCCTCCTCACCGCAATTCTCTCCCCCCGCCCCAAATTGCACAACAATTCTTCTCCACATAAAGGATGGTCTGTGGTGGTCAACGGAAGGATGAGGAGAAGGAGAAAGGGCCATTAAACTTCGGGGCAGAGGAAACGCCGCCGCCGCCCCGACGGGACTTTTCGGGTACATGTAAAACATGTATGTAATTATACCAAAATTATTTTCAATGATATTTATTCTTAACATTAAATCATGATATTAATGTACGGTAGGTATAATAGTCTAATAATTTACATATTCTACTATTGGACGTTTCTTAACACAGCTGGTAACTAGAACATGCCCTTAAATGTGTCACAAGCCAGATTTGTTATGCTGATTGTAAGCAACTCACTTCACAAACTGTACCTTATGTACTGTCACAGAATGTGTGAATGAAAATATCTGTTCCGGAAAAAGTCCCGTCGGGGCCTGCACGGCTCAGGGACAACACTTCGGGTGGCCGCCTCTTTAAAAAGGATGGGCATTTCTTATACTCACCTCATTTCCTCAAAAAAAAAACTTTCTGCAGAATCTTTCCGGGCAATTGAATTGCCAATCCTACCCCAAAAATAAGAAATGGAAGTAGGAAAGTACACAAAAAATCCCTTTTTGTTGAAGTAAGAAGAGCATTTCCCGTATTATCATCCATCTCAATCTTCTGTATAGTTACTGAATGAAAAGTCCCTTGCAAGGACAGAAGGAACCCATGAAAAACAAATGGCTGCTGTGGTGACTCTCTTGAGATAAGAGGGTTTGGCCATTATCGGGTTGGCTGAAGAGGAGGAGGAGGAGGAAGAAGAATAAGTGGTTTTTTTCCTTCCTTCTCCATTCTTTTCTGGTGGTAGATGGACTGTCTCAATTCTTCCACACAATTTGTTCCCGGAGAGGGAAAGGATGAAATGGATATTGGAAAACGTACGTGTATAAAACGAGAAAAGGCACACACGCCGATAGAACTTCTTCTGAAATCCTCTTCCACTTTCTTTTTCCTCTCACCACGATCAACTTCCCGAAACCAGAGGAGATGGAGGATTGCTGTCCTTCTTCTCCACTGGTGGTGGCAGTTCTTTGGAAGTCCCTTCACGTTTTCCCCTTCACGGGAGTGGAGAGAGGAACAGAGAGAGAGAGAGAAATTAAGTAGAACCAGAGGAGGGGGGGCCTTTTCCTCCTTCCACCTGCAACCGCAGAGCTCACACACAACCACCACCAACCTACCGTACCAACCTTTTGTGCTGCCTTCCAACAATGGAGACTTAACAAAGTACCCAGCTGAATGAAGGCTGTTTTCACCAAGTTTGGTGAAGGCTCCACGCAGAGAAGCAGAAGGGACTACAGGATAAGTCATTCAATCAGTTTTTGCTGTAGTAAAACTTATAGCCAGAATGTCCAAGTAAAACATTATTTGACTTCGCTATACTATTTGCTATTACAATTTTACACAATATACAAATTTGCTACTTGATATGGTAGATGTTTTCCAATAATGTGGAAAACCAAGAACCAAAGGAAAGTCTTCTGCATTGAGACCTGATTGTTCTGTAGTACAGGTATACCGGTAGTTGAAGATGAGGACAATTTACCTGGAAAACCTTGCATGTCAGCTCTTTTATTTCTCTTCTAGGACAGCCATACTTCGACATGACTTTCTTAAAGCCTGGTGGTTGGGTAGGTACAACCCGCAACCTGCAAAATCCGTCCCCTCCTATCTTCCATTCACCCGCGCCACCTTACCTGTCGATAAACCTAGGCGACGGCGAGAGAGATGAATAAGGCAAACGCCCTTTTTTTCCTATCGATTTATCCGACCTTCCTCTCCAGGACCACGTGCACTTTCCCAGCTTTTTTATTTTTCACGGCAGAAATCCGTGAGGATGAATCACAATTTCTCCTTTTCCTTTCTCTTCTTCTTCCTTTGATGTGTCTCTTCATTGGAAATTTGAGTCACAACAGCCCGCGGTTGTCTTTCCTTTTTTTCTTCTTTCTCAGAATCCTCTCCTTCTCCCATTTCTCATTCCCATATAACAAGGGAGGGATCGGGAAAGGGAGGAGGAACTAACAACGTCATTACGCAGTCAGCACAGATAGCGGCAGATGTTGGAAGAAGAGGAAGAAGGATCCGGAGGGGGCCAGAATCAGGAGGGCGGAAGAAGAAGAAGAAGAAGAAGGGATTTCGGGTCTCCGCAGGAGGAGAAGGGTTGGATGTTGTACTGGTACGTTGAGGAGCTGCGGAGATGAGAGTGGAGGTACCTGATTTTTTTTTTTTTTTAGGCCTCCCTCCTTCCTTCCTCCCGTCCTTCTTTCTGCTCCTTCCTTTCACCCCAAGCAGATTAAGAAGTCCCTTCCTCCCTGGCTCCCTTCTTCTTCTTCTTCTTTTTTTTTTTTTGGCAAGAACTCAGGCGACGTTAGTCTCGCGCCACCACCAACACCACCACGTCCACCACCCCTTTCTTCCTCTTCTTCTCTCTTTCCCTCCCGGTCTTGAAGTGGCAAGGCCGACTGATGGAGCCGTTGCCGCCGCCGCCGCCGCCGCCGCCGCCGCCGCCGCCGCCGCCGCCGTCGCCGTGGGTGCAAACCTCCTTCTCTTTCTCTCTTTCTCTTTCTCCCACCGCAGCACAAGCATAGAGAGTAGTGGAACGGTGAGGAAAAAAACTGTGGTAGTAGTTATAATGCGGCACAACTGAGAAGCAACGAGGCAACTTTACAAGTACATGTAGGTACATATTTGCTTTTTTTCTTGCTTTTTTGTATTTGCACTTTTTTCGATTCGTGTCTGTTTCTTCTTCGCATATGTTTGCCGGCTTTTTTTCTGGAAAGGGAGAGAGAGAGAGAGAAACACGTAGTAAGGTGGGTAGTGTGGAAGCGAGAGTGAAAGAAAGATCGAAGAAAGGTCTTCCTTCTCTTTCTCCTCCTTCCGTGTCAGCAGCGTTGCCAGATTGGCTATTTTTTTTATAGCTGTTTAAATGGCTATAGTGTGTGGGCTTCGTTGCTAATTAAGTCCACTTTTTTTTAGTAAAAACATATTATGGTCTGGTGCTGTTGTTTGAAGCTGGAGTCATTTACTGTTAGGCTACCTTTTTTAGGCCAAGTTAGCTATTTCAGCCTCCTACTAATAAGACCTGGCAACTCTGCGCGTCGGCGTCGGCTAAAAAAGAAAAAGGAAGGAGGAAGATGGGGATGTCTCCACTCAAAAAGAACAAGGGGAGGGGGGAAAGAGGAGAATCCGCATAAATTAGGGCTCTGCAAAGGACAAGACCAGGGGCAGCAGCCACCGAGTTCGCTTTCTCTCCGACTTTTTTTTTCGAGTCCAGCAGACCAGACTGCATCATGGTCTGTGGAAAGAAGGGTTTGGCAACAGCACCTTAAATCCCGGACTTAATGGAAGCATCTGTTTATAACCTACTACATCTGTAGTGCAGAGAGAGAGAGAGAGAGAGAAGAAGACATTTTTAAACGCATGTTTAGACGCCGCCCCCTGGGTTCTCCAATTTTCAAAGAGAGAGAGAGGAGAGAGAGAGAGAGAACGAGGAAGGAAGGAAGGAAGGTGTGCTTCAACAGGAAGCTCTCTCTCTCTCTTTCTCTCGCACTCTCATCTGCAGAGGCGCCACTGCCAAAGAGAGAGAGAGAGAGAGAGCGCCAAGCATCCCTCTCTTCCCTCTCTCCTTCCTTCTTCTCGACAGCCTTTCTCCAACAGGCGCGCGTGTACAAACTACCTTTTTGCCTAATGATGAGAGGAGGAAGAGAAATGGGAAAAGACGCTTTTTGTGGCGCTGTTGCGTGCGACATAATGCTAGGCAAGGCTTATTTAATGATGTCAAAGTACGGTACGCAGACATTCACAATGCTAGGCAAAAAAATCTGTCGTATGGCAAAGATTTCCTGTATTTTTTTAAAGCTGACTGTGCAAGCTCTGCTATAATAAACTTTTAGCACAGGTGAAGTGGCGGGTGCCATCATTAACCTCTGCACTACTACTACGTATGCTACATGATTGTGCAAGTTGTTACGAATTGGCCTAGCAAGTAAGGAGCGTTGCATTTACTTGGTACATTCATCGGCAGGATGCTGATGCAACTTTGCATCCAGCATTCTCTCACTCTTCCACTAAGGCTTTCCTTCCCCATTCGATGGATGTCCTTGTCAACTCAGTTTCTCTCCAAGAGGACCCAGAAAAAAATGAGAAGCAGAGTATCAAACTGGATTTGACACACAAACGCACACAAGCGCAGAAAGGGAAGTTTCATCCCCCCATAGGACCTCAACCACAAAACGAATATATCCTTGTGTTCTACGTTATTTAACGTCATCCTCATGGAAATTCTAAACAAACTAAAAAACGTAGCAGTTAGACTAGAGCGGTGCTGATTTTTGCACCTCCTGCTTCTTCTGCATTGCTGACAGTTTGACGTAGAAGATAATTTTGCCGATTGACCCTTTTTTGCCACCTTGCCCTGATTGCGTTTATCATCAAGCTATTCAAATGGATTGAATATCATAACAACAATACTGTAGAACTTTGATATAGTGGATTAGTTTGGCCAGCAGCAAACAGTTCACTATATTGGTGCGATGCACTACAGGTATATCATTGTATGGAGTTAAGAATTGGTCGCTAGGGCTAAATGCACCATTCACCATATCAAAGTTCACTATATCGGTGTGCTTCTATGTTGAGATTCGATACAGTCCCAGATGGATGGAGAAACAGGATAGGAGAGCAGTGCATGCAGGGATTTCCAAACTATGGAAAAGTGGGTCTTAAAGACCTTTTAAATTGGGTGACGAGAAAAGAAAATGGCAAAAAATGTGTTCTCTCCTCTGCAATAGTAGTGTAGGCTGCGGGTTGCCAGAAATCCCCGCCCAAAAAAGTTGGGAACCTCTGTAATACTGTATGTAGTAGATAGTACAATTGGAGGAGTATTGGAAGCAAGAAAAAGAATGTCCAAAGAGACACAATAAAGAACAAGTCACACATTCATCAGTTTAATCGAATTGTAGATACATAATTTTGGGGAAAAAACTGTCGGTTTTTTTGACATTAAAATATAAAATTCAAACAGCTATCGTTGTTGCTGTGTCACACAGGAGAAGCTTCAGGAAACACATGTTGAGAGTGGAACACATTTGGCAAAACCCTAAAAGGATCGATATTTGTCTGAACAAGACCAATTCCGATACAACCTGGACATTGTGAAATCGTTTGTAACATTATTTTTGACATTAAGTGAAGAATACATAAACTATGTGCTAGTAAAAAGTTCCAACAATGGGGTCAACAAGAATGATGTCACAGCATTAAATATACGAGTAGGTACTACCATGAAAAATCAACTGTCTCATCTCACGGATTAAAGAATTTTCTCTCTCAATTTTCAACTGTGTGACTGCAACTCCTGTAAAAGAAATAAGCAGTGTAGTAAAAACGCGGTCTAAACAATGAACAGGCGCAAGTTCGTCCTCCTCTGCCTGACCGTCACGTTCGCCTCTCTGGTGGCCAGGTTGTTCCAAACCCCTCCCAGAACCAGGGGGCGAAGGAACAGCAGCAGCTCCAGGCAAGAAGGGAAAGATGACCTGAGGAAGGAGGCCGCCGAGGATCCCTTCTCGCCGTCGTACAGAAAGGTTGAGGACCTAAGGGAGGAGATCACCACTGAAGGCGCCTCCCCCACACCGGTCGTGACCACCGAGGCAATGGGAAGCTCCACCACCATCTCGTCAACCACCGCGGAGACCAGGAAAAGAAGGCCCAACATTGTCTTCATGTTTGCAGATGATTTGGGTAACTACACTAATAAACATGCTGCACTCTGTAGCACGGTAACAAGGTCTCTGTTTCGCACAGGGTATGATGATGTGCCCTGGAACAATGAGCAAGTGCTGGCTCCAAATCTGATGAGGATGGCCCAAGAAGGAGTCATTATGAACAACCATTACTCTCAGTCTGTGTGTACTCCTGCTAGGGCTGCCCTACTGACTGGGTATTATCCTATCAGGATGGGAGTGCAGGTAGGCCAATGCTTACTACTCGTAGTAGATATATCAGTACAATTCACTGCATCGAAGCATCTATTTTTATTTTCTATCCAACCAACAGGGATCCCTTAATAAGTAATGTAAAAAATAGCTATTTTGGAGCATAGTCGGTGCGTCAGAAGTCAGTGGGAGCTCCAGTTACACTCCGACTGAGCTTCTCAAAAATTACTAATACAGTATTACCTACGGACTGAGCATACATTTTACTCGTAGCACCAGACGTAGTAGAATCTTGTGCTTGTTAAAAGATGTAGTAGTAGTACGATACATGGTACACTACGTACTCTATGTATATCAAATTTCTTCTGTTTTACCTATTGTTAATAGATTTTTCTCTGTCTTGCATACGTACTCTATGTAGAGTATATCAAATTTCTTCTGTTTTACCTATTGTTAATAGTTTTTTCTCTGTCTTGCAAAAAAAAATTGCAGCATGATGCCTATCCTGCCTGGGCATGTGGTGGCCTCAACACAACATACACACTTCTACCCCAGTACCTCAATGATCTGGGATACAAGTCTTACATGGTTGGAAAGTAGGTTGGATAGGTGAAAAGGATGAAGAATTCAGAAATAATGGGTTTTTTTGCCTAGATGGCATCTGGGACACTGTAACAAGGCCTATCTTCCAAATAGTAGAGGCTTTTCTACCTTTCATGGGTTTTACAGCTGCTGTCAAACTTACTGGACTCATACAGGGGTCAAGCTTTGCCCAGGTAACAGCATTTATTAAATTGCTTTATCTGTTCCACGAGCACCTATAAATTATTCAAATTTCTTCCCGACGCGACTTTAGGATACACAAAGCGAAAATATGACTTTCGTCATAATGAAGATGTGGACTATTCAGCCAACAACACATATTCAACAGTAAGACCAGTTTAATTAGTGCAAGACATGGTTCTGTGTAGTGAGAACGACTGGTGCTGTACCATACTTTTAGTTCATTAACGACTTGTACATTATAACAGTGATCTGGAATATGTACTGTACACTTATCTCAATTTCAGGAGCTCAATGCCCGCCATGTCAAGAACTTACTGAGAAATCACAAGAGCACTGAACCAGACACACCGTTTTTTCTGTACTTGGCCTTTCAGTCAATTCATGGGCCACTTGAAGCGCCATGGAAGTACCTGAAGAAATTTGCGCACCTTCAGCAATCTAGGAGGAGAATTGTCATGGGTATAACGACAAATTATTCTTAACCACGTAGTTCTAAAACCAGATACCGGTACGAGTACCGTATATGCAAAATTATTTTAGGGATGCTTGCGGCTATGGATGATGCAATTGGAGAAGTGCTCGGAGAGATATCTAAGCTCAGCTTAACCGAGGATACCATGATTATTTTCACCAGTGATGTGAGAATGAGCTATTATATACATGTAGGAAATGTTTCCTACATTACTACTCGTAATAATTGTTCAGAAATGTAAAGTTTTTTGCCTGTATATGCACAGAATGGCCCGATTTATGGGAGTGCCTATCCATTGAGGAAAAGATTCTAGGTACTTGCACTTTCTCCACTGTCACTGATTTAATGAAGCAAAGCACTCCTTTCATTGACTTGAAGCCAGAAGCAATATTAATAATAATAAGAGTGAATATAATAAACATAGAAAAATTGTGGTTAGATTTTTGGATTGGATTCTCGTCTTTGCTTCACGTTAAGTCTGCCAGTTTCTGAAACAAATCACATACATAATTATTTCAAGTGACAAGTACCTAACATCTTCATAAAAAGAGGAGGCAAGCGATCCATTTGGGAGGGTGGACACAGGGTTCCTGCTGTCATCCAGGCTCCTGGCATGATCACTTGGAAAGGCCAATGGAACGGGTTGGTCATAAACATGATTAATCAGATAATGCATTCTCATGTAAATTTTTTATATTTACATGTAGATTATTCCACATCACTGATTGGCTCCCAACCCTATACACAGCTGCCTCTCAGGGAATGGGAAGCTTACAGGATCTTAATTTTGACGGGGATGGTCTTGACCAATGGAAAGTTCTTTCCCAGAATTTTCCATCCAAGCGGAGAGAAATGCTCTACAACATAAATCCTTTGCACAACGGCTGGAGACCAATAAATGCTGCAATTAGGTAAAGTTCAACATTTTGCTCTCAAAACTTGACTATTTGTACTAGCATAATGGATATGTCAGGTACCTTCCACCTGTCTTGTATAGAGGTTTGGCTTTTGCAATGTCAGCAAAACAAAAAGATGCAAGATACACTTATATGACAATTTCAGATACGATGAGCTCAAACTAATTCGTGGGACGCCCTGTTCACTGAACTGCAAGCATTGCGTGAGAGCGGAACGAAACAGGAACTTCATGGACCAAGACTGCGATCCAGTAAGGACTGTGAAAAATATGCGATTGACGAAAAAAATGCCCTTTTTTTATAACTACGAGTATGATGTAAATACAGTACAACTCTGAAAAATTAAATTCAGTGGCCAAGGCAGCAAAAAATTTGCTTGTACTTTGGTAATAACATTACTAGTGTAGTTTAAGTTCTACTTCAAATTGTTGGTAATTTTTTTTTTAGCGGAGGTGTGTTAAAATTATATATCTTCAATTTTTTTCTTAGTAACTAAGTAATTCTTCTGGCTTATTTTTTGTGCTGCTTCAGGATTATGCCGTTCCGACGTTCATGTCAAAGGAGAACCGAAATGCCATTGCCCTCTACAATCTCACCTCAGATCCAGGCAAGCTTTGTGCCAAAATAACTTTCTTGCGTATTTGGGCACATGTTTGGTACATCCACTCAAAAAGTACAACTGTTTGCACATGTGCACTATGCGAGCCTCACAGCCACTTGACATTTGAACAGACATTTATCACTCTGGTTCTTGATTTTTTTAAGTGGCAAGCAAACTAAGAGAAAAAGTGGTTGAGTGGCTGTTGAAACTAACTTTGAAATGCACGTTTCTACCAAAAAAAAATGCAAGTTTCCATTTCTCCACATGCTCTGCAGGTGAGCGCCACGACATATCCCAGTCGCACCCGGAGGCCGTGAAGGTGCTGTTGTCGCGCCTGCACTTTCACGAGTCCAGGATGGTGCCCGTACAGATGTTCGTGGAGAACGGGTGCATCAAGGACCCCTCTCCCGTGCTGGACCACGGGTGGTGCTCGCTGCCCAGGCCAAAGGCGGTCAAAGAAGATGCAGCGGCCATCCGATATAGATTGTGATGATGAAACGGCTTTCAAGTCGAGTTTAAAGAGTGAAATAGAAAAAACTATTGTCCTACAAAAGCAAAAGCGGACATAGATAAACAGTTATAGATGCTATGGAAGAAAGAATCAAACGTTGCTCATATAATCTCTTTATTTTGAAAAGAAGTTTATTGTTATTCTCACAAAAAGCAACAGAAATCACAAAAATCTTACTACAAGCAAGACATGACAAGAAGCAAAAGTCTTGCTTTATTGATGCTTCATTGGCTCAGACAAATTTGGGACAGAACTGGACGCAATACAACCCAATTATTTAATATAATTATACAACCCAAGTATTTAGTGAAATAAGGCAGGTGGAAAGGAAGGAGGATAAACTTAGCAATTAAAGAAACACTTCTATTTGGGTAACCCTGCAGCAAGACAAAAAAATATGAGAAAAAACATGTTTTCGATCTTTCTTCCACTTGTTCTCTCCTTTTTTTCCACCTGTTTGATCCTTGCATTCCCCAAAGGCACTGCAACATTGTAAACCAAAAGTTTTGTCAGACAAAAAAATGAAATTGCGCAAATTTCTCAGTTTTTGTCTGATTGTGTACCTTGTGTCCTGGGCAAGAAAAATGCTTGGTTCCACTGTGGCAGACAACCCTGAGCAAGGTGCAGACACATCAGACGACGCTTCATGGAGAGGGGAATTCCATGTCTTGAAGAGGACCACTGAAACGTTTACACCCACACCGATTGTGACTTCAGACAGGCGGACATTATCCACCAAGGAAGATATTGAAGAGAAAGGCAGACCCAACGTTGTCTTCATGCTCGCGGATGATTTGGGTAACATGTACATGCTAGTAGTGGTGACACGACTGTCTTAATTGAAATAACAATTTGAGCAGGTTATGACGATGTCCCCTGGAACAATGAGCACATCCTGGCCCCAAGTCTTGCGAGGATGGCCCAAGAAGGAGTTGTGATGAACAACCACTACTCTCAGTCAGTGTGCACTCCAGCTAGGGCGGCCTTCATGACAGGATATTACCCAATCAGAATGGGAGTACAGGTACGTACACACAGGTATGTTGCCTTTTTTGTTGCTGATGGTGTATTTCTGAGGATTATTACAGCATGATGCTTTTTCTGCTTGGGCATCTGGTGGATTGAACACAGATTACAAGCTACTGCCACAGTACTTGAATGACTTGGGCTACAAGTCATACATGGTTGGAAAGTAAGTCATCATGCCATGCCAACTGATTTGGGGACTCCCAAAATTATAGTCATTGCTGTTTTAGATGGCATCTAGGACACTGCCATGGGGACTATCTTCCAAACAGCAGAGGCTTCTCAACTTTTCATGGATTCTACAGCTGCTGTCAAACTTATTACATGCACGAAGGTCTCAGGGTCTGTCCAGGCACGCAGTTGTATCTAATTAAGTAACAAATGCCAACAACTTCAACATTTTCAACGTTTGTACTCGTATCTTAGGATCAACTTTTCGGAAATATGATTTTTGGCACAATCACAAAGTTGACTACAGTGCGAAAGGAAATTATTCTACTGTATGTACTGCTTCAATCTCAGTTATAATATTTTAATTCTTTTGAACAAATTTTCCACTGGTACGGATTCTAGGAGGTTTTTGCCCATCATGCGAAAAAATTGCTGAGAAATCACATGGAGACTGTACCAAGCACTCCATTGTTTCTATTCCTATCCTTCCAATCAATACATGGACCCCTTGAAGCACCAGGACTACAGAAGCAAAAATACAACCACATTCTACAACATAGAAGACGTCTTTCTCTGGGTATGAAACACATTTACGGTACATTAATGCATTTCTTAATCAGTTGTACCTATGCAAGGCCTGTATCTTAACTTTTAGCAATGATTACTGCTATGGACGAGGCAATTGGAGAAGTACTAAAAGAAATCAGTCGACTCAAAATCGGAAATGACACCATAGTGATTTTTACAAGTGATGTGAGTTTTGCTTGGCAGGGCTAAATGTAAACATATTTAGTGTTATGGGTGTTTAATATACCCTGATTTTTGCAGAATGGTCCTATATATGGCAGTGCCTATCCATTGAGGATTACTATATGCTAGGTACTTGGAACTCAACGGCATAAGAATAATAAGATTTTGTTGCAAATTCCACTCAGTTGGTAGCAGTTCACATCTCAATCCTAATTCAGAAAACGATTCCTACAGATTTGTAGGCTTTTTAATCAAACATTTTCTTCTACATCAAAACTAAGCTTCTTGGCAATTACCCGTGTTAAGCTGGTTTTATTTTTTTTCCACAATTGAACATCCCAAAATTTCTCTTAAACGAAAGAATACTGGTACCATACTACCAGTGTGCAAAATTTGTATACTGTACTATAGTGTACTACGTATAGTATAAGAGAAATTTTACACCAACGATAAAAATCTACAAGTACCTAACAAACGTGATTGACAAAAGAGGAGGCAAACGGTCGATTTGGGAGGGTGGACACAGGGTGCCTGCTGTCATCACAGCTCCGGGCCAGCTCAAGTGGAGGGGACAGTGGAGTGGGTGCGTACCTAGAGGAACAGTGCCAACCAACAGGTGTTAAAGCAACTTGTATTCGATCCGCGGTCATTGTCAGACTGTTCCACATTACTGACTGGCTTCCAACATTGCGCACAGCGGTGGGAAAAAGAGATGCAGTTAGTAGTTTTGCTGGAGATGGAATTGACCTGTGGGATGTCATCTCCCAGAATAAGCCATCTAAGAGAAGAGAGATTCTGTATAACATCAACCCACTGCACAGCGAACACCGCCCAATAAATGCTGCAATTAGGTATTTTTCCATCAAAAGTCAATTTATTTGTCTATTGAAGAAGCCAGAAAGGCCATTTTTTATTCTTTATAATTCTTTAACTAACAATTTCAGATATGATGAACTGAAGCTTATCCGTGGGACACCTTGTTCCCGCAACTGTCGGAACTGCATGAGAGCAGAACGAAACGAGAAGAAGTCCTTGGACAGGTATTGCTCACAGTTGAGAAAAGCCACCCTGGAGGAGTCACATGAAAACGAGAGAAAAATACAGCTCTACAATCTCACTGCAGACCCAGGTTTGTGCAAGCACATTAAATACACTTTCACGAAATTAAAGTTGTTAGAAACTGACAGGCCTAAAAGGACTACAACAGTGTGATAACGACATGACGGTAGTTAATCAAAATGCAGTGGAGGAACATGAAAAATCAAGCGATGTAATTTCCCAATGTTACCCTATCTCACTCTTGTAAACAGGAGAACGTGATGACATCTCCAAGTCGCATCCAGAGGCCGTGAAGATGCTGTTGTCTCGCCTGAGCTTCCACGAGTCCAGAATGGTTCCCGTGGAAGTCTTCAGTGAGTCCGGATGCACCAAGGACCCGTCGCCTTTGCTCGGTCACGGGTGGTGCCAGCTCCCCAAGAGGACCAACGTCAATATTAGTAGTAGTAGAAAAGTTAATGTCATCCACTACGATTTGTGACGTGAAGGTTATTGTGATCGTGAGAAAATAACCATTATTTAACTGTTTGGCATCTTTTTAGATTATTGTGAGAAAGAAAAACAAAGCGGCAAGAGTTTTACGTTAGAATAAAGATAATTATGTGGACAGTGCCTTCTTGACTTCATAGACAGATATGTCAACCCCTCTCCCCCCCCAAAACATCCGTCGACTTTACTAAGTCAATGGTTAACTGTGCAGGTACATACCTGGTCAAATGCATTATTTTAATAATGGAAGGGTTGAGAGAGGGGGTGTTCAAGGTTTGCACCTCCACCAGTACCAAGTGGACTTGACGCCGGTGGCACCTTCATTTAGTAGTACACTTAGCACCAAACTTCAGAACATTTGCAAGCTGCACTAGACAAACAGAATGGTTTTTTTCTCCACCCACCCATTGTTACAGTAGGCTCCGCTAAGATATGTCGACCCCTTGTGGAATTGATTATACTGAGACATCAACATATGTACGGTACAAGTTGTACACCCTACCAACAACGGTCGGAGCTTATTTCGGCACAGCTCAACCAAGAAGAGTTTCTTGATCTGAGTCCTTCCCTAGTCTCACTAAAAAACAGATAAATCTTTTGATCTCAGCTTTTTATTCGAGAACCCCATGCAGCACATTGATATATACTACCTATATCCTTCTCTTCAACAGATGCAGAAATCTCTGACACTCTGATGTGGAAGGGCATCTAGCACTTGTATTCGTACCACTTTCCATCGTCATTGAGGTCAAGGCACCACCTGGGTCAAAGTAAATTAAACACCCATTGAGTCATTAGTCACTACCATTCATGTGTGTGTGCACGTAATTGCAAAACAAAATTATGTAGATGCTGATACTTAAAAGCGGATGATTCGAGTACTCCGTACGCACTTCTGGGTTTTTTGTGGCGAGGCCAAGGCTAAACTGAAAAGCTCTCTTCACTCAACCAAAACAGTGTTGCCACGTGAGAGATTTAACTCTGCTTTGTTTAATTAAAAAAAGAATTAATTCAACGCAAACTAGGTATTCTCTGAAAATGGCAAACCTTCATGTACTACTCGTATTTCCACTCTATAAGTGCTTGTCAATTTTTTTCCTCAGAACAAAGTGCGCACATGTTTCATGTTCTACTGTACTAACTTATCCCCTAAACAGCTCATTGTACTACCGGTAGTACCTCGTCGGGTCGCTCATCTCATCTTCCTCATCCTCCATCAGGGTGGGGGTGGCTAGGACGGCCTCAATGAAGAAGAAGGCGAAGATGGCGAGAATCAAAAGACGATCCATCCTGTTTTAGGCAAAATTATGTTTTGCTGACAGAAGGACTTGCTTTACTACAGTAGTACCTTACTGAATGCTTCACCTGAGGTTTGAGGGTACTGCAATTGTCAACTGTAGAGAAACCTTTTGCTGCTGGAGTGTTTTTATAATGTGTAAGAAGTGGCACGAAAGCATCATTTTTTCTGGGTATGCGGTTTCCAAGATAGGGAGAGAGAGAGAGAAAACACTCCAATATCACGATATCACAATCACATTTTTTTTATTTGGGGTGGTAGTAGTAGTGGGAGAAGAGAATTGGCCTCATTTAATTAGCATACAGTGTGAGGGAAATAGAGCCAAACTCAACTCATGGATTAAAAAAAAGTGGCACAAAAATTTGAAACAAGACCAGAACATTCCGTATAGTAACTCATTCAAGGAAAAAAAACCCTTGTCTCCAGTGTGTCTACACAAAACTTGAGTATAATAACTAATAAGGTGCACAGAATTTAAAATTGCGTTCGGTGAAGACACACTCTATCACGTGCCTTCAACAAGAAAGTAAGATTTGAAAAACTAAATTAATGACACCCACCAGGCCAAAGTGCCTTTTTTTTTCGTGCTTCCACTTTATTTCCAACAGACCAGAAGCAGAAAACTCGGCCATATGCAAGGACAAACGCGCCCTAGCACTCGTATTTGTAGAACTCTCCGTTGTCGCGGGTGCCCATGCACCACATCTTTGGCCTCCACGGATCGCTCGTGTCCTCCTCCTCGTCCTCCTCCATCAGGACGGGGTGGACGGGGGTGGACAGGACGACCTTGAAGAAGAAGAAGACGAAGGCGAGGAGGACGAAGAAGCGAGCCATCCTGTTTTTTTTTCTTTCCTAGAGGGAGTTGTCAAGATTTTGAAAGTAAATTTCTAAAGTTATGAGTTCTCAACCTAATGTTGGACAGAAAATGTAATTAATTCTGTTACCCTAGAGAAGATTAAAAAAAAAATTCTCCTGGTATGAGACTGGGTTCGTTTACCTGTAGTGAGGTCTGACGAATACGCAAGAGTGATGCTTTTCAACTGTGCTGAAATCTACTGTCTTTGCGGTGTTTTTATACTGCAAGTATCTAGTAGCAACAAAATTAAAGTACAGTACCATCATAATTCTTTCTGGAGACATGGCTGTCTGACTTTGCGGACGTCAAAATTGCAGGGAGAAAAAAATTGCTCCCCTTCAATCCTGTATCTGGAAGGCACACACATTGTTGTAGGTACAGTACTGTACTATGTACGTACATACTACCACTCAAGTCAGACACATTCGGTTCTTCACTTTTGACACTGAAGCATCAGCTTTGTTACCTGATGGTTTCATGTTGCGAGTAAATAATGATCGGTTTTAAAACCTATGAGAAAGTAGCCACAGCTTTTGTTTGGGTTATATAAATACCATGTACTAAGTGCATGGAAACTGAAGACTCAACATGTGGCAAATTGACTCTTGCGCTCTATTTTATTTCTCAGTTTTGAAGCAGAAGACAGAGATACTCATCTCATGACGTGAAAGACATGTAAGATGTTGCTCCGGATTTTTTCATCTTTCTTATCAATCCCATCTAGCACTCATAGTGGTGCCACTCGCCGTTCTCGTCGCGGCGGAAGCACCTCCTCTTCAGCATCAGCTCCGTACTCGGCTGACTCCTGTCCTCGTCCTCTTCCTCCTCCATCAGGACGGGGTTGGACAGGGCGGCCTCGAAGAAGAGGAAGACGAAGAGGATGGCGAGGAGGAGACGAGACATTGTCCTCTATAAGGAGAGAGAAGGGACTTGAAACGAAGCACTTGTTGCGCAGCACGATGCAGTGGAAACTTATATTTTTTTAGAATATATTATCTAGATTTGTCAGTAACTTATGCCAATGGCAGTTTATTATACTAAATATTCTGTCTTACACGTACGCCTGTTCTAAATCTTATTTAACGTTACTGTTGGTGCTGACCAACAGCAACCTTTAAAAAAATCGAAATTTCACTGACCCTAAAAGTTTCTTAACTGTTCTGTGATCTCCTGTTGCCGGGGTGTGGCTTTTATGCCCCAAGTAAAAGAGCCTTTTCAGATTTCTGGGGCTCAAAACGGGAAAACGAATGTCGAAAATTGGACGTTAAATTGGGACGGAAGGAATTCTGTCCTGTGTATCTCGATCGCACACTCAGTGTTACTACGTAGCATTAGGCCGGTGCCTTTGTCCCAATTAAAAAAAAATGTAGTAGAGAAATGGGAGAACATTTCTTTATCTCGTCGGTGAGCAAGCTTCCTTCTAAAAGTTCCAGCTAATTTGAGCCAAGCAATGAACAAGTTTGTTCGGCATTTGGCTCTGCAATGTCGCTAACGACAGTTATCGCAACTGCCCTCACACATTACAGAAAACTACCAATTAAGTTGAGGGAGCTACAAAGTCTTGCCAGTTCGTAAAAAAAATCTTGTTTTTCTCCTGCGGTATAGGTCAACAATTGCATCAAGCATTTACTGTCTGATCATTTGAAAGAACTATTTCAAAAAAGGGAACTGGAGTGCTTCTCGAGGTCAGTTTGCCTCGTTCGATCTCGACTTGATCTTCTTCTGGAGTTCCGAGGCGAAGTCCAGCGTCGCCGGCAGTCTCGCAGCTTGTTCTTGTTGTTGTTGTTGCTGCTGGTGGGCCGCACCAGCAGCAGAAGATGGCTGTTGCAGTTTCTTTGCCTGGGCCTCCTGGGGGGAAAGGGGGGGTGAGGGGAGGAGGTATTTTTTAAAAATAAAAAAGACACTTTATCCGCAACAAATTTATCACTCGACTCGCCAGAAGCACCTGAAGTTGTTCAGCCAACGTTTTGGGTTTGGAAGAGGAAGAAGCATCCGACGTAGAAGGAAGGGGCGGCGGCGGCGGCGGCGGCGGCGGACCTGGCGCAGCAGTCGCACCCGTGGCTGCCAAAGGTGGTGGAGGTGGCGGAGGAGGCCGTCCGGTTGTGACACCAGGCGACAGCGACAGGGGAGGAGGAGGAGGAGGGGGCGGCAGAGGCAAATCCTGCCGTTGTTGCTGTTGCTGTCGCCCGTGAAGCAGCAGAGCAGTCTCCGGAGTCGGAGTGACCGACCTGCTGTTGTCGCTGTTGTCCCGGAGCACTCGGTCAGAAATCCTCTGGAGCGTCCCCTCCAAGGCGTCCAGCCTCTCCCTGATCTGGTCCCACTCTCTCCTGCTCTCCTGCCTGATGCTCTCCAGCGTCCTCATGATCGCCGCCGTGCTGGGGTCTCCGCCGCCACCGCCTCCTTCGCCATGCTGGTGGAGACTTGCGAGGCCGCCTGCCACGGCCAGGGTGACGCTGCCGGAACTGCTCCTCTTGATGCTGGTCCTCCTCATGATCGGCTGGAAGTGGCTGACGCAACTGAGCGGCTTTTCCTCCGCGGTGGCGGCCGTCGGGGAGGCCGCACTGACTACGGAGCCGCTGCCGCCGCTGCCGCCGCTGCCGCCGCTGCCGCCGCTGTTCCTGTCCAAGTCTTCGTCGTTCAGGGAGGACAGCGACCTGGTAGTGCCAAACACAATTTTGATGTATCTGTTACGTAGTATATATTAAAAAAGGAAATTGGGAAACTGAAAACTTTCCTGGTGGACGCCCTCCTGCTGCTGTTACTGCTGCTGCCGTCTCCTCCTCCTCCGTTCTGCTGCTGATACGCCTTGCACCTGTCGAGCACCCTGGAGAAGCTGGTGGCCTCCTCCGTGCTCCTGCACCTCAGCCCGAAGAACTCTCCTCCCCAGGTCCACTGGAGGAAGATGTCGTGGACCAACTTGTGGCGGAAGGAGCGAGAGGAGAGGTCTTCCACCAGCAGCCTACATAAGGTACGTATGGAATAAAAATAATCCATATATTAAAAACGTATGGGTCAGAGGTTCTCAACCCTTTTTTTAGAACGTGACCCATCCTAGAGGATTGCGCATTCGGGCGGTGTGGCAAGGGACCAAACAAAAGCGCATTTCTGTCGAGACCCACTCGGAAAGAGTTCGCGACCCACAGATTGAGAACCTCTGACTACGACTTACCTGGTAGGACCCCCCTTGATGCTGGTGGCGCAGAGATGGAGCTGAGGGCAGCCGTCGGAACTGCCGGCGCCGGCGGGGGGGGAAAGGAGGACCAGAAGCCGGTGGCTCTTGGAGGACGAGGACCCTGGAGGAGGAGGAGGATGCTGCTGGAAGGCTGGCTCCCAGCTCTGTCCGTCCCTGCAGTGCAGCAGGCGACCCTCGACCTCGTACTCCTCGCGCGCCGACTCCATGATGATGAGATCTCAATTTGGGAAATGCTGGTGAGAGGAGGCTGTACTGGTATGTAGTGTTGAAATTAAAACTTTGTTTTACCGTCTGTCTCTGACTGTGGACGAGCCTTCAAAACCGTGTGATGTATCCAGGAAGCAGGAAGTGCGTTTCTTCTTTATCGCATTCGAGTTTCACTACGACAACTCCTACCTCTCTACTAGTGTGTATAGGTCTACTATACATTTATAAGCATTTTCAAAGCATGATTTTCTTCTATACATACTACAACAACTTGTGTACTAAACGTATGAAAAATGAGTACCTGAATGAATGCTTCACGCAAACCAATCCATTCGTTCATAGCACAAAGAAAAAGATTGATAGTGCACTATAGCACTGCCATCAGCACCGCTCATTCACCTTCCCCATTTTCCCAGCTTCGGAGAATCACGCCGCTCCAGTCTCAAGCAGGTTTTGACCCACTCCAGTCCTCTTCTATTTTTTTTTCTGTACTCCGCCAAATGGGGATTTCCAAGGAGAAAGAGGCATGCTCTATGATTAGTTCTTCCCTGACAAGAATTCCCCCCTCCTTTTCTTAAAAACCGCACACGCCATTGGACTACAAGAAGAAGAAGCAAGAACCAAATGATAGAGCTGCTTAGCATCCTCTCACTCAGCATCAGACGAGAAGAGAAGAAAGCATTGTGGATAATTCTGTTTTTGCACTAAAGACGATGTTGCCGGTGGCAACGGTGTTGCTGTTGCTGGTGGTTGCTCTAGTTCCAGCATCACTGGGTCAAGACGAGGATGATGGTAAGCAAGGTGGTTGAGGTAATACGCAAAGTAAGTACAGTCACAGCATAATGAAAACTTTACAAGTACGTAGTACTACAAAGTAGTACCTACAGCACAATATATTGAAGTTTTCTCTGGATGAATAATGTGAATATCTGTATTGCTTCTCCTACCTCCAGAATTGCTCTGCGGCGAGCGCCGCGTCTCCTTCGGCCCCCGGGTGGCCATCTCCACCATGTCGGAGGACCACCCGGGAGCGTGGCCGTGGATGGCCTCCTACGGAAGGAGGAGGGAGAACAGCAGGAGGAACGCGGACGGGGAGGAGGAGGAGGCAGAGTGGACGCACATCTGCGGGGGGACCCTCATCTCCAGGGACATGGTCCTCACGGCCGCGCACTGCTACAACGGGCAGAGGTCAGTGAGACTTAGAATTGTCTTACATTATGTCGACGTTTTTTTTTATGGTGGATGCTTGCATAAGCGGAGTTTACTGTATTTTCCTGTTTGAACTGAACGCAGGTACTGGATCCGCCTCGGGGACACCGACCTGGGCGAGTCCTACGACGACGACGACGCCTTCGACGTCCGCGTGGCCTCCGTCGCCCGGCACCCCAAGTACCGTTCCGGGCGGGCCTACTTCGACGTGGCCCTGATGAGGATGGAGCGGACGGTCCGGTACAGCGACTTCGTCGTCCCGGTGTGCCTGCCGGAGGCGGCGGACCCGGACCCGGACGCCCACCTCGGCAGGCTGGTCACCCTCACCGGGTGGGGGCTGCAGGGGAGGAACTCACTGGCCAACACCATGTACCTGCAGAGGACGCACATCGGGATATTCTCGCAGCAGTAAGTTATAGGGTACTACCCAAAAGTCACTTAGAAAAATTGCCAAAAGCGTTTGAAATACGTAATTTTGAAACGGTACCGGGTATCCTTTTTTGGGTCAAAATTTGGATCCATTGCCTAAAAAAAGAGTTTAAAATGCCTAATAATCGATTCGGATAGTTTTCCATACGAGTACCACGTATAATTCGAAACCATTTGTCGCCAAAATTTTATATCCCCTAGCATTGAAAAAACAAATTCTCCAAAGAATGGCATAGTTGAATGGTAGCGCTCACGCTGATAGTTTCCTTTCAGGTACTGCGACGACTCGTACCGCCTTCCCGAGACCAGTCCCATCTCCCGTCGGTCCAGGGCCTTCTTACCGAATCTTTTCCAGTCGGACGTCATGTGCGCTGGATACGAGGTGACCTAAAAAAAAAAAAAAAAAGACTATTTCGGATGGGATGAGCTTTTCGGGGTTGGATAATTTGTAGGAAATAGCACTTTGACGAAAAAATTAGGGAAGAAATAGAAAAATATTTGCCGTCCTTTATTAGGAACAGTGGAGCTTACTAACTTCATTTTGAATTAGGTTAGGTTAGTAAGTCCTGTTACCTTTTCTCTTATACTACAAGCTCGGAGGGATCGGCAGCTGTCCGGGCGACTCCGGCGGACCCCTCGTCCGCTTCCAGACCCGGGGCGGCGGTGGCGGCAGCCGCCGGCGCGCCCCGAGATACGTCCAGATCGGCCTCGTGTCCGGGGGCGTCGGGCGCTGCGGCGACAGGAACTTTCCAGGCGTCTACGTGCGCATCGACAACGAGGAGGTGCTCGACTTCATCCGGAGGGGGATCGGCAAGGTCGACAACGAGGAGGAGGGCGAGGAGGAAGCAACAGGTCAGAAAAACACCTGTAGTTGTGGGTGGGTTTTTTTGCATTATAGTCAATTGGAAATTAATTTCTTATAAAAGCAATATCTTTGCTGTTGAAGCACTCATGCGCGCATGATATAATAACTCAGGGCCCGGCAACGGCGACTCCGACTTCTGCTTCGTCCCCGGTCAGTGCCTGGGCAACGTCGTGGGCTCCTGGAGGGTGGAGGACCCCAGGGAGTGCCTGTCCCGCTGCCAGGGCCGCAGCGGGTGCAGGTACTTCACCCACTTCGGCGCCCAGTCCAGGTGCTTCGGCTTCTCCACCTGCGACAAGTTGGAGGAGGAGAGCGAGGAGAACGCCTGCAGAGACTGCACGTCTGGAAAGGCTTCATGCAAGGGTAACTCAATAAGAAATATTTAAGAGATCTTATAATCCCATTTTTTGTGTTTTCAACGGCAAAAAAGATTGAGTGAAAATATTTAACTTATTGTAAGAATCTCTGGAGAGGCGGTGCTTCCTGGCAAGTAATATGTGACATCGAGTTTCTCGCTCCTCACCTCCTCCCCTCCCCCTGCCCCCGTCAGGATCGTCCGACGGCGCCGAGAGGTGGACCAAGGTGATGATCTTCGGGGGCATCCGCAACGGCGGGCCCGCGCGGACCACCAAGGTGGACCTGGTGGACATCTCCCGCCAGCCGAGCACCTGCTTCTCCGTTCCGGACATCCCGGTGGAGACCGCCGGGGCCGCGGCCGCCGTCGTCGCCGGCAAGCTGAGGTACTGCGGCGGCGGCGCCTCCTTCGGCATGCTGAACCGGTGCTTCGCGTACGACGGGGGCGAGAACCGCTGGGAGGAGATGGACAGGATGCCGAAGCCCAGGCAGGGCGCCGCCTCCAGCGCGGTGGACGCCGGGAACACCTGGCTCATCACCGGCGGCAGAGGGGTCGGGGGAAGCAGGATGACGACGCTCAACACCTCTCTGGTCTGGACCGCGGAGGACGGCTTCTCCGCAGGCCCCGCGCTGCCGGCCGACTTCCAGAACCACTGCCAGTTCACCGTGAACTCGACACACGTGCTGGTCGGACCCGGCGGCGTCTTCGGCCCGAGCGCGAGGGTGAACGGCCGCGGGGAGCCCGTCTTCATGTGGGAGAACCAGGCCAGGTACTTCCTGCTGGACTGGAGGACCAAGGGGTGGACGGAGCTGCCGAGGGACGAGGGGCTGCTGGAGGAGACGATAGAGAGGCACAACGCCGGGCAGACCTGCGGGTTGGCCCGGAGCGAGCGGCGCGGGCCGGAGCTCGTCCTCATCACGGAGACGGGCACGGTCGTCTTCAACCTGGACCAGCGGAGGTGGCGCCGAGGGCCGGAGAGCCCCTTCAACTCACGCCTCCCGGAGGTGGTCCAGCTGGACAGTCGCCGGACCTTCGCCACCGTGGGAGGGAGACGCCACGGCGGCGAGGGCGCGGAGACCATGTACGAGTTCGACGCGGAGAAAGGGCGGTTCCTGGTGCGTATGCGGGATCCGGCCTTCGCCAGGTCCGCGCACAGCGCCCTGGTGGTCCCTCCTTACCAGGGAGGAGGAGGAGGGAGGTCGAACTTCGGCTGCCCGATGCGATCATCCAACCCAGGGAAACGTCATGTGTGATATACTAAACGCAAAGAGAGATGCAATAAAGATCAAAACTTGTAGTAGAATCCTCTCGTGAACATCAATATTGACAGATGTGACGTGTATCCAGGCATGTTGCTTTTAATGCACGAAATATTTCCAACCAGCAGCTTCTCTCACTTGCAGGAGGCGATTTCCCTGCGGCTGCCGCCCCAGGCTCGAAGGACGACATCGCCGAGGAGAAGGTGATGGTGCTCATCGGCGGCTACTCCAACTACACCGTGTCGGACCGCATCGACATGGTGGCCCCTCTCGCGGACGGGGGCGGCGGCGGCCGCGTCGGCGGCGGCGGCGGCAGCAGCTGCGTCTCCGCGGTGCCCTTCCCCGAGCGGAGGTCTCAGATGGTGGCGGCCGAGCTGGGAGGAAGGACCATCTATGCGTGCGGCGGGGTCAACCCCAGCGGGTGGGCGCAGAAGTCATGCTTTAAGGTCAGTGCAGCGGAAACAAAGAGA
>JAAUYM010021894.1_pt1 | contig 23763 bp, 27 predicted proteins | sample 7278001 | NCBI WGS metagenome assembly JAAUYM01 (sample SAMN14350224, study PRJNA611818) | marine sediment metagenome | isolation source: surface marine sediment (1.8m) | place: French Polynesia: Moorea | collected 2018-08
CCGCCAGCCCCCCCCCCAACACACACCGGGCGTGCAATGGTCCTAATTCCCGCCCCACCCCCGTTTCCCCCCGGCCCCCCCCCCCCCGCCACCGCCATCATGCCCGGGCCATCCACCGCCGACGCGGAGGAGACGGTCTGCCTCCTCTCCGACCAGCACCAGACGGCACCCGACACTCCCACGGCCACGCCCACGGCCACGCCAATGGCGGACCACAAGGGGGCGAGCGGGGTCGCCTTCCAGGGGCATGGAAGCCAGCAGAACGGCCACGAAGTGAGTTAAGAGAGAGAGAGAGAGAAATAGTTGTACTTCCAATAGGTACTTCCAAAAGTGTTGTTTGAAAAGGTTTGAAATCCTTGCTTTACGATCGTTTTCCTACATTTGCAGCCGATGTCAGCGGCGTCACTCAAAGCTGTGAGTGACATCCTGGGGGACCTGGAAAAGTCTGACAAGATCAACGACGTCTCCTTCTCCCTCTCTGCCGCCGCCGCCCCAATCATCTCTGCCGGGGCCGCCGATCTCTCCTCCCCAGATTCTTGCGGCCAGTGCCTCCAGCAAGTTCCCTCCGAACAGCGCCAGAGCCTGCTCCCCTCTTCTTCCTCCTCGTCCTCTCGAGTGGTGCCATCCAAGACGTCTCGCTCTCTCGTCGTGGACGTGCACCTCCCTCCGGCGGACAGCAGCGACGACGCGGAGAAGGAGATGAACACGGGAAGAAAGGAGGAGGAGGAGGACGGGGAGGAGGAGAAGAACAAGAAGGAGCAGGAGGAAGAGGGGGAAGAGGAGGAGGAAGTGGTGTTGCGCAGAAAGAGATCTGGAGGAGGCGGAAGTGGAGCCACAAAGCCGTGCAAGCACTCGGTCAATCGATTCCAGAGGTGCTACTCGGACAGCTCGCACAGCAGCCCCAAGAAGAAGAGAAAGGTGACAGAGAATAATGATAAGGAAATGAGGCTTTTGTCGCACCAACCTGTACGTACATCCTTTCCTTTCTGCAGAGCATGCCGCCAGGAAAGTTTGGCGAGCACGGACACCATCACCTGCAGCAGAACCTGGACAAGATTGAGACCATCTGCGAGGTGTCCTCCTCCGCCTCCGCCTCCTTCTCCTCTTCCTCCTCTTCCTCCTCCGCCCCGAACAGCACCAACAGCAACGGCGCCTCCCCCCACGCGCCGAGGGAGCAACAGCAGCCCTTCCCCAGCGCCGCCGCCAACGGGGCCGAACAGAATCATCACCAGACCAACGTGCAAATCGTGTCGGGTAAGAGGAAAAAAGGCGAACTTGAGTCCCGTTTGGTCTCAACTCACTTCCGTGCTGCCCGCAGGTCTGAATCCCGTCTCTTCCGTTGCGGCCGTCTTCTTCCGCGACCGCTTCCGCCACTGCTCCGAGTCTGCCGCTGCGCTGGTGCACAAGTGGCCGCCGTTTAGGTCCTCGGGGGTTCAGGGAGCAGCTGCGGCCGCGACTGCGACGACGGCGGGGACGGCGACGGCAGAGAATGGAAAGAACGACGACAAGGCGGTCAGGTCCAGTGGGAGTGCGGCTTGTAAGGAACCGGAAAAGAAGGCGGAAGCTGCAACGTAAGTAATATGTAATTGGCATTAGATGTTAAAAGCTATTCAATATCAGTAGATGAAAGCACATTAGCAGAAATGATCACTATGAGTCACCAATTCATTCCTTGTCAGCCTTTAAATAACTTCCACATGTTTCCCCAGCAGCTTGGAAGAGAAGTTTCCTCTCTCTTCCTCCTCCGCCATCCCTCCTCCTACGGCGGGAGGAGCAGACGTCGCCTTCACTGACGATCTGCCGACGAGCCTGATCAACCCGAACGCGAGATTCGACTTCTTCCGCGAGGACGACGACGTGGGCAGCGGTGGCGGGGGGACGAGGGTGGGAAAGGCCGGGGGCGACGACGGCCAGGGCGACGACGGCGACGCAGAAGAGGAAGACGACGACGACGAAGACGACGACGAGGGACAGATCCCTTCTTACAGGTTTGGGAGGCGCTACAACAAACAGAACGCTGTCGACTTAACTTGGTTATGTTCCCCCTCCCTGTGTTACAAAAAAAAAAGACAAAAGCTCCTCCCGAAGAACGACCGGGTGAAGCGCTCTACCTGTTCGCTGGCCTCTTCCTCCGCCGGTTCGGTGGCGGGTGCCAGCGCCAGCGCCGGAGTAGGAGCAGGAGGAGGAAACGGCTTCAGGCATCCCTCGTTCCCGGCCGTGCCGGCAGGGGCAAGGTAAGCGGGGGATCTTCGGAGCATCCTTGCTTTCACACACACCACCACTCCACCACCACCCGCCCAATCACTCTTCCATAGGCATTTGGCTGCTGCGGACTCTGCCGAGGAGGAGGACATCAGAGACTTTGGCAAGTCTTGCCGGCTGTCTCAGTCCTCCTCCACTCTCTCCATGCCCGTCTGTCGCATCTGCCAGTTGCCGGGGATGGAGCCCAACAACAGTCTCATCTCCCCGTGCAGATGCCTGGGGTCGATTAGATACGTCCACAACAATTGTCTGCTGGTAAGAGGGGGAGAGAGAGCCAAGTTTTTGCCCTTTTCTCTCAATGGCCTTCATCGGTTCTTCTGTACTTCCAGAAATGGCTTGAGGTGTCCAGTCGTCGCCACAGCGGCCCCCCATGTTGTGAGCTCTGCCAATATCAGTATCTCAGACACAAAAAGTTTGTGGTGAGTGTCTCACTACGTGCGTAGCAGACGACCAGACCAGCAACTGATGATTTTTTTCGTCTTCAGATCTCCAACTGGCGATTTCCCGAATGCTCTTTGCGCGACAGGATCCTTCACGTCTTCTTCGTCTTCTGCGTGCTCATCATGATCGCCTGCGCCGCAGTGACAATCATTTGTTTCAGAGAGGTGCCACACCGCCCTCCAGAACCAACTGATCGAGCATTTCAAAGCCCTGCTTCTCCTTTCCTTGCAGGATCGCCGCACCTACGTCCGTCTTCACAGACATCATCGCCTTCCTTCTCCCCTGGGCAGTCCAGGCCTCTCCAACGGGCTTCCTCCGCCACCCCCTCCTCCTCCTCCTCCGCCACCGCCTCCCCCGCCTTCTCCGCCATCACCCTCTTCGTCTTCGGGAGAGTCTTCTTCATCCTCTCAGTCAGGGGGAGGAAAAGGGGGAGGGGCGGAGATAAGGGTGGATCATCACAGTCTGCTACATCCAGGTTCATGATAATTGATAACCAACGCTGTGGTGCAACGAATAATTAGTTGTTAACAACTAATTATTCTCTTCATCCACTCAGGTCACAGCAAGTATCAGCAGCCTCCCGGTTACGCCGGCGCCGGGGAGCTGTCCCCGCCGGAGTTGATCTCACTGGCGTGCGCAATCCTCTTCTTCTCGGCGTTCTTCCTCGCCATGTACGTGGAGCTGAAGGCCAGGCACACGCTCTACCAGCTGGTGTGCAAGTTCTTCTACATGAACCATGAATGGTGAGTCGGTCGACTTGGCCAGCACATCCAGACCGAAGTCGGAGCTGTTACTACGTCTATCTATCGACTGTTTCTTGATCAGGTCGGTGGAGGAGTACGACAGGAAGCGCGACGCCGTTCTCGCCCGCGCCGGCGACCGCGAGCGCGCCAACTCTGACGCCGGGGCCGGCTCCTCCGGCGGAGACGGCGCCGGATGACAGTGGGCCAACAAGGTGGCCGAGGCGCTCCTGCGATGGACGCCTGCGTCGGCGGCTGCGTCCTCCTCCTCCTCCTTCTCCGCGCGCCGCCGCCGGCGCCAGGACGAGGAGCACGACGAGTACAACAGGCGGCGCCGGCGCAGGAGGAGGCACCGGCACATCAGCGGGGACGAGGAAGCCGGGGAAGAGGAAGAAAGGGGAGACGGGGAGGGCGCACTGGCAGGAAGGGGCATTGAACAGCAGTGAGATTTGATTAGGACGTATAGTCTTCAAAACAAGAGTGAGATCACGATAACAGAGTTGGTCCGGAGTGCTATTTAGTTCTTCATGTGTACATGTACAGTAAGTACCACTGGCGGTCGGGAGGACGAAAGATGTGTGTGCCAAAGTGACTCGGCGCCGGCGTTTTTGCTGTAGTGACACCCCCCACCCCGCACTAAAGACGCAATGCTCGACCTTTAAAAAAGGGACTCTTCCGAAGCAAGAACCGCAGTTCTATCTTTGACAAAAATTCCGACTCTAAAGCAGCTTTCCCGCACATCACACGTACGAAGGCGCACTCAATTCATAAGGAAGAGGAAAAAACGTAGTTTTTGGTTCCCTCTCCTTCCCCCCCTGAAGATATTTACAATACCCCATGTGTTTTCGAAAATATTTCTTATGATATTTCACGGACTCTCTTTGTAGTGTAAAAGAATGAGGAAAGGCCGGGCAACTTTTAATTAATTCTGGTGGTTGCAGCTGTTTAAGCACCCGAAAGAAGAGAATGTAAAAAAGATATCTGTAGAATTTTTGTAGCGCGCATAATGGGATGAAAACAAGACAGACAAACAACAAAGCTCTTCAAGACCAGACAAAAGAGGGGAGAAATATCATCTTAATTAGTACAGTATCTTCGATCTTTCAAGGGACAAGAAAGACCTTCCAAACACGTTTTAATCGCCATCAAAGCTTCCTTCACACATTAAGAGAAAAAACAGTCAGAATACCCTAACTAATTTGAAATGGGTGTGTTTCCAAGCAATTGAGACAAAAAAAAAATTCCTCCTCATTCCCTTTTCGTGTACAAAACATTTGACCGAAGAAGCACACACACAAAAACGAAAAAAAATGCAACCTTCAGTTGTGATCTTTTTCTTTCCGTGTATACAACACTTCGGTATGTTGCGTCAAAACCAGGAGGCACAAATAAAGTACTAGTTGAAATTAATAAAACGTAGCTTCACCTCATTTGTTTTCGACCTGCCGCTTGGGCTGCCCACCGTGTCAGAAAAATGTTGCTACATATTTAAAGCTAGAAGAAAAAAAGTATTCTGTTGCTGAGATGAGACTTTTTCAAATGTTGCATTAAACATTTAGATGTACTGTAGGGTATCAAACTGTCCGTAAACATGCTGCGGGTACAAGATGTGCACTAACAGACATTGAAAAAATCGCTTAGATTTTGTACTAAGGTTGTGTAGTAGTCTTTATGTGCCACTTTCCACAGGCCGATTACATCGACACATTACCAGAATCATGGACTTCATTGCACAGGGTATTCAGAAATGGTGGAATACTAGCACAGTGCTGTACCTTCTTTTCTCCTTCGTCATGCCATGCTACGTACGTGGTGGCCGAGTGCTCATGAATATCAAATGGCGTGTAAGACTTCACCACACAACCAAGCACGTGTGGCTGCAACCAGCTACACGTACTACGTGTGGATATTCCACAGTCCGCAAACCTGCAGGTTTGCGGACTGTTGCGGACTGCAGGTTGGCACCATGGTGCCAAGCCCCACTCTTCTTGATCCTTTAGGTTGCCTGTGGCACTTGCCTTACGCCGAGATGAGAGGACTATTTTGCATTCCAAGGTTTATCAAAAGTTGTCAGGCATGCAATAGTAGGTATACGGGTATTTCCTTTCAGTGTGCAGGAAATGAAAGGGAAAGTGAGAAAGAGAAGAATAAGAATTAGGGGGGAAATTGAAGAATGCTACTATAAGACATGATCCATGTACCAGCTCCCCAAATCCCTCCTGCTCGCTGTCCTGTCGTACTTAGCCAGTTGGTGGCGGCGAGTGAGCGATAAACCTTTCTCCACCTCCTCCTCCTCCTCCTCCTCCTCCTCTCCGCAACACACATCGATTCATTTCTCCTCTCCTCCCTTGCCATCCCTTGTCTATCCATCCACACCAGCCTCGAAGTCAGCCCGCAGTTGCAGCTCCCTTCCTCCCCCCTCTCCCCTCTCCCCTCCGTCGTACTATGGTGACGCCCCTCCACACACAACCCTCCTACTTTCGATTGAGGGGTATGTGTTATACGTAGTACTGTACTTGTAGTATGTGGCAAAGAGGGTTGCTGCTGTCGCCGCTGCCGCCTCCACCGCCGCTGCTGCTGCTGGTGCTGGTGCTGTGGCCAGTGCCATTAGAAAGGGGGGGGGCTCCTTCGTCAGTAGAGCCCTCCTCGCTTTCCCCTCCTTTCTCCTTTGAAGCCCTCCTTTCGCCGCAGTGGATTGAGGAAGATGAGGAGACGAGAGAGAAAGCGACGGAACCGGGAGAGAGGAGAGCGAAATGCGTCTAGCTGGCACTGGCGGCGGCGGCGGCGGCTACGGCCAAAGGGGAAGCAAGGGAGGAAAGAGACAGAGAAGGGGGGAAAAGGCAAAGGAGCAGTTTTCTTCCTCTCTTTTCTCTTCTCCTTCAACCGCGGATAGAGCCTGCGGATGCTGGAACTATAAATGAGATCTTCAGTGGGGAGACAGGAGAGGAGGGGAGGCCCCAAGAGAGGGAAAGAAGTCTCCTCCGCAACCATGTCAAGATCGGACGTGAAACAGTGAGACCAAAGAGGAGGAGGGGGAGGAGGCCCTTCACCTCACCTCAGTCCTCGACTTCACAGCCAACAACACTGCCTCAACAGCGGCCGAAGTAGCTGCCACAGCTTCAAAAAAAAAAAAGAAAAGAAAGAAAGAGCAACACAGTACAAAACTTGTATCATCTCCACCCATCTCACCCTGGAGGAGACGTCACCATGTGTCGCATGGGTTTCATCACCGGCGGCCCCAACGAGGCCATCGTGGTCTCCGGCTGCCTCCACTCCCGCCCGCTGATCGTGGTGGGCGGGTGGGCCTTCGTCATCCCGTGCGTGCAGCGGGTGCAGAGGATCTCGCTCAACATCATGACCATCAAGGTGTCCTCTCCGAAGGTCTACACTATGCACGGGGTGCCGCTCTCGGTAACGGGAATCGCACAGGTACCTGCAACTTGGGGTGTTTCAGACTTACTGCAAGCTGTACGGTGAACCGGTTTGCATAGTGGTACCTAGTACCAACGGTACGTTAGTGTAGGTAGTTCCAATAGTAACAGCAAAAAAGCAGTATAAAAATTCATTTTGATACTACGTACTGTACGAGATGAAGACAAATTTAATTTAAAGATTGACATCTTAAAGGAAAAAATGCACACTTATACGTACAACATATAAATGGCGGTTATTTTAGGTCATGCAAGAGTCGTGTACGTACATAAGATGCGAGTGCGTTCATTGGTGACTGACTATACCTTCCTATCAAGCAAGAGACACTCCTTCCCAAGGGAACATTTTGATGGATTAACTTTCGTGCCTTCCCCTAGTCCACCGTCGCATCTGTCATTTCGACAGGGAGAGCCTCAAAAACACCCCCCTGTCCTTATTTGGCAGTACGTACTGTCCTAGAACTACCTACTATAGTACGTACGGTGGTGCCGTACGAACGGTAGATGAAGAAGTAATTGTCACGATGGAGAGGGAGGAGGTGTCAAGAAATGGGTGGGGGTGCCGGTGGGTGGGTGGGTGGCCACGTCCGTTCCTACGTCTCTTCTTTCCGCTCGCACCCAATCGCACTGAGCAAACATGGCACACGTGAGCTGGAGGATCCATTATCGCTCTCTTACCCACACAGAACTGATCTCTCTCTCTCTCTCTCCTGCTTTCTGTCAGTGCAATGTAAGAGGAAGCAACGGAAGAAAGTCTATCATTTTTGCTTTTCTCGGGACTGAGCAGGCAGCGCATTATTAGGGGGATGAAGTTTTGTGAGCTGAAGAAATAGAGGGTACATATACGGTATAATGAACGTATTGTACTAGAATGCAGTGTAAAGTCTATAGAGAGAGAAACAAATATGAAGGGAATTTATGTCCAGGCAACGGAAGAATGTTGATGAAAATTTCTTCTTATTTTGTCCTCATGGCCAGTCTCTGGATCAAAGAGCACCTAACCTCATTCTTATTCTTGTCTTTCACTCTCCCGCTACACATGTTGGAATGAAAGAGAGAAAATGAGATATTTGTTCTTTTTCAGTGCTCTTGGATCAAGTACTTAGTATAGTATGTCGTCCACAATGGTGACTAGAAGAAATGCTTTAAGTATGGCAAAACGTGAAAAAGGTTATTTCTGAAAGCGTATTGAATTTCCCCCCTCAAATAGGTGAAAATAGCCAGCAGCAACGAGGAGATGCTCCGCGCTGCGGTGGAGCAGTTTATCGGCAAGACAGACAAGGAGATCGAGGAGGTGGCCATGCTGACCCTGGAGGGACACCAGAGGGCCATCATGGGGGCCATGACGGTCGACGAGATCTTCAAAGACCGCAAGAAGTTCAGCAGCAAGGTGTTCGACATCGCCAGCACCGACCTCTTCAACATGGGCATCCAGGTCATCTCGTACACGCTCAAGGACGTCAAGGACGAGGACCAGTACATGATGTCGCTGGGAATGGCGAGGACATCGGAGATTCAGCGGGACGCGCGAATCGGGGAGGCGGAGGCGAAGAGGTGATTTTTTTGCTAAGAAGCTGTTTTGACTTACAGTATATAGTTTTCTGAAAACTCTCTGCACAAGAAAAATTGATAACATCCTTTGTACGTACAGTATAATATGTTTTGCTGGTAACTTGGCCAAATTTTGATCAAAATGACTGTTATTTTCAATTTTTTTTTCTCTTTTTTCTTCCAGGGATTCCCAGATCGAGACGGCGATTGCGGAGGAGCAGCGGCTGGCGGCCAAGCTGCAGAACGACGCAGAGATCGAGCGCAGCAAGCGGGACTTCGAGCTGAAGAAGGCGGTGTACGATGCGGAGGTGGAGACGGCCAGGGCGGAGGCGGAGATGGCATTCAAGTTGCAGGTGAATGGACACATGAATTATGTACCAATTGCTGTGCAATTCAAGGGGAGAGGTTCAAGCTTAGTGTTGCCCCACACTTAATAAAATTTTTACGCAGAGCCATTAATTTTCTTTCCAGGAGTCTAAAGTGAAGCAGCGCATCAAGGAGGAGGCCATGACGGTGGACGTGATCGAGCGGATGAAGCTGATCGAGGTGGCGGAGCAGGAGGTGCAGAGAAGGGAGTGCGAGCTGGAGTCCAAGGTCAAGAGGATGGCGGAGGCGGAGAAAGTGCGGCTGGAGACGCTCTCGACGGCCAACCACCAGAGGATGCTGACGGAGGCGTCCGGACAGGCAGAGGCCATCGCTATGCGAGGGGACGCCGAGGCCTTCGCGGTGGAGACCCGCGCCAAGGCCAAGGCGGAGGAGATGGCCATGAAGGCGGACGCCTGGAAGGAGTACCAGAAGGCCGCCAAGGTGTCCATGTGGCTGGACTCCATCCCGTCCATTGCCGCCGAGGTGGCGGCCCCGCTCTCGCAGGTGAACGGCATCACCATGGTGGGCTTCCCGGACGGCAAGGAGAGCCTGGGCCCGGCCAGGATCACCAGCGAGGTCATGGACATCGTGGAGCAGATGCCGGCCATGGTGCAGCAGATGACGGGGCACAACGTCAGCGTCAAGAAGTGAATAATCCCTCACTCACTTGGTACAGCCAAAGCTGTCGTCCGCTTTCTTCTCTCCGTGCAATTCACGTTCCTTTTGTGGGAGAAGGACTTGAGCTGTAGAAGGACAACTTACAGTGGGCCAACAATACGACACACGAAGAACCTTTCCAGAGATTTCTATGGCAAAGAAAACCAAACCTCGTCGTTAAGTTTTTTGGAAATTGTGTGCAGCACTTTAGGACTAGATTGTTTTCCTTATTTTTTTTTGTGTGTGCATGAAAAGAGCTCCAGATTGGCAAAGTAGCAGCGATTGTAGCTTCCTATATGAAATCGCCCATAAAAGCTTGCTTAACGTTAATGTCGGTGTGTATGTGACTGTGTTCGCAGTCACTTCCAAGGTGTCTTTTTTTCTTCTTTTTTTGGCTTATTGCCGGAACTGGTGCTGAACACAGTCCAAAAGAAAAATCCCAAAAAACCCACATTTTCGAGCATTTGCAATGGCATACTACTTCAAAATAAATAAGATCTTTTTATGTGAACCTCCCAAGACATAATAAACATTAGAAATGACTTCCTCGCTCTTTTTTTCAAATGCAGGCGGAGCATGTCCGATGTATACGGAAAAAGTTTTGCATTTCTTTAATTTAGTAGCAAACATTTTCTCCAGCCAGCTGTGCAAGAAAGGTATATCGGTACACGTACTGCAGTACTCTACTGTACTAGTACCTGTTTTTTTTAGTTACGGTGATAAAAAAACACTGCAGCTTTCAGGTGTGCACGAAGTCGGCCCCACTTTCTAGAACTATCGTAGTACAGTACGAGGCTATGTTGCAGAAGGGTGGTTATGTTCTGTCTCAAGATTAATTAAACTTTCTGCCAGTTTTGCTTAAACTACAGTTGTAAATGTACTTACTTTTTGGCTTCATCCCCTGATCTGTAGCTCAACTAGATATGCAAATGCTAGAAAATGGAGCAGCTAAACGGCAATGCAAATAAAAATATATATGTACCTACATGTACTGGGTTTAAAAAATTAAACGTTTTTTTATTACTTTTTTAACATTTGACTTGCTTAATAGTCATGGTAATAGTCTTCCATAAAGTACCCTTTGTCTTTCTCCTCGTCGTCTTCTTCCTCTTCCGTCTCCTCCTCCTCCTCTCCTCCTCCTCCTTCCTCATCTTCTTCTTCGGAGTAGTAAGCAGGTTCCCTATGGGGGTGAGCCTTGCTTATCTTTGTCTTCTTTGTCTTGCAGATGGTGACCCAGCTGAATCTGGGAATCCTCTTGGGCACCTCCACCACCCTCTCCTCGCAGATCTCCTTGGGCACGTCCCAACACTCGTCCCCCTCCTCGGAGGAGGCGGGACGACGGACCTGCTTCGGGACAACTTCGCAGTTTGTCCTATGCACCTAGGAACAAAAAAAAAAATCCTGCGCGGTAAATAAACTGCAAGGAAAAACCTGTGTCGTCGTCTTGAGTGCTTGCCTTCCTGCACACTGTCTTCTTGGGACGGACAGGACACTTCTTCTTGACCCTCCGGCAGTCCAGCACGGGAACACGCACCTCCACGGTGGTCGGAACCTAGTTGCACGTAAATTGAGAAGAGGGAGAGCACCACTGTTAACGAAGATCCAGCGGAGACTTCCAGCAAAAACTTGGCACCATTTGACACTTGGTAACCGGCTCCATTCTGCACTCCTCCCCTTCTTCCTCCGTGTCTCCCCCCTCCTCCTCCTCCTCCTCCTGGCTGCATTGCGCCGCCGTGGTCACGTTGACGCACGTCTGGCGCGGGCGGGAATGGCAGGTCTGTCGCGGTACCAGCTTTGCCGACGTCTTGGGGACCTGCAATCAGAGAAACAAAATTATTATTATTGTACTGCAAGTTATCCAGTGCCGCATGAAAACGTTGCCTTTCTGCACGTCCGCTTGGTGACGTCCTTGCAGCGCGGGAGGTCCACCACGAAGAAGCTGTTCCACTTTATCTTTGGCAACTTCGTGCCGTCTTCCTCCTCTTCCTCTGTCTCTTCTCCACTTTCGTCTTTGCGGCTGCTGATGTCCTCCTTCTCCTCCTCCTCCAAGCTTGCCTCCTTGTGGCCGCTGTTGCTGCTGGTGCCGTCGCCGCTGTCGCTGCTGCTGCCGCCGCCACTGAGGCCGCCGCCGTTGCTGGTGTTGTCGCCAGCCTTCTTGCACTTTCTCTCCAAGACATTGTAGCACTCTTCTTCCTGCGTCTGGAACCTCTCCCACTTCATTTCGGTCTTGCAGACTTTGGCCTCCGTCGTTTCGCACCTCAGCTTTGTCTCCACGTTTTCGGCGCTGGAAGAAGAAATGGACACCTTTTAAAACATCTCACATTAAAAAAAAAAAAAAAAAATTCCCCACCTCTTCTTGCAATGCCTCACTTTCTTGGCCGAGTTGCACTTCTTCTCCATGACCTTTCTGCACACCTTCCTGGTCTCCTTGTACATCTGGACTTTGTGGACGGTCCCGCACTCCTTCTCCTCGGTGGATTCGCAGTGGCCGTGGTCGTCCTCCTCCTCCTCCTCCTTCGTGCAGACCTGTTCGGTCGTGTTGTGGCACACTCGCTCATGGACGGTCTTCACAACTGCATGAATTTTTTTTTGTGAGTGATGATAAAACTATATCAGAAACGCATTTATACGTATGTTCATTGCCCCACAGATCTTCTTTCCCCTTTTCCCACACTCCTCCCGGATGACGATCGAGCAGTCCTCCACCACCTTGGGGATAAAGACGAGGATGAAGTCGGCGCGGCGGACGCGGAAGCAGCGGGGGCGGGGACGGGGGCGGTAGTGGCGGCGGAGGCGGAGCGGATGCGACGAGAGGTGCTGGTGATGCCGGCGGAGGGGGAGAAGGTGGAAGTCGTGCTGTTGGTGATGCGGGTGGGGAGGATGAGGGTAGGGAGGAGGTTGGTGAAAGTGGAGATGCCTTCGTGACTGGACCGTGTTCAGGCTCTCGCCTGGCGATGGAGGAGGAGCCGGCTTGGCTAATTTGCCCGCAAAAAAAAAGATTACAGTACAGCATCAGGATCTCTGTGTTGTACTTGCAGGACTGAGTCTACTGTAGCTGTACGTGCAGGAAAGCTCCGCTATCTGTTTCCCTACCTTTAGTATACTGCGGGGCAGAAGCAAATATCGTCAGAGTCGTCACCTATGGAGTGGAAGCACACGAAATGTACTGTACATGGTGTACATGGTATAGTTACAGAAATTGAGTGTTCTCTTATAGTCACAAAAAAGTTGTTTCTTACCAGAATTGTCGCCACCGATGGTGAGACGTTCATGTTGCGAACAGAGCCCCGACTTTGACTCTCATTGCTGGCAATTTAACCTGGTTCATCCAATTCGCAACTGATTCTCTCAATCTGTCACAATCGTGTTTGTCTCCTAAGTGGCTGTGACCCGCTCCCCCCCTTCTCCTTTTCCACCCTCCACTCTCCACCCTCTCCTCCTCCCTCCACCTCCCATTGCAGCGTGTCGTTTCCCAATACTTCTTCGCGGTTTAAACAGCATCCGTATTTTTTTCCTCATCAATAACTAACTTTCCCCTTCCTTCAAAAACCTGCGGAATGATGAGTTTCCTTCTCTTCCAGAAACCCCATTCATAATATGTACGGTATGTAGTAGTATAATCTAGTTGGCTTTTGTTGTATTTTTAACGCTTTATTTACTACCAATATTAGTGCTTTTATTAGGGAAAGTATGGTAATTCGCCATGCAGTCGCACGATTAGTCTGTGACACTACTACAGCTGATGTAGTCCATGTCGTATCCGAATGCTCTTGGTCCGACGACCCGTATGGCCTCCTCCGTCTTGAGCAAGTCCGGCGCCGGCAGCAGCACCACGCTAACCCTCAGCCCGTACCTCAGGTCCTCCGTCTGCACGGGGAGGCCGCTCTCCGTCTCCATGATGACGATCAGGTCTGGGGTGGTCGCCAGCACCCCGCCGCCCTCGGTGGTGGCGAGCAAGTTCTCGTTCTGGAAGTCGATCTTGACGACCTCCTTGGTGACCGCGGCCCCGTGGGCGATTACCCCGGCGCTGCCGTCGTCGCCGACGTCGTCGTCGTCGTCAAACGGCTCCACGAGCAGCGACCCGCGGGCGAACCCTCCGAGAGTGGCCCTAGCCACGTCTACGATCTGCAATGGCACTTGCGATTTTTAGGTACATAATCTGCTCCTTAGAAAACTTCCCAGTTATAACCAATTGTACTGATACACTAGTCCCACACACCTTTCCCACTACGATGCACTTGCTGCCTTCGGAGATGTCGAGGATGGCCTCCACGGTCGACTTCTTCTCCTTGGCCGCGGACAGGACGGCGTGCCCAACCTCCCACGCGCGGCTGTAGCTCCCCAGGATGCACTTGGACGCGACGTCGGGCACGGGGACGGCGTTGAAGGCGATGGCGGCGGAACAACTGGGCACGATGATGAACGCGGTCGGTCAACGAATGCTTGCTTGCATCGTCACTTCGCTGCGTCTTGCTTGCTCACCCCATAAAGTTTATGACGTGGCATCTGGCGATGTCCTCCAGGTGCTTCGGGGAGTCCGCCGTCAGCACGGCTACCGCGTGGTCCTTGGTATTCAGAAAGTGGGACGTTAAATTAGTCACGATTATTAGCTTTTTTATAATGCTTAGTCATTTCAAAAATGCTCGTTTTTAACTTCATTATTAGCTATAAAATTGTTTGTTAAATGATTTAGTAAATTTAGAATTGCTCATTGACTTTAGAAATGTTTATATTGACTGTTAAAAATGGTCACTAATTTTAAAATGTTTACTGAATTTAAAATGCTTATTTAAAATGTTTATTTTCAATCACCCTCTCATCCACCAGCACGGCTGGCGTGGGGTCCAGCCCATAGATGGCCGGCGTGTACATCTGCAGTTCCGGAAATGCCCTCCCCATCCCGTCCGCGTCCACCACGGGGAGGTCCAGCTGCCCGGCCAGCACCAGGGGCTCGATGCCGTTGGACCCGCCGATCTCGGGAGAGAACAGGGCGGTGGCCTTAGACTGTGGGAAGGAGGAGTACATACAGTACACTATGCTAGAGGCGTTCGCATTACACATTTCTGCAGAACTCCTTCCGTACTCTGGTGATGGAGTCAAAGTGTTCGACGGCTCCCTTTGCCTCCTTCCCGTTGAAGAGCTTCTCTATCATGACCGTCGGGGCGCCCATGAAGCAGACCGGGTTGACCTTGTCGACGCCCTCCGGCAGCGAGCCCACCCGGTAGATCCTCAGCCTCCTCCCCTGCCTGAGGCACTCCCTGGCCCTCAGCTTGGCCAGGTAGGGCGAGCCCCCGCCCCCGCAGCCCAGCAGCCCCGCCCCCACGCTCAGAGCCTCCACGTCGTAAAGGTCCAGCTCCCAGCAGTCGCCGTCGGAGTAGGGAGGACGGCGGAACTCGGGCCTCCCTCCCGACGACGTCGCCACCTCTCCCTCCTCCTTTGTCTCCTCCTGCTCTGCGGCATTCTCGCCGCCGTCCATGTCCTTGAGGTCGTCCAGACTATCTTGCATGGCTTTCGTCCCGACGTTAGGATCTTCAAGAGCAAATATAAATTCCTATAAATTCACCAATTTATAGGAATATACGTAATCCTGCAATTCCTTACCCAGGTTTCCAACGGCCTTGACAGAGTACCGGATGGCGTTTCCCGGCAGGTACGAAAGCGGTATCTCCTCCCTCTCCACCACCTCCACGGTGTCCTTGACGGCGCCGGCGTCCACGGCGGCTCTTACGGCCTGGGCCACAGCGGTCTCTACGGCCTCGGAGCGGGGGGTGTCGCAGATCACCTGGTCGAAAGTGCCGCTCACCTGAGAAACATCATAGAATGAAACTCTCTAGTTTACTACGAGTAGAAGGAAAACAAAATTGTGCAAGAACATTACAAAATTGCCCCAACAAATACGAGTACAACATTGAGTGTTTTGGATATAAATTTAACAACTTACTTTAATCTTGCAATTAGAGGAAAAAAATTGTATAACTTCTTATTGTCATTTTAAACATTACTTGTGCCAGTGCGGCGCCTACGGCGTTGGCCACTTGGTAGTGGCTTGGGAAGACGAGTTGTGAGACTCCCGACATCTTGTCCGTCTGGGACAGCAGCACTCCGCCGCCACCGACCACAATCAGGGGAACGTCGGCAGCAGAAATCTGGACGGTGGAGGAAGAATATTAGAGTTGTTGTACTCTACTACTGCTACTATTCTACTGCATTATTGTTGTTGTTGCCGTTGCTGCTACGGCTGCTGCCAGCAGCTAGAGCAGTTGAAAAAAATTAAGATCGTTAAAATATTACTTTCTAAACACTCAACACTTTTTTTGCAAGCTGTGGAGTAAAACATTATTGACGTTCCACCTTCACTCTGTCCACGGCCGTCTCCACAATGCCCTTGATGGTCCTCAGGGCCCTTCTGGCCTCCTCCTCTCTGACCTTGACCCTTGCCGCGTCCCCGAGGTTGCCAAGTCGCCCAGTCTTTACCGCCACGTCGGTGGCCGTGAGGACGCTGCCGCCGACGCACTGGGCCTCCTTCAGCAGATCGCAGCCGACGGACAAGGGGCCTACCTTGATCTTCCCTGCGCCGCCGGGAGGGATGCTGACCCTGGAGCCGCCGCCGAGGGCCACGCTGTACAGCTCGGGCATGCGGAAGTTGGTGTACACGCCCCCAATCTGCAAATGGAAAGAAGAAATGTTATAAACGTCTCTTTTGCTCGGCCTCAGTTTGCACGTAAACTTGACTCCTTGCCTCCACTTTTGCGGCCGCCTTTCTCGGGAATCCGTTGACGATCTGCCCCACGTCGGTGCTCGTCCCGCCGATGTCCGCCACTATCGCGTTCTTCATCTGTCGGTCGGTCGGCGCAACAAGACGCGTCACAGAAAAACTATTTACAATACAGTAGATAAAAAAAACCCCTCGTTTACAAAGGCAGACCTTGCTTAAGTACGCCGCCCCTCGCATGGAGTTGGTGGGTCCGGATGCAAACGTGCAGACCGGGTAGGAGAGGCAGGTCGATATGCTGATGGGAGTAAAAAAAAATAGTTACAAATGTTAAAGTCTGTTGTATTGTCCTCTCTCTCTCTCATCTCTGAGACCTGGCCAGCGTCCCGTCGTTCTGAGTCAGAAAAATCGGACACCGGTCTCCCAGCCCGAGATCCCTGACGGCGTCCCTGAAGCCCCGGAGGGTCTTCCTGCAGAGCGGCTTGAGGCACTCGTTGAGCAGGGCCGCGTTCTCCCTCTCCAGCATCCCCATGTGGCCGATCTTGTGGCTTAGGGTGACCGACACCCCGGGGAAGGCCTCCGCGAGCAGCCGGGCCGCCCGGATCTCCTGGTCCGGGTTGACGTTGGAGTAGACGCCGGAGACGACCACGTTCCGGACGCCGGAGGCGGCCACCCGCCTCCCGACGCCGAGGATCTCCTCCTCCGACAGCGGCTCGAACTCCTTCCCGTCCACGTAGTATCCGCCGGAGACGAGAAAGGCGTCCCCTCGGACGGCCGCGCTGAGGTCGGCGGTGACGTCGACGAAGGGCGGCAGGTCGGTGGAGGCGGCCCCGCACAGGCGGACCACGGAGACGCGCGCCAGGTGCCTCTTCTGCAGGACGGCGTTCAGGAAGTGGGTGGTGCCGATGCAGACGCGGCGGACGTCGCCCCTCCTCCCGCCTCCCCGGATCCCTTCCAGCGCCTTCCCGACCACGGCCTTGACCCCAGAGGTGACGTCGGCCGAGGTGGTCTCCTTGGCCCATGACAGGACCTGCCCGCCCTCGTCCAGCACCACCGCGTCGCTGTTGGTGCCACCGACGTCCACGCCGATTGTCAGGATACCCATGATTACAGGAGGACGGAAATCGGATCTCGCTCGTTATGGGTTGGAGCTGTTTTTTGCTTTGCTGTGGTGGACTGGTGGTGGTGCGGTGCGGTGCCGATGTTGCTATGTTATAGTGTTACATAACACAACTCGTACGCTGTGTTCCTTCCCTCCCTGAGATTAATACGTGGTGGAATGTGCAATCAAACATGCTTAGAACGTAATGTACTACTACTACACATCCCACAATTCAGAAGAGATAAGGTTGCTGCTTACACGAGCTAAGTTTTTTTTAGCCAGGACAAAGAAGCGCTTTTCTCCACATGTGCAGACAGACTCGCGAATTTTTTTATCTTTGTGGGCAAAGTGAGATTCGTTGAAACATATGGTGAATGCAAAATAAATCGCAAAGGGCCATGCAATTAATTAACATTGAACACACTTGTTATCATGCCGGTTTCCCATGTGACACTTTGGAAGAAAAAAAAAAACTTTTACGAATTCTCTCTCTCCCTCTCCGTGACGCTTTACTTTCTTCTTCTCTTCGTGACTGCCCCCCCCTCCCTCTCCTCCTTCCCTCCGTCTCTAGTATACGCACAGAGCCGTCAAAAATACCTTCGTAGATTACATGTCACGTCTCTCTCTCTCTCTCTCTAGGAAAAAACACGCACGCCACAAAACACCACTTGACAAAGAGCACGGAGAAGAAGAGGTACGTACCTACATAGTAGTAGCAACGTAAGTTACTGGTAGGCTGCTTCAAATCCTGCACCCCCCCCACCAACCTCTCGATGGCCATTCACCTCCTCGTCTTGCGGATGTTTTCCATGATGCTGTTGCTGCAACGACAGCGGAGGCATGAATAAGAAAGAGGAGGAAAGGAGTATCGGTCCTCCTGAAAGAGGCTCGCGTCGATGCATTATTGATGAGGGGGCATTGGGGAGGGGGGGGGAAGGAAAGAAGGAGGTTGGAGAAGAGGAGAGAGAGCGAAAACACTGCATGCGCAAGAACCATGGGTAGAGGCAAGTGTTAGAGTGGAGAAGGAGATGCCAGAAAGTGTCAACATGGCAAGAAAAAATAGCTTAAGATGAAATTTACTGCGCAAAAAGTCCACTGTGAGATCGCATTTTTTATTTACCTGTGAAATCAATTTCTCTACTGAACTAATCGGCACCAACTGATGCTGTCACGTCCTCCAAGTTGTGATTGAACCTCCTCACAGCATTATGCAGCAAAATTTTTTCTTCTCTCTGGGACGAAATTTGAGATCTGTTGGTTCTACTACCATTTTGGGCGGGGTCACCAACGGGGCCGGCTTCTGCGGCGACGGCGGCGGCAGCAGCAGCACAGCAAGCCCAAATAGCGGACAGTGTGGGTGGCGTGGGTGGCGCGATCATGGTGATGTGATGACAAACAAACTTCGAATGAGGACAAAGAGAACTTTTTTTGTGACGACCCCAAAGTCTTGATGTCTCTAAAAAAAAGTTCTTCCTTGTTCACCCTGCCCTTTCACCCATCTTTTTTCCTGTCCCACACTGATCTACACAAATGGGCCTGTGCTTTTGAGCGCTCTCTCTCTCTTTCTCTCTCTCTCTCTCGTTTCCCCTCCTACTCATTTTTCCTTGCAGACCTGTCATCCATCCATCCCATTTTGCCCCCTCCTTTCCCCCACTTTTTCTACTTTAATGCTTTCTCGAACACATCTTACTTTTTTGGAGGACTCTTTTGGAGGTGCTGAAAACTTCTTCCTCCCCTCTTTCGTCTATGAGTGTGTGTGCGTGTGTGCGTAAGGCTCGCCCTTCTCCCCCGTGCCAGAGGAGGAGGAAGAAAGAAGGAGGAAGGGAAGAAGGCAAAGTCTCCTTCTCTCTTCTGGGGCTCTTCCTCCTCCTCCTCCTCTTCTTCTCTTGCTTGCACAGGGTGAAAGCAACAGTGGTGTCGCTTCGATGGAGGAAGAAGGAAGGAAGAAGGGAGAGGAGTAAAAAAAGGGATGCCTCCACTGCACCAATTCGGAGAGAGCATCAACAGGCAAGCTAGGTGGTTTTCGCGCCGCCGCCACCTGAAGGCACCATAAAAACTCACCCCTCTTCATTCTTGGTGATGGAACTCTAGAGCGTCGTCCTCGCCGCCTCCAAACGACCTCCGGTAAGAAAGCTTCTTCTCTCCTTCTCCTCTCCCTCCTTCCAGCATCACTTTCCCTCACATCCACCAACTCAGAAAGCAACAAGCAGCCGCCAAAGAGAAGGAAGAAGGAGAAAAAAGTTTTCTTGTATGTGGAGAGCCCTAAAACACCGCCATTTTCTCCTCCTTCTCCTGCTGTTCTCTCTCCACCACCCAATTTAAACAGAGACAACGTACCTGCAAAAAAAGGGTTGGATCTCTCTCTGTTTCCCCTGCAGCTGCCTTCCGTGTTTTAGACCCATGCAGTTAAATTCCTCTTCCCTTCCTTTCTTTCCCTTCCTTCTCTACTATTTTCAATTCAAGGGAAAGGAAGGAAGGAAGGACTACTGGGGGACCATACAAAGGGTTCTTCTGCACTTTCGTCGGCCTTCTTTCTTTTCCTCCCCCGTCTTTTTTCCTCTCTCCTATGGATCTATCTCTCTTTCTTCTTCCACTTTGCGAAAGTGCCCCCCTCTTCCTTCCACACACCCTTTTTCTCCTTCGTTTTAAAACTAAAAAGTAGCTAGAATTCTGAAGAGTCCTTTTCATCGTTCTATTCTCTTTTTCCTCTTGCCTAATTGAGCTATAGCGCCCTTCTCCCTCTCCTTCTAGTCCCTAATTACCCGCCAGCACAAAAGGGGCAGCTTTTTCCAGGCACACAACCCGTATAAAAAGCTGTGCGGTCTGCGAGGGTGAAAAAGAATCGCAAACGCGCAGTTGTCGATATGGAAAAAAGTTTTCAGACACTTCTTCGCCGCGCAAGCTTCACTGTGGATAAAGTTTTTCTCTCTCTTTTGGTCAGGTAGCGGAGGGAGAAGGGGAGGATAGGAGTTAAAATTATTTTTGCAGGTGTGCCAGAGAGAAGGGCTTCTCGCGGCAGCCAGGGTTCATGTTGGAGTGGAGGCTGGAGTGAAAAATTGTCTGGACGTGGAATGCAGGCAAATCCAACGTGGCTCCACCCCTGGGAAAAGAGAAAAAAAAAGATATATTACCGGGTTTTTTAATCTTACAAGCTTCTTGTAGAAGAGGAAAAAGACTCGGACTGTTTGTGTTCAAAAGAGCAGCGGGGGAGGAGGAGGAGGGAGAAGGATTTTTTCTTAATATGGCACGCTTCCTCCTCGCACGCTTTAGGTGTCCTCCCCTCCTCCTCCCAATTTATTTACACGCATCTCCTACAGAGAATATGCCCTTGTGAGTCTAAAAAAGGCAGCAGAGCAGATCTTCCCTCCGCCTCCGTCTCTAGCCTCAATGTAAACAGGGATAGCGAAATCTGTTTCCCTCTCCTCCTCTCCATGCCATCCAGAACAAACGAGACTGGGTGATTCTTGTAGTAGTGCACTCCACTCTACATCAGGACTTGGACACGACGAAGTGTCTCTCTCCGCTCTTTCTCTCTTCTTGGCCTCAGCCAACCAGCCATTTTCCTCACTGACACTTCCGTTTTCCTGCGAGAGGAGAGAAGGAAGCTGAGGAGGGCCGGAAACGAAGTTGTCCCTGTCAATTTGCGGTGAAGAAGAGGAAGAGGAGAGGATCGAGGGACAAAAAAGTCTTTTTTTTCCGCGGAAGAGAGAAGAACAAGGCTCCTTCCATCCTTTTCAAGGCTGCGTAAGTAACGCACTCTTTCCTCGTCTCATCTTAGTATTTCCTCAGTGATGTTTGGAAGACACACAAAAAACTTTAGGTCCCGCGCAAGCAGAGGAAGGAAGGGGCTTTCCGGAGTAATTTTGTGAGTTTGCAAAAGGGTGGGGGAGGTCGCAAAAAAAGCTTTAAGGCTTCCGTATACAACTGAGCACAATTTCCTTTCCTCTTCCTCTCCCTTATTGACTCTGAGGGAAGAACTTTTCACTTTCTTCTCCTCCTCTTCCTTCGACTAGGCACCGGTCGAGAAACGAAAGGGAGGAAAGGAGGTCTGGGTGTCTCCTAGAGCTAATTCCTCCCGATAGCTATAGCACAAGGTCTGTCCCCCTCCTGCCTTGGGTGATGTCGAAACGGCTGCTTTGTCTGCTCTCGAGAGAACGCTTATCCCCCCCCCCTTTTTCCTCCTCCTCCACATCCTCCAGAAAAGCAGAAAAGACAGATGGAAATGTCTCCGGGGGACAAAGGTGAGGAAAGGCTAAAGCCTCCTCTTTCTCCTCTGCAAAATACTGTACAGCTAAAGAAATTTAATTTAATGCCGCAGCCGTCGTGGCATGTCTTCCCAGGTTGTTGACGTCCGCATGAAGAGTGTTTTTTTTGTGACACAGCAGAGACAAAATTTGAAATGGCTTTGTGTTGCTCGAAGAAGAGGATTGCAGGAGTGGACAAAGACAGAGAGAGGGAGAGAGAGAGAGGAAGAGAAGATTAGGATGCGGCCACTCCTCATTCATTCATTCATTCATCCATTCATTCCATTCTTCCTACCCAGCACACATCAATTTCTAAATTGCTGCTGCTCCTTCCCGCAGCATTTCTCGCATCCTAGCATCTTCCAAGGGAGAGCGGGGGACAGGATGGGAAAGCGACATGTTACTTTTCCTCCTTCTCTCGCCTGCGTCGATCAGGCCAAATGGCTTTTTTTTCTTCCTTCCTCTTCTTTCTCCTGTCTGTTTCCCTCCCTGCCTGTAAAAGCTTTCTCTCTTTCTTTTTCGTCCGATTGCCCCCGTCCTCCTCTTGGTCTGGGCACTACTCAGTGCGGCAGGCAGAAGAGAAGAAAGGGGGGCATTAAGACGGATTTGATCTCCCATTTCCGGGGGTGTCAATGTTCCCTCCCTCCTCCCAATCCACTTGTTAGCCTCCTCTTCCATCTTCCTCTCCACCTCCCTTCCTCCTCCTTTCTCAAACCTGGCGAAAAGAAAAGCCTGTGAGATAAGGCACAGACTCTTTCCTACCTTGAGTTATAGTGTAACTATTTAGGTCCAGAAGTTTAGACGTGACTGCTCAGCTACTCCTTCAAATTGGGTTACACGCCGCGTCCAAGTTTTCTGTCTCGATTGAAGCCGTGAAATGGAAATGCGCCTCACAACAACACTTTGTGAGCTGTCACGGATGATTGGAACAAAGTGGCCCAGTCCCTCCTCCCTCCCCTTTTCTAGCCAGACCCATCTTTTCTCCCTCCTTCTCATCCTTCTTCCTCCATCGCGGCACGTTATTGATGTTGATGGATTTCTCTCTCTCCCACATCGCAAAAAAGACAGAGAGAAGAAATAGCCTTTCTTCCAACTTCCACGCCACACGTGTAAAAAGCAACAAAAAAAAAACAAGCGGACGGGGACGTACGAGTAGAATGATGGGCCACATTTTGGGGTCTCTTTACTAGGCGGCCGATGAAATATTTAGCGGGCTATAAAGCGGCTGTCTCCTCCTCCCTTCTCCCCCATCTATCCCTTTCTCCTCTTCCCTATCTTCTCCTCGTCCGCCCACCGCGGTATACGATAATGAAGTGTGTGAGAGAGAGGAGGGGGGGAGGGAGGACAAGACTGACCGTCCTCCTCCTCCTGGTGGACGGAAGTTAGTTACATCTCTCTTCTCTCTCTCACGCTCTCCCCCCTCCTCTCTCTCTGGTGTCTCGTCCTCGTGACTGTCCTCTAGCCAAGAGTGGGTTCCGGTGGGACAAAAGTAGGGGGCGAGAGGGTGTGGGACAAGCAGAGGCTGCCTCCTGACATCTGTCCGTCCCTATGTGTGTGTGTGTGAGAGAGAGTGTCAGAAAAAAGGGGGAGGGGAGGTTCATTCTCTGTAGTATGTCCGTAGCGCGGCCAGACACATGAGCGCACAGACCCATCATTGCCCTTCATGCATTTCCCCTTCCCTTTTCCCCCGTCTCTTTCTCATTCGATGTTATTTTATCATGGCCCTCAAGTATCGGTAGGTTAAGGAAAGAGGAGAAGGAAAAATTCCCATCACCCATGCACGAACGTTTTCATTCCACACGCGCATATGAGATGAACCGGACAAAAAGATTATAATTTCGGGCTCATCATGCTCAGCCAGAATGTTCTTTCAGATATTTTTTTTCCAAGCTCCCTTTGGTGCCAAACCCCCTAGGTACACGTTGGTGTAGCGTACGCATGAGCAAAAAGAACGCCATCTTTTTTCGGAACTTTATCAATCGGGTTTCTCCGGTTTAGTTTAAGTTACGAACGGAAAGAAGTAGAAGGAGGAGGAACTCATTCAAGTTCCACATCTCTCTCTTTCTGCAGAATCTGTGAAGTCGAGGAAGGAAGAGAAGGAGGAGGCCACACCTTGTGACAGGGAAGGGAGGAGGAGGACTTCGACCATTGACACCGAAGGCTACGGAGACGTCGACGACGACGACAGCAACTGCAGCAGCGACGCTTGCGTACGGTGGCAGCTTCCACCCCCCGGTTTTCTGGGTGAAGAGATGAG
>JAAUYM010074260.1_pt1 | contig 23663 bp, 31 predicted proteins | sample 7278001 | NCBI WGS metagenome assembly JAAUYM01 (sample SAMN14350224, study PRJNA611818) | marine sediment metagenome | isolation source: surface marine sediment (1.8m) | place: French Polynesia: Moorea | collected 2018-08
ACCTGGTTTCGGCTTAAGTGACACCCAACCCGAGGGGAGACACGAAGGGAAAGGATATATAAATTTACCATAGCGATTATCCAGATTCTCTCATTTGCATAGCAAGAAAACTATATGTATGTACGCCCGTAGGTTACATAAGTAGCTTCCATGTCGAAAGTCGGCCTTTCCTTGCACGCAGCGACGGCTACAGCAGCAGCAGCAAAGAAGCCTCAGCAGCCTCCATCCACTAAAAAGTGAGGTAGTACTAGGTAGGTGGAGTCTAATTAAACTGCGTCGGGGTGCGCAACCGTCCAGGCGGAAAACAAAGAAAGAAAGGAGCGGGGAAAAAGCCATCGTAAAACGTTAATTGTGCCACAGGCGGTGGCTGGTGGCCGTGGGGGAGGGGGAAGAGAGGAGAAGAGAAGAGAAGGATACATGGACAGAAAGCGCTCACTAATGGCAAATTAAGCTTTTTAAAAAAACACAAAAACGGACGGCGGAAAGAGGGGAAGGCTGCTTGTTGGAGGGGGAGGGGAAGATACTACCGTATGTACTACAGGACAATGGTAAGAGCGAGCACTTCACTTCGAGAGAGCAGCAGCAACAACAATATGAAGGGGAGGGGAGGGGGAGGAAAAAGAGGGAGGGGGAGAGAGGAGGATTTATTGATTTCGACTTAGGGAAAGAAGAGGTGGAAGGAATACACGAGAGAGGGGAGTGAGTGTGCACCAAATTAGCCAGAATAAAGTACGGAAAAAAAGAGGACGAGGATTATGCGAGACGAATCAACAGCACTAGGAGAGAAGAGAGAGAGAGAGGAAATGTGTGCGAGTGGGAAAGAGAGAGCTTCTTTGTACGTTATCTGCTAATATTCAGTTACTCCTTTGCTTCCTTTCTTTCCTACCTACCTTCATCCTTTGCCGGCAGACAGAGCTTGGTGAGCGTGTTGGTCGTTCCCACGACTGAGATGGAGACGTAGTGGAAGCAGAACCGCCAGTATCGGTCTGAGAAGAGCTTGCACGGGACGCGCACCTCCTCCTCGTCGTCCGTCACCCTCTCCTCGCCCAGATAGTCCCACTGCGAGGGGACCAGGTTGCCCTCGCCTGCAACGTGGTAGCCTGAGAAAAAGGAAAGAGCAAAACGTCAAACTGGTTTACTATGCAGGAAAAAAGGACGTTTGCCAGATGACGGTCGTACTAGGATTTCAGAAGGAGGAGGGAGGATGACTGACATCAGGAAATTTCGTGACTGCCTCTTCCTCCTCCCTCTCTTCTCTTCCCCTTTTACTTTGCTTTTTCAAAGGGGAAAGAGGAGGAAAAGAGGGCCTGCAGAGGATTGGACGGATAGAAAGGAGGGAGAAAGGAAGGAGGGAAGAAAGGAAAATTAGCAAAAGCCCTTCTCTTTCTCTCTCCTAATTCCACCCTTCTTCTTTTTCTGGCTCTGCCAGAAAAGTTTGGCCATGCAAATAACCTGGCCCGGAAACCAAGAGTCGCGGCAAGTTTTGTAGTTTCTCTACCTAGTAGGTAGTGCCAGTTCTGACTGAGAAGCGATCAGAACTAAACCAGAAATCCCTTCTTTCTTTCTCTCCCTCTGCTTTTTTTCATGGCTTGATTTGGCAGCGGTGACGGCGGCATAAACCCCATCATTACGAAAAGGGGTTCTTTCTTTCCTTTCTGTTCTCGTCTTGCGGTGAGACGCGGTGGCCACTTTCCTCCCCTCCCTCATGAGTGGTGTGGTGGGTGGCCCTGCGTGGTGTCACCCTGTGCAATCCATCAAGAAAGGGGGCGCAATAATGGCGCAGGAAATTGCTAGCGTAGTGGTGGAGGAGAAGGAGGGACTAAGAAACTCCTTCTTTCTCCATTGCATATTGTAGGTAGGAACTATACTACTGTACCTACTCATTCCCAAATCATAATTAGCCATCGCCGATATGTAGCATTACTACAGTGGGAAGTGGAAGGGGGAGTTGTGAGTTGTTTCTCGTGCCCAATTTCCTTACTCACTCACTCACCCTGTCCGTAGACCCTGATTCTGTCCCTGAGACCTGAGCACCTTGGTCTGTCGACGGCCAGCGGCTTGATATCCTCTCCCAGGCAGGGAAGCACGAACTGGGACTCGAGCGACCTAACGGCGTAGGCCGAGTTCTGGTCCACTCTGATGGCGTCCGACCTGGCCACGACGGCCGCGTGGCTCAGGTTGGTCCGCAGAAAGACCCTGAAGGTGCCCGACTGGCCCCACAGTGAGCAGTTTAGGGTGACCGAGAAGGAGGCCTTGCGGTACAGGTTACCCAATTCGCGGGAAAACCACACTCGGTTGCGACCGACAGATCCATTGTAAGTTGGCGCCTGACAGTCTTGGGCCTGCGGACAAGGAAAGGACACTGCGTATTTTTTTTCTTGTTTCAAAGTACCTGTATGTACGTAGGTACAATATATATTTTCATCAATTTACCTGTGGATCTAGAATGCTCTTTGAGCACTCTATGAGTTCAATTCTGGCGGCAAATCCGAGCGCGTCTTGCCTGTGTCGGCTGTAGACGTCGTTGGAGGAGGAGAAGGTGGTGCACAGACTGCGCGTGAAGGCGACCGAGACGGACACGTCCGTGGCGTGCACGCGCATGCGCGTCGGCACCGTGACGACGACCGGCGGCCAGGAGACCTGCAGCACCTGGCTCTCCGCCACGCGCTCTCCGTTGACCGTCAGGTAGGCCCGGTGGGGACCCGCGTGGCGCACCGAACCGCAGTGGAAGACGACGGCGCCGCGGCGGAGGCCGAGAGGAACGGGCAGGGAGGCCAGGCGGACGGGGGAGGCGGCGGCGGGGGCGGCGGACGAGGGCAGAAAGGGGTCGCCTAGTACATCAAGGAGGAATAAGGGTTTGTGGATGAGTGCCATCATTATCACCTCTTTTATGTAGTACGTATACTAGTATTTCACCTGGCAAATATTCGATATGTATCATAGCGTTGAATGAAAATGCGTTTGCCCTGGCGAGTGAGAACGTGACTTCCAAGTCCTCCTCCATGGCCACATGACTCCTGGGAACCGACACGGACATCGGGGCATCATCGTGGGACAGGGAGGAGGAGGAAGAAACTGCGCAGAGCAGAACAGTCGTCACAGAAAAAAACAGACACTCCAGCCTGCCCATGGGTCGTGACATTTCGATCCTTCTTCCTTTGTCGTGGCCTTGAATCACATCATTCTCGAACTCATTCTCGTCTGCCCCCGCACAAAGAAGTGGCAGCAGGTTGAGTGAGTTTGTCATTCAGTCTGCCTCTTTCCTGCTTAACATCAGTCTTGGTGGCTGTTTCATTATCACAGTGTTTGTTGGGCTCAATGACCCTTTTTTACACAGTCTCGTTGCTGCTGCACCCGCCGTCTGGTACTATAACCCGACCAGACATACTCGTTATCTCGTCGGTGGATATCTGATATACATATATTAAATTAAATATAATAACTGTATAGTACCATAATAATTTCACTTTTTCCCACACATATGAAACATTACCTATCATGTGGGTAAAAAAACAGAGTTGACACGTATGGGAGTAAAAATAGGCTTAAAAGCTTAGGTTTATAGTAGCTTAACTAAGTCAAATTGGTGACGAATTTACCGTGACGGCTGTCTGGTTGGGAAGTCTACCCTGCTTAGTTAAGAAGTGGCGTGTGTAATGCCATTACTCAAGGAGAAAAAGAAGGCGGACTCAGGTGGAAGAAGAGAAGAGATCGAAGGAAGGAGCTGCAATCTTTCCTTCCCTTCTTCTTTCTTCTCTTCCCCCACGTCTGATCCACCAATTCATTAATTTCCAGCTACCAAAAAAAAGAAGGAAGAGCGGGGAAGAAGAAAAAAAGATCGGAGAAGAAGCCGCGCCTGGCCTTCAGACGCGCCTTGATGCCACCGCTTTCTCCCATGGGTGTCGGATGTCTGGAGAGAGGAAGATGGGGAGGAGAGTGGGAGGAGGGAGGATTCTCCACGCTAGCGCTAACGACGATGCTTTTCGATTATGATCGCTATATACTTTGAGATCGTCAGAGATCGACTCGCGACATCGAAGCGATCGCGCAAGATCCTTCTGTATGATGCACAACTTATTCAAGGGACTATCAGATTCCCATTCTGTACAAGTTTTGCGTACTAGTTTGCTCCTTGTCAGGGAAGAAAGAAGGGAGGAAGGGAGGAGGAATGGCTTCTCTGCTTCCTCTTCTAGCGCAGTCCGGAAATGAGTAGGGGGAGGGAGGGCTGGAGCGAGAAAAAGAGAAGGGAGGGCTGGGCGCTTTCAGTGGACGGAGGGGGGGGGGAACGGAGAAGGGGGCCTGATGATGATCATGATGACGACGAAGCCAAAGCCGAAGGAAGAAAGGATGGGTGTGCATGGCTGGGTGCGTTGACCCGTGAAGAAGGCGTGTTTGCAGGAGAAGGTTTCCGAAAAAAAAAGACTCTCCGACCGCGTAGTGGTTGGGGAAGAAAGGAGGGAGAAGAGGAGAAGAAGGTGGAAACTTTGCCGTCCTCTCTGACAAGGAAGGAAGGAAGGAAAGAAGGAAGGATAAGTTACTCACGTGTAAGAGGAAATAAAAAGTCAGCTCCAACTACCCACGACTACTTTTCCTCTCTCTTCTTTCCTTCCCAAGTTGTTCCTTCTCTCAGCGATGCTTTTCCAGGAAGGAGAAAAGCAAGAAAAAGTTCCTTCTTTGGCAACCAATTCGGCAAAGTCTTCTTCTTCTTCTTCCCCTTCCAATGCTTCCTCTTTCGGCTGTTTTGACGCGAAGTCGGCTACAAATTCCCCTCCTTCCTTCTTCTTCTTTCTCTTCCACTTCCACTTCCTCATAGCAGAAGAAGAAGGAAGAGGAGAAGGCGACTTCATTTATGTCGATGGCGGAAAAGGGAGAAGAAGGAAGAAGTAGAAGAAAAGAGAGGAGGAGGCTTTTCCAACTGGTATCGATCGGTCGTCGTCGTCGTCGCCTCCGTTCAAGACCTTCCTTCCCCCTTTTTTCCTTCCTTCTCTTCCTCCCTTTTCCAATTTACGCCCGGAAGAACTTCTTCTCGTCGTCCTCCCGAAAACCCAGGCCAATACTCTCTCTCCTGCCATGTGAACAACGTTTGGAAAAAGCCTCCTCTTCCACAACTGAGGGACGTTAACTTGCAAGCCTGATGGCTGCGCATGAGTCATTACGACAACGACGACGACGACGACGACAACGACGACGACGACGAGGAGGAGGAGGAGGCGGAGGAGGAGCAGGAGGAGGAGGAGGAGGAGGAGGAGAAATATGAGTCTCCATGGTTTGTTTCATGGTGGCAACAACAAATGGATCGAGGAAGCGAAGAGCACTAAAAACTTTCTTTCTCCCCTCTGGCGACCGATACCAATAATAGTCCGGCGCCATCTTCCACAGATGCACAAGATTCTTTCGTGTCTGCTTAAAAGGCATTGGGTGTCGTCTTGGCTGATGCCTTCCCAAACTTCTTCCTTTCTTCCGCACCCCCTTTTCTCACTCTCCCTACTACCACTTTTTATTTACCAGCCTTACGGTTTTGTAGGTTCATCACTTTTCAACCCTCTTCCCTCCCTTTCTTCCCTACCTGTTTCTTCTCCCCTCCCTTCCTTCTGAGTCGGTTGGGGTGGAAAGAATGCCCTGAAGGGGGAGAAAGAGGAAACTGAGAGTGAGGGAAGGGGAGGGAAAGGGGAGAAAGAGGGAGGGATAAGGGAAGAACTTTTGAATTCTCCAGACGGCAGCACCCCGCTGTGAGAGAGGAGAAGAAAGATTTTTTTTTGGAAAGAAGCAGCTTTTTGTTGCCAACGATTGCAATCTTTGCTAAGAATGGAGGTTGGAGGGAAGTCCAACTTTCTCTCCTGTGTCCCCCATGTTTTGTTATGACGACCGCCTATCTTGTAAAGAGGGGCGCGTTAGGTGAGAAATGTGGGTTGTGGAGGAGAAGAAGGAAACATCTTCAAGTATTCATGCGCCTGGCCAAATAAAAAAACAGAGAGGAGGAAAGGAAGAGAGAGAGAGAGATGAATCATGCATGGTGCTAGACCTACTGGGAAGAAGAAAAAAGAGAAAAAAGAGTGGAAAGGGGGGATTTTCTCTCCTTCCCTTCTCCGTAAAAAAACCTCTTCCTCCTCCCCTCCCTCCCTCTTGTGACTAATCCAATAGAGCTAACCATCTTCACAGATACTGTTTTCCCTTCTCTCATCTCAGTGGGAGTGCTGATTTCGCCTCTTCTTCTCCTCTGGACACCCTCTCCTTTCCCTGTAGGTAGTTTTTCCTTGTGGGGTTGGTGGCTAGTTGGGTGGTTGGGTGATGTCTCCATAACGCACGCACTTACAAGATTAATCCCCCTTTCCCTCTTCTACGAGTACTTCCTCCTTTCCCTCTTTCCCCTACGGAGAGAGAGCCACTCAAACCCTCACACGAAAAAAACAAGAAAGGCTGCTGTTAGTTACGTCGTCTCTTGCTGCGATGCGATGGGTCCTACTGCTCTCAACATTTCTCCCTTCTGCTTCCTCCAATGAGGGAGGGGAGAATCAAGGGTCCTTTTAGGGGGTGGAAGGAGGGAAAGGGGAGGGGAGGGGAAGTCTGCTCTAATTTGAAGGCCATGGAGAGACGAGGGGGAGAAGGAAAAGATGCTATGGACAGAGAGAAAGGGGAGGAGGAGGAGGGAAAGAAAGATAGCAGACGGAGGGTTGGAGGGAGAGAGGGAGAAAGAATCGCCATCTTTCTTTGCTTCTCTTCTCCCTTCTTCTCCCTCCCCTCCCCCGCCAAATGTGCAATCTCGCCCTCCCTCTCTCTCCCACTTTACTTCTCTTCCTACCAGTTGGTCCGAGAGTTTTGCTTAGTTTTACCTCCTGCTCTTCCTACCTTCTTCCCCTTCCTTTTTTCCCAACCAACTCAATTGCTTTCTGATGCGAGGAAGAAGAAGAAGAACTCAGTCTTGCCTTCCAAGTTGCCTCTGCCAGGAATGAGACTGATGCTCCTCCTTCCTTCTACCCTCACAAATTTCCATCTTTCTTTCTCTTCTTTTCCGCTCCCCCTTCCTTCCCTTTCCTCCCCTTCCCTTCCATCTCCATCTGCAAAGAGGTTCATCCGCTCCCACCTCCCTCTCCTGTCTGGCTGTCCCCTGCACGAGTACCATGAGTCCAACGCGTCGGTCTTGCCATGTGTTGTTGCAGCTCCTCCTCCTCCCTTTTCCCACACGCACTTTTAAACTATGTAGGAGTAGTAGTATACCAGCAAGTGCATTTGCCTCCCTTTCAGCTCCATTCAACTCAAAATGTCTACTGGGCACGGCGGTAGCTTATAGTATTCACTGGGGACTTCCTTTCCTGTATCCGAGGGAGGGAGACAGAAAAAAGCCCACAGACTTACGAACACATTTACTATAGACAAAAATGGGTTTCGACGGGGGTAGAATCACAAAAGACAAAATGTTTGCTATAGGCCGAAAGAAATCACACGGTAAGGTTTTATCCAAAGCAATTTTTTTGTGCCTCTTTCTCTCTTAGTATTCTGCTCTGCCGTAAGGATGTGTCGGCGTCTTCGTCACCACCTGTGACCTCCCTTTTAACGGAGGCTAGTACAGAACAATATATAACATGCAAAGTGGCCCAGTGCAAAGCAGCAGCAGCAGCAACGCCTTTCTTCTTGCCTCCTGCTCGCCACTTCTGTGTCTGTCTCATTCACTTTTCTCTGGCAAAAAAAAAACAACAATACTGTAAGCACCAACGCACTTGTCTCACTCTATCTCGCTCTTTCTCCTTGCCGCACTCGACTGAAAGGTCCCTTCTCCCTCCTCCTTTCCTTTCGCGAGTGAGTGCGCGCGCGAGGGAAGGAGGAAGAGAAGGAAAGAGAGAAACAGAGGTTGAGAAAGCGACGATCCAAGAGGAGGGGGAAGAGGAGGATAGATAGGGAAGCGAGGCAGGGTAGGGTAGGGCAGGGGGCGATGGACTCTGCAAAGCAACAAAAGAAGGGGGAGCTCTTCCAAGCACCGAAGTTAACCTTTGTTTTTTGGTTTTTTTGCTTGCACGATCCAGAATTTTACCTCTTTCGTGTTTCCTCCAACGTCTCTGCGATTAGATTCGCCTCTTTCGCGCTTTCTTGTGTGGCTGTCAATTCGATGAAAGGAGAAACATTTCTTCACGACTGCAAAAAAAAAAGAAAAAAAGAAAACTCCGCAGTGACCACAAAAAAAACCAACGAAGCAATAAATATTGATTTTCGTTTTTCTCATTCTCATTTGTCTCTTTTGCAGACCTATGAAAAGAGAAGGAGGACAACTCCCAAGAAATAATGCTACGAAAAAAGGACTTGCGCGCTATATCTGGAACAGTCAGTCGCTGCAGTGTTTGTCCCAAGAATTACAAGTGCATTAGAGTCCACCTCCTCCTTGTCCTCTTGCTTCTCCTGACTCCTCCCTCTCCCTCCTCCTTTCCCATCGAACAAGTAAGAAACGTCATGTAGTAGGCGTGTCTGCCCTCCTCCTCCTCCTCCCCTTTCTCCTTCCCCCTTCTCCAAACAAGCAGCACGCAAACCTTCCTCCCCTTCCTTTTCTACTAATGACCTCCTCAGACTTTTCGGTATCAAGAGCTCCTTCCTTTCTCTTCGCTCGCTTGGTCTGCTCCATCTACCTGTCTCTCTCCCTCTCTCTTTCCACATACTCTCATAGTACTACGGCTACTACTACAACCGTACTCATAGGTATCATTGCGTGCTTCACATACATGATATCCACTTTCTCTCCCCCTCCCTTTCCCTCTTTCTTCTCTTCCCGATGGCATTAATTCCGCATTAATGCATCGATACGATCCGTGAGAAACGGAGAGCAGCAGAACGACAAACCAACGCAGCAGATTCCGTAAATTCTACGGATTCCTTTCTCCCAGATCATGTTTGGAACTGCCTTTCTCTGGTACTTTTTCCCTCGTTCCACATATGGAGGGTTTGTTTCTGATTCCGAGGGAGTACACTAAGCAGACAAAATAAGTAGTGTGTGGGTGTGTGTGTAGAAAAACAAGTGGAAATTCCAGTTCTAGCGCCACCATTCTTCCTTCTTTCTCCCATTTTCTTGGTGGGAATGACCACTCCTGTTTAAAGCCATTGTGGGTAGAGGGAGAAGAGGGAGGGATGGAGGCAGGGAAGGAAGGAGCAATGCTCAAATAAACCCGGAGAGATATATCTTGATACACACGGAGAGAGAGAGAGAAGAAGAATGGTGGTGGCCGGGTGGGAGTAAGAAAGCCCGACAGAACTTTTAGGTCAAAAATTCCTAATCGGCAGTTTGCCGTAGATATGGTTTGGCTTCTACTCTACTTTTGGTTTACAAATTTGCAACAGACTATAGAATTAAGTGTTAGATTAAGGTAAGAGTCCAAACGATGTCGAACTCTCATAGATTGCAAAATATGCTGTATTAAACCAACTAACAAGCCTTGTCACAGCCTAGAGTAGTGACTTGATTGCGTTTTAAGATGATACTATGGTTTACTAAGTGCATATGCAAAAACAAGTGGTGCAAACAAACCACGGTGGTTTTTTTTGTATTTTATATACATAGTGTATCTGGTGTAAAATAATGGGAGACATGTTGTGTAAAATGTACGAAGTACTTGAACTGCGAATAAGAGACTGTGTACTATTTAATATGATTCGTTGGATGTAGTAAACATGTACTGCTCGGACAAGCAGGCAACTCAGGGCTTGCAAAATTCTACAGCTAATGCCATATTGTAGCAACCATTAAATTCCACTTCTTGGAAAAAAGTAGCTGTGAAGTAAGACGCAACTTAATTGGCAAACTGCTTCATAAAGTCTAAGAGATAAAGTACTTGCATGAAATTGAGAGTACACCTAATTTTATCGCAGTGCTGTTCGGTGTCGTGGTTTGGTTAGGTGGGAAAGCCGTCCGGTCGGGAGGAGGGAAAACAAGTAGCCTCTGCCTCCTCTTGGTAGAAAGAAGAGAAAGTGCATGGTGGGAAAAGGAAGGGAAAAGAAGGAAGAGAAGGGATAAATGACACCTCTGGGAGACGCCATGGAAAGAAGAGAAAAAAACGATAAGTTCTCCTCCTTCTTCTCATGTGGACGTGGCCGAAGCCATCGACTTCTTCCACAGGGACTTTCACCCCTCGCGCCTTCCTCCCCCAAGTCAAGGCCTCTGTTTGCGTGATAAATCCGGTTTCCTTCCTATTGGCGAAGAAGTCAGCATTGCTTTTGACAAATTCCGATAGGATTCATTCCGAGAGAAAAAGGGGTAAAGGGAGGTGGCGAACCTAACCTAAAGGATGAGGGTTGGACGCGCAAGCAGCATTAGCGCAGTAAACTTTAATCTATGAGGGGATCAGGGAAAGGCAGGGCTGAGGAACAGTACAAGACTTTTCTTTCTTCATAAAGTCGGGGGGAAAAAAGGGAGGATGTTCACCAACTTCTTTCTTTTTTGTGACACAAGAAAACTTATTTGCTTTTTTGTACATGATCATGTCGTGTATATTTCATACGTTAATTCCACGTATTCTTACTGTAGTCTATTAGAATTCCTCAAAAGATGTGCACCCTGCGCACAACAAATATGCTCATTGTTTCTCGTAAAATTTATTTGTTTCTCCAAGCAGACCTGACTCCCGTCTCTCTCTCCCTCTCCTTGGCCGTCATCTCCATCATGAATTCCTTGCTGGACTCTCTTCCGGGGGGAGGAGGCGGCGGGGGAGGACGAGAAGGTGGAAGATGCTTCCGTTGTTGTTGTTGCTGCTGCTGCTGTTGTCGATGTTGCTGCTGCCTCCTGCCTACCTCCTCCACGCTGCGCAGGATGGCTTCTTGAGACTGCTGCATGTAGCTCTCAATCTCGTCCCATTCGTCGTTAGATCGACCGGACAGGAGATTCCCGATGCGGTGGGTCGTAGGAGGAAGAGGTGCGTGCCGAGTCTCTTCCTCCCTCTGTTTGACCTTCTCCCGATCTTGCCACGACGCAGCCGCGCGCCTGAAGTTGCTCCTCTTTTCCTCCTCCTCCTCCATCGCCTTCTCCCCTCCCATCTTCACCTCATTTCCTTCCTCCTTTGCTTCCTCCGCCTCCGCCGCCGCTGCCGCCACTGCCATCTCCTCATCCCAGTTGATCTTGGACCTCATTTCCGCCACTTCCTTCAGCTCCCTTGCCCTCGCTCCCCTCGTCTCGTCAAACCGTCTCCCTGACGCCTCCTCCGCCTCCCATCCGATACAACCAGTCCTGGCAGCCGCCACTGCCTCCAGTTCCCGAGCCCTCTCCGTCTTCAGTGCCTCCTCCCTTCTCTCTTCCTCCTCTCCATTCCAATCCATTCTGCTCCTAGCCTGTGCTACCTCCTGCAGCTCCCTGGCCCTGGCATCTTTGATTGCCTCTGCCGCCACCGCGGACTCCGGCGACTGCTCGTTCCAGTTTACCTTACACCTGGACCTGGCCAATTCTTCCAACTCTCTCTTCCTGGCCACCCTGGCCGCCTCCTCCGTCTCCTCTTTCCTCGCAATGTCTATATCAATCTCGTCCCAATTTGTCTTGGCTCTTGACTTGGAGATCTCCTCCAGCTCCTTCTGTCGCTGGTACCTTTCGTCTTCCTCCCTCTCCATCGAGGTGGTCTTCTGCAGTTGGAAGACTTTTCTGGACTGAGTCACTTTTCCCGCCATCTCGTCAGGGACTGGAGGTGCCGGGGGAGGTGGCGGAGGAGAAAGTGGCTTTTTGTCCGTATCCCGTCCTCTTTGGAATCTTGCGATATTTTCCTTGACGCTGCCGCCGCTCACTTCCTCCACTGAGGAATCTGCCTGCTGTTGATCTTGAAGAGGAGGAGGAGGAGGAGGAGGAAGCTCTTCAATCCGGACGTGGGAGGAGAGGACGCTATTGGTCCTTTTCTCGGCAAACTCGACATGCTTCCCGTGACTTGTGGTTTCCACCTCCTCCTCTTCTTTCCTCTTCTTCTTCTCCTCGTCGTCGAACCACCCGGCCAGCACCGGAATGGGCGTCTCCTTCCCCTCCTTCGTCACCGCCATCGCTTTCGTCTTCTCCCCCTGCTGCTGCTGCCTCTGCTTTTGCCTCTCGAACCACGACTGCTCCACCGGCATTGGCAAAGAAGAAGAGTCATCGCGGGTGAAACTGTCACTTCTCCCCCGTTGCTCCGGTGACGGCGAGATCTTCCTGATCCCGACGTTGCCTTCCGCCCTTACCTGGGGCTTGGGCGAGAGTGGCGGCTTCCTCGACGGCGGCTCCTCAGCAGACTTATCAAGATGAGGCGGAGGGGAGAAAGTATCGGGGACGGCCGACTCCTTCAAAGGTTGACATTCCAGATTGCGAACCTGCCTTTCTGTCGAGTCTTTTTCCTTCCTTCCAACTGTCACTTTATTCTCCTTGCTCGCATTCAAGTCTGAAGAAGGAGCGCTTATCTTCTTGGCGGTGGTGAAAGCGCTATTGGGAGAATAATGACTCTCCACGAAGCTGTGAGCGGAGACGGAATAAGAAGCACGCTGGGCATCATCTCCTTGCTTACTGTCAGACGCGTCTCCTTGCCCTGAAGCCTTGCCATCTTCCTGAGAGGATTTGCTGTGGTACTTGCTAGTAACAGTATTCGTGCCCTCGTTGTTGTTCACGTCTTGGTCAGTTTTACTCTCTATTGAAACGTGGACAAGCTTGAGCGAAGGCTCCGTTGCCTGAACGCCGGTGGTGGCTGCAGGAGTTGTCACTAGGTCTTGCCTGGAGATCCTTCCCTCCGCAAACGCCTGCCCGATGTGCCTCGATGGTACTGGAGTAGCCTTGCCAGACGTGGCCATGGAGAAATCCTCCTCTGAGCTCATCCGCCCCCACCTGGTAACCGCGTCGTGCACCTGGTTGGTCCGCACCTCGTTGAACCTTAGCCCTCCCTTGCCCCTCTCCCTCTCCTCCTCCTCCCTCTGTCTGGCCCAGGCGGACCTGGCCCCATCGGCCACCGAGGACGACCTTCCGGCCGACCGCGACCTCGACCTCGATCTCCGCGCCTGCGACGACAGAGGCCTTTCCGCCAACACAGCCGTGCTAGACTGGGACTTGCTGAGGCATGACCACTCTTCCACGGTCGCCCTGACGGTTCCCCTGTTACCGATGGACGAACCCGGCCTGCTCGCTGTTCGCACCATCTGGTCCGAGTCCTCTAGGTTCCTCCACGCCTGCTGCCTGATCCAGTCTTGCTCCCCCAGCCACCGCCGTCTTGGCGCCAGGCTCACTGAGCATCCTTCTCCTGCCCCTTGAAGTCGATCTGCGGAGACGGTGCGAGTCCACAATCGACGTTTCTCCCACACGTGACCAGTCTTTACCTTGGAGAACTGGTCCTTGTTCCACTGTTGACTGTCTTCCTCTACCTTCTCTGTCTCGAGGGACTTGGCCTTGGTCAAAGTGTACTTCTTCTTCTTGCTGGCACCTCTTTCCGCCTCCTTTCTCATCATCTCCCTCATCTGTTGCTCCAACCTCTCCTGCTCCTTCCTGGCCTCTTCCTCCCTCCTCTTGAGCTCTTCGTACCTCTTCTTCTCCTCCTCATACTTCCTCCTTTGTTCGGCCAACTGTTCCTCTGCGACCCTCCTCTCTTCCCGCACCCTCTCCTTCTCCCTCTTCCTCGACCTCTCCTCTTCTTCCTGCCTCTTCTGCTCGGCCAACTTCGCCGCCTCCAATTGTGCCTTTTTCTCTTCCTCCTGCCTCTTCAGTGCCCTCTTCTTCCTCTCCTCCTCTCTTCTCATCTCCTCCTCTATCCTAACCTGCTTTAGTCTCTCCAACTCCAGCTGCTTCCTCGTCGCGTCCTCCTGCCTTTTCACCTCCATCTCCATCTTCTTTCTCGCCTTCTCCTGTCTCCTCAATTCCATCTCCATTTCTAGCTTGCACCTGATCTTTTCTTCCTCCAGCCTCCTGAGGTCCTCCAGCCTCTTCCTCTCCGCCGCCACCTCCTCCTCCCTCTTCTTCTCCATCTGCTTCAAATAGGCCTCCCTCTCCCTCAGCGTCTCCTGTCTCCTCTTCTCCTCCCTCTGCCTCCTCTGCCTCTCCTCCTCTGCCTCTACCCTGGCTGGAACAGCCCTGAACAAACCAGGCTCACTGGACGTTGTAGTCGAATAGCCCTAAGTCAAAACAGAATAATACGAGCATTATGAAGCTGTGGGCTATTCCTGCAATGAAAGCAGACTTTATCTTTCTAGTGCTGTCTCTAACAAATCTCTTTATCTGATTGCTTTGTCCCTCTCTTTCTTATCCTACTTTCTAAAGTTCATTCCCGACGGGGAGCAGGAGGAGAAATCTAGGGGCAAATTATCCGCGTCTAATCAAAACACCCATCAGTTTCTCTTTTCTTTTCCCCTTTTCCCCCATCTCAGTGCTTTTCTTTTCTCTCCCTTTGAACTTTACTTACGAAAAGGGGGTTAGCACTGCCTTCCTTCCTCCCTCTCTCCTTCTTCCCCATTTGAAAGCGGCCCAAGTTCTGTTTCGGATGAAATATGTGTCACGTAAATCTCTTTTGTAACTCTCTCCTCCTCTCTCCTTCCCTTGGGTATCGGCAAATCTATCTTCAGTAAAAAAGGGAGTGGCTTGCCCAATTTGAGTGAAAAATGACATCTCTGTCCTCATCTAAGTGATAAGTGACGGAGGAAAAAAACATCACAAAAAACTTCTGTACAGTACTGTATGAAAGTGTACTACGTAAGGTTTCCCACTTTTACGAGCAGCACCAAAAAGCAATTCGATATTAGTGCGTGTTGTTAGAAGTCTTTATACCGTTTTGGACTGGCTATGTTGCTGTTGAAACGTCCTCTGCTCGCGGGTTGTTGATGATTCCATCTCTGCAGTACTGTGATGCTGGTGCTGAGAATAATTCTGGGAAGAACAAGAGAATAGAATAGTTTCTCTCTGCTGGACTTACTGACAAATACTGTAAAAATTAAACAGTGACACAAACAAATGTTAAGAAAAGCTAACAGGTTTTTAACTATGTAAAAAAGCATGGACCGTCCTTCCTGTTTTTGCCTTCCAGTCTCGATCATCCAATTGGGAAATGTCCGTCAATCCCAGCAGCAACAAGAGCGAGGCTGAAAAACGGCATAGGCGAGTCGACAAAAACGCAAAGAAAGCACTTCCTCATTTTCGCTGTCAGTCAACCCAGTTTTCTAAATGCCCCTCCCCTCCCCTTCCCCTCCCTCTCTTCCTCCCCGTCTCTTAGCGGGAGAAAAGAAAGAGGGAATTCAAATCATGGAAAGTTATTGTCGGAGAAGGGAGTGTGTTCGTGAGTTGCACCTCCTGTTGCTGTTGGGTCCCCTCCCCGCTGTCCTGCGACGATGAAGCCTGTCGGACCCACTGCTCCAAGATCTGCGCCTTGCTCAGGTTCTTGTACTGAAGTTGCTGCTGGCTGTTGCTCTGGTCCTCATGCCGTGATTGCAGTTGCGGCTGATAGCTCCTGTCCTTGCCTCCGTAGATGGTGGCGTAGTTTGCCTTCCCTCCTCCCTTCTCCTTCTCTTCCATGGCCTCCCGCCAATACTTGTCCGCCGTCGACGACGACCGGGCCAACTTGTTCCTGTGCGGGGATGCCATCCTGCTGTTGGGCACCGAAGACGACGACAAAGCTCCCTCTCCTCTCCTCTCGAACGACTTCGCCCTCTCCCTGACTGATCCAGGCCCGCCGACGCTCGCCATCCTCCTGCTGGCCGTGCGGTGACTCATCTTGGCGTCCCACGCGCGCTTCGCAATCTCCATCTCCCACTCCTTGTCCGGGTCCGTCGCCGCCATCGCCGCCGTCGCCGCCGTCGCCACAGATCGCATCCATCCCATGGGGCGATCCACCCCAGACTGCTGATAGTGAAAGGCCTTCTCGTTTCTCCTCCCTGCGTGGTAGTCGGCTGCGCTGTCGGGCCTGTTGGAGACCTGCGTGGCCGACGCCATCGCGGCCGGCCAGACCACCTTGCGATAGCGAGAATATTCTTCTGCTTCTTCTTCTTGTGTTGTTCCCCCTCCGAGAATGAAGTCATCGCCGCCGTCTCCGAGCTGAAAACGCGACTCTCGTGAGGCAGGAGCATAACTCAACAAAAATGGCCGGCTCTCGTCTGACACAATCTGTCTTCTTCATCGTCGCCGCCATCGTCGCCGGCAAAAAAAAATCTGCAATAAGATCTTTCTTTTTCGCACTCGATTCGCGCGACTTGGTTGCGGACCTACTTCAAAGAAAATTGGGACGACAAGACAAAGCGCCTCGTCCACGTATAGACAGTTCTTTTACCTTAATATGTACGGTACAGTAATTATACACTTGTTCTTTTTGAGCCAAAAAAATTACCCTTTTTCTAATCCCTCCTCTCACAATCACATGAGTCAGAGTCAGAGAGTCTCTCTTGCCACTTGGCAGAAGACTTTAAAAGGAGGGAGTCTCTCTTTCTTGCCTTTTTTTTTGTTTGTTTCTAGCGGGTGAAGACAGAGAAGAGATTAGAGCGGAACATTCCGACTCCCTCATAGCAAAGGAGAAGAGGAAAGCAGAAGATTTTTTTAAAAAGAACTTTTCCACCCGTTGCTTTTCTCACGAAAGCACACACACGAAAGAAATCAGCGGGGTGAGAGGGAAGGAGGGAGGGAGGGGAGAAAAGTCTGGAAAAAGATTTCGAACTGTCAAAAATTAACTCAGAAACGAGAGAGACAAAGGAGACTAATGTAGTACATGTAGGGTACGTAAAAAAAAACCTCTTCTCATTGGAGCTTTGTTAACTTTTTTTTACATTCGTCAGATGGAATTTTTGCTTTGCGTCATCATGATCACCTCTCAAGGGGGAAAAAAGGGTGAGGGAGAAGGAAGCCGCTCGATCCACCTGCTTGTTCCCCTTTCCGGCAATGACATCATGCAGCAGAAATGCATTTCTTCCGAGCAACCCCCACTCCCCCCGAGGATGAGGTTGTGTGCGCGGGATGAAAGACCCAAGTTTTTCCCTTTATACTACGACGTACATAGCACGTAAGGTACGTATGTAGGGTACATAATAAGAAAGCTTGCAAACAGCTCGTTTCTTACTGGAAAGCAACTTCTTTTTTTTTTTTACAAGTAGGCTAATGTGAGCTATCGGAATGCTCAAATGATTCTAATCCTTCTAGTAGGTAGTTAATTCTGCATGGAACTGTCTATCTCTGCCCAGCACAGCAGTGGCGCCTGCGGCAATCATGGGCGTGTTCGCGCGGTACGTGCTCGTGCATCACAGACGCAGGCACAAGAGGGATCAGATAAGAGTTGAAAGCATTCCATTCCAAGTCATTCTCTCCCTCTCTTTCCCTCCCTGCCAAGATGAAGAAGCAAATTACCATCCTTGTGCTGCGGTTCAGATTCCGCAGGAGGTATGTAACTACGTATGTACATACATACATACATACCTTAGTAAATAAGGTCAATGTCGCAGGAAGAGAGAGAAAGCAGCATTATGCCAGGGGAGGGGGCACGTTTGTGCGAAGTCGGCAAATTGTACCTACCACTATTCTCCAATGGTTATTTAACAGCTTGACGTTCCCAATACTTTTCCTATCCTTACAACCAACTTTCCAGTGTGCCATGTACTAAGTACGTATAGCAGAAGGAGGAAAGTTAGGATAGGCGCAAGTATCTTCCTTGCTACTTGCACAACTCTTCCTCACCTTCCTGTGCTGCACGGACACTGAAGTGGTGAAGAAGGCGTCCCTCTTGTCGTTCCCGGTCCCGTCCCCGCCCCGTCCTCCGCCCGACGTCGACGACAGCGTCTTGGCCGTCTCCGCCTCCGTCGCCACCGACTCCTCCGCCGTCGCCACGGTCATCTCTCACGTAGCAAGCGGACGGACTCGTCTGACAACACAGAACTGACTTTGGCACCCGAATTTCAGCCCTTGCTTTCTCTTCCTCCTTTCTTCGCTCACGCTTTTTTTTCTGTCTTTCCCTCCCTCCCTCCGTCCCTCCCTCCCTATCTCCCTTTCCCATAACTTCTTCTTGCCCACCCACCTCCTCGGCAGGAATTGGCACGGACCTGGCCCGACTCAGCCCGTGGCCCGGACCAATTTTTGTTGAACACAAATCGTGAAAAAAATATGTGTACGCCAATTAAAAATATAGTATTCATATTAGTATATATTAACCTTGATCAACAAATGGCTAGCAACATCCCAACCAATATCGGTAGCATGCATCGGGTGATGATTGTCCTAATGCCAGAGCAGGTGTGAAAATGGCGAAAAAAAGAACTCTTGGAGATACCTAATACAACCAAATTTGTGACCCCATCACTAATTACCAATAGTGGCGTAGCCGTTGGTGTGGATCTTGTGGTACCAATGTTGGTTGGGATGTACTGAGTTTGCAGTACATGTTGCACAGCTGTTTGTAATTAAATAATGAAGAAGTGATGGAACAAGTGTTCTATTGGCACATAATTTAAATAGAGTGTGCATTTTTGTGCGACATGCACAACGTGCCAAAAATTTTGAGCCTTCTAAAAAATGCAAGCCCCTTCCTCCCCTACCTGTTGGTAAAAATAGTACTTCTCCCTTCCTTCACACTCAAACCTCCAGATAGTCTTTGTGCCACTCATGCCGATGCATGCCCACTTATTGGGCACGTGGGACATAAAGCGACTAGCCACTTGCCGGCCCGACCCGTGTAAAAAAAAATCCGGCCCCTACCTCCTTCTTCTCCTCCTCTCCCCCATCTTTCTTCTTTTTCTTTTCTTTCTTTCAACCGGCTTGATTCTTTCTCCCGCTGATTTCAGACGATCTCTCCTTTGCGTGTGCGCTTTCCCAGAAAAACTAAAATGCAAAACGTTTTTTTTTTTGTTTTAGGCAGAGGGTAATGCGTGCTTCACTGATACGCATTTCCAATTTCTATTAAAAGAGTTTATATGAACTCCACGAAAGAAGCGTAAAGTCCAGTGATTTTCTATGATGCTTTCTCATTTTCTCACACCTGACTAACCCAAGTTTTCTTTTACTGTGCGAGCAAGAAGTAGTAATAGAGAAAGTGGGGAGAGACGAAGGAAACAGAAAGGGGGAAAAAAGCGACGCGTCAGCTTTTAACCCCTTTAATGTGGGTCAGAGAGAGAGAGAGAGAGAGAGAGACGGAAAGAAAGCAAGGATTCCACCCACACGTACTAGATATACCTCCTTCCTTCCTTGTCCTTGTCCTCCTCATCACATTTGTAAAAGGACAGTTTGGGAGTAATTTGGCACCGGCGTGAGACACGTGGAGAAGAAATCTCATGCAGTTAGACCAAATAAACAAGCTCTCCTCTGTCCCCGTCTTTTCTGAAATCTTATCCGCTCGCGCGCATTCTAAATCCCCGAAGGTGTGACGGGATGAGAGAGAGAAAAGGACAAACTGCTTCTGATGGCACCTTTCACACACTCCTAGCTTCGCGAAGAGATAGTGGCCGAGCCGACGACCGTTTAATGGCCCGTGGGAGGGGGGAGGAGGGGATCAAAAAATAGGGCTAACGACAATGGCGGAGGAGAAACAACACAAAGTTAGCATGAGTGGGCCTGAAATCTACGCAAATGGGGCTCGGCTCAGACAGGCACGGCTTGACTCTCCGGCTTTATCTTCTTGCTTTATTTTAGAACCTGCATTTCTTGTTGTCGTACTACGAGTACACTACGGTACCTACCCAGTATAATGTCTCCTGCTCTGTGACTGTGACAGACTAATTCAGCTAGAGACCATTGGTCCTTTCATCTGCTCCCATCTCTTGAGTCCTCCCTCGAAGACGACGGCCTCCAAGAAGCCCAACTTCTTCAGCTTCTCCTCTGCCTTGACCGAGTCCGACCCGTCCTCACAGATGAGCACAAGAGGGGCCTCCGCGCTCCTGGGGCGGAGGAACCCGTACCAGAGGAAGAACTCCATCTCTTCCACCTCGGAACTGAAGGACTCTTCGATGTCGCACACTGGCAGTGAAAAGAGAAGACTTTTTTTTATAAAGTAACTGAGCAATCGCAGGATAAATATTTCTGTGTTTGTGTGTCTGACGAGGGACGTTGAATGATCCCGAGATCCTCTTCATTCTCCACTGCCTGGGAGATCTAACGTCCATCAGAAGGAAGAAGTATCCGTCAAGGCCGGCACGAAGCGCGGAAACATCCATCCTCCCGGGATGAGGGTGCTCAGACACTGAACAAGAAAGAAGAAAACCTGTTTCTATTAAGGGCGGCGAGAGAGAAGCCGGGTAAGTAAATCCAGTCTAAGGTGAGAGGAAACTAGTGACACATAGCTTAGATAATACGGATACGCGTACGTACGGGCTTGGCCTGCGCCATCCATGTGCTAAGTACTAGGTATTAGTACTTAGCCTGTCTGTATCAGAAACACAAGTAGGACTGAAAAGAAACTTAACGCGAGTAGTTGTCGACCTCCTCTCCCTTCTCCTTCCACTCACTGAAGCCTCCGACAAACACCTGCACAGGCGTCAAGAAAAAAAAAAAACAGAGAAAGAGAGAGTAAATACCACCGCCACCTTCGACATCCGTCAACAGACGCGCAGACAGCACGGATGACCTCACCTGCACGTTGGCGAACCCGTTGTTCTTGAACACTTCGACGGCCTTCTTGCCGCGGACGCCCCTGTCGGAGTGGGTGACGACGAGGTCGGTCCTGGACGGCTTGGCGAAGCGGTACTCGGAGCGAAACTCCTTCCCGTCCAGCTTCAGCGCAGCATCCAGCTCCTCCACTGGAGAGCAGCAGCGCGAACAAACGGATTGATTGCTGTGGTACAGCATGCTACTGTACTGTAGTAGTACACCACCAGTAGTACATACGCGGTATGTTCTTGGACCCCGGAATCTTCTCTTCCCCCACGATGAGGTTGCAGACGTCCACGAGGAAGATGCTCTTCTCCGCCAGGCCCCGCTTCACCTCCTCCAGAGTCACGGTCGGAGGCGACGACATCTTCTTGTCCTTGTCGTCAAGCCAGCACTGATAACAGTTGCATACTACTACATACTAGTGCGCGGGGTGGGGGAGAGGGGGATAGAGAGGCCTATGTCAATCTCGTTTTAGACATATCCGGTTTTGCTGAGCGAGGCAGTGAGAAGAGGGCAGCACGGTCACAGCCAGCCACGCGTAAGGCAGCTATAATTAAACACTCAACTCCCATTAAAGTAGAGGGAAAACAACAGTGTTGCCAGATGATATTTTTTGATAACAAATTGGTGTAATTTGCTCCTACTTGGTATCCAAAATGAAGGACATTCATCGCCTGCCACTTTTGTTGTTTCGGTCTTCCTTAAAAGCTGCTCATGCCTCTTTAGTGCCCCCACGTAGCCACGTAGTCTGCCCTAAATCATATCCTCACTTTTTACCTATTGTTATTGCACTAAAATAGACAAAACAATTAAAACATTAATAAATATAGTGATCCCTACTGGTCATGTCCTCTAATATGACTTCCGAACCAATATTGGTATCGTTAGGTGCATGGTCTCAGTGGCGACAATAGTGGTAGTTATCGCAGGGGTCGAGATTTGAGTTGCAATAAGGGTTTTATATCACTTATACAGCGTTAGAGCACCAGCGCAGGTGTTAAAATAGTGGGAAAAAACCTTATTACAACTTACCACTAAATTCACGCTAGCGATATTGGTTGGGTTGTACATATGATAGTAACTACATTTTCCCATTTCAGTTTGCCCAAGCTTGTATTTTATTTCGCCCAAGATTGTACAGGCGGGGGCGAGTGGGTGGGTGGGTGGAGGAGGAGAAAGAAAAAAAGAACTTAAAAACACTTTTGTGCTGTGACCACCTTGGTCCTAGATTTTAAAAAAGTTTTTGTCATACTATACTATATTTTCTGCCAAATAAGGGAATCTTTTTCAGGTGTCTATGAATAAACATTAGACTGTAGCTGGTGGCGCCAACTAGTGAGGACTTTAAGTCACTCTGAAGGTTCTCCTTTTGAACAAGCATACCGGGTATATTTTTTTCCAGATTTGGTATTTTTTCGGCATTTATGTGCCACCTTTTTCCTTTCCATTTTTAATCAACAAGTGAATTACCTAAAATGTGCCAATTTGATAATAAACAATGCGATCTAGCAACGCTGCTAGATTTATCTGAATGCATCGGCAAATAACAGAAAAGAAAAAATGAAATAACTATTGCTATGGTATTGCTTATTATTCTCCTCTCTCTACTCCTCTTTACTACTACTGTCTACTCTTTACTGTTATTATTCCTCTCTACTCCTCTTTAGTACTACAGTATCCCCTCGGTAATTCGACAAATTCGGTTGCCAGCCAAAATGTCGAATTAGCGAGACTTCAAATATCTGGCAACACTGGAAAACAACAAAGTTGACACATGTGGCAGTTAAAATAGGCATTGTAAGCCTAAGTTCTAGTAGCTTCACTAGAACAAAAAACGTTACGAATTTAGCATTGGTGGTGTTTGGTGGGGCTGCTCATTCCGTTACGTAATAAAAATGTATCTACCGCATATAATCGACTTTTCAAAAAAAAAAAAAACTTGTTACAACAGACCACAAATCCTTGACGGTAAGATAGCAAAAAGGCTACTTATTCGATATTTTTCTTGTCCTTCGACCTGTCGATCTCTCCTCCCTTCTCCACCCAGTCGGAAAAGCTACCCGGATAAACCTGGGGGGGGGGGGATGCGACTGCATTATAAATTTTTGCGATTTTTTTTCAATGTATCTAATTTCCTCTTTATAACATACCCGCACGTTGGTGTATCCGGCCACCTTTAGCGCCTCCGCCCCCTTCTTCGATCTCCCTCCGATCTGGCAATAGGCCACGATGGCGTCCGCCCTGCCCGGCTTGGCGAAGTGGTACTTGGACCGGAACTCCTCCTCCTCGAGCGACAAGGCGGAATGGATTTCCTTAACTGCAACAGACGCATTAACAAACACACAAAAAGGAATGAACAAAAATCTCCACCACCTTCCTTTCCTAATTCCATATTTCGTAAACCCACACGGCAGGTTCCTTCCTCCCGGAATCCTCCCCAGCTCCTCCACCTCCTTCGGCGTCCGCATGTCGATGAGGGTAAAGCTCCGGTCGCCAACCGTCTTCTTCACGGCTTCGAAGTCCATATCAGAAGGGGAGGAGGAGGAGGAGAAGGACAGTCCCGAGAGTGACAGTGAGGTAGAAGCGGGAAGAGCTGTCTGTCCTCCTCGATTGAGAGGACAGTGAAGACGTCGACGGCACCGCCGGACCGGCACCGGCTGATGAGGTTGTTGGACGACGCTTCCTCCTCTCAAGGTCGCTGTCAGGGAGAGGGGCGCCGCCGCCAATCGACGCAGATGGCGGCGAAAAAGGGAGGAAGAGGAGGGCAGTGCAAACATGCCGAGGACAAGGCAGACAAGTACGATAGAGTCAGGAGGAGAAAGGAGAGCAAGACAGGTAAGGCAAGGCAGGGAGGAAAGGTAAGCACAACGGGACGGGGGGGGGACAGGGGGGGGATCCAACGCAACACGGAGAAATCACCCCCACACGCTACCCGGGTCACCACCAACCAACACACGGAACTGACAAAAGGGAGGAGGACTGCAGTGATGCCAGGTTTTCCAGTAACCAAAATGCCAAATTTGAAGTTTTATTTACTGTCTCCAAAAAGTTTAAATGCCAAACAGTAAATATAGTAGATAAAATTTTAATGCCAAACAGTAAATAAAATTGAAATTTTTCAATGCCAAATGCTTTTAAAAAATGCCAGTTTTGTGAAATC
>JAAUYM010069103.1_pt1 | contig 23649 bp, 19 predicted proteins | sample 7278001 | NCBI WGS metagenome assembly JAAUYM01 (sample SAMN14350224, study PRJNA611818) | marine sediment metagenome | isolation source: surface marine sediment (1.8m) | place: French Polynesia: Moorea | collected 2018-08
AACTGCATGGCATAGTCAATCGCGTTCATGAGTTCTTCTGAATAACGATTGCCGCCGATTTCTGCAATCGAGACATAGGTATCCTTATCAATCTGGGCAATGGCGCTGCTTCGATCCACGGCATCGGCGGGTGGAATTCCTGCCACGGCGCGATACATGGTGGCGCCCAATGCGTAAATGTCAGTCCAGGGTCCCTGTGCTTCCTCGCTAGAGTGGTATTGTTCAATCGGTGCATAGCCCCGCGAGAAGACGCTGGTGAGTGACTGGTTGTCCTGCTCAATAGACTGTAGTGCAGAACCAAAATCCAGTAACACCGGTTCACCATCAAAGCGGATGAAGACATTGCCCGGTTTAATATCCCTGTGTATAAAGCCGGCAGCGTGGACGATCTTCATGCCATCGATAATCGGAAAGATAATCGACTTAAGATCGGTTTCTTCCAACGTTTTCCGGTTGTTGAGGATCTCCTGCAGACTATCGCCCATTTCATATTCCATAACCATGTAGGCCGTGTTGTTCGCCTCAAACACATTTCTGACGCGAACGATGTTCGGGTGTTTGAATTGTCCCAGGGTCCTTGCTTCATCGAGAAAACGCTCGAGTCCCCAGTAGTATCGTTCATGGTGTTGATCTGATACCGGTGCAATGGTGCCATTCTTGGTTCGTATCGCGAGATCGATTGGCAGGTATTCCTTGATTGCGACTTCGTGTGCGAGATTCTGATCGTAGGCGAGATAGGTAATACCGAAGCCGCCCTGGCCGATAATGTCATGTATCTCGTACCAGTGTAATTTCTGGCCTTTCTTCAGCGCACTGAGGTGGCGTTTACTTTCACTCATAGCTCTTCATGGGGTGTCTATCCCTCCAGTGCTCCTGCACAAATCAGGGATCATGCGACCAAGGTTAGCACTAGAAACTAATAAATTACATTAGAAATAAACATTAAGCCTTTCATTGATCGTAAAGCAGGTAGATATCGTTATCCCTAACCTCAAAATTGACTGCTTGCAGGCTATCGCCAAGGCAAGGTCCGCGAATACACAGCCCATCTTCAATTCGAAACAGGGCACCATGAAGTGAACACTGTATCAGTTGACCTGTAATATCGAAAAACTGGTTTGGCTGCCAATTCAGGTTAATGCCCGTGTGCGGGCAGCGATTGACATAGGCGTATATGCTGTCGTTATAGTGCAAGATAAAGCATTGCCTTGCTTCGTTTTGCACCATTATCTCGCATTCAACCGTACCTGCAGCATGCAAGTCGTTAAGTGAACACGCGTATAAACGAACCACTTTTTTCGACATCAATAGTGAACCACTCAATAGACAGTTACCGCCCTGTTCCAGTATACTTTTTTCACACATCAACAGGAGTAACCCTCGAGGTCACTCCTTTTTTTATGTTACTAACTTGAGGCAAATTTTGAGTTTAAAAGCATTATTAGCCCTGGAAGACGGTACCTTGTTCCACGGTACAGGCATAGGTGCTGAAGGCGATTCCGTCGGCGAGGTTGTCTTTAATACGGCGATAAGTGGTTACCAGGAAATACTCACCGACCCATCATATTTCAAGCAAATTGTAACGCTTACTCATCCACACATTGGTAATACCGGCACCAATAGTGAAGATGAAGAATCATCTGCTCCTTGTGTAAGCGGACTGGTGATTCGTGATCTGCCCTTGATAACCAGTAACTGGCGCTCCACAGAATCATTAACCGATTACCTGCAGCGACATGGCGTCGTTGCTATCGCTGATATCGACACACGTAAACTTACCCGGCACCTGAGAGAGAAAGGCGCGTTGCGTGGTTGCATTGTCGCCGGCGACAGTATTGATGAACAAGCGGCTGTTGCAATGGCCAATGAATTTCCCGGCCTGGTAGGCATGGATTTGGCGCGCGAGGTGACGACCAGTGAAACCTACCAATGGCAGGAGCGCACGTGGGATATCGAGCACGGATTGAACAAGCCGCCGGTTGAGAAGATATTCAAGGTTACTGCTTATGACTTTGGTATAAAGCGGAATATTTTACGAATACTGGCCGATCTTGGTTGTGACCTGACGGTTGTCCCGGCACAAACACCCGCAGATGAAGTGCTGGCGACAAAACCGGACGGCGTGTTTCTCTCCAATGGTCCGGGCGATCCTGATCCATGCGACTATGCGATACGCGCTATTCAGCGGTTTGTTGAAGAAGGCGTACCCGTATTTGGAATATGCCTTGGGCACCAGTTACTGGCGCTGGCGCTGGGAGCAAAAACCATCAAGATGAAGTTTGGCCACCACGGTGCAAACCACCCGGTCAAGGACGTGGCGAATGGCAGGGTAATGATAAGTAGTCAGAACCACGGCTTTGCCGTTGATGACACAACTTTGCCGGACACCCTGCAGGCAACTCATCATTCGTTGTTTGATGGTTCCTTGCAGGGGATACATCACAAGGAGAAACCAGCTTTCAGTTTCCAGGGTCACCCTGAGGCCAGCCCTGGCCCCCATGACTTAAAGCCTGTCTTCAACCATTTCATTGAACTCATGCAGGCTTACAAACAGTAGTCACTATGCCAAAGCGAACAGATATAAACAGTATTCTTATTATTGGTGCAGGCCCGATTATCATCGGGCAGGCTTGTGAATTTGATTACTCTGGAGCCCAGGCTTGTAAGGCACTGCGTGAAGAGGGCTACCGGGTGATACTGGTGAATTCAAATCCTGCCACGATCATGACCGATCCGGAGATGGCTGATGCAACGTACATAGAGCCGGTGCATTGGCAAACTGTTGAACACATTATTGCCAAGGAAAAACCGGATGCCCTACTGCCGACAATGGGCGGGCAAACTGCACTCAACTGCGCGTTGGATCTGGATAAGCATGGCGTGCTGAAGAAATACGGAGTTGAATTAATCGGCGCTTCCAAGGATGCGATCGACAAGGCAGAGGACCGCGATCGCTTTCGCGATGCCATGAAAAAAATCGGGCTGGCAATGCCCTATTCAGAAGTGGTTAATAACCTGGAAGCAGCTGCTGACGTAATGGACAAGATCGGTTTCCCTGCTATCGTCAGACCGTCATTCACACTCGGTGGTACCGGTGGAGGTATTGCCTATAACCGCGATGAATATATGGAACTGTGTAAACGCGGTATTGATGCGTCGCCAACCAGTGAGATACAAATAGATAAATCGATCATTGGCTGGAAAGAATATGAAATGGAAGTGGTGCGAGATAACAAGGATAACTGCATCATTATCTGTTCGATAGAAAACCTGGATCCCATGGGTGTTCATACCGGCGATTCGATCACCATTGCTCCCGCACAAACGCTAACGGATAAAGAGTACCAGGTCATGCGCGATGCATCGCTGGCCGTACTTAGGGAAATAGGCGTTGATACCGGCGGTTCCAACGTGCAGTTCGCTGTCAATCCTGAAGATGGTGAATTGATCATCATCGAGATGAATCCACGCGTGTCACGCTCGTCAGCGCTGGCATCGAAGGCAACCGGCTTTCCAATTGCCAAGGTGGCGGCAAAGCTTGCAGTCGGTTATACCCTTGACGAACTGGAAAACGAAATTACAGGTGGTGTGACCCCGGCTTCTTTTGAACCCAGTATCGATTACATCGTTACTAAAATTCCACGCTTTACCTTTGAGAAGTTTCCACATGCCGATGACCGCTTGAACACACAGATGAAATCAGTGGGCGAGGTCATGGCAATTGGTCGAACATTCCAGGAGTCGATGCAAAAGGCCATACGTGGTCTCGAGACAGGCATGACCGGCCTGAACGAAATGGTCGATGCCAACGACCCCGCAGCGATTGAAACCATCGCGCGTGAATTGCGTGTTCCCCGTGCCGGCGAACGCTTATGGTACGTGGCGGATGCCTTTCGCCATGGCCTCAGTCTTGAGCAGGTATTTGATATCTGCAGCATTGACCCGTGGTTCCTGGTGCAGATACAGGACATTGTTAATGAAGAAACATCTATCAAGACGGACGGAATCGATAGTCTTGGCGGTGAGCGATTACGGCAGTTAAAACGTAAAGGATTTTCTGACGAACGTCTTGCCGAACTTACAGGCAGCGAAGAATCAGAGATTCGGCAACTGCGTGTCAGTAATAACATTCGACCGGTTTTCAAACGTGTCGATTCCTGCGCAGCCGAGTTTGCATCAACCACCGCGTACATGTATTCCACTTATGAAGAAGAGTGTGAATCCGAACCCACAGCCAATCAGAAAATCATGGTACTTGGCGGCGGGCCTAACCGTATTGGGCAAGGTATCGAATTTGATTACTGTTGCGTGCAAGCAGCGTTTGCCATGCGTGAAGCAGGTTATGAAACCATCATGGTTAACTGTAACCCGGAAACGGTTTCAACTGATTACGATACATCGGACCGACTCTATTTCGAGCCATTAACACTGGAAGATGTACTCGAGATTATTCATATTGAAAAACCCTATGGTGTTATCGTCCAGTATGGTGGTCAGACACCGTTAAAACTGGCACGCGACCTGGAAGCGGAGGGTGTACCGATTATCGGTACTACACCGGATTCCATCGATCTCGCAGAAGACCGTGAACGTTTTCAGGAATTGCTTAACAGCCTCGGCCTGAAACAGCCGCCCAACCGCACGGCACGCACGCTGGATGAAGCCGTTACCAAGGCCGACGAGATAGGTTATCCACTCGTAGTGAGACCCTCTTACGTGCTCGGAGGCCGAGCCATGGAGATTGTTTACAACGAGGAAGACCTGCGTAACTACATGGATAAGGCTGTGCAAGTATCACACAAGTCGCCGGTATTACTGGATCGTTTTCTTGATGATGCTATCGAGGTCGATGTCGATGCTGTATCCGACGGCAAGGATGTTTGCATCGCCGGTATCATGGAACATATTGAACAGGCCGGCGTTCACTCCGGTGATTCTGCCTGCTCATTACCGCCTTATAGTCTTGGTGATGATAAGCTCGATCAGCTGGCAGACCAGGTCGGCGCAATGGGTCGCGCACTTAAGGTAATTGGATTAATGAATACACAGTTTGCAATCCAGGGTGATGACATCTATGTACTCGAGGTTAATCCACGAGCATCAAGAACGGTGCCTTTTGTTTCCAAGGCTACTGGTATACCGGTGGCAAAAATTGCTGTGAATTGCATGGTTGGTAACACACTTGCTGCACAAGGGGTTAATGCTATTCCAGTGCCCGATTATTATTCTGTGAAAGAGTCAGTGTTCCCGTTTATCAAGTTCCCTGGCGTCGATCCATTACTTGGACCGGAAATGAAATCAACCGGTGAAATCATGGGCGTTGGTAAATCGTTTGGCGAGGCCTTTTCAAAAGGACAGCTGGCTGCCGGTGAAACTTTTCCGCTGTCGGGTAAGGCGTTTATCAGTGTTAAGGAAAGTGATAAGGAAGAAGCCGTCGAGGTAGCAAAGTCATTATCAGAGATGGGCTACACACTTTGTGCTACGCATGGTACTTGCCAGTCGTTAACGGCTGCCGGACTTGAATGTGAGCGTGTTAACAAGGTCAGGGAAGGGCAACCACATATCGTTGATATGCTGAAAAACGACGAAATCGATCTCATCGTTAATACTACTGAAGGTAAGAAAGCGATTGCTGATTCATTTTCTATTAGGCGAACTGCATTACAGCATAGTGTTTTTTATACAACGACCATGGCAGGTGCAATGGCGACAATTGAAGCGTTGAAGAATCGGGCTACTATTACAGTGAATAGTCTGCAGGAACTGCATAAAGGAAATATCGTATGAGCACACCGTTAACAGTACAAGGTGCAGAGAAACTGAAGAAACAGTTACATGAATTGAAAACTGTTGAACGGCCACGTATCACAAAAGCCATAGCCGAAGCCCGTGCGCATGGTGATTTAAGTGAAAATGCTGAATATCATGCAGCACGAGAACAGCAAAGTTTTACCGAGGGCAGGATCAATGCCATTGAGTCTACACTTGCTGAGGCCCAAATTATTGATGTGACCAAACTGGATGCAGATGGTCGTGTTGTCTTTGGCGCAACTGTTGACTTGATGAACCTGGATGATGATAAGGAAGTAACCTACCAAATTGTTGGCGAGGAAGAAGCCGATATAAAACAAAGTCAGATATCGATTACTTCCCCTATAGCACGTGCATTAATCGGCAAGTCCGAAGGTGATGTTGTCGAGGTCAATGCGCCTGGCGGTATTATCGAGTACGAAATTCTGGAAGTTAAATACATCTAATAACGGTGTCGGTGGTTTGCTGCCGGACAACCATGCCAAAGAAAAAACCAAACAAGCGTTGGGTGCAGGCACAAAATGCCGATGTCTATGTCAAGCAGGCACGTGATTCCCACTATCGTTCGCGCGCTGTTTACAAACTGCAGGAAATAGATAAAAAAGACCACATCTTCAATCCCGGCGCCTGTGTCGTTGATTTGGGTGCGGCCCCGGGCAGCTGGTCTCAGTATGCAGCCGAAAAAACTGGCGCTTCCGGGCGCGTGATTGCGCTGGATTTACTGCCTATGGAACCAATTATGCATGTAGATTTTATACAGGGTGATTTTACCGAGAACGAGATTGAGCAGGCATTACTGGACACGCTAGGAGATAAGCAGGTTGACCTTGTAATCTCGGATATGGCCCCCAATCTAACAGGAATAAGAGACACGGATCAGGCTCGCAGCATGGCTTTGGCAGAGCTGGTACTTGATTTTTGCGAACACGTACTGCGACCTGGCGGTGATTTGTTGATAAAACTGTTTGAAGGTGCCGGCACCAGTGAATATCGACAACAGCTTCGGGAACATTTCGAACAGGTTTTGACTCGAAAACCTGGAGCTTCACGCGATAAATCACGTGAATTTTATGTTTTGGCGCGTTGTTATGCGCTATAGTGGTTAAATTGTAGTAGTAACATTGATTTTAAAGAGGTTTTTGACTTGAACGATATGGCGAAAAATCTGGTGCTTTGGGTCATCATTGCCCTGGTACTGATGATGGTTTTCAAGAATTTTGGTAACCCCGCAATGTCTGGCGAGGTGCCTTACTCTCAATTTGTCTCGGACGTTAAAACGGGTCGGGTTGTCTCTGTCAACATAGAAGGTAATTCAATTACCGGTCGCTTTGCTGACGGAGGTCGTTTTACGACTTACAGTCCCGAAACGAACAACGAGGCATTAATCGGTACTTTGCTTAACAACAGTGTAGAAATTAAAGGTATGGAGCCCAACCGTAATTCTTTCTGGGCACACGCATTAATTTCCTGGTTTCCTATCCTGCTGCTGTTGGGTATCTGGATTTACTTTATGCGTCAGATGCAGGGCGGTGGCAGCGGTCGAGGTGCGTTGTCATTCGGCAAGAGCCGTGCGCGAATGCTTAGCGAAGACCAGGTGAAAGTGACATTTAATGATGTCGCTGGCGTTGAAGAAGCGAAGGAAGAAGTTGCCGAGCTGGTTGAATTTCTGCGCGACCCGGGCAAGTTCCAAAAACTGGGTGGCAAGATTCCCTCTGGTGTGTTGATGGTTGGTTCGCCAGGTACAGGTAAAACCCTGTTAGCCAAAGCCATTGCCGGCGAAGCCAAGGTGCCTTTCTTTACAATTTCAGGTTCAGATTTTGTTGAAATGTTTGTCGGCGTTGGTGCTTCACGTGTCAGAGACATGTTTGAGCAGGCCAAGAAACATGCACCTTGTATTATTTTTATTGACGAAATCGATGCCGTTGGACGTCATCGCGGAGCAGGTCTTGGCGGTGGTCACGACGAGCGCGAACAGACATTAAACCAGCTCCTGGTTGAGATGGATGGCTTTGAAGGTAACGAGGGCGTAATTGTCATTGCTGCTACCAACCGTCCCGACGTACTGGACCCGGCTTTGCTGAGACCCGGACGTTTTGACCGCCAGGTTGTTGTGCCATTGCCCGACATTCGCGGCAGAGAGCAAATTCTGAAAGTGCACATGCGTAAGGTTGCTTTAGCCGACGATGTTAAGCCAAACATCATGGCCAGGGGTACACCAGGATTTTCTGGTGCTGATTTGGCCAACCTCGTGAATGAGGCAGCGCTGTTTGCGGCCCGCGGTAACAAGAAGCTGGTAGACATGGATGATTTCGAGCGCGCCAAGGACAAGATCATGATGGGTGCTGAGCGCAAATCCATGGTGATGGGCGAGGAAGAAAAGAAATTAACTGCTTATCATGAAGCCGGGCATGCCATTGTTGGTAGGCTGGTTCCATCGCATGACCCTGTATACAAGGTGACAATTATCCCACGTGGACGCGCACTGGGTGTGACTATGTTTTTACCCGAGGAAGATCGCCTTAGCTATACGAAGGAATTGTTGGAAAGCCAGTTATCAAGTTTGTTTGGTGGCCGAATTGCTGAAGAATTAATCTTTGGTAAGGACAAGGTCACTACCGGCGCTTCCAACGACATCGAACGGGCTACCCAGTTGGCAAGAAATATGGTGACCAAATGGGGCTTGTCAGAAAAACTGGGTCCACTTACTTACAGTGAAGATGATGGCGAGGTTTTCCTTGGTCACTCTGTTACCCAGCATAAGGCTATATCTGATGAAACGGCGCATACGATTGATGAGGAAATACGCACTATCATCGATCGAAACTATGATCGTGCCAATAACATCCTGACCGAGCACATGGATAAACTTCACTTGATGGCGGATGCCTTAATCAAGTATGAGACTATCGATTCGGATCAGATTGACGACATTATGAATGGTAATGTGCCACGTCCACCTTCAAACTGGGACGACTCCAACGATGAAAGTGGCGGAACACCAGTTGCCGCGGCTGGAACCAAAACCAGCAATGATGCGCCATCAGGAGAGCCTCCGGCCAAGCCAGCCTGATCGTTATCTCTCTATAACACAGGCCGTAAGCTATCCATGCTTACGGCCTGTTTTCTTCATATCTAACCCCCCCTGCAGTATGATTGCCCTTCATGGGTAGTGTTAATCAAAGACAATACTTCGGTACTGACGGCATTCGCGGCACCGTTGGAGACGGGGTCATCAATCCTGACTTCATAATGCGACTGGGTTGGGCTGCGGGTCGCGTCCTTGCTAAACAGGGCAGTGGGCCGGTTCTTATTGGCAAAGACACGCGTATCTCCGGCTATATGTTTGAATCAGCACTCGAAGCCGGCTTATCCGCCGCAGGAGTAGATATTCGATTGCTGGGTCCGATGCCAACTCCCGGGATAGCATTCCTGACCAAGAGCACTCGCGCCCAGGCAGGTATTGTCATCAGCGCATCGCACAATCCCTATTATGACAACGGTATCAAGTTTTTTTCTGCAAGCGGTAGGAAACTCGATGATGAAACCGAACTGGAGATTGAAAGTGAACTTGCAAAATCAATTCAATCGGTAGAATCGCGCTACCTTGGCAAGGCAAGACGAATTACTGATGCACCCCGGCGCTATATCGAGTTTTGTAAATCAAAGGTGACCAGCGGCATAGACTTTTCCGGAATGAAACTGGTAATCGACTGTGCCAATGGTGCTACCTATCACATTGCACCCAAAGTGTTCGAGGAAATGGGTGCTGAAGTGATAACACTGGCAGATACGCCTGATGGTATTAATATTAATGAATCATGCGGTGCTACCTCGCCTGAACAGTTACAACTAAAGGTCAGGGAGACAGGAGCCGACGCCGGCATTGCCCTTGATGGTGATGGCGATCGGTTAATCATGGTCGACAATGAAGGTGAGGTCATTGATGGCGATGATATTCTTTACTTTATTAGCCAGGCCCATGCCAACCAGTTAAATGGAGCAGTCGTCGGAACCGTCATGTCCAACCTGGGGCTTGAGCAGGCGCTTGGCGCACTAAACCTGCAGTTGCTGCGCGCCGCCGTTGGCGATCGTTACGTGCTGGAGTTAATGCAACAAGAAAACCTGATACTTGGTGGTGAAACATCCGGACATATCATTAATCTGAATATGACAACAACCGGAGATGGCATTATCGCTGCCTTGCTGGTTATGGAGGCTGCTCATCTTACGAATAAGACACTGCAGGAACTTCGTTCCGGCATGCATAAGTTTCCACAATTAATGCGTAACGTCAGGTTACAGGAAAAAATTGATTTATCTCAGCATCCAGAAATATCTGCCGCCGTTAAAGATGTTGAAGAGACGCTGGGTCAATCGGGCAGGGTTGTATTGAGACCTTCAGGTACCGAGCCGCTGGTGCGTGTCATGGTCGAGGGTGATGATGAACAGCAGGTTGAAACCCTGGTAGCGCAATTGACTGACACCGTTGCGACGATTATCAATCGTTAGTGATAGTTAACTGTTGATACAGTTCTTCCTTGAAGCCAACTGTTAGTTCGCCACTGGCATCAAGAACCGGTCGTTTAATCAGCGTTGGGGTTGCTACCAGCAGTTTTACAATAGCAGCCTTACTCCCAAGTTGTTTTTGATCCTCGGTTAATTTACGCCAGCTAAGTCCACGTTTGTTGATCAGCGTATCCGCGTCAAGCTGATCAAGGAAACGTTTGACCAGCTTGTCGTCTATGCCGTCCTTGCGAAAATCATGAAATACATAATGGATGCCCCCGGCATCAAGCCACTTGCGTGCCTTTTTCACCGTGTCGCAATTACTGATTCCGTAAAGAATGACAGACACGTCACTTACAAATCGCGCAGGATCTCATTGATACCAACTTTACTACGTGTTTTTTCATCAACGGTTTTTACAATTACCGCGCAGTAAAGGCTATAACTACCGTCCTTGGAAGGCAGGTTACCAGACACCACAACTGAACCAGGCGGAATATAACCGTAACTGATTTCACCGGTATCGCGATTAAAGATACGTGTGCTTTGACCAATATAGACGCCCATGGAAATAACGGAGCCCTCACCGACGATCACACCCTCTACCACTTCTGAACGCGCCCCAATGAAACAGTTGTCCTCAATGATGGTTGGATTTGCCTGCAGCGGTTCAAGCACGCCGCCAATACCAACACCGCCGGAAAGGTGCACGTTTTTGCCAATTTGCGCACATGATCCCACCGTTGCCCAGGTATCAACCATCGTGCCGGTATCGACGTAAGCGCCAATATTGACAAAGCTTGGCATTAACACGACGTTTTGCCCGATGAAACTTCCGCGTCTTACAGTCGCAGTTGGCACAACACGGGCACCGGTTTCTATAAAATGGGTTTTTGTATAACCGTAGAACTTGTTTGGAATCTTGTCGTAGTAGTTTGTATGGCCACCCTGAATCACGACGTTGTTATCAAGGATAAATGACAGTAACACCGCCTTTTTTAACCACTGGTGCACAACCCATTCACCATCTATCTTTTCCGCAATACGAAGCTGGCCGCTATCCAGCTGCCAGAGAATATTTTCAACGGCTTCCTTAATTTCGTTGCTGGCCTTGCCTGACTCAAGCTGGGCACGATTTTCAAATTGTTCATTGATTAGTTGTTCTAAATCACTCATTTCCTGTTTCCTGATAGTGAATTGATGTATCCGTTTGCGGGTAGGCAAAGAAGTTTGCGCTAAAACCGCGTAAGTATATGCTATCGGCCATGTTTCCCCAAACGCCACCGACACTTTTTCCTGCTGTTTCCTGCGCGATCGCAGCGGTGTTATGGGGACTACTTTGGTATCCGTTGCGGATACTGGAAAATAATAATGTGCCAGGGTTGTGGGCCACATTACTGATTTATTGTGTAGCAATACTGGCAGTTATCGTTCCCTGCTGGCGTCTAAGAGAAGCCTACCTGAAACAAAAAATCAGTTATGTCGTGTTAGCGCTGGCTGCAGGTTGGACCAACCTCGGTTTTATCCTTGCCATGCTTGAGGGAGAGGTTGTTCGTGTGCTGTTATTGTTTTACCTGTCACCGATTTGGGCAATTGTTATGGCCAGGTTGGTACTGGCAGAAAAAATTGCCATGCATGGTTTGCTAGCGCTGTTTCTGGCCCTGGTGGGTGCCGTGTTTATGCTTTGGAATCCGGATTTTTTTTCGACACCTCCCAGTCTTGCAGATAGTTACGCCATAACTGCAGGTATGGCTTTTGCGTTGACCAATGTAACTGTCAGGCGCATTGGCGAGGTTCACTGGTGCCTGAAGCTGGGTTCAGCATGGGTTGGTGTCATTGTTATCTGTGTCATTGCGCTGTTATTCACACAGCAATCTCTACCAATGCCAGGCAGCGACATGACTCTGCTGATTGTGCTGTTGGGCTTTCCCTTTATGTTGATTATGACCTGGACTGCGCAGTACGGCGTCACGCATTTGCCGGTACAGACCTCCTCGGTTATTTTTTTGCTTGAGATCGTTGCCGGTGCTGTTTCTGCAGCGTGGCTGACCAATGAAGTGTTAGGTCGAGGTGAGTATCTTGGTGGCAGCCTGATCGTTGTGGCAGGCCTGGTCGGCGTAATGCACAGCAAGCAAGTTGATAGCAACACTACATACTCGTCATGAGCATTTTATTGTATGCTTTGCGGCCACAAATAATCAGAAACAACTGAGTGACAGGTTAAAAGTAGTGACGAAGAAAATTCTCATTTTACCCGGCGATGGAATCGGCCCCGAGATTGTTGAACAGGCAATCAAGGTGCTTGATTACCTGGTGGCCTACAAAAAGCTGGATGTTAGCGTTAGCTACGGGTTGATAGGTGGAAGTGCAATCGATGAAACAGGTGTGCCACTACCGGATGACACATTGGAACAGGCAAAGGCTTCAGCCGCTGTTTTACTTGGCGCTGTAGGCGGTCCTAAATGGGACCAGATTGAACGACATCTTCGTCCTGAGAGAGGCCTGCTGGCCATTCGCGCCGGGCTAGGGCTGTTCGCCAACCTGCGTCCTGCTGTTCTGTATCCGCAGCTTGCAGATGCGTCTACCCTGAAACCTGAGGTGGTGAGCAATCTCGATATAATGATTGTCAGGGAGCTGACGGGCGGTATTTATTTTGGTCAACCGCGTGGTATTCGCACGCTTGAGAATGGTCAGCGCCAGGGCTATAACTCGCTGGTCTACGCTGAGTATGAAATTCAGCGAATTGCACGGGTTGCCTTTGACGTTGCCAGCAAGCGCAATGGCCGGGTTTGCTCGGTAGATAAGGCCAATGTACTTGAAGCCACCGAACTGTGGCGAGAAGTGGTTACTACGACGGCGAAAGAGTTCAAGGATATAGAGCTGTCACATATGTACGTAGATAATGCAGCAATGCAACTGGTGCGCAATCCGAAACAGTTTGACGTTATCGTGACCACGAATATGTTTGGCGACATACTTTCCGATCTCGCATCCATGCTAACGGGTAGCATCGGCATGCTGCCTTCAGCCTCTCTGGCTGCAGATGGTACCGGTATGTATGAACCGATTCACGGTTCAGCCCCTGATATTGCCGGACAGAATGTCGCCAACCCATTGGCAACTATCCTGTCCCTATCCATGTTACTGCGATACTCGCTGGCTGAAGCGCAGCTTGCCGATACGATTGAACAGGCTGTCAGTGATGTTCTGAGTGCAGGTTTGAGGACGCGTGATATCGCTGCTGAAGGCAAGACAACGGTAGGTACTGAAGAAATGGGCGATGCGGTAGTCAAGGCCCTGCAGGCACAAGACTAGAATGGTGTTTTTAAAAGATAGATATCCAGGTAATGAACTATGAGTAAATTATTTAACGTCGCTGTTGCCGGTGCGACTGGCGCAGTTGGCGAAACCATGTTGTCGATACTGGCGGAGAGAAACTTTCCTGTTGACCAGGTTTACCCATTAGCCAGCAAACGCTCGGTTGGAAAAAGGGTGGCCTTTGGTGACAAACAACTGGTCGTGCAGGACCTGGAAGAATTTGATTTTAGTCAGGCACAGGTGGGACTTTTTTCACCAGGCGCATCTGTATCAGCTATACATGCACCGCGCGCTGCCGAAGCCGGCTGTGTCGTGGTTGATAATACATCCCAGTTTCGATACGACGATGACATTCCGCTGGTTGTGCCTGAAGTCAACGCGCATGCGATTGCGGATTACACCAACCGCGGCATCATCGCCAACCCGAACTGTTCCACGATACAGATGCTGGTTGCGTTAAAGCCTATCTATGATGCAGCAGGGATAACGCGTATTAACGTTTGTACTTACCAGGCGGTATCCGGTACCGGCAAAGAAGCCATTGAAGAGTTGGCTAAACAAACTGCAGACCTGTTGAATGCAAGAGGAGCGACTTGCGATGTTTATCCAAAGCAGATTGCATTTAACGTACTACCCCATATCGATACCTTCCAGGAGAATGGATATACAAAGGAAGAAATGAAAATGGTGTGGGAAACACGCAAGATATTTGAAGATGATGCGATACAGGTCAACCCGACAACTGTCAGGGTGCCGGTTTTTTATGGGCACTCAGAGGCCGTGCATATAGAAACCAGGGATAAGTTGACAGCTGCACAGGCAACCGAATTGCTGGCCAGCGCGCCCGGTGTCGTTGTTATGGATAAACATGAGGACGGTGGCTATCCGACTGCTGTTACCGAGGCAGCAGGCGAAGACCCTGTATTTGTCGGGCGTATTCGCGAGGATATCTCTCATCCCACCGGACTTAATCTCTGGGTGGTCTCTGATAACGTGCGAAAAGGGGCGGCATTAAATAGTGTTCAAATTGCTGAAATTCTGGTAAAAGATCACATATAAACTATAGTTATGGGTAAATTGTAAACCATATTCGCAGGTTTCACGGGTTCTGGCATCAAAGCAGCAGCTCTGCAGACGAGGCCAAACATGGAGCATGTAATGCCTGGTAGAATATTTTTCCATAAAAAACAAATGTATAGTGCAACAAATATGTTTCACAACAAGCACATGATGCGGTTTACCAGTGGTGTTGTTCTTGCCGCAGCGATGGGGAATTGCCTGGCATTAGGCGTATCTGATATTCAGCTGAATTCTTCTCTGAATCAAAAGCTTGACGCAAACATACAACTGAATTCTGCAAGCGCTGAAGAACTCAGCCGCTTGAATATTACAATTATGCCCAACCAGGCTGAAGGAATGCCCTTGCAACAACTTAAGCATGAACTGGTTCGTACCGACAGCGGTGGCTATCTGAAAATTACCACTGATGATGTCATCAAGGAACCCGTGCTTAGTTTCCAACTGGACCTGGACTGGGGAAATGGGCAACTGGTGCGAGAATACACATTGTTACTGGATCCCCCCGGAGCCAGGTAAATACATAAGACGAAAAGGCTGGCAATGAAATTTTCATTACGTTTGATTCTTTTGCTTACCCTGCTACCGGGTATAGCTTATGCCCTGGGGTTGGGCAACCTTGACCCGGATTCCGCACTTAATGAGCCTTTCTCAGGCAAGATAAAACTGTTGTCAGCAGGACCTGATGAACTTGATTCATTGACAGTTTCATTGGCAGATGCTGATGCATTTGACAGGGCTAATATTGATCGGCCTTTTATTCTTAGCGAATTAATTTTCAAACTGGTTCGATCGGAAACCGGTGATGACTATATCCAGGTCAGCAGCGAAGACCCGATACGAGAACCATTTCTGAATTTTCTTGTAGAAGTAAACTGGGCCAACGGCAGGTTGTACCGTGAGTACACAGTTCTGCTCGATCCACCGATGTATGATGCCGAGGTAAGTACTGCCGAAATTATGGCTTTGGCCCCGTCAGAACCGGCCCCTGCAGCGTTACCGGATGATCCCGATCATCAGGTTGTATATGCGGATGATTTTGATCAGTACTCAAGCGGTGTATCTGCTCCCGTTACATCAGCCCCGGCCCCTGTTGCGAGATCGGTGGATTATAGCGGTGGTGAGTTCGGACCAACCGGAGCTAATGACACGCTATGGTCAATTGCTACGGCAATGCGACCGGATTCTTCAGTAAGTATTAACCAGATGATGCTGGCGCTTTTGAAAGCGAACCCGGATGCATTCGCTAACGATAACGTGAATGGTCTTAAACGCGGCCAGATCCTGCAAATGCCCTCCGAGGCGGAGATAGCAGCCTTATCCAAGGCCGAGGCATTAACTGAAACGAAAAAGCAATATGCGGCCTGGGAACAAATCAAGGGCGCTACTGCAGCTGATGTTAGCGAACGTCCCGAAACGAGTTCAGGCGCCGTTACTGAACCTGCTGACGAGGTTGTCGAAGAAACAGCGGAGACTGACGATGCCGAACTCAAACTCTTGTCTGCCGATGATGCCGAAGAAGCGACCGAACAGGTAGCAGAAGTCGAGGGCAGCAGCACTGCGTCTGACTTAATCCTGGCTGAAGAAAGCATCCAGGCATTAACGCAGGAAAATATTGAACTAAAGGATCAGTTGCAGGAGACGGAAGCGCTACTGGCAGATCTGAAGCGCTTGCTGGAACTCAAGGACGACGAGCTTGCAGTACTTCAGCAGCAATTAGCCGAAGAGGGTGCCGAAGAGATAGCTGCGGAAACTGACGCGGCCGACGACGCTGAAGAAGTTATCGAAGAGACAGTCGAAGAAACACTGGTCGCTGATGACAGTGAAGTAACTGAGCCTGTCGAAGAAGAGATGGCAGCTGATGAAACCGCTGCCGAAGAAGAAATTGAAGTATTACAGATAGAACCGGAAAGTGCAGCAGCGGGTGGCGGTGTTATGGATATGCTGTCGCCTTACCTGGGACCAGTCACCGACCTGGTGGGTGGTAACCCGCTGTATGCAATAGCCGCAGTTGGCTTGCTGGTTGTGCTCATACTTATTGCAGTAGCTTCCAAGCTCAAAAAGAAAAAAGAAGCAGAGCCTTCTGATGCAGATGTTACTACTGCGGAAGCATTCCCTGATTTTGATGAAGAAGTTTCTGATATTGATGAAGCACAACAGGTGCTGGATTCTGAAGAAGAAACGGTACTGCCGGGTAACGAAGAGCCTGATACCGAGGATGAAACAATCATTGCCGGCACCGAGGAAGACGATAACTCCGAGGATGAAACCTATTTACCCGATCGAAGCGAAGAAGAAGCGGAACCTGAACCTGCTGCTGCTGTAGCTGAACCTGAAGCAGAAGAAGAGGATGAAGATCCGCTGCAGGAAGTAAATACCTATCTCGCTTTTGAACAATTTGATCAGGCTGAAGAGTTTGTACGCAGTGCAATAAAGGATAAGCCGGATAACCCCGAGTTCCACACCAAGTTGCTAGAAGTTTTCTACACTTCCGGTAATAAGAAATCTTATGAGGAAGAAGCAAAAGTCCTGCATGAGCTTGTAAATGGTGAAGGCGAACATTGGGATATGGCCGTTGCAATGTGGTCCGAAATGTCTCCCAACAGGGAATTGTTCGGTGAAGGTGAAGTTGAAGATGACGAATCTGTAGATAGCGCCGGTGGCGGATTTGTCGATGTAACCGCTGATGCCGAAGCTGGAGACAACGAGAATACGCTTGATTTCGATATTGGTGGTGATGAAGCGCCTGCAGCTGAAGCAGATGATGAGATGTTGGATGTCACGGCTGCTGATGATGGCGAAGATATTCTTGATGTTACTGCTGTCGATGAAGGTGAGGACGTACTTGACGTTACGGCAGCAGCTAGCCTTGATATTGACGAAGAAGATTTGGCCTTCTCTGAAGAGGCAACAATGGATTCTTCGCTTGATGAGGGTGGAGAAGATTTACTGGATGTCACTGCCGTTGGAAGCAAGGATGAACTTGATGACGACGTGCTTGACGTATCCAGCAGTGGTATAGGCAGTGAAGACAAACTGGAAAGTACTTCTGCAGAAGAAGCCGGTGGCGATACGTTGGAAATGTCGTCTACTTCAGGCCTGGAAATGGACAGCGGCGAAGATATGCTGGACTTAACTGCGGCAAGTAGCGCAAGTGCTGACAGCGATGAATTACTGGACCTGGATTTAGACACTGGCAGTGATGAAGATGCAGCTGAGGGCGATGATAATGTGATCGACTTTGATGCGGCTGCTGGCGTCGATGACGACACCCTGAGTCTCGATATTGAAGAAAGTACTGCAAGTGATGACCTGGAGGGTGGACTGGAACTGGATCTGGGTGATGCAGATGACGCTGCTGATGACGAAGACGCGATTGCAGATACGATTGCAGATGATGGCCTTGAATTGTCACTAACCGGTGAAGACCTTGGTAGTGAGGATAGCGCTGAACCAATTCGCCTTGATGTCGATATCGATACTGACGATGCGGATGAAGTACCTTCACTTGACCTTGATATAGACGCCGACGATTCGGCATCGGCTGAATCTGACGATGCAAATACGCTTGATTTTGACCTGGCGCTGGATGAAGACTCCGGCTCTGAAGCAGACGACGCGGTTTCTGATGGCACTGGAACGCTTGAGATGGAGCCGCCAGAGCTGGAGATGGACGATGACGACGATGATGATGAAGATAGCACTGTCTTCGTCCCCCGTGCCTCACAGCCCGAAGAACAAAGCGCTGAAGATGAAATTGCTACCAAGCTTGACCTTGCCAAGGCCTACGTTGAACTTGGTGACAAGGATAGTGCCAAGACGATTCTTGATGAAGTCATGGCTGCCGGCAACGATGAACAAAAACAGCAGGCCCAGGATTTACTCGGACAGGTATAACCCAGCTGTTGTAATTGTTACTGCTTCAATCGCCGCGCGATTGCATTCCCCTGATACACAATTATGAAAATTGCACTCGGAATTGAGTATTGCGGGTGCAATTATTTTGGCTGGCAAAAACAAACCCTCCCTAATACAGTTCAGGGGCATGTCGAACAGGCGTTGTCCTCGGTAGCAAACGAGGACATCTCGGTTGTTTGCGCTGGTCGCACTGATACCGGAGTGCATGCACTGCAACAGGTTGTGCATTTTGATACCGAGGTCAGCAGGCCAGCGCACGCATGGATGCTGGGTACTAATACATTATTACCAGAAGATATTTCCGTTACGTGGGCCAAGCAGATAGACGAGGAATTTAATGCGCGTTTTTCTGCGCTAAGTCGCACCTACCAGTACTTGATCCTGAACCGCCGGGCCAGACCAGCTATTTTTCATGGCAGGGTGACATGGCAATGTCGTGAACTGGACCTGGAAAAAATGCAGCAGGCTGCAGAGGTTCTACATGGGGAACATGATTTTTCATCATTTCGTGCAGTAGCCTGCCAGGCGAAATCACCAGTGCGCACGGTGCATTCCCTACAGGTACATAGACTGGATAACTGGTTTCTGCTTACTATTAAGGCCAATGCTTTTTTACATCATATGGTGCGAAATATAGCCGGTGTGCTGATGACGATTGGTTCAGGAAAACAGGAGATTGGCTGGTGTGAAGAAGTGCTCATGGCAAAGGACAGAACAGTGGGTGGCGTTACTGCACCTCCTGATGGCCTGTACCTGGTTAATGTTGAGTATCCTGCTAAATACGGTATTCCTGTTTCGCATACCTTGCTGGAGCAACTTGGTTCGTTGAAATGAACAGAATGCGTGTCAAAACCAAAATTTGTGGTGTTACCAGTGTTGACGATGCCATAGCAATTGCCAATGCGGGTGCCGATGCCATTGGCCTGGTTTTTTATCCGCCTAGCCCGCGTTATGTGTCAACTGAGCTTGCGCATGAAATCTCCCTGGCGCTGCCAGCATTTGTTAATGTTGTGGGCCTTTTTGTGGACGCTGACAGCGAGACGATATCCCGGGTGCTCGACAAGGTTGCCATTGATACAGTGCAATTTCATGGACAGGAGCCAGAGGAGGCTTGCAGTCAGTATGGTAAGCCTTATATTAAAGCGATTGCTGTACAATCAGGGACAGATATTTTGGGGTTTGTAGAGCAATATTCATCTGCAAGTGCTTTATTACTCGACACGTATGTCGATAACCTGCCTGGCGGCACTGGTCGGAAATTCGACTGGAAAAAAGTACCTGAAAATTGTGAAAAACCGCTAATATTAGCGGGTGGTTTAACGCCGGAAAATGTACAATCAGCTATAGAGCAGACGAATCCTTACGCAGTAGATGTCAGTGGTGGTGTTGAAAGCAGCAAGGGAAAAAAAGATATCGATAAAGTAACACGGTTTATAAGAGAAGTAGCCAATGTCAGAAGCCATTAAGAAAATAGATCACGCTAAATCATTCAAATCCATGCCCGATAGCCGTGGCCATTTTGGTCCTTACGGAGGCAAGTTTGTTGCCGAAACACTGATGGGCCCGTTGGATGAACTGGAATTGGCCTATGAGAAATACAGTAAGGACCCTGCTTTCATCGAGGAATTTGAGCATGACCTCAAACACTTTGTTGGTCGTCCGTCGCCGCTCTACTACGCGAAACGTTGGACTGAATCCCTTGGTGGCGCGAAGATTTATCTTAAACGCGAAGACTTGAACCATACTGGTGCGCATAAAATCAACAACACGGTTGGGCAGGCATTACTTGCTCGACATATGGGTAAGCGAAGAATTATTGCTGAAACAGGCGCCGGCCAACACGGTGTGGCCAGTGCAACTGTCGCAGCTCGATATGGAATGGAATGTATTGTCTACATGGGTGCAGAAGATATTCAGCGCCAGGCAATTAACGTATTCAGAATGAAATTGCTGGGCGCCACTGTCGTTCCTGTTACAGCAGGTTCACGCACGCTTAAGGATGCCTTGAATGAGGCTATGCGCGACTGGGTAACCAACGTAGATGACACCTTCTATATCATTGGAACGGTTGCAGGCCCGCACCCGTATCCAGCAATGGTCAGAGATTTTAATGCAGTGGTAGGGCGTGAAACACGACAGCAGTGTCTTGATGACATTGGCAGCCTGCCTGATGCAATTGTCGCCTGCGTTGGTGGCGGCTCGAACGCAATAGGGCTGTTCCACGATTTCCTTGATGATCCAGAGGTAGCTATCTACGGGGTCGAAGCTGCCGGCGATGGTATCGAATCAGGTCGCCATGCAGCGCCCTTGAATGCAGGTAAAGCAGGCGTACTGCACGGAAATCGTACCTACCTGATGGAAGACAACTATGGTCAGATTATTGAAACCCATTCCATCTCTGCCGGTCTCGATTATCCCGGTGTCGGGCCTGAGCATGCCTGGTTAAAGGATTCCGGTCGCGCAAACTATGTAGCAGCAACAGATACCGAGACGCTACAGGCATTCCACGACTTAACTCGTATAGAAGGCATTATTCCTGCGTTAGAGTCCAGCCACGCACTTGCTTATACGGCCAAGCTTGCACGAGATATGTCTAAAGACAAGGTGATTGTCTGTAATTTATCTGGTCGCGGCGATAAAGATATTCATACCGTAGCATCGCATGAGGGTATAACCCTTTAGTAGCCAATACTGGTGCAAGTCGGTAGTTAACGTGGCGTAAACAAACCGCGTTATCCTGGTTTATATTTTTCACAGTCATTCGTTATTTAACATTCATTCCGGATTTGTATCATGAGTAGAATTTCTGATTGCTTTAACCGACTTAAGGCCTCGAATAAAAAGGCATTGATTCCTTTCCTGACTGCAGGCGATCCTGAAAAGTCGTTGACGGCTGGCCTCATGCAAGAACTCGTTGCAAGTGGTGCAGATATGATTGAGTTGGGCGTGCCTTTTTCTGATCCTATGGCTGATGGACCGGTCATACAGCGTGCCAGTGAAAGGGCCCTGAAAAATGGTACCAGTTCGGATGATGTTTTCGACATAGTGCGTGAGTTCAGACAACACGATACCGAGACGCCTGTAGTATTGATGGGTTATTTAAACCCCATCGAGGTCATGGGCTATGAAACGTTTGCGGCAAGAGCCGGTGAATCCGGCGTAGATGGCGTTCTGGTGGTAGATATGCCGCCCGAGGAAGCCGCTGAATTTAGCCATGTTTTTCAAGAACATGATATTGATCAAATATTCCTGATTTCTCCTACGACCCGGGCTGACAGGTTGCAACGAATCTGTGAAGTTGGTTCTGGCTTCCTGTATTATGTATCGTTAAAAGGTGTAACCGGTAGCGACAGACTCGATACAGATGCGGTTGCCGCCAAGCTTGATGAAATACGTGATATGACCAGTTTGCCGCTGGGTGTGGGTTTTGGTATCAAGGATGCACAGACCGCTGCCGAGGTTGGAAAAATCTGTGATGCAGTTGTTATTGGTAGTGCACTAGTGGAGCATATAGCTGGGTACAATGGTGAGCCTGATGCGCTTAAACGTGACGTTACAGGCTTTATAACAACAATTAGAGAGTCACTGGATACTTAAATTACTCAAGCATGAGCTGGTTCGAAAAAATACTACCCTCGCGTGTTAAGACCAATGGCAGCAATCGCCGTACGGTGCCTGAAGGTCTGTGGACTAAATGCCCTTCATGTAACGCCGTTCTTTACCGGGCAGAGCTTGAACGAAATCTTGAGGTATGCCCAAAGTGCGGTTATCACATGCGGATCGGCGCAAGGTATCGACTGGCTGACTTCCTGGATGAAGAAACCACCGAGGAAATAGGCGCTAACCTAAAGCCGGTCGATAAGCTCAAATTTCGTGACAACAAGCGCTACCGTGACAGGCTTGGCCAGGCACAAAAACAAACCGGCGAAGATGATGCGCTGATAGCGATGTCAGGACAACTCAAGGGTTTACCCGTTGTTGCCTGTGCGTTCGAATTCGACTTCATGGGCGGTTCGATGGGCGCAGTCGTCGGAGAACGCTTTGTGCTGGCTGCAGAGGCGGCAATCGAAATGCGCTGCCCGATGATCTGTTTTTCCACCAGCGGCGGTGCAAGAATGCAGGAAGCCCTGTTTTCATTAATGCAAATGGCGAAAACAAGCGCAGCGATCGCGGCGTTGAAAAAAAACGGGCTGCCCTTTATATCGGTCATGACTGATCCCACAATGGGCGGTGTCACAGCCAGCTTTGCGAGCCTTGGAGATATTAACATTGCCGAGCCTGGGGCACTTATCGGTTTTGCCGGTCCTCGCGTGATAGAGCAAACCGTCAGGGAGACATTACCTGAGGGTTTCCAGCGCAGCGAATTCCTTCTGCAGCATGGGCAAATCGACATGATTGTTGACCGACGTGAACTGAGGCCAAAAATTGCCAACCTGGTTTCCATGTTAACGAGGCAACCAGCAAACTCCTGACACAGATACAAACCAGCCCGGGAGCTTACAGCTGCAAAATAAAGGACAATTACGTTTTAATAGCCTGGATAAATGGCTGAAGTGGCAGGAGAGTCTGCACTTTACGGCGATTGAACTGGGACTGGAACGCTGTCGCCGTGTTGCCGATAACATGGGTATGCTGAAACCGACTTACACGGTTGTCAGCGTTGCCGGAACCAATGGCAAGGGTTCCAGTGTCACCATGCTTGATGAAATACTACGCCGTGCAGGCTACAGGGTAGGGCGTTACACATCACCCCACCTCATTAAGTATAACGAGCGTATCTGCGTAGACGGTAATGAGGTTTCAGATGCGGAGCTATGTGAGTCTTTTGACCGTATCGACCGTGCTCGAGGTGATATCTCACTGACTTACTTTGAATTCGGTACGTTGGCAGCACTGGATCTGTTTAGACAGCACAACGTGGAGATTGCCATTCTTGAGGTTGGTCTGGGCGGCCGTCTGGATGCCGTGAATATACTCGATGCAGATGCCGCGCTGATTAGCTCTATCGACCTGGATCAT
>JAAUYM010055006.1_pt1 | contig 23531 bp, 21 predicted proteins | sample 7278001 | NCBI WGS metagenome assembly JAAUYM01 (sample SAMN14350224, study PRJNA611818) | marine sediment metagenome | isolation source: surface marine sediment (1.8m) | place: French Polynesia: Moorea | collected 2018-08
AGCACTTACATAGTAATGTAAAATTAATCGAAATTAATCGAAATTAAATTGAACGAACAATTTTAATCATTTCAAAAAATTGTTCGAAGATTAATCGATTAATCCATTAATCGATTTTAATCATTATAAGCCTTACCTACTATGAATGGCAGTTTCAGTTAGGGATCAGACTTGTTTCCCTTTTTGCCCTTTGACCCACCTTCTTCCCTCTCTGTTCGCCACAGGCTCGGACAAGGTTGACGAGAAGGGCCTGGTGAGGGTGACGCCGGAGCTGCAGGTGGAGGGCCTGGAGGACGTCTACGCCATCGGCGACTGCTGCAACACCGACCAGGAGAAGATGGCCGCGCACGCCCAGGACCATGGGGAGTGCGTCGGCCAGAACATCGCGCGCAGCGTCGCCGGACACCAGAGGAAGCCGTACAAGCAAAGTATGTGGCCTACTTCCCGACAGGACGTTAAGTCCCAAAAGTCCCATAAGTAAAGTATTTATATACCGGTACTCGTATGCCACTTTTTAGGATGCTTGGCAAAGTTACAATAAAGACATGAAAATCTGACAGTGTTCTTTCAGTGAGGACACAATGCCATGTTTTGTTGATGATATAGACGATTTGGTACCTAATTTTTCCATGTCAAATTTCACAATTGTTGTGAAAAAAAAAATTTCACTTTTTTTTTTGTTGATTTCTCTCCTACTACAGGATTTTATGGGATGCTCGTGCCCATCGGCAAGAGTGGCGGGGTGGGCGTCTACAATGGCTGGTGCATCCCCGGCTTCGCCGTGGCCCACCTCAAGGGCAAGACGCTCTTCTCGGACATGTTCTGGGCCGCCATGGGGCTGGAGATGCCAAAGTTGAACATGTAAAGTGGCAAAACTTGTATGGTAAAATGCAGTATTGGTTAAATCTCCTGCCTCCAAAAAGAAAAAAAGTTTGTATTTTTAAACTCAAATATAGAGTTCTATTAAGACCAATGGCAGGAAGAAGTCGCTAGGGCCGCCCCTGTGCATAATTGTTCCATGTGAAAATACCACCGGACCAACAGACAGCACATAGACACATAGCATACAGACCAAACATATTAGGACGTATTACGCACACTATAGGACATATTATGGACATGGACAGAACAACAATCGACCAGACGTTTGGCAACTGTTCTGGCATTGAGCAGTATATGTCGAAATGAAGTGTCACAATAAGTTCCGTTCTATGCGCTGTGTGTTGGTTGGGTTGTGTGACTTTAGCACTTATTTAGTGATGTGATAAATCCAGTTGCTAACGGGCTGTGCTATCGCCAGGGTACGTAGGTGCTTGATTGGCAGTAAAAAAAATTTAGGAAAAATCTACAGCAACCCAAATTTTGACACACACACCCACTAGTCACTAGTCAAGAAATGTTACAAATACAAAATGTTTAAATTTGTTAAAACATCAATGATATTATTATAACGATATATCGTGAAACCAAAGGTAAGGAAGATTTTGAGGTTGTGAACTCCTCAGGCTGGATACCCCTCGTACATTACTGGGCTGGATTTTATGCCTTTTAGCACACATAAACAATCCCCCCCCCTCCCCGGAGATAAAGCCGATTCTTGTCACAGATAAGGATACACCAACAGCTGCGAGCCGTCGGCATGACGCCTCCACTCCCCACCTCTCCCAGCACAGCGACCGCGAGACCATGGTGAGGAGGGCCAAGGTGGGCTTCGTCTTCCTCTTGGGGGCCGCGGCCGTCATCGCCGTCGTCACGCTCGTGCCTTTCCTCAACTACTACTACTATAACAACAGCAGCAGCAACAGCAACAACAACAACAACAACAACAAAAACAACAACAAGCTGGCTCGACCTAGTGCAGATACTAGTACTAGTAGAGGAATCGGAGGCCATTTGGAGGAGGAACCTCCCTTCTCCTTCTCCTCCTCCACATTTTGCCGGTCGAAGGAGCTCAAGTCGATCTCGAGAGTGGGAGACGCCGGCGGACTCGGCTGCGACGTGCCGGACGACAGCGGAATCTACTTCATCCCGGAGCTGGACCCGGACAAGCCGGCCGTGAACGCCCGGAGGCTGTGCGCCGTGGAGACCGCGGCCAGGGAAAATCCGGAGAGGCCGTTGGTGAGAGGAGGGGAAAGACTTATTACCACCATATTAAGGAAATGTTGCATTTTTTTTCTTTGCTGTACATACTGCAGGTCTACCTGGTTCCTGTTGGCAGCACAACATCAGCAGAAGATTTTGCAAGTTTGAAAGGTAAATACGTTATACGGTACATATCGTCCTCCTCTTAGTTACTAATGTACATAATCTTTCTCCAACACGTTGCAGACGTGAGCAGCAACCTCCATGTGGGCCACTTCGACTTCGAGGCCCTGCTGAGGTCGGACGGCAGGGTGAGCAAGCTCTGGGCGGACATGGACAAGTCGGCCAAGTACTACCTGGTGCAGCTGTGCGACCTCCTCAGGATGCTCCTCCTGGAGAGGTTCGGGGGCGCCTACGTCGACGCGGACGTCGTCTTCCTCTCGCCGCTGCCGGACGACCTACCAGGATTCATCATAGAAGGTACCTGGCTACAGATGATTGGCAGGGGTATTTTTTTTTATTAAAAAAGATACATAAAGCAGCACTCAATAACTTGAAATAATTGAAAAAAAAACCGGATCACCCGACGTTACTTAGGTCATTGTCCAGTACTAATATAAAAAGTGACGTTGCTGTACTTACAGTATGGTGGTCTAGCGACATCTTACGTTACACGTTTCCAAGCGGAACTTGTTAAGATTATGCTCGCAACAACAACAACTTTGAAAGTCCCGTCGGGAATCCTCCCACGTCCCATGATTCCGACAATCCGAGTTTGACCGTATTGCCCGTGGCAAAGAGTGGGGCGAGGGCCTCCACAAAAAAGTCTGTCCAATTTCCTCACGCCAGCGCAGGAGTCATCGAGGGGACTCTCATCAGTGGCATCAGCCAGTTCCGGAAGGGCAACTCGTTCCTGAGACACTTGCTTGGGGAAGTGGTGAGTGAGGACAGGAAGATTCATGCCAACCACCGCAATGATTGATGGTTTCCCGACGGAATTGTTACTTTTTTTTGGGGGGGGGGCAGGGCAATCGACGTCATCCTGTGCGGCTTACGTACACACCTTTGTTCCAATTAGTGTTCCTGACAGGCAACCTGACAGGATGTTTGGGCCAATTGACGGATCCTGTGTGTACGATTCCAATTTATAACAGTGGCAAACCCCACTCTTTGTGGGACTCTAACAGCTTCTGACAATTTGCAATTTTTTTGTGGCACCCTGACAGCTGGTGTTTAGGTATTGTACCCTGGTATTACCATTAAGTTGAGGTGTCCCCAATGATTCCCAACAGCTCCTTAAAAATCACACATTATCACTTAAGTGAAATCAAGGGAGGTTGCAAAGTATAGAATCACACAAACCCTTTGAGGAATTGGTTACAGGAGAATTGGTTTCTTATGAACTTATTGACAAGGGAACTGTTTTAACAAAATTCTGTCGGGTTCTCTTTTTTTTTATTTCCTCCCAGACTGCCTACGCCGGAGACGTCTGGGCGAAGAGTGAGGCCAGGGAACTGTTCGGCTCCCCGCTGTACCTCCACATGTGCGACATCCTCTGTCCAGACAGGAGAGAGGAGGGCGCCCAAGACAGAAGGATCCTGTTCCAGTGTCTGGAGGGCAAGTCCAACCGGCTGCATCCGGCTCCGGTGCTTTGATTCAACTTGACTTTTTTCTCCAGATTTCGTGGTGCTGAAGAAGGATCAGGCTCACCAGTGGAACTCTCGGGACTACGCCATGCGGACGATGTCGGCGGAGAAGCTGATGGGAGGAATCCGACACAGCTTCGCCATCCACTACTTCGGCAGCAACTTCAAGAAGCTGTTCAAGCTGAGGGAGACCTCTCCGCTGTACGACATCATGGAGAGGAAGTGTCCCATATCCAGCCAAAGTGTACGCTCAGAGCTAGTATTACAGTAGTTTCTTTTTAAAAAAAAAATGAATGAATGGGAAAAAAAACTCACGACGACGTCTCTGATGGGAAGCCAGGCCGGCGCTCCAGACTCTCCGATGCAGAGGTCGTACGTAGTACTCGATCTCCATCAGGACTATCCCGGAGAGGCAGAACTCTCCGGGATAGGGACCCTTATGCTTTCAATCAGATTCACATTCACCGCCCGGTATTTGGGCTGGTTCCAACAGAGAGCCAATGTTGGGGGACATTGAGGAGGCTGGCAGCCTCTTTTTTTACCACGCAAAGAGATTTATTCAGGAACATAAAATGACAATTATAGCAAAGTGTACGTGGTTAGCACATAAACATTTAGAGTGCAGGAGAAACTGCAGAACCCCAAGTTTTGATGAATTTCATTATCGTTGCTGCTGCTGTTGTCGCTGCCGCTGCTGTTGTCCCTGCTGCTGCTGTTGTCACTGCTGCTGTTGTTGTCACTGCCAATGTCCCCCGCCTTTGGTGTAGCACCAGCGGTACTGGCTGCTGTAGCTGGCGCTGCTCCTCCACCTGAGACTGCCGAAGCAAACAGATAAAAAAAAATAATTTGGGAAAAACAATGGTGTTGACAGGTTCAGGTGGGTGAGTGGCACCTCGGGCAGAAGACCTGGTTAAAAAGTAATCCTTGACGTTGTGTGGGATGTTTTGGAAGTAATGCACTTTTTAAAAAAATGAGTTATAATAAACAACATTTGCTACAAATCTACTGTGGGGTCTATGGCACGGAGAAGGAGACACTTGGACTGGAGAAGAAAATAGCTGAGTAGCAACTCTGATTTGGACAGAAATAAGTGTAAACAAACACCAATTCAGCCACCGAGAGTTCTCCGTGGTTAGCGACAGCGTCACCCAGGTTGCGCTGTGTGGACTTGTGGAGGTGTGCATTTGGATTAGACATTCTCAGCTCCTCCGAGATTATCCGTCGACCTTGGTCGCCATGGGAGTCCCGGCATTCTTCCGGTGGCTGACCAGGAAGTATCCGTCCGTCGTTATCGAATGCATCGAGGAGAGGGTAAGACAAAAAAAAGGAACTCGTTTTCTTCTTCTGGATCATGGAACCACTTGGCCTTTTTGAAACCCACTTTTCATCCTCCCCCACGTCCCTCGCCTTCTCTAGCCTCCGGATGTTGACGGCGTGCGGCCTCCAGTGGACGCCACCCAGCCGAACCCCAATCAGGTGGAGTTCGACAACTTGTACCTCGACATGAACGGGATCATCCACCCCTGCACCCATCCGGAGGACAAGTAGGGCCAACGGTGGCGTTAATCGTATCGTGAGCTCCCTGTATGGCCTCCTAATTTTTTTTTCTCCTCCGCCGTCGTGTCAAGGCCCGCCCCCAAGGACGAGGATGAGATGATGGTGGCCATCTTCGAGTGCATCGACCGCCTCTTCAACATCGTCCGTCCGAGGAAGTTGCTGTACATGGCCATCGACGGGGTGGCACCGAGAGCCAAGATGAACCAGCAGAGGTCGAGGAGGTTCAGGGCCTCGAAGGAGTCGGCCGAGAAGATCGAGACCATGTCCAGGCTAAGGGAGGAGCTGACGTCGTCCGGGGCCTACCTGCCTCCGGAGAAGCCCAAGGAGTCTCACTTTGACAGCAACTGCATCACCCCGGGGACGCCGTTCATGGACAGGCTGTCAAAGTGCCTCCAGTACTACGTACACGACAGACTGAACAACAATCTGGCTTGGAAAAACGTCAAGGTGTGGAGGATTAATCTCTTTCATCCAAAGGACAGTTTCTCCATCTGCTCCATTAAAATTGTCTCATTTAAGCGGATTCGACTGTACTACTTCAATTGCGGAGGTTTCACAGGGGTGTCCTATCATTTCAGGTGATCTTGTCCGACGCCAACGTGCCCGGTGAGGGCGAGCACAAGATCATGGACTACATCCGCCGCCAGCGCGCCCAGCCCGACCACGACCCCAACACGCAGCACGTCCTCTGCGGCGCAGACGCGGATCTCATCATGCTGGGCCTGGCCACCCACGAGCCGCACTTCACCATCATTAGGGAGGAGTTCAAGCCGAACAAGCCCAGGCCGTGCGACCTCTGCAGGCAGATGGGTAAGGGGGACACGAAAAGAGAAAGGAAGGAGAGAGGGAAAAAAGATCATTATCATCCCCCGCAGGTCACGAGATGGCGGACTGCACAGGTGCCCCCAAACCGATAGAGGGTTCCGACTATGTCGGCGAGGACACTCCGGCGTTCGGGGAGGAGGTCAAGTACATCTGGGTGAGGCTGTCGGTGCTGCGCGAGTACCTGAGGCGCGACCTGCAGATGCCCAACCTGCCCTTCCCGTACGACTTCGAGCGCGCCATCGACGACTGGGTCTTTATGTGCTTTTTCGTGGGGAACGACTTCCTGCCGCACCTGCCCAGCCTGGAGATCAGGGAGAACGCCATCGACAGGCTCGTCAGGCTGTACAAGGACGCCGTCTACAAGACCGGGGTGAGTGGGTGATGCTTTCAACTTGTTCGTCCTTGACGTCGAGTCCAAAAAGGTGTTCGCCTCTCGTGATTGGAGTACACGTCCAGACCTAATGCGCGTCCGAAAATTGTGAGGAAGCCAAACAATTCTTATTCAACTCTCGCTTTTCTAAGAATTAAAGAGAAGAAAAGAAGCCTTTGAGAGAGGGGAAGGAAGGAGAGGGAGAGGGAGGGAGAGAGAGAGAGAGGGAGAGAGAGAGAGAGAGAGACATTCGCCATATTCCATAGATGTAGATGTAGACCGGAGGGAACAACAGTAAGAGAGCACTCACAGCCGCTGCGATGTCTCGTCGGGGCACCTCCTTCAAGGTGACCGAGCGCCTGGCCCACGACCGCGCGTTGGAGGGCTCCGACTACCGCATCGTTGGCAAGCGAATCGGTGCTGGCAACTTTGGCGAGGTGCGCGTCGGCATGAACGTGCGCACCGGCGAGAAGGTAGCCATCAAGATAGAGATATCCTCCGAGGGCAACAGCACCAGCAAGGCCGCGCTCAAGGCCCGACTGAGACTCGAGTTCCAGATGCTGTCGGAGATGTACCGAGGTGTGCCCAGGGGCCAGAAGGTCAAGGGCTTCCCGCGCCCGCTGCACTTCGGACGGTGCGGGAGCGCCGACTGCATGGTGCTCGACCTCCTGGGTCCCAACCTGGAGGATCTCTTCGAGATGCTCGGCCGCCGGTTCAGCCTCAAGACTGTCCTCATGGTGGCGCTCCAGCTGCTGGACCGCCTGGAGCAGGTGCACCGGCGCGGGCTTGTCTACAGGGACGTCAAGCCGGAGAACTTCCTCCTCGGTCGGCGCGGAGGCGGCGACGGAGATGTCATCCACCTGGTCGACTTCGGCCTAACCGCACCTTACCTGGACTCGGCCGGACGCCACCTCGCCTACAGGGACGTGAAGACCATGACCGGCACGGCGCGCTACATGTCCGTGCGGACTCACATGGGCAAGCTACAGAGCCGCAGGGACGACCTGGAGAGCGCCGGCTACGTGCTGGTGTACTTCGCCAGGGGCAGTCTGCCCTGGCAGGGCTACCGGACCAGGACCCTGAAGGAGAAGTGCCGCAAGATTAGAGACACGAAACTGAGGATGTCTCCAGAGGAGATCTGCAGGGGACTCCCGCACCAGTTCACGGCCTACATGACCAATGTCAAGGAGCTGGGCTTCTACGAGGATCCTGACTACGAGTACCTGAAAGACCTGTTCCACGTCCTCTACGAGGAGAAGGGCTACTCTTACCAGGACGCTAGCTTCGACTGGTCCTACATGGACCTCCCGTCGAACGTGCAGAAGTTCAACATAGCCACCAGGAAAGGCGGCAGCCGCGTCAGTTCCGTCGACACCGAAGACGACTCCCAAGAAGTCTTTGCTGAGAAGGAGGATGAGGCTGACAGAGGAGGAGAAGACGGCGGCGGCGAGGAGGAAGAAAGCAACGATGCAGAGGGCGAAGAAGAAGACGAGTTGGGGAATCTGAAGAATACTGGTAGCTCAGTGCGGGATCCGAAGAACTCGAACGTCGTGGCGAGTCACGGTGTCATGTTCTCCGAAGACGTCTCAGTCGGCAAGTCCACCTATCTTGCAGCCAGCTGTAGTGGCGAGGAGGGAGGGCTCTCCAAGGGCCCGGACGGGCATGTGGCGCGGCGTCAGTCTCCTCCATCGTCACGAGACGGTCACTCGCCTCCACCTACCTCTTCCTCTCGGGAGCCAAGGGGAGGTGTGGAAAGAGACTGTGGGAGTCGGCATTTTGTGGAGTCCCTGGCGGAGGAGCGAGTGTCCTCCTTCCTCTGTTTCTCTTGGAAGAGGAAAAAGAGGAGTATGATGACCTGACATCCGGACGAACAATGCGACCACAATTATTGATAATGACGGCTACCATAACTATTGATAATGGGCAGTTGATTGTCATCCAAATACACAGTCATGACAAAATAAAAAGGATCGAGAAAGTGACAAATTATTTGTACGGTAAATTGACACCTTCGCTGTTTAAAACTTTGAAGCCTCCTCCTCATCGTTGACTTCTTTTTGTAGGGCTTTCTGACCAAGAGTGGCATCGTCAATCCACAGCGGGTGCAGATGATTATGGAGGAGCTGGGCAAAATGGAAGATCAGGTGCGTAAAGATCGCCATTACCAGTGGTTGCAAGAAAAATAAAATCTGATTTTGTCCACATACGTATGTCGACGCAGATCTTCAAAGAGCGACAAAGGCGTGAGTTGGAGTTCAGACAGAGGAACAAGGTTAAGCGCAGGCGCGAGCGGATGGAGGCAGACTGCCAGCCCAAGTGGGTCCCGCAGGGACAGTTTGCGCCTCAGGTACCGTATTGCGAAAGAGGAAACAGCAGATGGTAGAACTGTAGTAGTAGTAGTAGTAGTAGTAACTGTATACACTGTGATTCACAATATTTTCTTTTACAAAAAAAAAAAATATTTATAGGCCTTGGGAGGAGGGAGGGAAGCGGTGAGCGCGGTGAGGAACGCGAAGGACGAGGCGTACAACATGCGGAGGCAGGGCATGGCGGAGGCCAACAGGGATGCCGCCAAGTCCTTGAAGGGCATGCTGAAGATGGGCAAAGGTGGCAAAAAAACTGTTTCAGTGATTCGGGGATCTACTACAGTCCATACCTGATGGAAAGCATGACGTTTTGACGTTTCAGACGTGCCCGTGTCGTCTGGGTCAGGCGGAGCCTCCTCTGGCGCGGACTGGCGCGGGCAGAAGCGGAAGATGGAGGACTCCGACTCGGAGGAGGAACCGCCGGACGAGGTCAGGCTCTACGAGGACGGCTTCAAGAACAGGTGGAATGAAAATGATCCCTTTGCATTGACGCTTGCCTGGGGATGATTATATATACTACATATATTTTTAATGGCAACAAAAATTTCAGGTATTACGAGTCCAAGTTCGGCGTCCTCCCCAACGACGTCGAGTTCCGCCAGCGAGTGGCGAAGGAGTACACCATCGGTCTCTGCTGGGTCCTCAGATACTATTACCAGGTGGGAGAGATTTTCTCTTTTTTTTGCGCAAGTTGTGATGATTTCGATTTCTCGATTGTTGACACTTACCCGCAACGTGTATGTAGGGTTGCTGCTCCTGGAAGTGGTACTTCCCTTACCACTACGCTCCCTTCGCCTCCGACTTCGTGGGCCTCTCCAACCTGGCGGTGGACTTCGAGAGGGACACGAAGCCGTTCAACCCGCTAGAGCAGCTGATGGGGGTCTTCCCGGCGGCCTCCAGGGCCCATGTGCCCGAACCATGGGGTAGGTCTAGTCATACCAGGGGGGAAAGGCGATGGAGGAGTTTAAGGCAATGTTGCCACACAGTGATGAGTAGTGCAGGAAAAAAAAAGTACTTTGCGTCGCGAGTTGTGAGGCCAAATGAGGGACAATTCTTTCCGGAAGGCAGGAAAGTGTCACATAGCTGTTAGGCTATGCGACACATGTGCTGCAGTAGACATTGTAGTGTGTCTACTGGAGCACAACAGCCTTTATGAAATTATTAGTGGTGTATCCGTTACGGAAGGCCACGATGGAGGACAGTCCGCACAGAAAGCCAAGTAGGAACTTCTTTCCCAGTCCCAGACTGCTGAATGCCAGTCTCTCTGCTGCCACGCCGAGGATCCCCTCGCTCAGTCCAGAGGATTCTGGACCAAGGCTGGGGTTGGAGGAGGATCCGGTGCTGAGCATGGACTGGGCAAATTTGGCCGTGTTTTTCACTGAGCCCCTCTTGAAGGGATTTCTGAAGAAGAGGAGCCACAGGGCAAAGGCGGAGAACAAAAGTATTGGGATGAATAGGTGGGTAAAGTTTCTTCTGTCTTCCTCTGCCTTGTTCCTCGTTTGCTTGAGCTTTTTAACGAAATAGAGGATTCCAATTACTGAAAGGATAGCTAAAGCACTGGAGAATACCAAAGCAGTGAGAACAAAACTTGAAGGTTCCATGTTTTGTATGATTTGCTTGAAGGATACATGTGCCGTGAATTTTTCGTGGTAACTAAACAGAACTGCTAGATTTAAGAATTTAAATTTGCCCTTTTGTAAATAATTGGTTCAAAAATCGCAAAACCCCACTGTGCTACATACGTTAATTTTTTTTGTAATTCAGGATGTGCTAAAAGAAATATGTTAATTGGCGAAAAATCTCTGAATGTGGCAGGGCTGCGCTGTAAACAAACTGTTTTTCCCAATTTTTTTTCTTAGAAAAATGTCTGTTTTATTTTTGTGTGCAAGGAAACAGCTATTAATGTACTGCGGAATTACACGCTACTTTATTTCCCAAGTCCACCAAAAAATTCTGAATGAGGAATGAACAAGGGATTTTTTTTTCTGCGAGGCGGAAAACAGAGTTATTACTTCCTTTTTTTCTTATCCGGTCAAAAAGCAGCATTAAAAATGACAGGTCTGCAATCTCCGTAGAAAAGCGTTCCAAGACTATATAAATTAGCCAGGTCTCAACGTTTTTACCTCTTCTATAAACATTACCTAGGCTATGTACAAGTACGTATGTACGGTATGTATAAAGTATAAAGTATCTCGCTTTGTCTTTCAGGAGAGCTGATGTACAACCCTGAGAGCGAGATCATCGACTTCTACCCGGAGGACTTCAAGATCGACCTGAACGGTAAGAAGTACGCCTGGCAGGGTGTGGCCCTCCTGCCCTTCGTGGACGAGGGCCGCCTGAAGGCCGCCCTGGAGGGCGTCTACCCCCTGCTGACGCCGGAGGAGGTTCGCCGCAACGTGAGGGGCGACGATCGCCTCTACGTCCGCGAGGGCCACGGCGGCTACGGGCTGCTCAGGGCGGTGGTCTGCCGGGAGGAGGAGGAGAAGGAGGAGGGCGGCGGCCTGGACGCGGACCAGGAGGTCCAGCTGGACGGGAAGCTCTTCGAGGGGATGAGGGGCAGGGTGCTGCAGTCGTCCGACTGCCTCCCCACGGACGGCGCCTGCGAGAGCCCGGTCCGCGGGCTCGCCACCGTCACGGCCAACCGGGTCCTCTGCGCGCGGTTCCGCGACCCCAGGTACTCCGACCAGTTCATCTTCCCGGCCACCAGGCTGGAGGGGGCGCAGGACCCGCCGAACGTCCTCCGGCCCTCGGATTTCATCGCCAACGCCAACAGGGGCGCCCTGGGCCACAGGGGCAGGGGAGGAGGGAACTGGAGGCCCCGGTTCGGCTTCGGCGAGCGCACCGACCAGGCCAGCCTGGGGATGGCCGGACACCGGATGCTGGGACACCACGCACCTCCTCCCAGGTACGGGGCGGTGCCTCCGCCGCAGTTCATGCAGCAGAGAGAGCGGGGCTACGGACACCACCATGGGGGAGGAGGAAGAGGAGGAGGACATCACCACAACTCGGGAGGGAGGGACCAGAACAGATATCATCCCTATCACAGGGGAGGAGGAGGAGGAGGTGGTGGTGGGCGAGGTGGAGGCGGCCAGCATGGCTACGGAGGATTCGGGAACTTTGATGGAGAGAGGAGGGGAGGAGGGAACCACAGAGGAAGAGGAGGAGGCTGGGGTGGCAGCGGCGGCGGCGGCGGCGGCGGCGGCAGCAGCAGCAATTCCAGCTCCAACTATGGAGGAGGAGGGAGAGGAGGAGGAGGAGGAGGAGGAGGAGGAGGTGGGGGTTACTACACATCGACTTACCGAGGAAACCGGAGATGAACACGACACAAACAAACGGAGGGGAAAACAGAACTATTTGCTTTACTTGTTTATTACTTCGCTGTAACTTTATGTACGTACGGTAGTTGTACTATCAGTAATTAATAAGAAAGTGAAGCTCCTATATGCACAAATCGGGAAGTTAACAAGGAGGAATGGAAGAAAAAAAAAAAAAAAAAAAGAAGCCCAAACCCACGGATGCGAAGAGAGTGAGCGAGATTATTGTCCAGGAATTTTAAGGGCCCCCTCGTCGTCGTCAGTAATGTCCTTTCTCGTGTCGGAATTTTTATTTCATTGCATCATACCGCTTAATGAAATAGAACATTGTACAGTACACCATGCCTATGCCCAACTGAGGCTTGAGTTGACCTTTGACCTTCCCGTTTTAGTACTGTGCAAGTAGTCGGAAGTACTAGTAGAATAGCAAAATGTGTGGCAAGGGAGCGTCCTGTAGTTACTGGTGTCTCCTACATATTTTTTAGGGACCAGGTATGTCTTTCAGGGTTTTTTTTGTTTTAAGAGTTGTCACTTGTCAGATTAATGCTTTAAAAAAATTAAGCTATGCAATAAACGCAATAGTTGTTAAAGTGAAGACTACTCTATGTGAAATCAAGCCAGCAAAGTCGTGATATTTGTGAACTCTTTCTTCTTTCTTTCATACATCTTCAATCTGGGAAAAAAAAGATGTTAGGCAGTACAATCATTCGAGCAACACAAAATTGGGAATGGCAAAGAAGTACAGTAGTACTAAAATAGTAACAAGTCATTGAGGAAAAAAAGACGAAACAGAAACAAAATGATTTGCGACGCGTATTTTTCTTCTTGTTTTTTTTCCTTCCCAGTCCAACCAACAAGTGTTGCCAGATTGTGTTGCTTGATACCAAATTTAGTATAAATCATCCAAGTCGATGAAAAATGCAATAAAAAATTAATTATATAATTAATCGCAAAATTTGGCTTGGTATCCGCCCGTCGTACATTTCTGGCAACACTGCTGCCAACTTGGAATAAAATGATCACAGTCCTCCCCGCCTTTTTGTCCACTTTCCCCTATGCCCTCGACGAGGTGGTATACTCCGAGGGGAACTTGAAGCTGTGTGAGCCTCCGGCCACCACCCGTGGCAGGTTGCCCGCGTTTGGAATCACATTCCACGACAGGGTCAGGGTCACGTTCTGGTGGTTTCTGAAAAAAAAAGTCGCAAAATTTGGTTCGCAATGAGGGTCAAAAATCGCCAAAATCGTCTAAAAAAACCAGCAAGACAATGGGATTTGACAATGCTGTTATTATGATTTATTTTTTCTTCTTCTCCGCACTCACTTGAGCCCGTTCCCGTCGTCCCAGAAGTAGTACTTGGTGTTCATGGACCTGTAGTCGAGGAGGGCGTTCTCACCACGCTTGATGATCTTGTCCCACAGCACGACCTTGATATACGTACAGTACAGTACATATGCATGGAAAGTTATCGACAACAGCGGGCTCATTGCACTGCTAAGTGTGGGAGTGGGAAAAAACACCTAAATTAGTTCCAACAGCTTTGACCCCCCCTCTCCTCCAACCAATATTGGTATCACTAGGAGCACAACATTTGGTGACCACACTAGTTAGCGATGGGGGGGGGGTCGCAATATGGGTTGCTCTAAGGTCTTCATATCACTTGTATGGCGTTAGGAACGCCAGGGCAGGTGTTAGAATATTGGTTGGGCTCCCACAAGCGCTTTATCGACTTGTTACCCAACCTGGTTGACGGCGTTCTTTGGCGTGGCGTACTCGGCCGTCAGGTAGAGGAAGAGCTGCTTGACGTTCCAGTTGAAGAGCGGCGCCAGGTCGGCGCGGAGGTCGAAGGTCAGGAAGCCTAGGTCGTTCTTCTCCCGGGAGGCGGAGTAGTCGGAGACGTGCTTGACCACCACGTTGACGGTGCCGATGTTGGCGTCGGCCGAGTAGTCCACCAGGACGAAGGTGGAGAGGAAGCAGGCGCAGGTCAGCACGGCCAACACGGACATGGTGTACGCCGCGAGGGCGTTCAGTCTGGGCGGAAGGAAAAGTGTGAGAACAATGCCTCCTTCCACTTGGGAATTATATTTTTCTTGCATTTTCCGTCCGCCATCGGTCCTACGGTTCCCGTTTTCCTCACCTGGTGAGTACGGTGTGCATGATGTCGACCCGACGGGACTCCGGTCGTCCTCTTGCCGCCCGACGAGACTCTCGGACGGGGCCCGATCAGGAAGCTGAGGACGGAGAGGAAGGAGGCGATGCAGGAGCTAAAGACGCGTCATCTCTCTCTCTCTCTCTCTCTGCTGATTTGCCAGGAGGAAACACCGCAGAGCAGCTGAAACTGGTGCCTAAGCAGTGCTGCCAGATTTTACAAGGTGCCTTTAAAAGAAACCGACGGTGCATACATTTTGTCCAGAAAAAAAGAAATCAGGTTATTTTATCACATTTTTTATTGAGAAATATTCGAGGAAAAACATTTTTTAAACATTATTTAAAACGAAACCATTATAATCTTTTTTTCAGGCATCTGGCAGCGCTACGCTTAAGCCGGTGGAAAAAAAGACATTGGCAGGCAGAATTGGCATCTCTCTCTGTGACGTGGAGCAAAAGCAAGCAGTCCGCTACTCGGAAAGGATCCAGCAGCAGCTAAACAGAAGAAAGAAGAGAGGGAAAATGGAAAGAATGGCAATCGCATAGAGAGAAAAAAAAATATCACATAATGTTAGTTCCAAACTTGTGACTTTCTGTGCAGATGTCCTCTCTGTCGTCTGTTTGTCTGTCAGTCACACATTGCAGGCCATACCGTTGGACCAATCCTTCCCCAAAAATTCTGCATGGGGTGCTTCTTTGCAATGGAGACATACATAGTAGGGTTAAAAAAATTTAAAGGGGTGCCTAAAAGGAACCCCTGTGTCGACTTTATGCTCAAAAAGGAAAAATGTCCATTTCGCGTAGAAGAGACCTCAGATCGAAAAATTGCATAAAGTAAGTTGTTCAGCATCCCCGAATTTTCTATAAGAGTGCTCATTTTATACCCATTGTAAAAGCTATATTTCAGGCAGCGAGCGAAACAAGACCACCACACTGGTCACTGAGTTGCGAAGCGCGTAGCTTTAGGCTAGTCCTGCAATGTGCCAATGTTTTTTTTCTTTTCTTGTGATCTCCATGACGCAGTTCGACATGCTGTTCACACACCATTTGTGGGGCAAATAAAAAGTCACTTTTTCGTTCTGTCCTCCCAGGAGAACCTGATGAAGTCTACCCAGATGTCGACCGAGTCCCTCCTGTGGTGCTTGTACGAGGCTGGCAGGTCGAACCTGAGCTCGGCCACCACCTCCGCCCTGACCCCCCACGCCGCGTCCGCCCTGCGCAGCACGTGCTCCCTGGTGGAGCTCTTGTGGAGGGAGTAGACGGCGCCGCGGGCCATCAGGGTCCCGGCGCGGGCGAAGCAGAGGTCGAGGCCGCGGTTGCCCGCCTTGGTGCCGAAAGGAGGGTTCATCAGGACAGTGTCAAAGCGCTTGTACAGGCGGTGCCCGAGTCCAGCCGCCTCCCCTGCCTCCTCTGCGGAGCTCCTCTCCAGTTCATCGAGCAGGGTCTTGACGTCGAGCTGGACGGCATCCACGTTGTCGACCTCAAAGGCCTCGATGTTCTCTCTGCAAAGAGTAAGGCTTCCTTCAGATGAAGTCAAATATAATCAACCTTTAGTAGTACTTGGGGAAAGTTCGGAAGTTGCCTCAATTTTCCTACTATCAGAGTTTCTCGCTAATTTCTGGGCTTCTTGTAATACAATACGTACGTATATGTACTTGAGAACAGATTTTTATTCATTCTACCTATTTCCGGATTAACCGAGTTGACTGTACTAGCAACTGGACCTACTTGAAGACCTCCAATGCGTCGGCATCCACGTCGAAGCCGGTGACGGCGCCGGCGCCCAACATGGCCGCCCCAAGAGAGAGCACCCCGCAGCCACACCCCAGGTCTGCCACCGACCTGCCCTCCAGGTCCCCGAAGGAAGCCTCCGCAGTGTGCAGCAGGGCGGCCGCTATGTGCGGACGGGTTGGGTACTGCTCCAGGAAGATCTTGGGCCTGGCAAACACCTCCACCTCCTCCAGGTGTGATTCCAGCTGGCGGAGCTTCATGCGACAACTCATCTCTCCCTCTCTCTCTCTCTTTTCTGTCTTTAGGTTAGGGTTGATGTGTTGGTGAGGTTTTTTTTATCTCTCTCTTGTTACAATGCTGAGGAAGAGGGGGCAAACCTCGGCACGACAGGCAGGATGGTGTTGCCGAAGGAGGAGTCCTGGGCGATGAAGTATCCGAAGGAGGTCTTGGTGGCCTGATCAAGGGCGGCACGCTGGTTCGGAGACAGGAGAGGGGTGGCGGCCTCCACAATGGTGGAAGAGGAGGAGGAGGGAGCGTGGGTTGAAGAGGCGGAGGAAGCGGACTTGTCGGAGGATCCCTTTCCCGGCCCGTCGTTGGAGTTCTTCGCGTCCAGCAGCTTCTTCTGCCTCTCCAACTCTGCCAAGATCTTCCTCTGCTGGTCCACCTTGGCTGCAGACGGGTTGCTGAAGGCGAGCGAGCCGGGCTGGGTGGAGCCGGACATAGTCAAGGGGGCACAGGGCTTGGAGGAGGCTGCGGCCGTACGTGGTGATGAGGAGCGAAGCATCTAGCTTCTGTCCTCACTGCAGAAGACTGAAGTGAGTTTTTTTTGTTCCCTTGAAGTTTGTTGTTGACTTCCTCTGGTACAGGAGGGTGCGGAAACGAAAAAGGTAGGAATCACGCAACTTTGCCCCGTATACTGTTTTAGTTTTAGTTTCGTGATGAATCCAGGTAAATGATGTTGCTAATGCTGTGGTAGTCTACCTTTGATTGTATTTTATTGCACATGATAGAGCCAAACATCCGACACGACGACTCAGATCACTCTTCTTTTACAGGTCGTCTCTTTTAATCATAAAATCTCGGCTTAGGATCTTCATTTGTCTATATATTTTCCTTCACTTCTTCTTCCTTGATCTCTGTATAGGAATAAATGCTAGCCAGAGACCCCCCTTGCCCCCATAATGTCACTTCCTGAGGTTTGCCGCGTTGTTGCTGAGAAAAGCAAGGTGGCCCTTGGGGCACTTGTTGGCAAAGTGGCCGTTCTCACCACACTTGAAACACTGGATCTCGTCCAGGCTCTTGTACCGCTTCTCCTGGTCCTGGTGGTTCCAGTGGGCACCAGCCCGGTACCCGTAGCCTTGCCTGAACCCGAAGTAAGGCCCACCTCTGCCGCCACCACTGCCGATGCCACCTTCCAGCTGTGACAAGTCGGGCGGCACCCGACTTGTCCATCCCCGTGAAGGGGAGGGGCAGCGACCCTGTCTGTTTTGCCAATTGGACGTCTCCAGGTCGAATGTCAGGTGGTCCACGCTGGCCACCAGTTGATCCATGGCGAAGATTTGTCGGCTTGGAAGCGACAATGACGATGATGAGGTTCGGCTTCGGCTCCTCCTCCCCCTCGGTGGTGTGGGTGTGGGTGTTGGTGTTGGTGTTGATGGTGTGGGTGTCTTACTTTGTTGTTGGGCAACAACGGAGAAATTATTTCAGCGTCGCCAATTAGAACCTTAGTCACGCGCACAGTTACCATTAACATGGTGGGTCAAATCATGAACTCCTTTTAACCATTTCCCGACCAATAATGGCCTTTCTCAGCCTTTGCTGGGCAAGGATCCCGAGCGCAGGCTAAAAGTTCATCTCTCGTCTTCGCACATCTTCCATCTTTGCCCTCTTTGCCCTGGCTCATCTTCTGAAATCCCGAAATTGCCAAAACCCCAAAAAATCCAGCCAGCCTAGATAATTGCTCAGTCTTCCCCCCCCAGCACTCAAACGACGTGCACTAGCCTCGCCCAAGCAGGGGCTTGGGACTATCCCAACCAATATCGCTAGTGTGAATTTAGTGATGGGTTGTCCTAACGCCAGGGCAGGTGTTGGAATAGTGGAAAAAAAGACCCTTAGAGCAACCAAATTTTGACCCCTGCGTTAACTACTACTATTGTCGCCACCGAGACCGTGCCCCTAACGATACAAATATTGGTAGGGATGTCTCACTTCTGCCTCCGATGATTGGTCGGGTTGTCATTTAATATTTAATAATTACACCTACCCCTGCATCCTGCCACGACATATGACACTATGGAGGTGCAACGTCTCCATGTACAGCTTGAGAAAAAAAATTGGGACTAAAATACTGCGCGATGCAGACACCTTCTGCTCGGCCTCCAGCCTCTTTGTGACCTCTGCCTTGAGCTTCTTTTTGCCTCTCTTCTAGTACAGTATAGTGCGGCCTCCTCCTTGAGCGCGACCAGCCTGGAATCAACGTCGTACTGCCGTCCAGTGCTGTAACTGTGGGGGGGGGGGCGGTCGGGCTCCTTGGAGGCTGTGGCCAATATGGCGCAAAGCACCAATGGAAATTAGGGTCGAGCGAGGATAGTGGACAGGGGAAAACTTTTTGACATTCCCATGGGCGACGTACTGTTGAAGTACAGTAAAAAAAAATCAAGATATGTAGTAGAGTCGTGTCAGCAGCTAAAAGTTTAATAGAGCAGGGTTGTTTTTTTTTTGTTGTTCTACTGTAGTGTATACCGGTCAAAAGGAAAATGTAAATGGGTAGCATGCTAGGTATAGTAGTAGTATAGAGGTCTACTGCATACAGTGTACTTCTTGGGGCACAAATAACATGTCTTTAATGCTGGCTGCGGCACAGCAGAGGTCCTTACTGCCATGAATGCAATTTGGGAAACATTGATGAAGTTATGCAAGGTTTGAGTAGCTTTTTTTCCTTTTTGTTTCTTAAACATAAAAACATATTGTAGTTTCCCATATTTTTGGTTTTTTTTCACCCCCCCCCCCTTCTTTACACACTTAGAATTACACACCAGAAGAAGACATCGAACATTCTTTTCTCTTTTTCTTCTTTTTCCTCATGTCAGTTTGTTGTTGATACTGTCCACGTACGCCCTGTGGAGGCGTGCGACGAATTCGCGGTCCGTGCGGAGAAGGTGTTCAAAAGCCTGTGAAGAAAATAAATATTTGATTATATTTTTTTTTGTTTGGGGGGGGGTTGGAGGGAGGGAAAAAGCGTTCAGTTTTTCAAGTGACAGTCGCCAGTTGGATTTCAGCACCACGCCACACCTGCTGAAGCTGCGCCTGAGTCAAAGGGGTTATGTCCACAGAGGATTGCTGCTGCTGCTGCTGTTGCTGCTGCTTCTTGCGATGTTGCTGCTGCTGCTGCGCCGCCTTCTCCGCCGCGGTCCCGTTCACCTTCCCGCCGGCCACAGCAGCAAAAGAGTTGGACATGTTCTGAGAGAGAGAGAGAAAAAAAACGCCATGTCTACGTACATTACTTCTGCCTTGCCACAACTGCACTTCAATTATCCCAATACCAGCCTGTCAAAGCCCCGAAATAGTACATCTTGTGCTGTTAATACACTCACCCTGTGTGGAGCCTTGTTGTCGTCTTGCTTCTTCGCCGCCGACGCTGCCGACGTGGCCGCCTGCGAAGTGGCGAACGCCATTGGGCTCATAAGGGTCTTGGGCTCGGGCTTGGACGGCGACGGCGCCGACTCGTTCAGGTTCAGCCTGCCCTTCAGGTCGGACTCGAGCTCGTCGGCGCTCCTGACGGCGCCGCCGGTGGTCGGCATCGGGGGCATCACCGCAGCCGCCGCCGGGCTGGCAGAAAGCGCCGGCCGCGGGCTCGGGTTCGGGTTTGGGTTCGGGTTCGGGTTCGCGTTCGGGTTGGGGCCGAGCGGGCTCTCGCTCTCCAGACGCTGCCTCCGCTCTAGGTTCTCCACGGACATGGCGCTCGGGTCCGACAGGAGACGGGCCAACATCTTTTTCGAAAACACGCATAGAAATGATCCCATTAAGTCAATTTCAAGTCGGTAAAAAAGAGAGAAAAACGTACCGGGTTTGACGCCTCCGGCGGCGGGAGGTCCGGCCTGTTGGCTGCTGCTGCAGCCGCGTCTGCCGCGGCCGCGGCGGCCGCGGCCTGCTGTGCCGCCGCCTTCACGTGCGCGGCCTGCTGAGCGGCGTAGACCGCGGCTGCGGCTGCCGCGGCGTTCTGCTGGTGCTGCTGCTGCTGGTGCTGGATGGCCATCAGGTGGTGAATCGGATGGATGGGCAGCGCGCCCGGAGGCGGCGGCTGCAGCACCGGGAAGGGGAGCGGGTGCGGCGGATGCGGTGGGTGCGGCTGGTTGATCGGGATGGATCCCGGAAGAGGGGCCTGGTGCTGAATGGCCATGGGTCTCGGAGGCCCGAAAGCCCCTCCCTCCTCCCTTTGATGAGATGGCTGCTGTTGCTGCTGTTGCTGCTGTTGTGGCGGCTGTTGCTGCGACGACGATGCGACCTTCTGCAGGAAGGCTGCGAAGTTGTCGCCCTCACCCTCCTCCCTGGATGGGTGTCGCTGTGGTTGCTGCTGCTGCTGTTGCTGCTGCTGCTGTTTTCGTGCCCCGTTAGGCACCGCAGAAGTCAGGTTGGGCGGCGAAGGGTGGCGGTTGCTCGGAGAGGCTGCTTGGTAGATCAAACGAAATTTGGAATCAATTCACGTCACATGACTTTGTCATTGCCACTAAACCGTACCGGATTGCTTTGCCCCGCTTGACAGCAGCTTCATCATCATGTTGCCTCCGTCCTCATTGCCTCCGCCTCCTCCTCCTCCACCATCCCTACCGAAAGCAAAAAAGCCAACATAGCTTATTGGGGAAAGCCAACAGTACAAGTAGTCACTTGCAAACGTCAGCTTCCATTACATCATTGAAGTTAGCCAGCTGAGTCTGGAAAGTAATTGGATGGGGATGCCAGGTGTTTTTGGCCAACAGTATACCCAAAACTGAAATAGGTGAGGAGGCTTGCGAACTGCACACTATTTGTGCCTACAATTGAATCTCCTTACTGACTTTGGAGGAAGAGAACTAGTTCCTCTTCCTAAGAACCAAGGGGGTGGCTAGGGCTAGAAATTCTCTGGGGACCAAGCGCGACAGTAAGTGTAAGAGTAGGAGGTAAAATAAAATAAAAAAAAAAACCATAATTTTCTGGGATAAACGCACAATTGGCTAAATTCCGCCACTCACTTCTGCTTCTTTCCTCCTCCTCCTCCCTTCTTGTCTTTGGCCGCCTTCCCCGCGTCCTCCGCGGAGGACGACTCCGCCGCCCTCATCAGCAGCGCCCCCAGGTCGCCCGGAGGGCCAGGGGCGGAGGCGGACGCTGAGGCGGAAGGCGAGGAGGCGGCGGCGGCCTTCGCCTCCTCCGTCTGGGCCACCAGTTCCTGCACGCGGACATGGGCGATTTGATTTGATGACAGATCGATTAATTCGTGGCGCTCTTCTCTTTTTAATAAATGTGGGAAATCGGGCGCGACCTTTTGCCTTTTTTTTAAAAAAATTGTGTGGGTACTATGCACTAGGATGTGGCACTAGATGTGGTGGATACCTGGATGATCTTTGAGACGTTCTCGCACTCCTTCTCCTCGTAGAACCAGATGCCGTAGATATCGTCATCCTAAAAATGGAAAAAAACCTCTATTTTTAATGATAACGCCACTCCTCCTTGGCGAGACGCAGGGACACTTCCACTTCCGTGCACTTCCGCAAGGACTTGTTCAACTTCCATTTCACCACCACCACCCCTCATCAATTCACGATCGAGACAAAGGAAATCATCACCTTTGTCTTGTAGAGGAGGAATGGCGTCTGCAGCTGAAAGTTGAGCTCCTTGGTGACGGGCTCGACCAGGTTTCTGGAGCTCAGCCTGTTCAGGACGATGAAGACGTTAAGGGGCCTGCAGTTGGGCGCCCTCTCGCAGACGAACAGCGTCCCCTCGATCTCGGTGCGCTCCCACTCCTCGCTCACGTACTTGTACACCGCGACCTGCAGTTTCCCAGAAAATAAAAATATAAGAAAAAAACCTTATATTAGTTGACGAGGTAGAGTTTTATTTAAAAAAGAAAGTTTCATTTCAGTCTCATCTGTGACTATAACTGACTCCATTTGTGTATCTGACACTAGCCAAAGGTTACTCTAAAGGCACTAAAAAATATTTTTTTTTCTCGACTTCATGCTATCTGGCAACCCTTCTCCCTCTTTGTGCCTGTGTGTTGGCGCTTCCTGGGATCTGCAACTTTGCCCAAATATCGACTGTATATATTTTTTGTTTTGATGAAATCACCGTCTTCTTTTGGCGAATTTCTCTAAACGACGCCTGACCTGCTTGGTGGATGCAATGATCTTGGCGATGAACGGGTCCAGCCTCTGGAGCGCGCCGAGGTTCATCCGGAGCTCCGACTTGTCAGATCTGTTGAGCGCGTTGGCCATGGCGGGGAGATGGAAGAATCTCGGAGATTCTCAAGATCAGGCAGATGGGACTCCCTTTTTTTCTTCTCTTTTCTCCGTTTGAGGAAGCTCCTCTCCTCTTCAGATCGTTGTTTTTCTTCTTTCGTCAGCTGCCAGCTGTGACCACCTCGGTTGGACTGAAGATTGCCTAACCTGATCGTAGAGGGTTCGTACCAAAGTACCAAGATGGCGGAGAGCGCTGAATCAGGTTCAAAGAAGGCAGAAGAAAACTTAAATTCTTGCTCTTTTACCTCTCTGTTTTTCCTTTTCAGACACTGTTACGTCGAACAACAAGGCACAAAAAATATGCGAAACTTTATGCGAGTGTTAGACCTAGAAGAGTTTAAAAGTGTCACGCTAAGTTCCTTACCGTTTCCACCTAGTAGTTGAGCTACAATCACCTTAGCTCATATATCAATTTTAACTTATATGTGTCAACCTTAATTTTACCCCCACGTAAATGGCAGTTGTGCATTTCATGTGTGATAAAAAAGTGTAAAGTTAATTTTAGTAACCCTAGCCCTCATTTATAGAGCAGAAAGCTCCTTGACCGTTAGATCGCGCTAGTGCATAAAGTGCAAAATTTTGGCGAAATGGTGAAGTGGTGATGCAACCCTAATTACTTTCATTTCTCTCTGCTGTTGGATTTTGACAGCGTTGCGAACTGACACGTTCCATGGCCAAAAAATAGGTAAATATCTGGCATATTGTACATAAGTGCTATTTGGCATTAAATATTGTTTCTCCTCTGCCGGCGGGGACCATCTTTTCACGAAATTTGGAGCACAAAATATCTCCATCTAAACTGAACATATTTTTTTTAAGCAGCTCAAGCACATCTGCCGAGAATCTAAACCCAGACGCCCCACTTTTCCCAACTTACTCATCCTCTTTCCCAGAGATGGGAACATCAGAATTCACAAAACTTCATCGCTCCCTCCCCCCCCACCCCCCCTTGAAATTCAAAAATATTTTACCCAACGATCCGCCGCCAAAGAAAAATATGACA
>JAAUYM010007155.1_pt1 | contig 23479 bp, 16 predicted proteins | sample 7278001 | NCBI WGS metagenome assembly JAAUYM01 (sample SAMN14350224, study PRJNA611818) | marine sediment metagenome | isolation source: surface marine sediment (1.8m) | place: French Polynesia: Moorea | collected 2018-08
GCGGTGGTGGTGGTGGCGGGGGTGGTGGTGGTGGCGGTGGAGGAGGCGGTGGTGGAGGCGGGGGAGGCGGTGGAGGAGGAGCAGGAGGAGGAGGAGGAAGGTGGGTCTGTTATTTGGAGGGAGCAGCAGAGACGCATCCCGCCATTTCCAGTACAAAATTACGCACACAAAAAGAGAAGTATGAAATAGAGGCCTGAATAAAAAAAACCATGGACCAAATTTCGTCAAAGCAACCGGTTCTATTATCAAAGCAACCAAAATGCTATACATATATAAATTTTGAACTTTTTTTTCCTTTGGTAAGTTTGCCAGATTTATTTGAAAAAGGAAAGAGAAGGATTGTGTTGCACGCAAGAAGAGGATATTGAAAAAAAAACTGAATAGTTTTTTTTGTTGAGCGAGAAGCCAACAAAGAAAAGGAGGTTGCACACTTGCTTAATTTTAATTTAATTTGCGATCCACTTGAACAAATTGCATAACATTTTTGTACAATTTTTCTTAAGCCTGCAGTACAGCTGTCTCCAAACAATGTGAGGATATTTGGGGGGAGTCTGCGCACGTTGCTCCATTCACCCAAGGCCATAATCACAGCCTTCCCTTTTGGCATTGGGGCTATTACGCTCTCTCAAATTGGGAGGAAGGAGAGGAAGGCAGGTGGACAAAATTCCAAAGAAGAAGAAGAAGGGCCCCCACACCAAACAAAAACCGCAAACAAAATAAAAGGATGATGATGGTTTGAAAAAAAAATGGGGGTAAAGTACAAAAAACCCGACTTCTTTTCGAGGAGAAGGAGGGGGGGAAAGAGAGGGTGGCATTTCCTCACTGCCAAGGTGGAAGGGGGGGAGAGGGGGTCACCAAAAAACGTTAAAATTGGTACCCTTTTTTTTGACCCACCAACGACATTTACGGTGACTTCAATTAGTGTGTCTGTACGTAGGTACAAAAGCAGCAGATCTCTGGCTGCTTCTCAGGAAACTTGGAATTGCGCTACAGCACACATGAATCACAGCTTCAATTTTAATCAGAAAAGGAAGAGGGCTGTGGTCTGTCTCTTCTTTTTTATTGAACCTTTTCGTACCTAATTTTTTTACCTGGGGCAAAGCCAACAGGTCATAGAATGCCACGAGTTGTTGTTGTTGTTCTTGTTATTGATGACTTTACCAAGTGGACATTTTTGGGTGCGTGCAGCTGCACTGCACGTACCCCAAATTTGCACTTAAGTCAAATACGCACCTCAAACGCAGTTTAATTTGAGGTCGGACCCCTCTCCTCCCTCTTGACCTCCGTTCAAAGTTGGTATCCGCACTCTCAAGTCCGTTCGAGCCTATTTTACCAATTCTACTTAAAACCCTGTCTTCATGCCGCAGGTCTTGGAACAGGATCTCTTCTTGTCCTTTTTTTTTGGAAAAAAATATCTAGTACTACTACACACACCGCCCTTTCCCGAAATTTCACGCACGAATTGTTCAGGAGGGGGGGGAACCACTCGATCCTCCTGGTTGATCAAAACAGATGAGGGAGAAAAAAAAGCTAAAACTTTTTTTAATCACAGGAAAATCTTGGTCAAACTGAAGGATTTTTCTCTTTTTTGCTTTAAACGCCGGACAATAAACCATTTAGAATTTCTCTTTCCTGTTCTCTCTCTTTCTCTCCTTCCTTTCAGGAAAAGTACCTGTGTGGTTTTTTCCCCCCTGTATCTCTTTTACGTGTTTCATTTTTTTTTGTAAGGATGGACTAGTACTAGATTTTCAAATTCTTCTTTATCCGTGCCTACCCAGGCATAATGGACATTGGCTTTTGCGGGGAGAGGAAGAGGAGAAGTTTAATCCCCTTTTCTCTGATATTCCGCCGCCATAGACAGAAAAGTGTGCACGTTTTTCTTTGGAAAAAGAGGGAAAATAAGATGTGAAAAATCCATGTGGGAAACCGTTTGTTGTCTATGCTCTCTCTCTCTCTCTCTCTCCGCTTGTCTGCTTGCTTGTGGGATTAACGCTTCAGTAAGCTTTCGTGCGGAAAATTTTTCCACCCTCCTCCTCCCAAGACGTTTTCTTTTTTCTTTGATGTGAGAAGAGAGAGAGAGAGAGAGAGAGAGAGAGAGAGAGAGAAGCCTCACAATAAATGCAAGAAAAAGATATTCGAAAAGACAATGCGTGTTTTGTACGGCTTCGGGACTGTCCAGATGAGGTGACGGAGAAGTAGTGCAGTCACTGCGTAAGAACTGGTTTTCTTGCCACGTTGCGTTTTTCCTGGAAGAATCTGCATCATTTTTGTCTGAGAATGCCATGTACTTAAAAAAAAATAGGTTAACGTCCAAACTAGAGTTGTCAACCTCCGTTTTCCCGAAAAAAAAATAGATGACAAATCGATGATTAGAGATTACAGACAGGGAAGACACACCTTCCATTCCGGTGGGATCGCGCGCGCGTCAAAAAAAAAAGTTCCCGGCCAGCGGAAATGGGAGGAGGAGGAGGAGGAACTGCCCTAAGGGGAGGGGCAGGAGGAGGAAGAGGAGGAGGAGGAGGAGTAAGGCTGGAGAGTCCCCTTATTGAGGTGTGTGAGTGTGTGTTGTGGTCCGTCTCATGCCGTTTCTGCTCTGTGTGGACCGTCCAAAAAGCCTCTTCCTTCCTGTGTCGTGTACAGGTGGGATCGTCAAACATGCTTCCTTCCTTCCTTCCTTCCTTCCTCGCCTTCCCCTCTCTCTAAAAGTAAGAGATTGCTGTAGCATAAAAAAACGTGGACAGATGCAGATTTCTCTATACATAGTAGTCCTCCTCGGCAATAAAGCATCAGCGACACTTTATTGGGGAACTCAAGTGCTTTGTTTCCGTTTCCTTGATTAATTAACACACATATCCAAGTGTGTGTAGGGAGGTAAAAACTTTCGTCTCCATTTCATGCAGTGGTAGGAGACAACAGATCTTTGGCGTCCTGTGTTTTTTTTCCCATGCCTCCTCAGACCCTCTGGATGGATGGAAGAGGGTCCAACAACGGAGCTGTGCTGCGCTGCACTACATGGCGGTCTTTCTCCCTCCCTCCCTCCCCTCCCCTCCCTCCTCCCCTCCGTCGTCGTTTCCTGTCTCTCCTTCCCTTTTTTTCCCATTCGGGAAAAAAACCGTTTCGAACCCGCGGGGCCAAATTTGGCCCCCTTCTCCACAAGGCAAATACTCCCTCCTCCACAAATCTCAAGTTTCATGATGCTTCAAATGATTTTTGCGCATTTTTTTGTGGCCCGTGGCCCGAAAAGTTTCCTCCTCCTCCTCCTCCTTGTGCGGCACCTGAGCTTGGAAGGAAAGAAGTAGGAGGATGGAACCAACAGCAGAGCGGCGGCGGCGGCGGCGGCGGCGGCGGCGGCAGTTAGTATCGCGCTCCAAGGGGAGGAGGACGGACGTTGTGTGATGATCACTCAAGTTCATCGCCACCGCTTCTTCGTAATTGAGACTTTGTGGCAAAAAAAAGAAGAGAAAAGTTTGCAGAAAAAAAAACTTACAGAAGTTTGTGAGTGTGTGTGCATTTTTTGATAATCTGAGCCCTGAACTTTATTTGTCTGTGTGATTTATTACTGCTTCAGATAACTCCTGCTCGTGGTCCTGCCAAGAAAACGGATGAGTAAGTGTTGACACTAGCACGTTTTTTTTCTCCTCCCTCCCCTTCTTTGGCTGCATGCTGACGACACACACACACGTACCTACACACACAGCGATTTGGCAGATAGTGAAACATTTTTGTTCAAAGTTAATGGAGCAGACCTCCGACTTGCTGAACCCGACCAGACGCTCAACTCTGTGAGTCTAACCGGAGTGAGAAGTTCAGACTCGTGTTGAACTATTCTACATCATATGAAAGTCTAGTACGCAATATATCCCGACGAGATAAAGGTTTTGTCTGGTCGTGAAGTCCATGGTCAGCAGCTAAAAGTTTACACAATCTCTACTAGTGTGTACCTAGTGTATATCGGAGTTTTACTGTATTTTATAATAACTGTCTGCGCAAGGTTGGCCAGGAAACAAAAATCTGTGCGTCTGCTTTGAGCCAACTTGCCATACAACCCGACCAGCATCATCAGACAGCATCATTAATCACTTTCTCCTAACGATTTTGCAGAAAAAAAACACAGCTTGCAATTAAGCCTTGCTCAATCCACCATACTGCACATCGGAAAAGAAAAGTAATCAGACCTTGTTTTTCATGATTGCTAAAATCATTTCACTTGGCACACCCTGTATCACGTACGTACAGCGGAATCAAAACACTTTTGACTTGGAAAGTGAAAGCTATACCCTACTGTAGGTAGAATGTGCACGGACAGCGTCAAAAACAAGAAGAGGACTTGCATGCTGTGCTTTCCCTAATTTTCTCCACCGTGTCAAAAAAAGGAAGGAGAAGAAGCCACTTTTTCCCGTAAAAAAAGAGAAAAATCGACCACGATTCTTTTCTCTTTTTTCTTTTACCCGCCTCTTTTCAGTCACGTTCTGACACTGGCACTGCTAACATTTCCTGCCCGCACATGTGACGCCGAAATCAAAACAGAAAAAAATAACCTACGGCGAAGCCGACAGGTCTTTGAATACAATGAGTTGTTCTTCTTCTTCTTAATCTTCAAACTCCGCTAAGATCATTCTGCCAGTTCTATAGAAAACACTACAAGTCTCTGAACAGAGTCTGTTCTTGTTTTCTGCTTGTCCAACACCTTTTTTTCCCGAAATCGTTTCAAACATTTGACGATTAGTGATGATGTGTCCGTCCGAGTTCCATCAATTTTCCCCCCTCCAAAGCCCTGGAAAAAAAAAAGAATCCAAAGAGAGAAACAAGAATCACGATTTTCACGTCGTTTTAAACTTTTTTTCAAACAAAATCGGTGGTCATTAAAGCTTTGAAGAGAGGGTGTGGGATTATTTTCTGATACGAAGAGAGAGGAAAGAAAAAAGTAATTGCTCTACTTTTCCCAGATTTTTTTTGCCTCCGGCTTCAGGTGAAAAAAATGTTTGGAGAAGGTGTCAGAGAGGATTGGAATGGCAACAGAACTTTTTGTTGACGGATATTGATAGAGGAGAGTTTAATTCTTTTTTCCTTCCTTCTGACGGGAATGGCAGAAAGTTTTTTTCAATTATTATTTTTGAGGGGAAAAATCTGCAACCCAACTAGACAAACAAGCTTTTAAGCCTAATTTGACTGACATACTAGTACATGTCAACCTGTTTTTTCTCCCACATAAATGGCACTTTAATTACTGTCTCACATGTGTGAGCGAAAAAAGGTGAAGTCACTAGGTATGTGAAGTATTGAACAAGGTATTATCTTTGAAACACTGGTCAGATTTCTTTTCTTTTTTTTTGAAAAAAATGCTGAATTTTGTCCGGTGCACAGTTATTTTTACTGCCTTGCCGCTCTAAGATGATATATTACGGTTAGCAGTGGGAGTTGGACGTTGCAGATTTTTTTTTAAGTGCCGTGTTTTCGCAAATATTTCATCAGTTCAATAAATATTCTTTTGTTTTGCCCCTTTTGAGAGGTGCCGTTCCTGGGCAACTAGTATAAGCGGTCAAATTTGCACCGTTTATTAGAACATTTTTTAAGGTTCTGCATGCAATTATAATGATTACATTGCTATAACAAGATAAAATACTTTGCGCGTAAGGGACTTAGCAATCCAGTTTCTTTATCTAAATTAAGTTTTGCGGCACACTGTGATGGTGAGTGAGACAGTGGTAGTAGTAGTCATCTTTCTATTTGCAAGAAGGGTGATGATAACTTTGAAACTTGAAACCTTCCCTTTGCTTTGTTCACAAGAACTTCCCTTCGCTCCTAAATCAATCCGAGCAGTCATTTTCAACTAGCACTAGAAAAAATTTTAAACTGAGAGCTTAAACAAAAATGTCAAAGAATTATACACGCACCTTCATTTCGCAAATTCATAGTATTTTTTGGATGGAAAATCGGTTTGGTATTTCTGTTCTGCCTCACGCACTATAAAAAAAACACATTCTATTTGAGAAAAAAACCCGGGCATGGCATTCAACCAACTCGTCCATTAACCCGTTGCTGGCTTGTTTGCCAAACACATTATCGGCAAGTGTGGATGATGATGATGACGAGGATAAAAACAGGGAGGTGGGGGGTGGTGACTCGGCGATATAATGCCATATAATGTGTGCTTTTCCTCCCTCCAGATGATATTGATTTCCTGATCTCTTTTTTTGTTCTTGTGACGGGAAAACGCATGTCGCACAAATGTTTTTTTTCCGTATTTACACATGTACACACACACACCCCTCTTTTTATATTGGAGAGCCACCCTCCCGCCCAAGCCTCAATGAAAGGAACCCTGATCTGCTATCGACCAAATACTGCTTTTCCTACTACTTTCAACCTGCTGTGTGTACTTCCGGTGAAGTCTCCACAGAGTTTTTTAATGCAGCAGGGTTTTTTTCAACACCACGAGCACGGAGGTCTAGGAATGGAAGTGTTCTTGTTTCTTTTTCCTCAGAGACCCAGCAATTGAAAAAGCATGCTTTCATATCAAAGCTTCTCAAGACACATTGTAATATCAACAAATTGAAAATTTTGTGACACACATTGCGCTTTCCCATAAACTATTTAACACTGCTTGTTCAACTCTTCCCCTCATCTCTGAAGGTCCATTGTGGGACGCACCAACAGCAGAGGGAAGGAGGAGCTTCCATTCAAAGCAGACATGTAGGAGAGGAGGGGGCGCGGGGGAAGGGAGGAAGGAAGGCAGGGAGAAAATGAAAAGGTTGCTGCAGAGATTGAGGGTGGAATGGAGACACGAAACTTGCTCAGATTTTTTCCATTCAGGGTATCACGTCAACCTCTGATCTGGGATTAATTAAACTAGGTAGGATTTTGTGAAATAAAAGTACTTGTGCTTTGCAAGGTGGATTGTTCTGTACAGTGGAACCTCCATATAGTGAATTTCTTCACCATACCGGTACTTGAGGACTACTAGGTACTTCCAAAACTGCATTGAAAAGAGAAGAGCATCGATGTAGTGAATTGCATGGATACAGTGGACTGCTGGTTGCTGGACTGACAAGTCCACTACATGTAGATCCAGGTTCCACTGTATACTGTGTAGTGTGTTTTAATATTGTTGAGACCCATTTTCGCCTATATCGCCCTCCTCCTCCTCCTCTTTCTTCCCCCTCCTTCTGGAGAGCCACAAAGGCCACACAGATGGTGAGGCGGAGGAGGAGGAAGGAAGGAAGGAAGGCCAAAGAGAGGTTTTTCTGGAGGGAAGAGGAAAGGTTGCCATGGCAGAAAGAGGAGAGAGAAGTTTCGATCCAACAAGCAACAAATAGGCGCTCCCACTTACGTGATGACGCCTTCCCCCTTCTCTCTCTCAAGGCTGTCTGGAGACTTGTGTTGTTATCTTCCTAAAAAAACTTTTGCTCTTGGGAAAGCCAGTGTTGTTGTAAATCCACAAACAAGAAGCTCAGCTGTGGGAAGATTTGTTGGAAGTGGTTTTTTTTTGCTGGGAGGCCCAATTTTTCCGATCAGTGGAGAAGAAAAGGGAGAAAAAAGTTTCTCCTCCCCCCCCCTCCTTGTTACCTGTACAGGTAATGTGCCAAAAACACGATTTTTCTTTCACGACACGCGAATATGTGTACTAGTGTGGAGCGAATTAAATAGGGGGAGGAAAATGTGATCGTAATTGTAGCCAGCACGCAAAACTTCTTAAAACTCGATCCTTGCTGTAATATGTTTTTTTTTTCATTCTTTATACCTAGTGCATAAGACACCTCAGAGTGATTATCCAGCTGTTTCAGCAGTTGAGGAAGAGGTTTTTTTCCTTGCTCCCCAGCCAATATATCGGCGTTGGATTTCATGTCTGTGCGCAGGAGAAGGAAGGAGACGGAGGAGGTCAAAGAGTTTCCTTGTTCTTCTTGACGATGTTGTATGGGACTGCCAAAAGTTTTGACGATCAGTCAACCCAGTAGAACTTTGGCGCAGTGGATTGGTTGGCCAGCAGAAAAAAAACCTCACTGTAATTGATTTGCTTGCTTTTCCCGAATCCCTTTCAATCTGCAGCATCTTCAAGCTCTTCTTTTTTCTCCAGCTTTGTTGTGTGCGATCAAAGATTTATGACTCCCAATAGCGGGATCACGGAGATGGAGAGAGAGGGAGGAAGGGAGGGAGGGGGGAAAGAATCCTCTTCCTCTTCTCTCCCTTTCAAACCTGGCACGCAACGATCGAATGTGGAGTAAAATGTTTCCTCCTCTCCTTCCCTTTTTTTATCAGTCAAAACGTATTTCACGTAACAGCAGTTCGCGTATTAAAAAAAAAGAGACAAAAAATAGGTCATTTTATTTTCTTTCTTTTCTGGGAGAGCGCGGGGCGATAATTCACGGGGCGTTGCTTTGCCAAACCACCACCATAATAACGAGAAACTCTTTCTCTTTTTTTCTCCTTTTCCAGACTGCCCGAATTGAAGAGCAAGAAGGGGGGGTGGTCTGGGTTTTTGGCACCAACCCGTGGCGGCGGCGGCACGCTCTTGCCCTCGGGGCCGCCGGGAGGAAGAGGAGGAAGGGCCTGCCTCATCGGGAAGAAGGAGGAGGAGTGATTGGTCCCCGCCCTGCTTATTTATCGTCACTCCTGGCGGCGGAGGGCGACCGCTGAAAAGTATCTGGGAAAGCGCGGCAAGTATATCGCAGTTTCACCGACAAGGAGGAGGAGGAGGAGGAGGAGGAGGAGCATGGGCCCGCGGCTGCTGGAGCGAAAATACGGTGGGAAAACTCTCCTTTCCGGAAAAGATTGAACGTCTTGAAGAAATTTCCCAAATTCCTCCTCTCTTTTCTCTGGAGAACACTGGAGTAGTGCGGAAAGTGCATTATTCCAGGTGCAAAAGTATACATGAAAGACAGGAGCAGCAGTGAAGGAGGAGGAGGAGGAGGAGGAGGAGGCGAGAATTACGCAGACACGTTATAAAGCTGCCACTTGAAGATAACCAGTGTCGGATTACCAAGAAGAGCATTTTCGTGCAAGGAAGAAACTGCTCGCGAGTTGAACCTGACGCGATTTCCCAAATAACGTTCGCGAAATCTAAAGAGAGGAAGACATCAGCTGACGAAGTGAAGAAATTCTCTCCCTGATAATTGTGGTGGGAGAGTCGTATTTAGTAGCGTGAATTATGCGTCGAAGACAGACTCGTGCACCTTGAGCAGAGTTACCACCATCAAGATGATGGCGGTCTCGACCGCCTTCCTCCACCTGCTCCTCTTGTGCCTCCCCGTCTCTGGGGCGGACAGCAAGGTGTCCCTCTCCTCCGACGGCGGCTACGGCGGAATTGTCGTCAAGGTGGGCAGGGAGGTGCCGGAGGAGAAGTGCCAGGACATCCTGCAGAACCTGAAGGTGAGAGGCGGCAACGTCAATGTGGGAAACTGGCGTGAGTTTAACCATTAATTTCGGAGCTGCAATTTGGTCTTTTTTTTGTTGTTGTTGTTAGAAACTGTTCGAGGAGTCCTCGCTGAGCCTGTACGACGCGCTGGACGGGGACGCCTACTTCAAGTCCGTCCAGGTGGTGGTCCCCAACGGCTGGAGGGAGACCATGTGCAAGACGGCGCTCAAGGACCCCAAGGGAGGCACGCCTTACAGGGTGGCCGACATCAAGGTAGGGAGAAGACAGGAGGAACGTCCGTTTCCCCCCTCCCCCTCCCCTCACTCTTTCATGCCAAATTTAGCCTGCGCTTTCGTCCTGGTTGGGTGCGTCCACCTGTAGAGTGTGATGAGTCGATGACGCACACGATTTTACTCGGAATCCGCGCGTCCACACGGCCATTTGACAGATAATTTTCGTGGTTACGTAATTGGGTCAGCTGAAATAGGTAGTCATTTGCTTGTCTCGTCTAGTGTACTACCTACCTACAGTAGAATCTCGATTTTTATCTTGTTGGTGAGCACCAGAAACAGAGTAAATTTGAGGTTTATCATAATTCTCAGATGGACTCTGTACTAAAATGGTGAAATGGAAGGCAGAGCATCATCGCAAAATCGAGGTTCTACTGTACCAGAGAAGGAAAGATAAGGAGATTGATGTACTGAAAGGGTGTGCCGGCCGATCCAGTCAATGCTGGGGGGGAGGAAGAAGCATGGACGATCTGTTCAAGTACTGGCTGCTGCTGGTGGCCAAGGCCGTCCTCTGGGCGGTGGACGTCATCTTGGACCTGCTGCTGGGCTTCACCATCACCGGCGGCACGAGGGAGGAGAGGAGGAAGGCCTGGCTGCACCACGAGCACAGCGCGCACGTGGTGGACGTGGTCTGGAGGGCGCACTACGTCCAAACCATGGCGCACTCCGGGAGCAACTTCCTCTACGTGCACGACAAGTACGTCAGCCCGAGGTACATCCTGGAGAAGAAGAACGTCACCCTCTTCACCATGGACGCCACACACGTCTACTTCTGCGTCACCGACGAGGACGTGGACGTCTACGATATGGAGAGCTTCCCTTTCATTTTCCTTGCACACTACTCTCAGGCCAGGAAGCTGATCATCCTGCCCATCTCCTCTTTTCACAAGTTGGGTGACGACCTGGGCGACCCCACCGTGCCCGTCAGCCTGGTGAACATGACCGCCCGCTGCGGGTCTACGCTCATCAGCCAGATGATGTCCAGGGTGCCACACGTCCGCTCCATGTCCGAGCCCTGGGTCCTGGTGGCTCTGAACCTCAGCTTCCGGAAGAGGCTGTTCAACTGGGATGAGGCCAGGCGGCTGATGCAGACCTGCCTGAGGCTGCTGTGCAAAGTTGAGCCCGGCTGCCGGGTGGACAGGATTGTCATCAAGTTCCCGCCACCGGTGTCACCAATGTTTGCGCCCCTCTCCGAGCTGTTCCCCGACTTCCGCCTGGTCTTCAACACCCGGCACCCGAGGCCCAGCCTGGTCTCCACGTTCAAGGTGGTGAGGGACCTTCGGAGGTTCCTCTACGTCCGGTCCGGGCTGCACCTCCGTGAGCTGGTGCACAACTTCTTCCCGCTGCCCTACACGGACGAGTACTGTGCCAAGCTGGAGAGCGTCGTCGGGATCCTCCTGAGGTACAACCAGGAGGAGCTGCTGGCCTTCACCCACGGGGCCGTGCTCCTCACCTACACCGAGGCCAGGTCCATATACAGCCACGTCGTCCTGTACGAAAACCTGGTCGAGGACCCGGAGGGGGAGGCCCGGAGGCTGTTCGGGGCACTGGGCGTCCCGGAGGATCATGTTCCTTCGGCGCTGGAGGCGCTGAAGCAGGACTCGCAGAAGAGCACGCTGGTCAAGACCCAGGAGAAGCTGGTGATTCCGGACGAGACCTGGTCCAGGCTGAGCCGGGTGCTGGGCGACCTCAAGCTGGGAGTCAGCTACGAGATGTCTGTCGAAGAGTTCAAGGCGATCTTCAAATAATGTACAAACACGCACATAATAGATTATAAAATAAATAAGCCATTTTGTTGTTGATTTCGTCACCTTGTCTCATTTCTGCGTGAATGGACGTAGGCATTGTTAAACACAATTTATCTTTTTCCTCCTAGTGCACTATGCCAATAATGTACCGTATATTGCTGCATGATGCAACTGTCATAATTCCCTAGAATTATTCACGTGATTAATTTTCCAACCCTCTTTCCCTCAAAGGTGACGACTGAGCACGCCGTCCACGGTCCCAGTCCCTTCACCCGGCAGAGCCGCGGCTGCGGGCAGCCCGGCGACTTCATCTCCGTCCCCTGGACCTTCCTCGACGACTGGAACCTGACCTGGCGGCGCTTCGGGGACCCCTCCAGGCTGTTCGCCCGGGAGTGGGCCAAGTACCGGTACGGGGTCTTCGACGAGACCGGATTTCCCGGCGACCCGGCCTACCCGAACTACTACGTGTCCGCGGCCGCCTCCGGGGACGTCGTCCTTCCCACGGGCACCGTCAACGCCCCCGTAGAGGGGCTGTGGGTGGACGGGCGAGGGCGGCCGGACTGCGACCCGCTGAGGCCCGGCGCGGTCTGCCACTTCCGCCCCTTCGTCCGCAACGACGCCGTCAACTGCTCCCTCGGCTTCATGCACTTCCTGCCCAACGTCCGCTCCTTCTGCGACCGCCGCGCGGTCGCTTCCGCCGGCGTCTCCCTTCCGCCGACCAAGCACAACGTCCTCTGCGGCGGCCGCAGCGCCGACGAGGTCATCCGCAAGCACGACGACTTCGCCAACCGGTACAAGATCGGCCGGGGCGACGGCGACGGCCGCGGCCGCGGCGGAGGATCCCAAGGCTCCTCCGCCAGGAGCCACCGCTACCCGACCCTGTCGGTGGTGCGAGAGCCGGACCCGCAGTACGTGCTGGTGATGGAGACCTCCACGGCCATGGACGCGCACGGCCAGTGGCGCTGGATCAACCGGGCGGCGCAGAAGTTTATCCGCTACGACCTGCCCTCCGGCGCCCGGCTGGCCATCGTCACCTTCTCCAACACGTCGGAGGTGCGCCACGAGCTGACGGAGGTCCGCGGCGGAGCCACCCGCGCCCGGCTGGCCGACTCGGTGCCGGACAAGTACCACCTCTCCCCGTCCCGCACACAGAACCTGCTCGCCGGGGTGCAGAAGGCCGTGCACAGCGTGCTGGGCAACAACGTCGCCGGCGGCCACCTCGTCGTCGTCACCCGAGGCCTCCAGGAGTCGCTCTCCATCAGCGACGAGCAGACCATCTCCGAGTACGTCAAGTACTACCACATCAAGGTGTCCACCATCCTCGTCCCGGACGGCGTCGGCTCCTCTCCGGGCTCGGGCCCGGGCTCCGGCCCGGCCGGGCTGTACCACCACGAGCGCGTGCCGCTAGCCTTCTACGACTCTGTGGCCCAGTCCTCCGGCGGCGTCAGCCGCATCGTGCACGGCTCCTCCAGCCGCTCCATCCGCACCTACCTGGACCTGATGGACGCCTTCTCCGGGCTGCTGCGCGGGGAGGCCGGGGCGACGGAGGAAGCCCCGGTCACTGTGCACCGGAATGTCATCCAGATGAGCGGGTACGCGTCCACCAGCGGGCGGTTCACCGTGGACGCCTCGCTGGGTCGCGACACCACCTTCGGCGTCTACGTGGACGACGAGGACGACCACCTGATCAAGGAGGTGACCTTCACCGACCACCGCGGGCAGAAGTTCGGCCCCTACACCAGCATGTCCTCCGCCTACGACGTCATCAACCTCAAGGTGGTCAACTACCCGGTCGGATCGGAGCCTCCTTTCGACTTGGTGAGACTGCAGTCAAAGTCAAACTTTTTTTTCCGGCTCATTTGTATCACCGTTTTATGTCTTTTCTCTCTAATGCTTCGTGACCACATTAAAAGGTCTATTTTGGAGCGACCCCAGTAAGTTCAGGACTTTTAAATATTTTATACTTACGTAGTAGTACAACACAATCACTTGTTTATGTACATTTTGAGTCACTCAGTTTGCTTTACTCCTTGTTTGACCATTGCTACAGTGCACAAAGCCAGGTCTTTATTACAATGTGTCATTGCCAAACTACGCTTGAAAAAAAAGAGCTAACTTTTTCCAGGATGATCATCTGGACACAACGTGGCAGTACACGATTCGCTGGCACCCGGGCGGGTCCCACGTCATCGGCAGCGTGGGCGGCGGCGGCGGCGCGAGGGAGGACCGGTCGGCCGTCGTCGTCACCTCCAGGCCCAAGAGGAGGGCCAGGAAGTCCTCCAGCTCGGCCTCCTCCTCCTCCGTCTTCAGCGGGTTCGACGTGGAGCTGTGGACGAGCGCCGCCACCTCGGACATCGTCACGCCGTCGCACCCGCTCGCCGTGTTCGCGTCGGTCATGGCCAGGTGGGCACGCTTTTCCCCAACATACATTGACGTGGCCTGCGGTTTCCTTCCAGTTCTGTTCAGATCCATGTGGTCTTCCATGGTAGACGGACACCGGAAATTAATCTTTTTTTTTCTTTCCAAACTGGAACGAACCAATTCGCCAGAACTTACTCTACTTTATTGCTTGACCACCGACAGGTCGGATCCCGGCGGCGTCGCGAGTCCCGTGGTCGACGCGGTGGTGGAGGTGGAGGTGACGGTAACGGCGGAGAACGGGTCCATCGCCGACGTCCGCACCATCAGGTTGAGGGACGGTGGAGACGGAGGTCAGGCAGACCTTTTGCTTAAATAGATACCTATAATTGGGCTACGAGATACATCAAAATTTCACTATACTGTACAACTGATGTTTTTCTCTGTTCAGATCCCGACGTGACCGCCGGCGACGGCGTCTACAGCCGCTACCTCACCTCCTACCCGGCCGCCGGGAGGTACGAGTTCGCCCTCGTCGTGCGCGACAACAACAGGAGGTAGGCAGACGCACAGTACTATACAGTGGAACTTTGAAATGTGTAGGTGGGTGCCACAATATGGTAAGTTTCTTTTCATCATTTCCTGCGCAGGGCCTACTGGGTCCTCCCGTCTGGGGTGGGAGAGGACGAGGACCGCCAGCGCCGCGCCATGGTCCCCACCTCCACCACCATCAACTCCTCCTCCTCCGAGGAGGACGGCCCCTCCTCGTCCTCGTCCGCCCCCTACATGACCTCCTCCCTCCGCTGCTGCGGCTCCCGGGTCTTCCCGCGCGGCGCGCCCCCGGAGGCCAGGAAGAGGCTGACCGGGGAGTTCGTGCGGACGCAGACCGGGCCGGTCATACACATCCTGCAGGTCGGTGATGGAATTTTTCTAAATTTCGGTTTGGTAGAACAATTTTTCAAACCGAGAGTTGTTAGTAGTGCACGCTGCCAGCCAATCTATTGGAGTATTGAATTTTTTTAAATGTCTAGTTGACGGTGGGAATGACAGATTTGGTTTAAATACTAAATAGTACGTGTAGCACGTCAAACAGTAAATTAGAAAAGGTTGTTCCTGTGTTACTATGCGGACTATTACCAATTCGACGAAAATCAATCGTGTGGCCTCACCTTCTCTCTTTCTCCTTTTTCATCCAGGCCCCCAAGCCCAACTCCCCGGACCGCATGCCGCCCTCCCGGGTGGTGGACCTGGCGCTGACCCGGGCCGACCCGGACGACCCGTCGGCCGGGCTGCTGGCCACCTGGACGGCGCCCGGGGACGACTACTCCGACGGGGCGGTGGCCGGCTACAAGCTGGTCTACTCGGCGGACACCACCGACCTGCTCGACTCCTTCGCCGGAAACCTCAAGTATCAGGTGAGAAGGTCACTTGAATAAGATTACTTTTGCGTTCGTGGATGCTTTCATGACACAAACATCTGGAAATTCATTTTCCGATGGAGGAGAACGCACGAAAATCTCCAATCGTTCAAGTTCGTGGAACGGAACGTAGTTAATCCTCTCATTGAATTTGATTGCGATGTTGGCTGTTGCAATTTTTTTTTTGCTTCCTGGGCTAAATGTGACTTTCAAAGGCAGTTTGTTGTAGGCACAGTGCTTTCCCAAATTCATTCGTACATATTCTTTTTTTCGCCCAAACTTGCGACGCAGGTCCTGACCGAGATCCGTCGTCCGGACTCCGCCGGCGCCCGGACCTCCTTCCAGTTCCGCACCGGCGGCCTGCCCCGCGACCGCCACCTCTACCTGGCCCTGGTGCCCGCGGACGAAGCCGGCAACGAGGGGAAGATCTCCAACCTGGCCAGGGTCTTCCTGGACTCGTCGGTGCACCCGTACGGGGCGGGGGAGGGAGGAGGAGGAGGGGCAGGCGGCGACGGGCCCAGCCAGAAGCCCATCTCCTCTGGAGAGGGTGAGGAAAAAGTTGCTGTTTTTTTTTCTCGTCTAAAATGGCAGCACTTTCGTGCTATCATCTCCTTCCAAGAGCCGATGGTTGTAGTAGTTCTCAGAGCGCCACTTTAAGCAACTGTACTACCTATGTACTGTACATAACATGCACGAGAGTATCGTACATCAGAGTTTCACTGTAACGTGAAAAGTAACATCTTGATTTTTATTTTTTACACACATAACGCTCAGGCGGCGACGAGGCCGTGATGATTGGCATCCTCTGCGGCACCTTCGCCGTCATCGCCGCCCTCCTCTGGGCCGGGATCTGGTACCTGCGGCGCCCGCGCGGCAGGGCGGCGGCGGCGGCGGCCGCCGCCGCGGCCGCCGGCCGCGGCTCCAAGGGCGTCAACGCCACCCTGGTCTCCAACCACCACAACACCAGCGGCGGCTCGAATGGGGGCGGCGACCACGACACCAGCAGCAGTGACATCGACCTCAAGCCCAGCGGCTCGCTCGTGGTGCCCCAGGTGAGGTTGAGCTGTTTAGGTCATTTTTGGGGCTTGCCTTGGAAGCAATTTTTTGCTCTGGGTGCACTGGGTGCATGAGAAGAGAGGGGAGTTTCCGTACCTTTTTACCGGGTTCAGAGTCGAAAGGCGCATTCATGCTTTCGTGATGACGTCTGTAGCCAAGCTTACTCTCATATGAAGATTTACACGTGAGGTTTACACATTACAAGGTTTTCCCAAAATGGATATTCTGTAGTTGGAGGGTAGTCGGGATTAGTGATGCCAGCAATTTATTAATACGTAGTAGTAGTAGGTCTTCCCCCCGCCCTCCCAAGTTCCGTTCTACTACAGAGACGTGATGCACCTCCCTTCCCCACTCGTACGACGCAAGACTGACTCTTTTTTTTTCCCCATCAGTTTTCCTCCATCGCCTCTGGCGGCGCAGTCGGCACGTACCCGGGTCACAAGAGCGGCGGAGGCGCCGACAGGGGCGCCGACGACGCCAACGACGCCACGCCGACCTACTGGAGCGCCTCGCAGCTGCTCAACGAGCACGAACAGAGGACGCACCAGCAACAGCAGCAGCAGCAGCAGCAGCAGCTGTACAGCACGACGACGTACCACAACGCGCTCGGGCCGCTGCCGCTCGACCCGATCGTGGAAGACCCGGAGGACACCTACGGCATCAGCGAGATGTACAACAGGCACCACCTGGCGACCAGGGTGCAGCAGGGCATCAACGCCACCAGCACCCCGGTCAAGTACAGCAACATGACCTTCCCCAGGCACCAGGGCTCCAGGCACTCTCACTCGGCGGTCGCGGCGCCGTCGCCATCTCCGCAGGTAAGGAAGAAGGAGAGGAGAGGAGGGGAGGGGCAGACAATGTAAACGCCCGACGGGACTACGGAGTGTAACAAATTTAGCTTTGAAACTTGTAAGTGAGCACGTCATTAGAATACCACATAAGTGTCACAATTTTAGCAAATTTAGCTTTGAAACATTGAAAATGTCATTAGAATACCACGTAAATGTCGCAATTTTAAAGCTGAATTTATTACAGGAGAACGGCGGCCTGCTGGTGGCCAACGGGTTCGGCGTCTATGGAGGAGGAGGAGGAGGAGGAGGAGGAGATCCCCTCTACGGATACGCGCAGTCGGAGCCGCCCAACGGGGTCTACGGGACGTTGCAGCGGAGGCCGTCGGGAAACAGGTGTGTTTGCCAAACAGACGTGCAAATATGGCAAAACGCGTGGGTTTTTTTTCTAAATTCCTTTCCCTCATGCAGAGTTCCTCCGGCCATCCCTCCCAAGCCGAGCCTGAGCGCCCTGCTGGGCTTAGACGACTCCTCCGCCTCCGGCGGCAACAACAGCAACAGCGTCGTGGTCAGTGGCGGCGGCGGCGGGGGCGGGGGCGGCGCCTCTCCCCTGCTGGCGGACGACGACGGTGTGATCGGCAGTCGCCCCAGGCGCGCCGCCAGCTCGGACGACCTGACCGGCGCGTCCGGGCTCACGGTCAGGAACGTCTCCCAAGTGTGATAATTTGGAAACAATGACTTAGTTAGTTGCAGCCGTGCAATTTTGCAAGAGAAGCCAAAGATGTCCGACATAGTGGAAACAGATCGGTCGGAATTTCTCCAAAGATTGATGATGATAATCTCCGTTATGATGAGTGTTCTGTTAAAACTGTTGAGACTCACAGTTCTTTCAAAAAAAAAAAGTAATACTCAGGATTCTTTTTTCTTTATCGTCGAATGAAAAGGAATGGAGCCAAATGAAAGAAGCCAAAAAATGGAAAAAAATCTTATTGTGGTCATTTCCGGGCGAGACATTTAAATTATGTCGGGGATAAAAGTCCTCGGGGGAAACGAGAGAGGGAGGGGGGAAAAAACCAGTTTTGAGCCGTGGAAGGGCGTCTACGCCTGATGATCCACTTACACTACAACTGATGGATGTACAAAAAGTAAATCGGCTAAATTGCTAAATTGAGTTTGCTAAACTGAGGTTCTTTACTGATTTACACCAAAAGGTTGGTACAGATAAAAAATTGACCAAATTGACGCTTAAAAAAAATCGAAGGTTGACTGTATCAGTAGGGTACAGTACTTCTCTCCTCTGTGTCATGCCTTCGATCATAAGTCGATACATGACCATGAGTAAGTCGTTTTCGAAAGGCATGGCCATGAATGAGCGTCACACATGGGCACCGGGTCAGTCCTCGGAGATGATGGTAAGATTTCGAAAAAAAAATCCGATTTTTTAGGGGGGGTCGGGGAAAAGTGATTTCTTTAAATTAAGTTTTTAAAAAAGCAAATTTCAGGGTTTTCCTGTATTTTTATTATCAATTTATGACAATTTTTCTGGGGGAGAGGGTACTATAAATAACGAGAGCTTAGTGCGGGGAAAAAAACCCTACTCCCCCGTCCTATTGCCCATGTGTGATGCGTGAGCTGTCTTCTTCTCTCTCTCTCTGGATTAACATTCATTCACAACCAGGAAAAATTGACGTGTACTGTAACGACGCTGACAGAACGGACAGTTGTTTCTGTGTAAGAAGCTTTGTGAATGTTGATGTCTTTTTACGCGATCAAAGTGGTCTACTACATTCATTCACTTCGCTTATCTCACCACGTACCTCGCTCACTTCACTTGTCTCATTTAAGACATTCATGGTTAACTCAATTAAAGATTTTTTTTGCCAGCAGTTGAGGACACCTATGCATTCCTTAAGGACTTGCTTGTTTTTATCCGCGCATCTCAAGAAGCCTCATCCATTTTTTTTCTCAAAGCCTGGCTGCCATACAGATCACACCACAACTGCTCCTCCTCCTCCTCCTCCTCCTCCTCTTCCTCTTCCTCCTCCTCCTCCTCCTCCTCCTCCTCCAACTCTCTGGTACCGTCAAGTCTCATCTCCGAATGGAGAGACGGATGAAAGGACGTCGTACCTCCTTTCCACGATAGACCACGATTTGTATATTTGAGTCTGGCTTGAGAAGTAGGAGAGAATTGTCATTTGTACTGTGTATGTAGCACTAGTTACTGTACAGTGTGTGGAGAGCACATGCACTTGGGTTTGTGTGGGTGTGTGGGTGTGTGGGTGTGTGCGCCGTCTTGTTTTTCCCTCCTCCTCCTCCTCCGTTGTGAGCTAGAATTTGAACACGTGCCACGGCGCCTGGGCGTGAAAGGAGGAGGAGGAGGACAAAGTACATCACAACAACGGAGCGAGGAGACGGCAGCAGCCTCTCTCCCTCTCTCTCATAGACCTCCGCTTGCTGTCAGCCCTCCTCCCGGCTCGACTCGACTCCCTCCCTCCTTCGCTCCCTCCTGGACTAAGTACAAATCTCCGGAGACGACGTCCTCCTCCTCCTCCTTTTGACTTTTATAAGAGAGAAATGAAAAGGAGAGAGAGGGGACCGTGTGTGCCTTGGGCAGGTGTGCGTGCGCCCTGCTACGGCATACCACCGAGGTAATTTTAAAATTTTTAAAAATATGTAGTTGGTACATACCTCCCCTTCATTCCTTTCTTTTCCTCGTAGCATTTTTTTTTGTTGTATAGGAGGCAGGTCCGGTTTCCACGTCCTGAAACGTGAACGATGAAGCGTACATGTACCTACTGTTATGTACAACACACACAAAAAAACATAAAGAGGGCTCAACCAGCGATCGTTGGAGGGGGGGGGGGCGACACAACACAGTGTGGAATTATCCCCTCTCTGCATCATCAATAAACCTTCATTCAACACTTCTCCCCACCGTCCCTCCCTCCCTCTCTTCCCGAGTTTTGTACTTTCCTGAAGCATTGTGCTAGCTGGGGGCTACGCTATTCCTGTGGCTGTGCCTGTGGGGGTGGGGACGGAGGGAACTGGAAGTGCGTGTGCACGTCGCTGCTGCTGCTCCTCCTCCTCCCTTCGTCCTCTCTCTCTCTCTCTCTCTCCTTGCCTCCTCCCCCCCCCTCCTCCCAGTGTAACGAAACAGCAGTAGCAGTGCCGAACGTACTTTCAGCAGTTAGGAGATCAATGCAGTCTGACTCTGAAGATGAGGGAGGGCCTCAGAGTCAGAGGTATCTAGCAAGCTATCAATACTACAGTCGTACGTACTAGTAGGTGTACAGCAACAGCGAAAAAAAAAAAGAGTGAATGGAGAGTGCGCTGTGAGTGTGACTGAGCGCTGAGTGAGGCAAGAGAGGAACAGAACAGAGAAGAGGAGGAGGAGGAAGAGGAGGGCCAGAGGAAGGCAGAACAGCTCAACAAGGAAGCTGGTAAATGAAGGCAGTGGTTTGATTTCGTTCCGTGCGGGTGGTGGGTGGCGATCTTTACCTGAACTTTGCACGCCGGGGGTCTTCTTTTCTTTGTTGGGCTTTGGCACGAAATTTTTCTGTGGCCCGCCAAGCCATGTCTGGTGGTAGGCACCGCTCTCTTCCTTACGTGGTCAGAGTGGCAGGCGGAGGAGGAGGAGGAGGAGGAAGTTCCGGTTTCGTCGGCCGCTTCTTACCATGATCTCTCATCACGGCGCGAGGTGGGGCGCCGGACGACTGCCGAGACAGCAACAGGCAACAGCAGCAACAGCAACAGCAACAACAGCAACAGCATCTAGCGGTGCGCCGTGGAGGCGGAAGAGGCGCCTGGACGAGCGACAACGGCACCACCACCTCCACCAACAGCGACACCAATCCTCAGACTCTCCCCACAGTCCTGCTTTTTCTAGCACTCTGAACTCACACTTTGGCTTTGGTGGTGGCGGTCTTGCCATGGCGGAGAGAAGTAAGATAGTAGGCCTGCTCCTCTATCGAGATGTGCTTTTTATCTATCGAGATTGTCTATCCGCGTTTTGCAGGTAAGCTGACGGGAGGTGGCGTGGCAAAATCTCAGGACCAAGTGGAAGAAGAGGAAGGGACAGGACAACTTCGTCGTCAGCAGCAGGAACAGCGGATGCAGCAGGACCTGGCCATAAGCGGGCTCAGTGCCAACCTGTTGAGAGGACCCGCGCACCGGCAGCAAGGGGGCTCACCGTACCTCTTCCCACAACCTTCTACCTCGGCTGCGGCCGCCGCGGCCGCCGCGGCCGCCGCGGCGGCGTGCGGCATGGCTGCCACGACGACGACGATGCGCCAGCTGGCGCCCAAGCGCGCGGCCACCGCGACCATCATTGGCGGCGGCGGCGGCGGCAAGAAGGCCAACCCTCTAATCTCGGACACGGAGAAGTGCAAGGTGTGTCGCGAGCCGGCGGCCAAGCACGTCCACTACGGTGCCGTCACCTGCTTCAGCTGCAGGGCCTTCTTCCGTCGGTCGGTCTTCAACAGGTCGGCTTCCAACTACTCCTGCCGCAGGGGGGGAAACTGCCAGATCACCCTAAAGACGCGCAAGTCCTGTCAACGGTGCCGGTTCGACCGCTGTCTGGCCATCGGGATGAAGCAGTCGTGGGTGCTCTCGGAGGACGAGAAGCAGAAGCGGTTCAGGAAGACCATCAGGAAAAAGCAGGAGCAGCAGCGGGCCAGGGAGCAAGGGCAAGAGGAGGAGGAAGAGGAGGGCGACGACAACAAGGAGGAGGGCGAGGAGGAGGAGGAGGAGGAGGAAGAAGAAGAGGAGGTCGGCGAGGACGAAGAGTCGTCCCTGTCCTCCTCCTCCTCCTCGTCCTTCTCATCCATGGACCACTTCGGCCCGTCCGTGCCCAAGCGAAGACTCCTCAGCAGTAGGTTCGCTGCCTCGCAGCAGCGGCCGCATCCGTCCCCGACCGGACCGTTTCTCCATCCCGGGGGCGTCGGCGTCCCTGCTCCTCCTCCTCCTCCTCCTCCTCCTCCTCCTCCTCCTCCTCCCGGTCTCCACCACCACCAGCACCAGCACCGACCATTCGTAACCGTCCCTCCCCACCTTCCACCGCCGTTCCCAACCTCTTCTCTCTCCTCCTCCATGTACCAAATGGCGCCACCGCGTCGGGAGAGTCACCTGTTCTCTCCCCAATTTCCTTCCTCCTCCACCTTTTCCTCCTCGTCCTACGCTCAGCCACGGGCGCCGCCGTTGCCGCCGCCGGCGGCGGTGCCACAGTCGCGATTTACGGACGTTACCGACGGAGACGTCGAGAGGATGGACGGCGAAGGGGAAGTGGTGGAGGAGGAGAGGTGGAGCGACGACGACGATGACGACGACGACGTCAGTTCCGACGGTCGCAGCGAGAGTCGCTCCCTCTCCGTCCTGTCCTCGGAGCCGGAGATCCGGGTGACGGACGCCGAGATCGAGATCATCCGCGACGTGTCCCTCCGCCACGACGAGAGGTACAAGTCCGTCGGCTTCGGGGAGGAGCTCATCAAGGAGATGGTCATGTGCTCGGTCTTCGGCATCCCGCTCTCCACCTCAGCCTCCATCCAGGCCTACCGGCTGATGATCCAGAGGATCACCAAGGTGGCGCACAACTTCGAGCACTTCCTGGACATGACCCACCCGGTGCAGACGGCGCTGCTCAAGCAGAACGCCGACCTTATCGTCAGCCTCAGGGGGGCGGTCTTCTTCGACGAGAGGAAGCACGGGCTGGAACAGGTTCGAAAAAGCAAAGAAAAAAACTACTTTCCCATATACCTGTAAGAAAATGTTACAGTTATTTGAATGACTGTCATTTTCTTTGATCGCAGCTGCTCTATTCGATGGGGGTGGACGACATTGAGCTCGGCAAGCGGATGATCATGGCCACGATGAACACCACCGGCACCATGGGCAGGATGGACTACCAGAACTTCAACTCCATCCAGACCATAGAGAGGGGAAGCAGTGAGGAGACGAGGTACTACCATACTAAACACGCCATCGATTACGTAGTAATGTAATTGGTCGTAACTTTGAAAAGGTTTTTTTTTTCGTTAGTATGTGGCGCCACGTTTTCCTCCTGTTCCCTCCCATAAAAACTTGTTTCCTTCCCCTCTTTTTATCCTCTAGCGCCCCACACATCCCGTTGCATGTTGTATGCACTTCTGCTTTGTACACTTTTGCTCCATTCATGAGTGCAATTTTCAACTGCGCAGGATGTACTTTTCAAGGCGAAGAAGGCAGGCAAAAATGGACGTAAATATATAGCGCAGAAAAAATCTTCCAAGAAGGAAGTATAAATTTCTTTTATACGTATATAAATATAAATAAAAACATAGATATTTGATCACGAAGATTTAAAACACCCGATGGAACTTTTTTTGGGAAAAAACACGCCAGCCTTATCCTACCTCCCCATCCCCTATACAGGTAGTGGCATGATTGATCATTTTGTGGCCCCCACTAATAACTTATAATATTGCTGGTGGATAAC
>JAAUYM010174418.1_pt1 | contig 23335 bp, 20 predicted proteins | sample 7278001 | NCBI WGS metagenome assembly JAAUYM01 (sample SAMN14350224, study PRJNA611818) | marine sediment metagenome | isolation source: surface marine sediment (1.8m) | place: French Polynesia: Moorea | collected 2018-08
AAAATCATGATGACCCGGCCCGAGGGCATGATCCTGGTTACCGGCCCTACCGGTAGCGGTAAGACCACCACCCTTTATTCCCTCCTCAACCACATCAGCACCGAGCAGGTGAATATCATGACCCTGGAAGATCCGGTCGAATACCCGTTTCCACTGATTCGCCAGACCTCGATCAGCGAAATGGCCGGGATGAATTTTTCCGATGGCATCAAGTCGCTGATGCGCCAGGACCCGGACATTATCCTGGTCGGTGAGATTCGCGACGAGGATACCGCGGAAATGGCCTTCCGTGCGGCGATGACCGGTCACCAGGTTTACTCCACCCTGCATACCAACTCAGCAATAGGTGCGTTACCGCGCTTGCGCGATATCGGGATTATCTCGGAAATCATGGCCGGTAATATCATCGGTGTGATCGCCCAGCGCCTGGTGCGCAAGCTGTGTAAATACTGCAAGGAAGCCTATGAACCGGATCAGCATGAACTGACGTTGATGGGCAAGCATAAAGAGGATTTACCCGGCAAGATCTATCGTGCCAAGGGCTGTAAGGCCTGTGACAATACTGGCTACAAGGGACGCCTGGCGCTGCTGGAAATTCTGAAAATGAATTCTGAGCTGGACGACATGTTGGTACATGGTGCCACCGCCAAGGAAATGAAAGAGGCCGCCTACGAGCAGGGCTTTGTCACCCTCGCCGATGACGGTATCCGCCGGGTACTGGATGGCATCACCTCACTGGAAGAAGTTACCCGCGTCACCGATCTGACCGAGCGCATGAAATAGTCTCATGGCGTTATTCAAATACAAGGCCATCGATGCCAGCGGTAAATACATCCAGGGCAGCCTGGATGCAGGGAATATCGTCGACCTGGAAAACCGCCTGGAAAAAATGAACCTGGACCTGGTGTCATGTAAGCAGAAAGAACCGGGGGCGGATATTTTTGGGCGCAACCGGATCTCGCGCCGTGACCTGATTAATTTCAGTTTTCACCTGGAACAGTTGACCCGCGCCGGAGTTCCCATTCTCGAAGGGCTGACCGATCTGAGAGAAGGTGAGGACAATCCGGGCTTTCGCGACGTGCTGGCCAGTGTCATCGAGGCCATCGAGAGCGGCAGTTCATTCTCCCAGGCCCTGGCGATGTATCCCAAGGTATTCGATGAAGTATTTGTCAGCCTGATCCGGGTAGGTGAGCGTAGTGGTCAGATGGCTTCGGTGCTGGTCGATATTACCGAAACCCTGAAATGGCAGGATGAGATCATCAGCAAGGCGAGAAAGATCATGACTTATCCGGCGGTGATCGGCAGCCTGATATTTAGCGTCATCATGTTTCTGATGATTTTTGTGGTGCCGGACATCATGAGCGCTATCGTCGCCCTTGGTGGTGAGATTCCACTGGAAACCAGGGCCCTGATGGCAACCTCTGAATTCCTTGCCAGTTACTGGTACCTGGTCATTGCGGCACCATTTATCGCGTACATTATTCTCCGCCATTTCTACAAATCGAATAGCCGTTTTCGCTTCAGGGTCGATGGCATGCTGCTCAAGATCTGGCCAGTCGGTGAGGTTAATGAAAAGATCAAGGTATCCCGATTTACCCGTTATTTTGCCCTGATGTTCGCATCCGGTATCACCGTGTTGGACGCAATCAAACTGAGCAAGAATGTGGTCGGCAACCAGGTGCTGGAAGAGGGTATCGAGCGTGCCTGGACGCAAATCTCTGAGGGCGGCAGCATCAGCGAGAGTTTTCAGAACATTGGTATTTTCCCGCCCCTGGTCATCCGCATGCTCAGGGTCGGTGAATCGACCGGTCGAATGGATAATGCGTTGAAGAATGTCAGTTATTTCTTCGAGCGCGATATCAATGACAAGATTGCCAAGCTCGAACCGACAATGCAAACGACCTTGATGGTGGCAATTGGCCTGGTGGTATTGTGGCTGGCGATGTCGGTGCTTGGGCCCATCTACGATACGATCAGCACGATAGAGCTGTAACCTGAACCATGAAGAGAATACTCTACTTTACCGGATATCGAATGGTGGCCCAGGAATGGTCAGGACGTAAGCTCAAAAGCAGTATTTATTTTGAGCCGGACGAGACCGGTATGGAGTTGTTCGAGGCCTATCTCACATCATTGAAAAGCGAGCCGGTAAGAATGCTCGTCGACTTGATCGAGGAAGAGTTCAGGCAGGTAAAAATTCCCTTACTCAGAGGGCCTGATAGAAAGGCGATCATCAAGCGAAATTTCAATAAATTTTTCCGTAATACGAAATACAATTTTTCCAAGCCAATCAGTATCTCGAAAAAAGGTCGCAAAGAGGAAAAATTGTTGATCGCCGGTCTGACCAATCCGGATCTGATCAAGCCCTGGCTGGATATCATAGAAAGAACCAGGACGCCACTATCCGGTATTTTAAGCTTACCGGTAATCAGCGAGGGTTTGATTTCAACTTTCAAACCCGGTCATCAATGTGTCATCGTGGTCAGCCAGCAGGTGCCGAGTAACCTGCGGCAATCAGTGTTCGTCAATGGCAAGTTAATTCTGAGCCGACTGGTGCCTATCGCCAGTTTCTACCAGGGCGATTACGCGGCGGATGTCATCCGCGATATAGAAGGCACCCAAAGGTACCTGGTTAGCCAGAGGATCATCGATCGTTCAGAAATCCTGTCGGTAGAAATAATCTGCAACAAACGACATTACGATCAACTGGTTGATAAATCCGCGGAGAAAAGCTACTTCGACTTCCATATCCACAATATCAATGATCTGGTCGAGCAGGAAAAAATCGAGGTGGATGAGGTGCAGGAATTCAGCTCGGTTCTGTTCTGCTACAAGGCAACGCAGAAAGCACTGATCAATCATTATGCCAAGGGGCGGGAAACAAAGTATTTTCATCACTATCTGACCTCATTGATCACCCGTTTCAGCGCGGTGGCAATGATGGCAGTCAGCTTTGGCCTGTTTTTGTTCTTCATGCTCAATGCGATGCAATACCAGAATGTCACCAGGGATATGTCACAGCTGGAACAAAAATACCGGGCCAAGTTTAATCGTCTCAATGAACAAAAGGTCGACGCCGCTACCAGTACGATCAATATGAAGAACGTCGTGCTCACGGTGGAAAAATTAAACCAGCACTATCTGCATAGACCTGAACCGATGCTGGCGATGATCAGCCAGGACATAAGCTTGTTCCCGGATATGCGGGTGACCAATCTGAACTGGTACCTGGCTAGTTCAGCAGCTGCTGACAAGGCAGATGGCCAGGCCAAGGTAGAACAACAACGGGACCGCCGCTCAAGAAATCGCAGGGGGGCCAAGCAAGGAAAAAAACTGTTCGAGATCATCACCGTCGACGGTCATCTGCTCAATTTCGATGGTGATTACCGTTATGCACTGAGCCAGATCGATGATATCGAAGACAGCATGAAAGTCTCGAATAAATATGACCAGGTAAGCGTTACCCGCCGGCCATTGAATATTCAATCGAATGAAAGTATCAGTGGTGACGCTAATCGGCTGGTAAACAGCGGTGCCCAGGCAAACAAGGCGGCCGAGTTTTCCTTCAGGCTGGTGCGGGAGGTCAAGCTAAATGAAAATTAGTATTGACTGGGGGTTCCTCAAATGGCCATTGGTTTTTCTCACATTTGCGATTGCCGTCTCCGCTGCTTTCATTGCTGCCGGTTTGTATTATCAGAACATTGAGCAGGCAAAATATGACAAGGCGAGATCATCGCTAAAATCGACCCACAGCAGGTACAAGAAGCTGGTTGAGGATCTCGACCTGTTACAGATTTATACCCAGACCTACGATGGCTATTTAAGCAGTGGACTGGTTGGCGCCGAGCGACGCCTGAGTTGGATCGAGACTCTGGAGTCGGTGAACGAGGTGTTGAGATTGCCCAAACTCAGTTACACCCTGATGCCGCAAGAGGCTTTCAAAAAGCCTCAACTCAACGTTGATCGAAATATTCAACTCAATAGTACGCCGATGAACCTGGAAATGGATTTGCTACACGAGGAAGACCTGTTTGCAGTGTTTGAAGGCATATCAGGCACTATCAATAATCTGTACACGATCGATAGCTGTAATATCAGCCTGATTGGTGGGGCAAACAAGGCCTTGAGTACAAAAGACGCTAACCTGAGGGCTACATGCCTGATGCGATGGGTGACCGTAGATGTTAAGTGATAACAGACATTACCATCTGATAGCGGCGTTGTTGATTCTATTCTCGATGCCGCTGCATGCTGACAACGACAATCAGGAGTTTATGACCCTGTTTACGACCCAGCAGGAACGGCGCCTGATCGATAATAATCGTTATCGTCAGCCGGTAATAGAAACCGAGACAGTTGGCGTTGATGAAACAGAACAAGAGCAGCAGACAACTGTATATCAACAACATAATATCAGCTTCGAACTGGCTGGAGTGACTCTGTCTGAAGATGGCAATCATGTTGCCTGGGTAAATGGTGACAGAGTAGAGAGTGGTGATGAGCTGGTTGATGGATTCAGGGTTTTTATCAGTCCGAAATTGAATAATCTGGTGCAAATAAAAGGCCCTGACGGGGTATATCATAATATACAAACCGGGAAAAAACTGGATATTAGCTACCTCAAGCCCGAGGAGGGATGATTCGTGGTCACCAGAGGTAAACAGTCCGGTTTCGCCTTATTGATGCTGCTGGTAGTTATGATTGGCATCGCCTCGCTTGGTATGTCCAATCTGTTATCGTCATCGGTTGAGCAGCGAAATCAGCAAAGTCGCCAGGAAAATATCGAGGTATTGAAGCAAGCCAAGGAAGCATTGCTTAGTTACGCGGTCAATTATGCGGTTGAAAATGATCTCGACAAGATGGGTAAATTACCCTGCCCGGATGTGCAGAATGTAAGCACCTTCCCCGGTGATATTGAAGGTAATCAGGATTCGACTTGTGGTGCCAAAGGGTTTAATGCCGCGGGATTCTTTCCCTATAAGACACTTGGGCTGGGCAAGATTGAAGATGCAGCCAGTGAATGTCTGTGGTACGTGGTTTCCGGTGATTATAAAAACAATATCGATGCGGATATGCTGAATTGGGATTCGGTTGGCTATCTGAATGTCGTCGATGAGAGTGGCGGCCTTAAGCATGCAGGTGTGGAAGAGGAATTTCCAATCGCATTAATCATCAGTCCCGGTGCTTCTTTTGGTGATGATCGGACGGCAGATATTGATATGCCAAACTGTAAATCCAATTACACTCTGGCCAGCTATCTGGAGGGTGGCGCAAACATTGATTACAGCACAGATCTGCCGGCGTCTGCCGACACCTTGTGGTCATTTTTGACAACCTCGCCATCTGCCTATCTGGACAGTTCGGATTTCAATGACCAGGTCATAGCGATCTATCCTTCAGAGATCTGGCAAAGGGTAAAGCAGTTGCAAGATCTGGATTTTGATAATTCAGCCTCGGTGCCGGCGGCATCCACGATTGAATTACTCACCAGGTCGCTGGCTGAATGCATAGCTGAATATGGTAATGATACCTGGGCATTCTTTCGGACTTTACCTTTCCCCGCACCGGTTACGCTAACTGATTACCGGGTGGATACCAACTACGATGATGACAGTTCCATTCTGTATGGAAGATTTCCCCAGGTAGTGAATAACAGTGACTTTACTGAAACTGATTTTGTCCTGGATGCTGCCGGGACCAGTTATTGTGAAAGTGAAGTGGCCACCGCTTATGATGAATTGCTGTGGAAAAACTGGAAGGATCATTTCTTCTATATAGTTTCTCAGGATTTTCAATTTGGCAGCTGGGTTTTCGGTGGGATCAAATGTATTTCCAACAACTGTATATCGGTCAACCCAAGCAACACCAATGTAGCTGCGATGGTGATATACGCCGGTGAAAAACAAGCGGGGCAGAATCGGGTCTGGTGGTGGGACGATGCCACAGGCTCCGTCACCGTCGATGAGAAAAGTGACCAGAGTAATTATCTCGAGGGCGATAATCTCATCGTCTATACCGGAGGATCCCAGAACTATACGGTCGAGCCTACGGATTACGCTTACTGCATCAATTATTCGATAGCCTGGCCGGATTATGATTTGGATACGGTTAAATGCGCTAATTTGTGACCATGAGTATCGATACTAAACATTCCGGTTTCACCCTGATCGAGATTGCCATTGTACTGTTGGTGGTTACGGTTATTCTCGGCTACACGATGGCAATGGTACCGGTGCAGCAGGAGCTGCGGCAGTATCGACAGGCCGAGCGGGAAATGGACTGGATCATCGAATCCTTGTATGCCTTCGCCCAGACCAATAATCATTTACCCTGTCCGGCATTGACAGGCTCCAATGGTTTTGCCTGTCGTAATGATGGTACCCCGGGCAATTGCAATGGCAGTGTTGCCGCAGCGGATGTTTGCGATGACTGGTTTGGTTTTCTGCCGGGTAAAACGCTTGGCCTGGACGGGAAGTACTCGGAGGCTGGTTTATTGCTCGACCCCTGGGGACAGCCTTATCGTTACCAGGTAACGGATAACGATTCCGGAGGTGCGATACTCGAGGATTTTATCCAGCAGGGTGGTCTGCAGGAAGCGGGAATCTCGAATCTAGCCCCTGACCTGGTGGTATGTAACGCCGATCCCAGTGCCAGTGCGCAGGGTACAGATACAAGCTGTAGTGGTGCATCTGAACGAATCATCGATGAATCACCCGCGGTCGTCATATCAACCGGCAAGGATACGCTTGGCGATAACGGCACCAATTCCTGGGTGCAACGCGAGAACCTCGATAACGACAGCAATGACCGGGTTTTCGTCAAGACGACTTTCAACGATACCACCGCCAATAAATACGATGACGTGGTGAAATGGATTGCCCCCAATATTCTTTACTCCAAGATGATCGATGCCGGGCATCTGCCATGAGTAGCAGGCTCATTCGACCAGGTGTTGATAGAGGCTGAAACAGATTTTGTCCGGTTGATTGCTGGTCAGCTCCAGTTCGTAGTTAAAAGTGCGGGCCATGATTGCTGACTGGTAAAGTCCAATTCCCATCCCCTGGCCGGAGGATATAGGTTTCGAGAATAACTGGTTCTCGACTTCTTCATCCAGCGGGTTGCCGTCATCGCACACGGTTACCACGATCATTTGCTGGTTGGCACTGACATCGACCAGTATTTCAGATGCCTCATCCTTGGCATTAGCGTTGGCGATCAGGTTGTTGATGACACTATCAAACAAGTCGGGTGGTATCTGATGGTCGAGTTCGATATCCGATTTGAACTTAAGCCTGGATAACTGGTTGGTACCGCGAAATTTGTCCAGCCATTCGCTGACCTCGACATAATGCGTCGACATGGATAACTCAGGAGCCTTGAGCTTGTTCAGGGTGGACTCGAGGCGCTCGCTGATCTGGGTCAGGTTCTGTCGCAGTAACTTGACCGGTATCTTCTGGTCCTGTTTCGGCTCCAGTTGCACGATGTCCAATGATGCCTTGATCGACTGGAGGATATTCTTGATGTCATGGGTCAGTCTTGCGCCGGTGTGATGAATGGTTTCGAAATGTGCCTCGGCAGCTATTTTTTCCTGGTTGGTTTTGGACAGGTATAGCTGATATGCCATGCGGATCAACAGGATCGTATGTTGGGTCAGGGCTTGCCCAGGATCGGACTTAAAATATATCGTTACATAAACCTGCCGTGATAAGGGGTGCTTGAACACAATCCCTTTTTTATCACCGGATTGAATCGTTATCGAGGCGAATTGCCAATCGATGCCGTTCAGCCAGTCATTTTCCACCAGGTGATCACAGGCCGATTGCATGAATTCACTGGAGGAGATATAGGGCTCCTCAATCAATGTGGTCAGGGTATTGATCCAGGTTTCAAAGGGTCCGCCGATGGTCATCGCATAACGGTTCCAGAGTACTCCGAGTCCGGAATAACCGACCCCTGGGTTCCAGAACCAGCTGATGCCAAAGGTCAGGGTGGAAACCAGGAATACCGATAACAGCAGGCCTTCAATATAATCCACCCCGTACAGTATATTGACCACGATATTACTCAGCAGCACGATAGAGATCAGGATCGCACTGAGGATACCGTGCATCAAATCGATTTGGCTGCGAGTTTGCTGGCTGCGATCCGGAATCGGGGCGAAGAAGAACAACAGGATCAGGATCAACAACATGTTTTCTATCTGGGCCGCGAATTGTCGCGGTAGTACGATCTGGTCAAAGGTAAGCGGAATCATTCCGATCGCCATCTCCACGATGAGGATGGTTATGGCGAGTAAATCAAAAGCGCGGCTGGTGTTGTAACTAAACAAACGACTGCCGATCAGGCCACTGATCAACAGGCTGAAAAATATCAGGGATTCGTTCAGGTAAAAGAAACTGAATCCGAGCAAAACAATGATTGGTGGCAGGAAAGAGGCCTGGTTGATATCCACCTCTTTTTTCCATAAGGGTTGCCACATCAGGAACAGCCCATACAATACGAACATCAGCGAAAATTGTAATAACGGGTTGACGATCTCCCAAGTCAGCAGATGCAGTAACAACAGTAGCGCAGCCAATATCTGTTGCTCGAACTGCAATATAAATTTCGCTATGCGCATATTACAATCGGTTGAGTCAGAAACATCACGGGTATTTGTTTTGCTAAAACAGACTATAGCACTATTTCGCTACCAGCTATTGGGCATTGTAAACAGCAAAATCATCCTGTTATTGATTGCGATCTTGATGGCTGGATTCCTGCTGAACCGATTCGTCGCAGAGCTGGCGATTATCAACAGCGACACCATCGGGTTAGGGGTTATGGCGGAATTTCTGCGTTATAGCCTGTTGTTGCTGCTAACCGTCAGTCTATGCCATCAAATTTCGCAGGATTATGAACTCAACCAGTTTGATCGCCTGCTGGCAATGCCAGTCAGTCGTGGTCAATATGTTTTGGCCCAGTTCCTGGTACTCCTCGCCATGGCCACCCTATTGGTTCTACCCATGTTTGCCCTGCTCCTACTATTAAGCGATTTTTCGCTGGCAGTCTACTGGTCGCTTGCCGTGTTACTGGAACTTTTATTGGTCGGCCAGCTAGCGGTGCTGGCAATCCTGAGCCTGGAAAAATTGCCGGTGGCGGTGATTTTCACCCTGGCGTTATATCTGCTTGCCCGGACCGTGCCGTTCGTGGATTTGATCTTCGACCAGTCTACCCAGTTTTATCAGGAGGAAACCGGTTTCCAGTTCGCGCAGTTTTTGTTCGCCGGACTACAGTATGTTTTTCCGCAAATGACGGCGTTTGCCCAGAACAATGCCATCTTCACTGCCAGTGGTTTTTCCAGCCTGCTGGGGCAGCAATTACTGTCGGTAGTGGTCTATGGCCTGTTTATCCAGTTCATTATCCTGCTGGATTTTTATCGCAAAGAGTTTAACCGGTCCTAACCGGTCAATATCATAAAACTTATTGTCACTATATGAAATCAGTATGAACGCCAGGCAGAGAAAAATGAATCAGGTTCCGCTAGTCGTCCTGGTCGGGTTTGTACTGATGCTTGGCCTGCAACTTGGTTACCATCATTTTTATCAACAATCACTTCAGTCCTCGTTTACCCAGCTCAGCCGGCCAGCCGATGCCAGCTTTTATCGCAGCCTGGCGATGGGTTCTGATCGGTTGTGGAGTTACCTGCTGTTGTTGAATGTGCAGCTGCATGACAATCAAAAAGGTCGACATGTCAATTATAGCCAGCTGGATTACCGGGTCCTGCGTCAATGGCTGCTGACATTGTATGAATTGAATCCACAGTCGGAATATCCGGCATTTCTCGCCTCGCGTATTTACAGTCAGGTCGATGACCCGCAGAAGATTCGTCTGATGATCGATCTGATCGATGAATTATTCGAGCGCAATCCTGAGCAACACTGGCGCCGGATGACCGAGGCCAGTTTGCTGGCCAAACACCAGTTAGCGGATTTGCCGTTGGCATTGAGTCTGGCCCAACAGGTGGCCGCGTTACCGGAGTCCTACGACCTGCCGTTCTGGGCACGCGATATGCAATTGGTGTTGCTTGATGAGCTGAATCAATATGAGTCAGCCCAGCTGTTGATCTCGTCCTTGCTGGAAAGCGGAAACATAAAAGATCGTGATGAAGTCCGCTTTTTACAACATCGGTTGTTGAAAATTCAACAGAAGTTGTTGGAAAATGAACGTTAGTGAATAGACTAAATTAACAATAACTTGTAACCTATTGATTTTAATAATAATACTGTTTTGGCATGGTAGTTGCTGCATTAAAAACAGTTAAAACTGGAGAGACAGATGAAAATCCAAGCGAATAAAGGCTTTACCCTGGTCGAAATCGCCATTGTGCTGGTTATAGTCGGCCTGCTTATCGGTGGTGTGCTGAAAGGGCAGGAAATGATCACCAATGCCAAGTTGAAGCGTATCGAATCGGATAACGCCGGTATCGCGGCGGCGATGTTTTCCTATCAGGACCGTTACCTGCAACTACCGGGTGACGATAGTGGCGCTGGTGGAGACGGCACCAACGAAGGTCGATTCAGTGTCTATGGCACTGCCGATGCCAACAATGGCGATGGTGACGGGATTATTGAAGGCAGCTGGGAGAGTGATTCCACCGCCACTGCACCGAATAACGAAACCGGCATGTTCTGGATGCACCTGCGAGCTGCAGGCCTGATCCCCGGTGGCGGCACCGATGATACCCGTCCATCGAATGCCTACGGCGGCTTGATCGGTATCCAGGATGGCGCCTTGAGTATCGCGGGTCATGTAACGGTGTTCGGTGGTATTGAAGGTCCAATCGCCAAAATCCTTGAATCCCGCCTCGATGATGGTCCAGGTGACAGTGGACGCATCCAGTCAGCTCTGACCAGCGGGGACATGAGTGATGCCAATGACGCCGAGACCAGCTATGATGATGCCCAGCGTTACAACATGGCCTTCCGCCTCTGATTCTCAGTTGTCGCTTGAAATTGAAAGGCCTGCTTTGCAGGCCTTTTTATTGAGAATAACCAGATTGCGCAATGTCTTATGATCAGGATTAGCAATCTGTCCTACCGTATCGGTGATCAGCAGATTATCGATGACCTGAGTCTCGACCTGCAGCCTGCCAGTTATTATGCGCTGGCTGGAGAGAACGGGGCCGGTAAGTCGACCCTGATCCGGATTATTCTTGACCTGATCCGTAACGCTGAAAGTTCAGAAATTACCATCGACGGCATCCCGAACCAGTCTTTGCAGGCACGCCAACGGTTGAGCTACCTGCCGGAAAAATTCGATATCAAGCAAGAGGTCAGTGGCTGGCAATACCTGAAATTCGTTGCGGATGTCTATCGCCACCCGTATGACGAGGAGAGAATAACGGAACTGTGTGACCAGTTAAGTCTGGATGTCGCGCGCCTCAGCGATAAATCCTACACCTATTCCAAAGGGATGAAACAAAAGCTTGGTCTGATCAGCTGTTTCATGTTGGATCAGCCGCTGGTGATTCTCGATGAGCCATTAACCGGGCTGGATCCGACCGCGCGTTATCAGTTCAAGCAGTTATTGCTTAACGAGCGTAGCAATCAGCGCAGTATATTTTACAGTACCCACATGCTGGCGGACGCCGAGGAGATCTGTGATCAATTCGCGATTTTGCACCAGGGCTCAATTATTTTCGATGGCACCCCACAGCAATGTCTTGAGCACTACCAGCAGGACAGCCTGGAAAAGGCCTACATGCAGTGTATCTACGCTGATCAGTCAGCCTAACCTTCCTCCGGGTACAACTCCTTGAGCTTACGGGTCAGGGTGTTACGCCCCCAGCCGATCAGTTTGGCGGCTTCAATCTTACGACCGCCGGTTTTATTCAGGGCACATTCCAACAGGGTTTTTTCAAACATCGGCTGGGCCTGGGACAGGATATCCTGGTCCCCGGCATCGAGATGCTGACGTGCCCATTGATTGAGGAGTTGCGGCCAATCGACCACATTGCTGGTCTCGGCCGAAGGCTCGCCTCTGTCGTCGATGCTTGCAGCCAGGTTACCGCTACGTAATTCATCCGGCAGGTCGGAAATCTGGATCATATTGCCGGTCGCCATCACGCTGAACCAGCGGCAGGTGTTTTCCAGTTGGCGCACATTACCGCTCCAGCTCAGGCTCGCCAGGTAATCAATGACATCCTGGCTCAGGGTCTTGCTCGGTTCATTCAGTTCCGCGGCGGTTTGCTGCATGAAATGGTTGAGCAGTAACGGGATATCCTCGCGCCGCTCGCGTAACGCCGGTAGATGCATCTTGATTACGTTGAGGCGGTGATACAGGTCCTCGCGGAAACGGCCTTGCTGCACCAGCTGCTGCAGGTTCTGGTGGGTGGCGGCAATGATGCGTACATCGGCCTTGATCGGGGTTACCCCACCAACGCGAAAGAATTCACCCTCGGCCAATACCCGCAGCAGGCGGGTTTGCAACTCCATCGGCATGTCGCCAATCTCATCGAGAAACAGGGTGCCGCCATTGGCCTGTTCGAAACGCCCCTTGTGTTTGCTCTGGGCGCCGGTGAAAGCCCCCTTTTCATGACCGAACAATTCGGATTCGAGCAATTCCTTCGGTATCGCCGCGGTATTGATCGCAATAAAAGGATGGGTCGCGCGTGGACTGTGGCGGTGCAGGGCATGCGCCACCAGTTCCTTGCCGGTGCCGGACTCACCATTGATCAACACGCTGATATGAGAACGCGACAGGCGGCCAATGATCCGAAATATCTCCTGCATCGCCGGTGAGTCACCAATGATTTCCTTGGAGATTTCCGCGGTCTTGAATTTGGGCGCATTCTCCAGGCGTTTTTCTACCGCACGTCCGACCAGGCTGATCGCCTCATCGATATCGAACGGCTTGGACAGGTATTCGAATGCACCCTCCTGGTAGGCCTGGACCGTGGTGTCCAGGTCTGAATAGGCGGTCATGATAATGATTGGCATATCGGGGTCGAAATGGTGCACCTGCTTCATGAATTCGAACCCATCGATGCCGGGCATGCGCACATCGGTGATGATGGTCTCCGGTTGTTCGGTCTCCTGACGTTTCAGGGTAGTCAGGGCGCGGGCGGCAGAATCAAAACTTTTGACCTGGTAGCCGGCTTTTTTCAGGGCCTTCTCCAGTACCCAGCGTATGGATTGGTCGTCATCTATAATCCAGATCCGTGCGGCGAATTCCTGTTTATCATTCATAGCATTAGTCTAACGGTAACAAGGTGGTGAAAAGGGTGCGTCCTGGCTCACTATGGCACTGAATGATGCCTTCATGGCGGACGATAATTTGTTGTGCAATGGGCAGACCCAGGCCGGTACCATCGGCCTTGTCGGTAACCATCGGTAAGAAAATATTGCCGATCAGGTCCTCGGCGATGCCCGGACCATGGTCAGCGATGTCGATCTGCACCACGTGTTTGTGACGCCGATGCCCGATTGTGTGCTGACGGTTGATACGGGTCTTGAATGATATTTCACCCATGCCGTCGATAGCCTGGGCGGCGTTGCGCGCAATGTTTAAAAACGCCTGCACCAGTTGATCCCTGTCCGCCAGTAGTTCGGGGATACTGGGATCGTAATCACAGTTAATTTCCACCTGGTTGAATTCGGCCACGATCAGGCTATGTACGTGCTCCAGGATTTCGAGAATATTGATCCGCTGGCGGTCGATTCTCTTATTCGGCCCTAACATGTTATTGAGCAGGTTTTGCAGGCGATCAGCCTCGCGAATGATGACCTCGGTATATTCCTTCAGCTCAGGGTTGTCGATTTCGCTTTCCAGTAATTGGGCCGCACCTCGAATGCCGCCGAGTGGGTTCTTGATCTCATGTGCCATCCCGCGCGCCAGTTGCTGGCTGGCCAGCTGCTGGGATATGCGCTGACCTTCCCGGGCAATTTCCAGGTGACGATCAAATGGCCGGATCTCGATCAGCAGGTTGAGGCGATCGACATCCAGGATTGGATGAATCGAATAATCCGAAATAATCGATTTGCCGCTGGCCAGGGTCAGGCTGGCTTCATGCTCGGTGACCTGGTGGTTATGCTGCAGGCAAAACTGCAGGGATTCGAGGATCGAATTTTCGAATCGTTGATCAAATAGGCTGCTGAATGGTTTTTCCACCAGTGCCTTTGAGCTGTTATCGAAAAAAACTTCTGCGGTACTGTTCACTTGTTTGATTTGCAGGTCTGAACTGAGGCAGATAATGCTGCTGTCCAGATAGTCCAGAATCGTGCTCGCGTTTATCAGGGGCATACGTTTAATTAGCAATTAATGAGCCAGTTTATAAACTGTATCTAAAACAATAACTTATGTTATTGGGTGGGATGAATTGCAGAAGAGAGAATTAATTATGCACCAAATCAGTGCATTTGCCAACCGGCCTGGATGTTAATGCCAGCCAATAGCTCTGGAAATAAAAAAAGGCCCCGAAACGGGGCCTCTTTTTTGCCTGGGTTAATCGAGGTCAGACGCTGTAGTACATATCGAATTCAACCGGGTTGGTTGCCATCCGCAGACGCTGTACTTCCTCGTTCTTGAGTTCGATGTAACCATCGATAACGTCATCGGTAAATACGCCGCCTTCCTTGAGGAAAGCGCGGTCTTCATCCAGCGCCTGCAGCGCTTCATCGAAGGAGAAGGCAACCTGGGGGATCGCCTTTTCTTCTTCCGGTGGCAGATCGTACAAATCCTTATCCATCGCTTCACCAGGATGAATCCTGTTACGGATGCCATCGATGCCAGCCATCAGCATTGCGGCAAAAGCCAGGTATGGGTTAGCGGTGGAGTCAGGGAAGCGGACCTCGATCCGGCGTGCCTTGGGACTGCTGACGAATGGGATCCGGATCGACGCGGAACGGTTACGGGCCGAATAAGCCAGCATAACCGGGGCTTCAAATCCGGGCACTAGGCGCTTGTAGCTATTGGTCGAAGCATTGGCAAAGGCATTCAATGCCTTGGCATGCTTGATGATGCCGCCGATATAGTAGAGTGCGGTCTCTGACAGGCCGCCATACTGGTCACCGGCAAACAGGTTCTCGCCGTTCTTGGCCAGCGACTGGTGAACGTGCATGCCGTTGCCATTGTCACCAACCAGCGGCTTGGGCATGAAAGTCGCGGTCTTGCCATAGCTGTGGGCGACGTTGTGTACGCAGTATTTGAGGGTCTGGATCTCGTCCGATTTGCGAACCAGGGTGTTGAAGCCAACCCCGATCTCGCACTGGCCGGCAGTCGCGACCTCGTGGTGATGCACCTCTACTTTCAGGCCCATTTCTTCCATTGCCAGGCACATCGCGCCACGCAGGTCGTGTAATGAATCGACCGGAGGAACCGGAAAGTAGCCGCCTTTGACCCCGGGACGGTGGCCCAGGTTACCGCCTTCGTATTCCTTGGCCGAGTTCCAGTCGGATTCCTCGGAATCGACCTGGTAAAACACGTGGCCCATTTCATTGCCCCATTTGACGTCGTCAAACACGAAGAATTCGTTTTCCGGACCGAAGAAAGCAGTATCGGCAATACCGGTTGATTGCAGATAGGCTTCCGCGCGCTTGGCCAGAGAGCGAGGATCGCGCTCGTAGCCCTCACCGGTCGCCGGTTCCAGGATGTCGCAGGTGATGTTGACGGTTGGTTCGTCGGTGAACGGATCCAGCACCGCGGTAGCGGGATCCAGGGCCATGATCATGTCTGATTCGTTAATGCCTTTCCAGCCGGCAATGGAGGAACCGTCAAACATCTTGCCCTCGGTGAACATGTCTTCGTCCAGCACGTCGGCAGGAATGGTGACATGCTGTTCCTTGCCCTGGGTATCGGTAAAACGTAAATCAACAAACTTTACGCCATGGTCGCTAATCAAGCTTAAAACGTCAGCTGGTGACATAATCTATCCTCCATAGAAGTAGGTGTGTATATGTAGATAAGGTGAAACTTTGCTTTTGAATTGGTGAACCGGCATTTTACAGATAAAAATTAACCAGCCAATTCTTGAGAATTAAAAATTTTTAAGAATTTTAAATTAAGCACGATCTAAGTGCGCAGAAAAAATAAACAGCACTATTATGGTGCATAGTAGACATTGACCTTGCCCACATAATCGAGGTTTTGCGTGGTTTGCTGCAGTTGTTGGGCAAGAACCTGGTTTTTACCACAGCCATAGTCCAGCGGCAGGATGATATCGATCTCTACCTGTCCGCTCAAATAGTGCAGATAGATGTTCTTGATCTGGTCTGAATCCTCCAGGGTCTCCCACAAGGAGTACAGGTTAAACAACAATTCGGCGCGACTGGGTAATTGCTGAATTTCGTGATGATCGGAGTCGGCGACCGGGTCGATATGGACGGTGACATCGAGTATCTCGTCAAATTGTTTTTTAATCGACTTTTCGATGTTAAGGGAAATGTAATGCGCTTCCGATACGCTGAGCCTTGGATTGACCCGGATCTCGGTATCGATATAGCCCATGCCGCCCATCGAGCGGCTGCGCAGGCTGTGAACATCCATGACCCCGTCCATGTCGAGAATCACCTGCTTGATCCTGGCCACCAGTTGCTGATCGAGACTGGTATCGATCAATTCGGCAAAGGCCTTTTTAACCAGGTGGGTGCCCATCAGTGCAATCATCACCGATACCACGACCGCGGCCAGAGCATCCATGTTGTCAACGCCCATGACCTGGGCGCCAACCCCGATTAACACCACGATAGAGGAAAATACATCGGAGCGATGGTGCAGCGCATTACTTTCCAACAGGGTGGATTTGATCTTGCGTGCATGATGAATGGTATAGCGGTAGAGGAATTCCTTGCTGAAGATCGCCAACAGGGCGAATAGCAACGCATAGGTTTCGGTCTGATAGGCACTCGGCTCGATCATGCTTTGTATGCCACGGTACCCCATCCCCAGGGCCACGCCGATCAGAGCGATACCGAGAAAAATCGAAGACAGGGTCTCAATCCGGCCATGTCCATATGGATGGTCGGCGTCGGCGGCTTTGGCTGCATGATGCGCCGTAATCAACACCACGAAATCACTGACCAGGTCTGCCAGGGTATGCAGGCCATCGGCAATCAGAGCCTGTGAGTGGGCGAAGATTCCCGACAGGATCTGGGCCATGGCCAATAGGATGTTGACCACGACCCCGACGATGGTTACCTGTTTGATGGTTTGATTGCGCTGATCAGGCATTATTAAGCTTGGTTACGATAAAGATAATTTCATTGTCCTGCTCAACCAGGCTGTCGATGCGCTGGCCGTTAATCTTGCACCAGGCCGGGATATCATTTTTGACCCCGGGATCGGTGCTGGTAATTTCCACCTGGTCGCCAGGCGCTATTTGATTGATCTTGTCCTGCAGCCGGATTACCGGCAGCGGGCATAGCAGGCGGCGTGCATCTACTTTGTGCAGCATGATTAAACGAGTATCCACTGCTCGGGTATGTCATCTGCCGATAGTGCCTTGATGTGTAAGGTCTGACATTCTCCATTTGGCTGACAATAATTCAACTCAACCTGTTTAGCTTCCTTGCCCTTGCTGAAGCGAGCGGTGATCGCGCAGGCCAGTTGTAACTGGCGCGTATCCAGCAGGGGTCCGTCGACCAGGGCCAGTGGCCCACTGTGGCTAATGGTCTTGATCGATTGGAACTGGTTTTTATAACCACTGAGATAATTTGTTTCACCTTCCTCGCGGGCAATGATCAGCTTGAAGGTTGGCTCAGGGCGGATATGCCGGCCTACCTTTAATAACAGGATGTCATCGAGTTCGTACTGTTTATCACCACGACTGTCCCACAGGTCCTGCAGTTTGACCGAATAGCTGGCATCGGTGAGGAAACAGCAGCCACCAGCCGGTTGCGCGAAGTCAGTGAACCCAAACTCCTGGGCCAGGGCGATTTGCGGTTTTCGGGAACGTCCGGAGAAATCATACAGCTGGTCTCGCTGCACCCAGCCTTCCTGTTCTGGTAGGGTGGCAGGCAGGCTTTTTGCGCATAGAGGCCGCAGTAAAAGATCCTCGGCACCGGATTCATCGGCTACCATTGGCAAAGTCTTTTTACGCTGCGACATTGGGCGTTGCCCGATGACCTCGCCGGTAATGATGAAGTCAAAGTCGTGGTCACGGATCCACTGCATGGCTTTTTGCACCATGAAAACCTTGCAATCCAGGCAGGGATTCAGGTTTGCGCCATAACCGTGCTTCGGATTGATCACGATATCCTTGTATTCATCAACGATATCGATGATATGCAGCTTGATCCCCAGTTGTTCGGCGACCCACAGTGCATTATTGCGCTTGGGTTTGTCCTGTTTGCGGATCGCGTGGGTATGGCCTTCGACGCAAAAGCCGGTGAAGAAGTTGATGCCCTCGACATGGATACCCTGTTGCTGGACCACTCTGGCAGCCAGCAGGGAATCCAGTCCACCGGAAATCAGGGCAACGGCTTTGCGGGTCATGATGTTACAGACATAAAAAAAGGGCCGCTGATTATATCAGAGCCCTTTTTAATTTGTATGCCTGGTATTGTTACCAGCAATTCACTGCATCGGTACCGGTTGCGGTTTGCTGGCCCAGGTGATTTAACGTAAACGAGGTACATTCATCATCGTTTTGCTGGGGCGAGCCGCCGGGTGGCGTCGCGACCAGGGTAAACGTGGTTGCTGCAGTGGTTACTGCAACCTGGTACAACCCATCGGGAGAATTAATATTAGCGCCATTGGCGATGCTGCAATTGTTGGAGTTATAGCTACCGTAAAGAGCCTTGCATTTTTCCAGGTTACCAGAGATATCCATCAAGCCACCTTTTGCGTCGGTGCGTGCGGATTCCAGCACATAATTACTGTAACTGACTGTTGCAATACCGGCCAGAACACCAACGATCAGCACCGTGATCATCACTTCCAATAAGGTAAAGCCGGTTGAATGTTTTAAATGCATACCTTGATCATCCTTTTAATAATTATTCAGAGTATAGTTTAGTCGTTGCCATTAATTATGGCTTTTTAATCTGCTCAATTTTATCCACGCGACGCTTTTTATCCATATTGAGAATGGTGACTTTTACATAGTCGCCTTTTTTCAGACTGCTGGTAGTGGCAGCTTTACCATCCAGCGTTTTTACCTTAACAGTCGGCATGAAGGGATATGTTGCGTCATCCAGGGCAATCGCTGAATTACTGATTTCAGAGATTTCACCCTGCATGGAATAGTAGTAAACATCGCTGGCTACCGCCGCCAGGGGCGATAGCAGCAGACAGAATACCAGGGATCTAAGTAGCTTTTTCATAGTCATTATATTGGTTGCGATCATTGCAGTAACTCCTGCCAAGAGAAGCGGCCTAATTGAGGTGTATTCAGCTCATCGATAGCAAATGGATCCTTACCGGTATAACCCACCTTATCGGTGAAGGTATTATCGGTTGGCAAGGTGCTCAGATAATCTGCCGCCGGCACATCGCCATCGTCGTTGAGCGTATCATCGTTATCTATCTCGCCATCTTTATCGATGTCAAGAACGGGTTCCTCGGGAGATCCGCCGGTTGCGATATCGACCGCGAAACGATACCCATAACCACCGCTGGAACAAGGTCCGGTGGTAGGTATTGTCGAGTTGAACAGGACAACATTGCCACGCACCGCGGGATTGGTGACGGATCGTTCACCCGAAATATCCAGTTGAATTCTCCAACCGTAATCGCTCACTGTGTAGTCAACCTCATTATTGGTCAATACACGGAAGGGATCGAAGCCGGTACGGAATGTCTGCTCGACCAGGTTGCCCGGAGTCAGATCAGCTACGCCTTTGTCCCAGACCCCGTAGAACCATTCGTCATCGGTGGTGGTTTTATCATCGGTAATCAGCCACTGGCCACTACCGAAGAATACCATCAGGTTCGGCTCATTGCCGCCGGGCACCAGCGGCTCGGTCGGATGGAAGGACAGGATTGGCCGGGTGGTAATCGGACGCTTGTCTGCGGTGGTGAACAATCTATAGTCCGCTTCCTCGGCAAAAGAGCCGAATCCACTTTCCAGGTCGAACACCCACATGTCGCCATTCAGATCGCCAGCATAGGCGCGATCGATGGTACCGTTACCGTCGAGGTCAGCCAGAGCCGGGGTTCCGAGGCCATTCGGATCACCCACACTACCATTGCTGCCGGCAGTGATCTTGAAGTAATCGGTGCCTTCTTCCCACTCACCATCGACTCCTCCGGACAGGCTGACGATAAACAGTTTGGCCTTACCATCGCCGTCGCTGTTATAGCCATTGCCGAAGATCGCTACCCAGGTGCCGTCATTCATCATACCAACCTGGGGCCGGCTGTAGCTGTAGCCCAGATCCGCATCATCCTCGGAGGACATTTCCCACATCACTATGCTAGATGCATTGGCCTCGTCGAAGGTTCCCGGATCGGTGACATCGAGAGCGAAGTAACCGCGTCCACCGGCCCGTTGGCCACCGATCAGGACGGTGCGCCAGCCGCTACCCGCACCGGTGCTGGTATAAACATCAGCAACCGTCGAGGTCAGGTCATTGTAGAACATATGCTTGTAACGCTTTTCGGTCAGGTAATGCATACCTCTCTGGTCATCGGTCGAGAACAGGTAGCTCGGAATATAAGCGAATAATTCCTTGCCATTTCTTTCATCGAAAGCATGGAACATGCCGTCATTGGAGCCGGCATAGACCACGCCGAGACGATTTTCCTTGGCTTTCTTGAACTCGGAATAGGCATCTCCACCGGACGGGAACAGACCGCCATCAGGGATATTCAGTGCGGGGGCGCCGACATATACCGGTCCCGAGTTGACGATATCGCCGAGCAGGATTCGGTTTTGTTGCTTGGAATCCAGGCGCTCTCTGAAGTCATAACCGCTGCCTTCGTTGGAGTCATCGCCACGAATATAAGCCAGTCTGGCCTTGCCCTGGTCCGCGGTGCTATCAGTCTCACAGTTGGCCGGGGAAGGACCATCTTCGCTGGCATCGGGATCATAGCAATAGTACTTGCGATTCCACCAGGGGCCGGTAGTCAGGCCGTCATTACAGACATCCTCGTAATATTCTCGGGTGACCGGGCAGTAGTATTTGTCGAACTGCAGGATACAGCTGCCGGGAGGCGGATCGAGCATTGCATTGAGGTTGGTGCAGGTGGTTCTCAGGTCTTTCTGCATGGGTTCGGTCAGTGAATCCCACTGGAACGGAACACCGTCTCCAACGTCTTCGTTATCGTAGGTAATGATCTCGCGACTACCCACCGGATCGGCCCGGTCGGCCAGGGCCTGGGCTGCGCTCCATTCAGGGGCTGCCGCCAATTCACCGGTATCAAAATCGATGATCTTGTAGGCCTCGATATCGCCGCGCCAGCCGGCGGTATTGTATTCAGCCAGGAACACCACGGTATCGGTGGTCAGCTTGGCCGAGGTTACCGCTGCCGCCGCTGCAGTAGTTTCACGGTCGGTGATATCGGCCACCGCGGTCAGTAACGAATCGAGTAACACCTCGGAGTTATCCGCACTCAGGAACAGGCCGCGACTGTTGTAGGCGGCATGCCATAAGTCATCCAGGGTGGTGTCGGTATTGCCTTCCACGGCCGGCCAGGTAAAACCGTCCGCATCCGGATCGCTGTCCGGATCCAGGGTGCCGGTCAGACCAAACGCAATGGTGTAGTTAACCAGGTGCTGGTGGTCGGCCAGGTCGACATCTGCAGTGGTCGGTACCTTGTTGGCCAGCGGGCTCAAATCGTTCTCATAGTAATACATCGCGACGTCAGCCAGGGTTCTGGATGCCCCGTCGCCGAAGTTACCCTGGTCGATATTCTGATCTTTGTTGCCATCGAAGACGGTGTCGTTATCGCCGTCTTCATTGCCGATGCCGCTGGGGTCACCACCGTTCCAGTAACCATCGGTCATCAGAATGTTAAAGTTCTGTTGACATTCACCGCCCTCGGACTGGGGCAGGATAGCACCGGGGCTCTTGAACATCTCGCCCACCGTGCGCAATCTGCTGCGCAGGGGCGTGCCGCCGCTGGAATTATCATCATAATATTTTTCCAGCAGTTTGCGCTTGTTCTCCGGTTCGGTCATGGTCTTCAGTTTCTCGACCTCACCGGAGTTGATCAGACGCATCCCCATCCGCGCCTTGCCGGTGGCCTGGATAACTGAACCAATCGCCTGCTTGGCCGCATATTCGCGTTTGCGGTAGTACTGCATCCAGTTGGCAAAATTCACGATTTCGTCTTCATAGCTGCGGCCAGATGGAAACTGTGCCTCATTACCCGGCTTGATCTCGACACAGGTATGATCATCCGCCGGATCGATACCGCCATTGTCGTTGGTGTCACCGTCCCACAGACAGAAGGTAGGCAGGTAACGATTGGAAACATTTTCCGTGATGTCGAGAGTGCCGTTGGTCCAGTCAGGATGTTCCCTGACTTTTTCCGGATTGGCATTTTCATACATGCGGTCTGTTTCGTCGTCATCTTCATAACCACGCCAGGGCTCGTAAACCAGTTGCGAGTTGTAATACAGCGGGTTGGCGTCGAAGCTGCGAAAGATCCAGCTGTTCGGATCATTCGCCAGCGAGGGTACCAGGTTCCCCTCCCAGGATGGGATCATGTACCTTCTCCGATCGCCATTGATGATAGGCAGGCCCTGATCGGTTGGAATCCCGGTAACACCTCGTTTAAAGATGAGTTCCCAGTCCATACTGCCGGAATCATCGACAGTGAAGTAAACGTTGGGCTCGACCCCGGGATTGGTATCGTAAATCGGAATGGTCGGCAGAACGCCGGGTGCCGCGTAGGCATTAAAAGCGCTGCTTATGGTAAGCAGACCGACTAAGGCTGCGGTATTGATTTTTCTGATGATAGTAAAAGCCATAATGTTCACCTTCATGCTTTAGTATTCGACTCCGTAATAGGACTGGACAGTACGGAAGGTCCTTCCGGTTTGACCCTCACCACGCGTGGTCACCCGATAGTTGGATGTAATCCGGCCGGGTGGTTGTCCACCGTAACCCTGTCCAATGTTGACCAGGGCTAACGGGTTCTGCGCCCAGGTACCTAAAAATTTGATGATGTAACGGGGATTGTTGGTAATGCCGGAGAGGCTGAGATTCAGCTCGGTTGCACCATCCCAGGTAGATTTCTCCAGATAATCCGGGTCATTATCGAATTCACCCAGCAGGCTCAGGCTGCCGCCATCGAACATGGCGGAAGATGCGCTGGTTTCGACGATGGTCTCAGCGCTGCGTAATCCCGCTTCCGCTGCCTGGAAGGTCAATCCCGCCTCACGCAGGTTACCTGCCATCGCGATTTCGGT
>JAAUYM010141216.1_pt1 | contig 23286 bp, 30 predicted proteins | sample 7278001 | NCBI WGS metagenome assembly JAAUYM01 (sample SAMN14350224, study PRJNA611818) | marine sediment metagenome | isolation source: surface marine sediment (1.8m) | place: French Polynesia: Moorea | collected 2018-08
CACCGGGCACTACCTGGCCGCGGAGGTGGACGAGGACGAGATCAAGGACGCAATGCGGGACAAGCTCAGGGGTCAGTACAGTCGAACTTGAGCAATCGGAGTTGATTTTTTTTTCCTCAACAGATTGTTTGCATTCCTGCACCAGAATTTAATGCGCAGTACTGTACGGTATTACATATGTACAAAACAATGTGGCACGGTAGTGTAGCAAGCAACTTGTTGTTGTCTTACATGACAACATGCGCATCCACTCCCTCCCCTCTGTCTTTGTCTTTCCCTTCCCAAGCAGGCAAAGATAGAGATTAATGAGAAGATGCTGCTTCATTAGGAATTAGGGACAAGACAGTCTCCCAAGAGGAAAGGCAGCAGAAGAGGAGGAGAAAAATGCAGTACGTAGGCCAAAGAAGCATCTTCCATCTCACAATATATGTATACTGTGTATTCATATATTACGACGACAAATCCTGTTGATAGGGAAAATTTGGACCCTGACAATAACTGTATGTACTACCTGTGAAGTGTAGTGATTTGGGCTGACTTTACGTCCAACCTGCAGGACTGATAATCCTGTACATTGTACCCAGTACACATACAGGACACTCCAAAGGACAATAAGGAGATAGCGTCCTCGGAGGATTCGATCTTGCCCAAGGGCATATGCTTAGGAGGGTTGCTTGGCATCCTCCATGACTCCGCTTGTGTCCGTCGTAAGATAGTACTCAAGAGCAGAACAATGGATTAGAACATGCACTCTTCCGTGTTGTCCCTCTCCCCTCCAGACCCGAACGGCGGCCCGGTGTACCACCTGGTGTCGGTGCCGCACTCCAACGACCTGGCCTCCCTCTTCGAGCTGGACCCGACCACGCTGACCAGCAGGGCGGACTCGCTGGTGCCGCAAAACTCGTACGTGCGGCTGAGGCACCTCTGCACCTCCACCTGGGTGCACTCCACGTCCATACCCATCGACAGGGACGAAGAGAAGCCGGTCATGTCCAGGGTACGTGAGAGATCGTGCGCTTGTTTTAAAAAATGGAAGCTGAAACGGTTTCTTTCGCATCAAACACAGTTTTTATGGTACACACTGTATAAATATCAATTTTGCAAACACCGTATTTGTCGCAAACACTTTTTTTCTGACCGGATGTAAGCTTTGCTAAACGGACTTATATTTTGGCACACGCTGTATTTTTCCCCCTTCTCCCCAATAAAGGTTGGGTGCGCACCCATCAAAGAAGACAAGGAGGCGTTCGCCATCATCTCGGTGGAGTCGAAGGAAGTTCGCGACCTGGACTTCGCCAACGACGCCTGCAAGGTGCTGGAGGCCGTCGCCGCCAAACTGGAGATGGGGGTCATCTCGCAGAACGAGAGGAGGTCTGTCAAAGGCGGTGGAGTTTGTTCTCGCCGTTGACGTTGCCGTGCTAACATGTGGTGGTTGTGTTTTGTTGTGCAACGTCGTTTCTTCTTATATACTTTGTTCCTGCTACTGCTGCTGTTGCTGTTGCTGTTGCTGCTGCTGCTGCTTCTGTTGTATTAATGCCGTTGTTCCTGTTGCTGCTGCTATTGTATGTAGTTTTATTGCCGGCAACAACAGCAACGGCGGCGTTATAGCAACAGCCAGCCAGCCAGCTACAAGAATCTTTCTCTCTGCTCCAAAGTTGTTTGTTCCCTAGTTTCCGCTTTTTTCTCCTCTTCCCTCTTCTCTTCTCCGCACCACATTTCAATTTCGAGTTCCGTGTTTGCGTGTGATGCCTGTTGCCTCGAGAAAACATTCCCTGCAGGTGGGATAGAGCGAGGAGAGGGGAAGAGGAAGAATTCCCTAGGGAAGGAAGAACTTTCGCTTTCACATAATATCTTCTTTTCCCAGGAAAGATGGAAACTTTCTGCGTTTGATTCTCTTGGCATTATCCCCTCGGAGATTTATCCATTACATATACCTAGTATTTTTTGTAGAATGTTTCTTTTCCCAAATTGAGTCCGACCTTTTTTGGTGTCCGTCCCTCCCAAAAAACGAGCATTGTTGTCCCCCAAATTTTTTGCTCGGAAAAAATTAAATGTTACCAGTACCTTCTGATGTCAGATAAAAACTTTTTTTTTCTTTCTTGTTCACCGCCCCCAAAAAAGGTCTCTAACGACTCTGCTCCAGGACATCATCTACTTTCTTGCCAACAAGGAGAACGAACAGCACAGGGAGGACCCTCTCGAGGTAACAGTAAAACTCTAATATAGTACTACAGTATTGCACATTCTATATAGCAAAGTCTCTGGTCAGTAGCAACAAGTAGCACGCTTTTTTTATGGTAGAGAATCAAAATTTAGTTCTTTCAAGTTGCCTTTGCAAGAGTTGTACAGATACTTCAAAAATGTTTTAGAATTTTTCATACTCCAGTACATATTACCCAAACTTCTGCCTAGATAGTTTGGTGCACACCAGTACAGAACAGACTATCTTCTTCTTTTCTTTTCCTTTTGTAATGTGCACGACAAGCGTGCCTGTACGTACGAGATAATTGCATCTTTTTCTTGGCCACAGGTAATGCCGACCAGCAACAGGGACAGGAAGAAGCTACTGAGGGAGCAGTATATCCTGAAGCAGCTCTTCAGGATTCTGCAGGTATGTGCTGTTGTCTTTGAAAGGGCGGTGCAAAGGAATGGATGATTAGTTCATTACTTGGGTGGGAAACCTTCAAAGCTTTCAGAAAGTGACTTGCAACATTTTCAGGCACCTCACGGATTGGAGAATATCGAGAAGGGCAATCACGTAATCGGAAACAGAAACAACAACAACAAAAAAACAACTTTTCTTTGTCTCCTTTGCACTTTGTAGACTGTTGACTTTCACAATGTGTATTAATTATGTCTCAACCTGCACTTTACTTGCAGGATGTCCCAGTAAGAACTGAGATCACTTTGATTTTTTTTTCTTTATACAAAATTGAGTGAGCAAGAGTCAAAGCTACTTTTTTCTGGGACATTCTGTATTAGTGTATGCGCACAACTGTCCAAGCCAGAGTGGCGGATTAGTCAGATTTTTTTGAGAAAAAAACCCTGACGGTAATAAGTAACGTCTGTGCTATACTAAACACGGAGTAGCAAAACATGCACTTTTAATTACATTGCAGTAGAACTCCGACATGTACCGGTACGTAGTAAAGACACTGTTCGGTAGCTAAACGTTTACGATAGCAGCTTTATATCTTCAAATGTTTAGTAAAGTTCAAATGTTTAGTAAAGCTGAGCCATCAGTCTTTGTACTTCAGGGGAGTTTTGACTCTGCAGTGCAATTTACTACTACTGTACGTATATCGGAGGTCTACTGTATTAAATTAAATATATCAACTCAAATGTTCAAACGTTGTTGGTTTTTATTCATGCAGGCTCCGTTCAAGGAGACTACGGCCGGCGAGGACCCCCTGCTGCGGATCGAGGAGCTCTCCGACCCGAAGAACTCCCCCTACAAACTCATCTTCCGCCTCTGCTACCGCATCCTCAAGCTGAGCCAGAAGGACTACCGCAAGAACCAGGAGTACATCGCCAAGCATTTCGGCTTCATGCAGAAGCAGATCGGCTACGACATCCTGGCGGAGGACACCATCACGGCGCTCCTGCACAACAACCGCAAGCTGCTGGAGAAGCACATTAAGGCCGCCGAGATCGAGACCTTCGTCCGGTTGGTGCAGAAGAACCGCGCCACCTGGGACTCCAGGTTCCTCGACTACCTCAGCGACCTGTGCATCTCCGACAACGGGGCCATCCCCGTCACACAGGAGCTCATCTGCAAGAGCGTACTCTCGCCGGCAAACGCGTCCATACTCATCAGGACCACGTGAGTAGTCCCCCCTCCCCAAGAAAAAGTTAGTGGTGGACGCGGGCCGGCCTGGGACTCGTCAGTAAGCACCGGGGTTGTGTTATCTCCTTTCAGATTGGACCAGAGCTGGAACTCCCCGAGCCACCTCCAGCCGGGGGAGGACTTTGACGACGCCACCATTCTGGAAGAGGACGAGGAGGACATCCTGAAGGAGGAGGAAGAAGATGAGGAGGAGAAGACGGAGGCTGGGGCCGTGGGAGGAGGACGAAAGGAGACCCAGCGGACGGCGGCGACGAGGAGGAGAATCTCGAGTGAACGACAGAACGTGGTAACATAAAAACAAGATTTAGTTTGTGTTTGTTTTTAGTAACATGTGGAGAGGATCGCATGTTTTTTGTGGGTTGAATGATCAGTGCAGGTGGCCAAATCCCCACAGAAAGTGAACGTTTGTCTCAACAATCTTGGCTTATTCTGTGCTGATCAAAAGCTTGAGGACATTGACGTGACGACGTTAAGAGAAATAACAAGTTTAAATAAGAAAGGTTTGTCGTCCGTGAAGTTTGTCGGTTCTTGTTGATTAATATTTTAAAATGATGGCAATTATGGTCATTAGGGTTTTCTTTCAAAATCTGCATGGTACAGGTACAGGTTCCACTGAACCATAGAGTTTTTTTCTATTCTATTTTTCTATTTTTTTTTGTTAGATCGTGAAAGGAGTACAACAGTAACAGATAATAGAACAACCCGACCAGGCATGCCATTTGTCTCGTCCGTACATATATTTCAGACATAGTACATATACAGGGTACCTTTTTCCCTTTCACAGAGACAACAGAGGCATATAAAGCTTAGGTTTTAATAACGTCACTAGGTCATTAATATTACGAGTTTATCGTGACATCAGTCTGGTGGGGAACGGATACATTTTATTGCACATGTTAACTTTGTCCGCCATGCCCCGCCATGCAGCCGCAGGAGGTGTTCCTGTCGTGGGACGGCGCGCGGCCGCCGCGCTCGCCACTCCGGGAGATCGCCGCACGGGCGCGGGCGACGCCGGGTGCGGCGGCGGCAGCCGCCGGGTCGCCCACCTCCGCCGCCTCCGCCGCCTTCTGCGAGGACGCCCGCGTCCTGGAGTACTACCGCCACCAGCTGAACCTCTTCTCCAACATGTGCTTGGACCGGCAGTACCTGGCCATCAACGCGCTCTCCACCGAGCTGGACATCGCGCTCATACTCAGGTTCTAAATTGAGAGTGTGCACAAATTGGTCTTGGCAATAAAAAATAACCTAAAATACCCATATGACGTAGGAGTAAAAAACAATCTTCAGAGGTAATCAGAGTGTGTACACATGACCAAAACAGACGTTTGCAGTTGTACCAAAAATATTGAAGTTTTGAGTGAGTGCATGTTTTCCTCCTTCTAGTTGCATGGAGGACGACAACCTGCCGTACAGCCTCCGGGCCTCCTTCTGCCGCCTGCTGCTCCACATGCACGTGGACAGGGACCCGCAGGAGCAGGTCAAGCCGGTGCAGTACGCCAGGCTGTGGTCGGAGATCCCGCTCAGGCTGTGCATCAACGAGTGAGTCAATTAAAATGGCAATAAAAATTTGCAAACTTAACTTGGTCCAATTTGAATTTCTTGCATTAAAGATACAAAGTACATAGTGCAACCTACACGCCAGTTTTTTTTCTGGGACACTATGTGCCTACAATTTCTTCTTTCGTACTCAAACTTTTTCTAATCGTTTTCAACTCCGATTCGCACGCAGCTACGACACCAACAAGCACGTCTCGGATTCCACCAAGGAGATGGTCCGATCCCGCTTCCAGCCCACCATCAGCTTCGTGGAGACCTACCTTCGAAACGTCGTAGTCAAGGTGATTGACAAAAAAAGCAGAATGCGTTCCATAATACCGTATAATAACTACTTTTTGAAAAAAAAAATAGGCGTGGACGTTCTCAGACCCTGAGCAGAACAAGTTGACCTTCGAGGTGGTCAAGCTGGCGCGCGACCTCATCTACTTCGGATTCTACAACTTCTGCGACCTCCTCCGCCTCACCAAGACTCTTCTCAACATCCTCGACTGCGTCTCCGACAGCGCGGCCGCTGCCGCCGCCGCTGCGGTCGCCGTCAACGGTGGCGGAACCGCGGCCGCCGCCGCCGCAGCGGCCGCGGCCGCCGCGGTGAACGGAGGGAGAAAGATTCCCACTGGAGAGATCACCTGTGAGTTTTGTTCCTTCCGCACTAAAAACAACACTTTCATGACTATAATCCTACTAACTGCAAACAAGACTTTCTCCAGCACTAACCATTAACCACAACATTTTCTCCTTGCGCAAGCAGCCAGCGAAGAGAAGGAGGTGGGAAAAGGGGCAAGAGAGGTGACTAGCCGAGAATCTGATGAAGTGGGAGGTGACGGTGGCAGTGGTGGCAGTGATGGCGATGGCTGTGGTGGTGGTGGTAATGGTGGTGGTGGCGGTGATGGTGATGGTGATGGTGATGGTGGGGTGAAGCAGGAGAAAGGTGAAGAAGAGAAACTGGAAGAGTCCACGACGGAGGAGGAGGAGGGGGCGGAATGTAAACTGCATGCGAATATCGGATTTCTCTTTCCTTTTTTTCTTTCAAATTCCTTATGCGTGATGGTAAACACTTGGTTCTATTTATTTTACTCTATTACGGAGAAATATTTTAGAAACTAGCCAAAATCAACCTTATTTAACACTGCGTGGTATTGTGAAACATGGCTCTTAAATTTATTTTTTCAGTATTACTAGATGCAATATTGGTCAACTAATACGTATTTGCCTACTATATTCCATTTTTTGCCATTATTCCTTCCTTAGCGTACGGCGGCGCTCTGAGGTCGATAACCGAGATGGGTGCCATGCTTACCCTCTTCACCACTGGCGTCAAACCCAACAGGGGGGCCGGCGCCTCCAGCGCAGCCGGCGGTGGCAGCGGCAACATGGGCAGCAGGGTCCTGTTGGACAAGTCCAAGACTGCGGCCGCGGTGGCCGCGGCCACCTCTTCCTCACCCACCTCCTCCTCCTCCTCGCCGTCCTCCAAGAAGAAAGAGGACTACCTCGTAATGGACACCAAGCTGAAGATCATCGACATCCTGCAGTTCATCCTGGACGTGAGGCTGGACTACCGCATCAGCTGCCTCCTCTCCATCTTCAAGCGGGAGTTCGACGAGTCGGAGAGGATCGACCTTGAAGCCATCGGGGCGCAGGCCGAGGGCATATTCGGGAGCAGCGAGGAGTGCGCCGTGCTGGACCTGGACGGCACCGGAGGAAAGACTTTCCTCCGGGTGCTGCTTCACCTGGGGATGCACGACTACCCGCCGCTGGTGTCGGGGGCGCTCAGGCTGCTCTTCAGGCACTTCTCGCAGAGACAGGAGGTGCTGCAGGCGTTCAAGCAGGTGCGATATGTTTTCCTCTTCCTCTACCTCCCTTTGATCAAGATTGCATTAAATGGGAAGAGGGAGCCTACATAGTAGGACAGAAACTCAATTTGGAGCTTTTTTTCTCTCGCCTTTCGCCCGCTCTGTTTGTTCGATTTGGAACTGAGTTTCGGGAAAGCGCCTTTGATTAGGTCGGATGGGAATTGAGAAAAAACTTGAAAGGAGGCGAACCTTAAAGAAAGACGAAGCGGAAATTGACTTCCTGCTACCGTTATACCAAACTACTATCTTTCCCCAAGAGTTTTAAACAAAAATTGAACCTAACCTATACGAGTATTTCCATTTCCTCTTACAGGTGCAACTGTTGGTGAGTGACGGCGACGTCCAGTCGTACAAGCAGATCAAGGACGACCTCGATGGGCTCAGACTACTGGTACGGTGATAAAACGTCCAAAATCTTAACTAACCACCGGTACATATGAGGACTAATTTTCTGTCTCCCTCCGGACAGGTCGAAAAGTCAGAGCTGTGGGTATTCAAGGCCAAGAGCTGTGACGAGGGAGGCGGCGAGGGGGAGGGGGCCGGCAAGGAAGAGGAGGACGCAGGAGGGGGAGGAGGAGGGGGCGTGGTAGAGGGAGGAGGAAGAACAGACGGTGGAAGAGGAGAAGGCCGCGCGGTTACGAGGATGGACTCGTTGGACCGCAAGGACGAGGACGAGAAGAGGTCTGAGTCGCCGTCGGCGGCGACATCCTTCGAGTCCAAGTTGTTCTCCTCCACCTCCTCCTCCTCGAAGCCGAGGAAGCGCGCGCCTCCGTTGGGGGCGATCGACAGGCAGGGTTCGGCCATCGACCTGGACATCGGGCCTCCGCTGGAGGTGCAGCAGACCAGGAACTACAAGACCATCCAGCAGATCCTGACCCGGATGAACCGGCTGTGCGTGCAGTCTGCGGCGCCGATGACCCCCTCGTCCGTGGTGGCTTCCATGGGGCTGCTGTCCTCCTCCTCCTCCATGTCATCGTCGTCATCGGCGAAGAAGCCTCGGAAGCACGAGCAGAGGTTGCTGCGCAACATGGGCGTGCACGCGGTGGTGCTAGACCTCCTCCAGATCCCCTATGACCAGAAGGAGGACGTTCGGATGAACGAGCTTATGAGGCTGGCGCACGAGTTCTTGCAGAACTTCTGTCTCGGGAACGGGCAGAACCAGGCACTGTTGCACAAGCACATCGACCTATTTCTCACGCCGGGGGTGAGTGTAAGAACGGTTAAATTATGAAAATGGTGCCTTAAAGTATAAATTCTTAAAATGTTGGGAAAATATAAAACATTTTGTAGTTTCAATCGTATTTTTGTTAAAAGCTTTGTACTGTAGAAATACCTGCATAAATTTTCTTTAACTCGACATTAAATCCCCAAATCTAAAGTAAGAAGACTGAGCCTAAGCCTGCAAAATTTAAAGAAAGAAGAGCTTTTTAAATTGCAACCATCTCAGACTTTCAAAAAATAGGTCTACTACACTAGTAAATTGTGCAACTATTTTTTTCAGCTGCTGGAGGCGCAGACGATGTGCGCCATCTTTCGCGATAACGCCACCCTGTGCAACGAGGTGAGCGAGAAGGTGGTCCAGCACTTCGTCCACTCCGTAGAGTCGCACGGAAAGCACGTCCAGTACCTCAGGTTTCTACAGACCATCGTCAGGACGGAAAATCAGTTCGTCAGGTGAGTTCGGCGGGAAGAGAAGATCAAGACAGAGGCACTAGGGGGGCACGTTTTAAGCCGAGTTGATGACACGTCTATTCTTTGGCCCTGGGCGGCCTTGGGAGAGGATGAGTTTGATATTGAGTCGACTCGACACTGAACAACCACGACAAAGACGACAAGTCAACTCTTGACCGCCATGCTTGCCATATGCTTGACGCAGGCGCTGCCAGGACCTGGTGATGCAGGAGCTGGTGACGGCCGGCGAGGACGTCCTGCTCTTTTACAACGACAAGGCCTCCTTCAATCTCTTCGTGGAGATGATGAGGTCGGAGAGGAACAGGATGGACGACTCGTCGCCCTTGAGGTCGGTTTATGAAAAAAAAAAATGAATTGGTATGTGTGGAAAATGGCAATGTGTCGAAATTTTTCAACTTGTTCAGGTACCACATAGAGCTGGTTCGCCTGCTGGCTTGTTGCACGATGGGCAAGAACGTCTACACGGAGATCAAGTGCCACTCGCTGCTTCCGCTGGACGACATCGTCAACATGGTCTGCCACCGGGACACCATCCCGGAGGTCAAGGAGGCGTACGTCAACTTTCTCACCCACTGCTACATCGACACCGAGGTGGAGATGAAGGAAATCTACACGTCCAGCCACATGTGGCAGCTCTTCGAGCGGTCCTTCCTCCTGGACATGGGCGTGGTGTCCAACGCCACCCACGACCGGCGCCACGCCGACCTGGCGCTAGAGCACTACGTCACGGAGACGCTCATGGACATTGTCACCACCTTCTTCAAGAGCCCCTTCCTCGACCAGAGCATCACCGTGCAGGTTAGCAGCACTGGCAGCATCCTGATCCGTGGATAGTAATCTGATTTAGGAGGGAGGGAGCAAACAGACAACATTCACTTCCTAACTTAACGAATACTACCTACATACATATCCATATGTGGGAAATTGGCGAAGGGTCTTAACTGCTTCACACACAGACACGATACATGCACACAGACTGATACGGCTACAGTCGTCGTCTTGTTGCTGCTGACTGCTTTAAAAGGAGCCCTCCCCCTTCTTTGCAGAGAGAAGGGGAGGACTCTGGAGGCCTTCAAGGCCTGTTCGGGAGTCTTGAGGGAGATGTGGAGGTCGGAGTCAGAGTCCTGCTAGTTAGAGAATGCTGAGAGAGACTGGTGACATTAGTCAACTTAGTTCGACAAGGGGTAGTTAGACGAATTTTTGTATGATCTCGTACTACCGTACTGTACATTCACGTACTAATGTGGCATTTGGCAGCAAGATGACTAACAATCTGACTTTTATAATAAAAAAGGAAGAAAAGTAACTGCCTGCTGAAGCTGCCATATAACAAAAAAAATGGTTCTTCCATTCTGTCCACCTTCCTGAAACACCCTGCAGAAGCACTTGATGGAGGCCAAAGTCTTCTGGAGGGATGGCAAGACGGACGAACCACAGGGAGAAGAGGTGAGTTGTTAACAGGTCGCACTGAGGCCAGAACTGGGAGTGAGACTCACCTTGTCAAAAACTAACGGCCCATTTTTAACAGTGTCTAACAATGCGTTTCCGCACCGCATCTGATTTTTAAAAAGTGCCGTTTCGTCCCGTTGATGATTTTTTTACTTGTGAATGGAATTTGTTGCCGTTTCTGGCACAATTCCCTTCCTGACGATAAACAAACCTTGAAAATCTTGCCATCACTTTTTGCATTATATATTTAGTGTACTGTATAGTACGTAGAACATTTCCAATATAACATAAACCGCATTCCCTACTTTTTTTTTACATCTTGACTTCCATCCCTCCAGACTCGCCAGCCCATCTTTGTCCAGCTTCTGGGCGCCGCCTTCCGCGTCTCGCAGTGCTCCTGGCTCTCCGTGGACCAGCGCGTCAACGTGGAGAACTGCATTCGCACCCTGTCCGAGGTGGCCCGCGCCAGGGGCATCGCCATCCCCTCCGACCTTGACATCCAGGTCACGGCCATGTTCAACAAGGCCGCCCTCATCTCCAGGCAGACCACCAACAAGTGGATGCAGGTGGCCAGGGGGCCCAAGAGGGACCTGTCGTCGTCCAACGTGAGTCATGTAACCTTTGCAGCCACTTCGTCCAAAAAATATACAAATGGTTGAAAATATTTGCGAAAACGCGGTGTGTGTGTATGTGCAACCAGGAGGAATTCGCTGTTGTTGAGGAGAGGCCAGGCGAAAGCAAGCCGGAAGTGCGACTTATCCAGGTAGTCTGGACAAAAGAAGAGAGGGAGCTTTGCTTGGCACAACAATGCTTATACTGTACCATACCACACCAATGGAAACTTATAATGTGAAACCTGGCAATCCCACACCTTATTCTGACTGGCTGACCAAGCACTGTAAAGAAGGGGGCAGCTTTCGGATCCACATTAATTCCCATACCAAACTTTGACCCCCCTCTTGTCCTCCTCTCCTCTCCCTAGATCGGAAGCCTCCGCATGGACCGCACCATCATCGAGGGTCTGCAGGACATCGTGAGCGTGTTGGAAGACCATCTGAAGCCGCTGGTGGAGGCGGAGCTGTCAGTGCTGGTGGACATCCTCTACCGGCCGGAGATGCTCTTCCCGACCGGCACCGATGCCAAAAGAAAGTGCGAGAACGGCGGATTCATCAAGTGGGTCTACGCACACGTTAGGAAGATGCCGTTGAACTACTACCGTTCAGTTATCACTAAATTATCGTACCCTACTGAAATTAAGTACAATTCCCGCTGAATTGCCTTTGAGTTTTTTGCTGGATTGCCGTTAAGTTTCCGCAAATACTAAATAACCGTTAAAGTACCGTTGATTTACCGTTGTATTGTCCGTGTTTTGTCGCTCCAGACGACTGATAACGCATACCTCCAAACTGATGGAGGAGAAGCAGGACGGGCTGTGCATCAAGATCCTGCAGACCCTCCGGGAGATGATGGCGGTGGACCCGGAGTACGGGGAGAAGGGCGACACCCTGAGAATCAGCCTGCTCATACGGTACCTGGGCAAGTTTCCACTGCCGCAGAACCCGAGGGCGGCCGCCGTTGCGGCGGCGGCCGCCCAGCTGGCCTCCCCGGTCAGCACCCACCACGGGCCAGGGTCTAAGTTCCTGGTCAGGGCGCAGATGAGCCTGCACGAGGTCCAGTGCCACCTGGACATCCAGGGCGCCTCCAAGCTCATCGTCGACTTGGTCATCAAGTCGGCCAACATGCCCAAGATCTTCTCGGAGGCGGTGGAACTGGGCAGCGCGCTGCTGGAGGGCGGAAACCAGGAGATCCAAAAGTCGCTCTTCGCACAACTCCATTCCGGGGAAGTTAGCCAGAGCTTCTTCAAGGTCTTCCACGACAAGACGACGGGTGCGCAAGCTGAGATCAAATCCACCGTCACAGTTAACACCTCGGACATTGCCGCGCGCGCCAGCGGAGGCGGCGGCAGCGCGGGTGGCGGTGGAGGCGGCGGTGGAGGCGGAGCGGGAGACAAGGCTGCCAGGGAGCTGGAGAAGGCAGTGCGGAAGAGAGGACGTGAGTTTCCCCACATAAACTTTAACATATTTGGTTTTGATTGGGAGTGCAGAGATTTTTCTTTTGACCGAATTTCTGTAGTAGTACCCTTCGTTAGAATTTAATGCTAATTTGCCGAGTGCATCAAGAATGTGTTCATTTTTGGACATGCGCTGCCTTGTTTAAAAAAAAAAGGATTCCATTTCCGTGTGTTCTTGCCGTTGCCTCTCAAATCCCAGGCATGAGCTTCTCCTTCCTCCCACCTATCATTCCTTCCACCTATCCGTGTATCCATTGTGTTAGAGCGTTCACCCACCCACGTTTTCCTTCCCAACTTCTTTTTTCCCTTCTCCTGAATGTACTACTGTACACAACACAGTGAAGCCGGCCAACGGCATTGTGATGACGGAGGAGCTTCGCGAGGAGCTTGACCAGGCCGCCCTGGCCACGCAGCAGGCGTTCTTGGCCGCCAGGGGAGGAGCGCCCGCAGGTCAGTTACTCAATCCTGTGCTCTAGTGTCGTTTACCAGGTCAGTTACTCAATCCTGTGTGCCTGTGCTGTCGTTTGAGCTTTCATGCGTACGTACAGGGATGAAATGCCATTGTCTTAACAATAAAAATCGATCATTTGTTATGTAGGAGAAATGTGCATTCTGCTACCTTTTTCTTTAGCTGCTGCATACTATGTCGACTTTTAGAAAAGGGAAAAAAAAGCCAGCTTTAATCACCGTTGTTTCAAAAACATTTTTGTGCCAATTAGTCTCACATTAAAAAGTTTAAATATTTGCGACTTCCCTTTACTAGTACTTACTCATTGCTTCTTCTCCTGCAGGGGACGACGCTCCGTACGGCCTCCCTTCCCTGGCTTCCACCAACCTGGAAGATCTTCTGGCGGAGCGGGTAGACCGCGCCAGGGAGAAGGAGGAGGAGAACAGGCTCTCCCCGAAGGTGGCCATCATGAAGCCGGTGCTACGCTTCCTACAGCTGCTCTGCGAGAACCACAACCACGACCTGCAGAACTTGCTGAGGGACCAGGCCAGCAACAAGACCAAGTACAACCTGGTCTCCGAGACGCTGCTGCTCCTGGACGTCATCTGCGGCTCCACCACCGGCGGGCTGGGACTGCTCGGCCTGTACATCAACGAGAACAACGTCCTGCTCATCAACCAGATCCTGGTCACCCTGACGGAGTACTGCCAGGGCCCTTGCTACGAGAACCAGGCCTGCATTGCCATGCACGAGTCCAACGGGCTGGGCATCATTACGGCGCTTATCCTGAACGACATCAACCCGCTGGGCAAGACTCGCATGGACCTGGTGTTGGAGCTGAAGAACAACGCGTCGAAGCTGCTACTGGCCATCATGGAGAGCAGGACATCGGACTCGGAAAACGTGGCAGAGAAGATCATCTACAACATGAATCCGGAGCAGCTGGTGGGTTAAAAGGGAAGGTTTTACAGATTTTGATGTTGGCAGATAGCGTGTCTTGATTTTCCAGATCGATGTTGCGTGCAAAGCCTTCCACCAGGAAATCCTGGACGACGACGGCGACGGTGGCCAGGACGACGACGCGGCCGTCTCCCCGCGTGAAGTCGGGCACAACATCTACATCCTCTGCCACCAGCTGGCGCTCTACAACAGGCAGATCGGCGCACTGCTCAGGCCTGGACCGGCAACCTCAGACGCCGTCGCGGCCGCGGCCGACGCGGCCGACGCTAAGACAGCGGAGGCCCTCAGGTTCTACAACTCGCACACGGCGCAGATCGAGCTTGTGCGCCATGACCGCACCCTGGAGCAGATCGTCTTTCCCATCCCGGAGATCTGCGAGTACCTGACCGAGGAGACCAAGGTGAAGCTGTTCTGCAACGCGGAGAGGGACGACCAGGGGTCCAAGGTGGCCGACTTCTTCGGTCGGACGGACGACTGCTTCGCCGAGATGAAGTGGCAGAAGAAGCTTCGCTCCAATTCCGGTCTCTTCTGGGTGTCCAGCCACATGTCCTTCTGGAGCTATGTCATCTTCGCCTGCTCGGTCTTTATCAACGTCATTGTCGCCTCCTTCTACCCCTTTCCTGACGCGCCTCCGAGTTAGTTTCTCGTTAATTTTGCCAGTGTTTTATGTTTTTCCCAAAATATGATTGAAATATTTTCTTGGATTATAGACGCGGGCGGTCACTTGTCCGGCTTGCTGTGGGCGTGCCTGTTGGTTTCGGCCGCGATCGTCATCACCGTCCCCAGCTCGGCCGCCCTTCAGCTGCTCTCGCTCTTCTCCATCCTCCGCCTGATTGTTTCGGTCGGGCCCGAGTTTGCCCTCACCACTCTCGGAGTGTCCATCGTCGTCTTCAAGGGAATCCACCTGGTCAGCATCATGGGCAACATGGGCACCTTCAACAAGCCTCTCAGGCAGATCTTCCTGGACGCTGAGCTGGTCTACCATGTCGGGTACCTCATCCTCTGCATCCTCGGAGTCTTTATGCACCCATTCTTCTTCTCCGTACTCGTGAGTACTGGCTTCACTGAATTTTGGGGAGTCTCGGTTGGGGAAGTCATAATGCGTGTTGTTAAATATTTTACCCTAGCTGTTCGACGTGGTCTACCGGGAGGAGACCCTGCTGAACGTGATGAAGTCCGTAACAAGGAACGGCCGCTCCATTCTGCTAACGGCGCTCTTCGCCATCATCCTTGTCTACCTCTTCAGCATCATCGGGTTCATCTTCTTCAAAGACGACTTCTTGGTGGAGGCCGATCAGCTGGCCACGGCGGCCGCGGCACCGCAGCTGGAGGACGGGAACGACGCGGACAATGGAACCTGCGCCGCCGACGGCGGTTGCCCCGCCGCAACGGCGGGCGCGGCCGCCTCCACCACCGCTGACGGCGGCAAGACAGATGCAGTCGGGGAGGAGGCGGAGGAGACGGAAGTAATCTTCGACACGTCGAAGGTGGGAGAGAAGAGGATTGAAAAGTCTATGTCCCGAAAAGCATTTCCCAAATTTGATGTTTACGTACAGTAGATCGGAAGTTCGGAACATGTTCCCTGCATAATTTTAAATTTCTTTAATTGTGCGTAGGAACGGTCTTGCGACTCTCTGCGCATGTGCATCGTGACGACGCTGAACCAGGGCCTACGCAACGGTGGCGGCATCGGCGACATCCTCCGCCCGCCCTCCATCCAGGAACCGCTCTTCCCCGCCAGAGTCATCTACGACATGATCTTCTTCTTCGTCGTCATTATCATCGTGCTCAACCTCATCTTCGGTGTCATCATCGACACCTTTGCAGATCTCAGGTCGGAGAAGCAGCAGAAGGAGGAAGTCATCAAGAACTCTTGCTTCATCTGCGGTGAGTTGGCACCGGCGCCTTTGATTCGTTCTTGCTGGTCTTATTGTCGCACTTCTTGGCAGGCCTGGAGAGGAAGGCTTTTGACAACAAGACTACAACCTTTGAGGAGCACGTGCGGTACGAGCACAACATGTGGCACTACCTTTACTTCATCGTGCTTATCAAGGTCAAGGACCCCACCGACTTTACCGGACCTGAGAGCTACGTGCATCAGATGGTCAAGGTACAGTTTATACAATGGTACATACTTCCACATAGTGCTTTCCCAAAAAACGTGCGTCTTTTTAAATCCAGGAAAAGTGCCTGGACTGGTTCCCCCGCCTCCGGGCGATATCGCTGGCAGTGGAGGAGGTGGAGGGGGAGCAGAACGAGTGGAGGACGCTGCACAACCAGCTGGAGGCAACGCAGGTAAGGTGTTTGAAGAAAAAAACTGCTATTTAAATGCAAATTGCAGTAAAAAAAATTGTAAAAAAATGATTCGTATTTGTAGGAGCTGGTGAAGACGCTTTCGTCGCAACTGAGCGACCTTCGGGATCAGATGACCGAGCAGCGAAAGCAGAAGCAGCGGATCGGACTGCTCAATAGCGCGCCCAGCCTGCTCAACCTGGGCAACAGGGGCGAGCAGCAGATGCAGCAGCAGATACAGCAACAGATGCAGCAGCAGATGCAGCAGCAGTAGTCCAGCTAGTCAGAGAGAATTTTTAAAAAATCGACGACGACGACATAAAATTCATTCATTCCCAAAACTTGTGATTTTTTGTCCTTTCCCCTCCCAAAAAACAATAAACGGCCCACTATACGACCTATACCTACCTACTAGTATAATACGGTAAAACGCTACTATATTCGCCTTACAGTTTGCCAACTATTTCTTGTTGCTACCGTTACCGTCGTGTACCTTATTTCGCGAGCATATTCTCACTCTCTTTCTCTGTTTTTGCGAAAGGCCTTAGTCCTGTGTGGTTCCATTAAACTTGCATTCTCCACCTGGAAAGAGAGAGCGGATATCGATTTTGCACACCTCTCTGCTTTGCTAAAACTTTTTAGTTCTACCTTACTGCATTTACAGACTACAAAAACTTGCCAAAAAATCCAGAATCTGAAAGAAGAGTCAGTTTGTTTCACCCCCACCTTTAGTAAGTGTATAAGAATATCTCTTTCTCTTGTACGTATAGTGTAGTAGAGAGCGACATAGAAGGGGGGAGAACAGGAACCGGTTTTTAGCCTCTTCCTGTTCTTGTCGCAGCATTTCTTCCTGCTCGTCATTGTTGTAAAGAGCAAGTCCTAAGTTAAACATAGCAGAACCTACAGTACCATTGCATAAAGTTTACAAAGAAACTTTGTCTCGGGTCTCGGCAGAGTCTTTTCATCGGGCTAAAAATTACCCTGGCGCGGTAAAATCCGAATTTGCAGAGTAGGATTACGTGACACAATTTTACGACACTTTGCAAAGTAGGCTTTCATGGCACGAGGTATTTTACAAACAGTCCGATGTACAGTCCGATGGAAGACGTGATGAGACCCAATGATCATAAAGGTTTTACTTTTCTAATTTTACGCATGCAGTTTTACTATTCAGGCGACAAACAATAACAATTTTTCAATGCCACCCAGGATCAAATCTACCCTGATTTCACAATAACCAGAGAACATGCCACAAAGTTATCCTCCCTTTAAAACTTTCCACATTTGCATAACATAACAAGTGCATAACGTAAGATGTACAAACAACGTATTGTAGGTAATATTAAAACACTTAACGACTAGTAATTAAAAAAATCGTACATATGTAGGTACAGTGCAGTTCCTTTCCTCCCAAACAAATGGAGAAAAAAGTTGAAATTCTTTGTCCACAGTAAGAAGATGGAGAGAGTCACAACTGGCTTTCTAATCGTCACGTCAGAGGGAGAGAAAGGGGGGTAAAAAGGCTGTTGCGCCCTCTTTCTCCTCCTTCTCTTCCTCCTCCTCTTCTGTGCGAGGCAATCGAACTTCAACTGATACGTTGTTGGGAGAAAAAAGGAGGACAGAAGGCCATTCCACTGACATTGTTGCGGCCTGAAAGGAAGGAAGAAGGAACTGCCTACAAACGCACTTCCTGTCCTGCTTTGTTGTTTCAGATTTTATCCCGTGCAGACTTACTATTTTAACACATACTGTGAGGAGAAAGCTAAATCTTTCCACTGCTTTCTTGTGTTTCTGAGCTGTGGAACATTGAGCTTCCCTTACAATGGACTCCATTTTCAAGGAGAAGGAGGAGAAGAAGATGGAGAAGGACGAGGAGGACAGCAACGAGAAGAAGAGGATCAGAGGAGTCTCACGTCAGATTATAGCAACTTTATCGGGTAATCAGTTCACAATCTACGTATTCCTTAGCAGCGAAAAGCTGCTTGCTCAAGAAGTAGGTCAACCCACTTAATCCATCCTCAGCCTGCCTGGGCGCCCTGTCGCTGGGCACCGCCCTGGCCTGGACCTCACCGGTACTTCCTAGGTTGCGGGAGGAACTCTGTGGCAACGGCGGCGGCAGCGGAGGTGTCCCCTGTTCCCTGTTGGGGGCGGAGGAGGCGGCGTGGTTGGGGTCTGCCATGCCCCTCGGGGCGGTGGCGGGGGGGCCGCTGGCAGGTTGGTAGACGTTTGCAAATACAAGGAATCCTAATCCCTTGTCGGGTGGTGTCACATTTTCTTTCACTTTTCACAATCACTACACAGCATTGCAGCAAGCTGTGTGCGTGCGTGCTGGTTTTATTAATATAATGATTGCCTTTCCTAATTCCATTTGATGCTCTAAAAGTTAAGGTGTCTCTGCACGTGACTGAGATGCACATTGAGTGCAGCAGTGTGCAGTCAATTTTTTTTTTTGAGTTGAAGAAAAGTCCAGCTGAATGACTATAATTTACCTTTCAAGCCGCAAAGCAAATGTTTGTTCAGCCGTACTTTACAAAAGATTTCTTTCATCCTTTGCCTCCAAAGTTTAGCATCTTCACCCCGCGACATCTACTGCAACAACATTCGGGAAACAAACAGTTGTCCTGATGTCTAATGTCATCTCTCTTCTTCTTGTCTGCCGAACTCTTTCAGGGCGCTGGAATGGTGGGCTGGTTATCAAGCGCGAGGAAAAAAACATGTCACGAACAAGGTTCTCAGCAAAGACGACAGCAGCAGCAGAAGTAGAAGCTCCCCAACCATCAACAGCAAACAATGTTTGCATGATTTGACGTAACAACTTCTTCTTTCAGTCTCAGAATCTTAAGTTTCGAACCAGATTGCTCTACGGTTAAGCCCACACGTAAACAAATTTAAACAGGGTTTTTTTTCTCCTTATCCTCCTCTTTTCCATCCCAACCAGCAACCCCCGACCCGACCAATACCTGCACCCTTTCTCTCCAGGAGTTCTTCAAAGCACCGCGCTGGGTAAGAAGTGGAGCCTGACTGTGCTGTCGGCGATCAACCTAGTCGGGCTCTTCCTTATGCTGCTCTTTTCCGGCGGCGGCGACCTCAGGCTCATCCTTGCTGGCAGGGTCATTACAGGTAGGGCTATTATTACATTTTTTCCCAACTAAGTTTTAAGTTTTTTGCCAAGTGTCCTTGATACCGTTTTTAATTCTCTTGTCGGATATTTTAACCAAATTTTAATTAAAAAACCGGATATCCGGTTTTACGACCGGAGGGGATGCCTTAATTACGCACGAGTAGGACAATTTTCCGGAAACAATTTAAAAAAAAAAAACTATGGGCAGACAACCATTATTTGCCTGCAAATGTCCAAGGACCGGAAAATACCCACCCAGACTGTAAAGGAACGAGAATAGATTAATATCATCCGACATGCGACATGCCCCTTGCATGACAAGACCTTCCTTCTCCTCTTCTCAACCCACATCCTCCACCTTTTTGCAACTTCTTCTTACTACCGTCCTTTTCAAATGGTCCGACGACTTCTTTGTGTGTGTGTGTGTGGAGGGGGAGAAAGCTTGGACACAAAATGGACGTGGGTGGATGGAAACAAGAGCACAAAAAAATCTTGTGTGTGTGACTCCGTCTAAATCGCTCGCATTCAATTGTTTATTTATTTAATTAATTAAAGGATTAAAGTTATACTCGTAAATTGGTTGGTGAATTTTCAACCGAAACATAAAGAACAGAATGGATATAGGCCTATGCTATTCTTAGATCTTGGTGCCCGTGTGGAGAAACTGAAGCGAGGGGAGAGAAGGAGACATTTTTAGCCCTCCTTCCTCCCTCCTCTTCGCCTAGACCATTAAGAAGTTCCTCCCCCCAGGCTCTTCAAAAAAAAAAATGTGGGAGGAGGAGAAAGGACAAAAAAAGAAGACCAAGACCAAGGTTAGCCCAGCTCTTCAGTAACGTATGCCCCCTTCCCGAAGGTAGTCTTTACTCCTCCTCTCTCCCGCCCCCCTTCCTCGCTGTATCCAAACACGATTCCTCATTTTAAAAATTTCTGGGGGAGAGTCTTCGGGATCAGAGGAGTAAACACCGCAATGTCACGACAGGAGGAGGAGGAAAGAACTTGACTCCTACCGTGACTGCCACCCCTTCCGCCATCGACACACACACAAAGGGTAGCGATTAACTCAAAGAGAAGAGAGGAGAGGCCACAGCCATGGGCCGTGACGACGACAGTGTCATTCTGGAGGCCATGGGGATTGGAGACGGAGGGGGAGGAGGAGAAGGCAAGAAGAAGAGGGAGGGAGGCAACTCTGGGTCGGCCTCCTCCACCGACCCGAAGAGCGCCGCCCTGGCCAACCTGAGCATCAACCTGGGGAACAAGAACCTGCGCTCCCTCCGCAGGGAGGAGGTTGACGCGGCTTTCTCCTCCGCCTTCCTAGCCTCCGTCCACCTGTCTGAGTCGGCCGTGCCTCAGGCGGGCGGCGGCGGCGGCAGGCACGGCGCCAGCAAGAAGCAGTACCAGAGGATCCTGTTGGAGAGCCATCAGTACCTGCTGAGGTTCATCCACGATCAGGGGCCATCCCAGCAGCAGCAGCAGCAGCAACAGCAACATCACCGTCAGAGGAAGAGGTCAACCAGGGCGAAGGGCGGTGCGGAGTCAGACAAGAAAAAACAACCCAGCGCCTAGAAGTCTTTCATTGTTATTTTTCTCACTAATGTAGTACCGGTAGGTACACTACATCCTTTCTATAATAAACAATTGACGTATATACAGTATATAAACTCGTACAATTTTTTTTTTGCATCTATCTACTACAATACCGTGGTATGTTAACACAAAAAACTAGATGCTATATTTTGTCATTGTTAAATACATTAGCATTTAGAAAAGAGGCTATTTTGAAACTGCCTCCACGCAGGTGTGTCCGGTGGCGCCTTCGCCATCGCCGCGCCGCTCTATGTGGTGGACATCTCCGACGCCAGGCTCCGCGGCGCCCTCTCCTCCGTCATGCCCCTCATGCTCACCGGCGGGATCCTCGGAGTCAACGCGCTCGGCATCGGCGCGATGGCGCTCTCCTGGCGGGCCATCACCGCCGCCTGCTGCGCTCCCTCAGGTTGAAGACACGATACCTTTCTTTTCTTTAGTTGTACTGCACTCACTTTCCCACATGATGTTTTTTTCGCCGCCAGTGCGAGTTGAACAGAGGTTTTTTTTCCTACACGGTGCAGATTTCTGGTAAAAATGTTTCGAGGATCTTTACTTTTCTCTCCAGCTCTAGTCTAACAAATTTTAGGTTGCAACATCTTTACGGTCTGTCTCGACTTGGCTCGGCTCAACTCGACATGAATTACCAAACGTACTATACTATGGTGGCAAAAATGTGTCAAACTCAGGCTCAGATCTACCTACTACCTAGTACATTACATATCTTTGTCCTGCAGTCCTACTTTGCCTGACGATGCCCCTGATGCCAGAGTCCCCGCGACACCTGCTGCTCAGGGGGGACAGGGACGCGGCCAGGGCGTCACTCGCCTGGCTCAAAGGTGGCGGGAAGGAAGAGGCGGCCAGCCAGTTGAAGATCATGGAGGAGAAGGAGGAAGGGCTTGACAAGAACAAGTCCTCGGTGGGCGCGCTCAGGCTGCTCCGCCAGGGCCGTTACCGCCGCCCCTTCCTGATGACCCTGGCCCTGATGTTCCTGCAGCAGTTTTCCGGCATCAACGCCGTCGTCTTCTACGCGCAGACTATCTTCTCTCACGCAGGATCGGCCATGGACCCTGGCGCGAGCTCCACCTTAGTCTCCCTCGGCCAGGTACTAATTCCACAAAGCCTTCGCCAATGCAACAGCCGTCATACGTAGCTACGAGTCGGGTGCATATATGGTAAATCAACGAGAGTTACCAAAATTGGAATGCCAATAATTACTGTACACGCTCAATGTACTGATTCACACTCCTACACAGGCAGTCAGCGTGCAATTATTGGTGTTCCAAATTAGTAAATAGTGACTTGTGTTGATTTTTTTCCCCTCATGTCTACCCGACACGTTGAAGCTGCACTTGTCGTGCAGCGGCGACAAAGATTTTTTATGGGACTGGTTCCCCCGTTCCCCAGGTGTGCGGCGGCGTGCTGGCGGTGGCCACGGTGGATCGCTTCGGCCGCCGCCCTCTCCTGCTCGTCTCGCAAGCCTCCGTGGCCACCTGCGCCGTCGTCCTGGCGTGGTTCTTCAGGATCAGAGAGCAGCAGCAGCAGCAGCAGCAGCAGCAGCAGCAGCAGCTCCTCCAGCCGTCGTTCAAGGACCATCCGGAAACTTCGCCCCTGATATTTGCTGGCAATAACTACACTCAACAGCAGGTACAAGTATAGGTATACAGTATGTTGGATTTAGTTGAAGTCGATTTAGTAGAGGTTTTTTTTCTGTTAACCAACTAATTGTGGTACATCTTTGATTTAGTAAAGAACTTCAAGTTATGGAAACGTTATCTCTTTGTTACGTATGCACAGGTCAATGGTGAGACTGAGGAGGAGGCGAAAGAGCGCGATCCGGCCGGTCTAGAAGTCTGCTCCGACCTGTGCTGGTTGCCCCTGGCCACGCTGGTAGTCTACATCGTCACCTTCCAGCTGGGTAGGTGTGGGCACTTCCACTATGGTTACGTCTTCAGGTGGGCACTCCACTGTGTCGCAGCACTGTGGGTAGGGCAGCGTGGGGTTCCCCACTACTGCCGTGCACCTGGGTCGCACCACGGAGTGGCCGCAGCTGGAAGGGGAAAAAAATACAGGATGTCCTAATTAATTACCTGCAACCCATCCTAAAGCACATATGCTCTTATACCACATGACATGTCAGTATACGTACGTACAGTCAAGTCTCAATATAACGAATCTCAATATAACAATAAGTCTCAATATAATGATAGTTTTGCTGCTTACCAACTTTTTATGTAGTAAAAAGTCTCAATATAACAATAGTTTAAAAATGTCAAAGTCTCAATATAACAATATTTTCTAAAAAAATTTCAAAGCTTATAAGCTTATAAGCAAGAGGTGGCAACCTGGCCCAACCACCAACGGTATGCAAAAGTATGAAAGCTCACCCAACCAATAATATTGGTATCACTAAGGACA
>JAAUYM010008973.1_pt1 | contig 23188 bp, 24 predicted proteins | sample 7278001 | NCBI WGS metagenome assembly JAAUYM01 (sample SAMN14350224, study PRJNA611818) | marine sediment metagenome | isolation source: surface marine sediment (1.8m) | place: French Polynesia: Moorea | collected 2018-08
AAAAAAGCAGCGATGCAATTGTATTATGCAGGTTGACGAAAGATGCATCTTCCTCCTTGCCCACCCTTCTTGTATCTCTGTTTCTCCACAGTTTTTACCCCTCTTCCTCCTCCAATACATCTGGGAAGCAGGAGGAGGAGAAGGACCGAAGAAGAAAGGAAAAGAGGAGAATGCATTTTTTTCTCTCTCTCTCCAGAAATGAGGTTGATGCCGTGGGGCTGCTGTATAATCGCTTTCTGCGCGAGAGGGAAAAGAGAGAGGAGGAAGAAGAACAAATTTGGCGAGTTTTTGGAGAAAACTCCTCTTCCTCCTCCTCCTCCTCCTCCTCCTCCTCCTCCTCCTCCTCCTCCTCCTCGTCGCCTTAGAAGGAGGTGCGAGAAAAAACTTTGCCGAAAAGAGCCAAAAAGGCAGTTGAAGTCATGTATAAGTTAACCTGTTCTTACAAGGATTTCTTGCAAAATCCCACCAAAAAACATTGTAAATTTCCCATATGTTTCTGCAAAACGTTTTCGCTGAACAGGGCTGCCACTTATCATATTCCCGTTAAAGCGGGTTCTACGTACTGCACTTTCTCTTTGAAGTCCGGCACTTTTTTTTTACCTGTAGTACGTCGTCCAGGTTTTCGTCCTCGTGCACCGTGGTGAGGTAGTTGAGGATGGACTGCAGCTCGTCGTCCTTGGAGACGCCGCCGCCCATCATCACCAGCTGCTTCACGAACAGCAGCATGTACGAGCGGACTGACACGATCTCATCCTTGGTCGGGCGGGGACCGTCTGGGGAGGGAAAAAAGTGGGGGGGAAAGGATGAATATAGGCAAACCCGACGAAACTTTAACGCATCTTTTTTTTAACGAAAAGAGGAAAAGTAAATAAGCAAAATCAGACGGCGTTTCAGATGGAGAAGCATATTTTCAGAATCATACGTATTACATCTTTTTCTTCTGAAAAAAAGAAGAAAAAGCGAATAGTTAAACCCGACAGGACTTTTCTAGCGACATCCTCAGGAATATGTAATTGGAGAAATTACATGTACCTTACTAGTTTTGTAGTCAGTAAAATTTACTGTAATCAGTAAAATTTTATGCGGTTTCAGCAGCTGGGCCTTTAGCAAGTACATGTAAATGGAAGCAAATGTACGTAGAAACACATATCTGCTCCATAAAAAAAACACGTGTCCCGTCGGGGAGAAAGCTGTATACACAAACTATCTGACACATAAAAAAGAAAAAAACAAATCCTGGAAACTTTTTTTCTTTCCTTGACAGTTGAGATATTAGTTTCTCTTCCAAGATGAAAGAAATCTCGGGGTTTTTTTGCATCAGATATCGGCAAATCGAAAAAAAAACTTACCAACTCCCTTGGGTGCGATTCCCGACGCCTCCCTGGGGTCCTCGATCCAGTAGTAGTACTTGAGCGTGTGCATGGTCTGCAGCACCGTGGAGACCCTCCGCACGTTCGAGTAGATCTGCGTGTCGGACAGGAACTCCGTCGCCAGGTACGAGTACAGCTTCGTCTGCAAGGGGAAAAAACAACCATCATTTATTCGTGCCTTGCTAATGAATTTGGTTCTTTTCGTGGCTCATGCGGTACTGCGCTTGGCCCTTCCCCTCACTCACCTGCACGACGGCCGGCGTGTGGATCCACAGCGACGGGTTGAAGAGGCAGTGGTCCAGCATCTGCTTGAGGAGCAGGTCCGTGTTGGCGGAGGGGCAAGTGACCAGGTACTTGGTGAGCTTCAGGAAGGTGTTGAGCAGCTCCGGCGTCAGGTGGGCCCGGGAGGACCTGCCCAGCAGGTGCGACACCACCAGAAAGCCGCGGCCGGAGATCACCTGCTGCTGGATGGACGGCGACGACTCTACCAGCTCGCAGATGAAGCTCATCAGCTTGGAGCTGCCAACAAAAAAATATTGTGTGGAATAGAATTGGAACTAGATCGTATCCGGTTTTTTAAGAAACCGGATATCCGGCTCCTTGGTTAAAATCTAGACAAAAAAGGGGATAAGAAATCTTTTTAAAATTCAGATACTTGTCAAAAACCATTCAATTTCAAACTGTTTTTTTGCAAATTTTAATATTCGGGCACACTCTGAAACGTGCTTAAGCTGCCATTTAGAGCACTCGGAACAAACAGCTAAAGCGTCTCAAGTGTATTAAAATTCAAGATGTACGACCTATTGTTATGGAAAAGTGGCTGAGGTGCAATAAAAAGATGGAAGAGGAAAATCCCCCAAGGAGAAAAAAATATGGTGTGGGGAGGATAAGTGGAGCAGAGAAGCCCCACAAACTTTCGTCAAATAATTCCATCAAAAAGTTTCACTTCCTCTTCCTCTTCCATTTCCCCATCTTCTCTGCTTCCTCCTGGTAATCAATACGGGAGGAGAGCGGGGGGGAAGGCAAAGTGTGTGTGAGGCAGCAACTTCCTATGCCCACGCAGATGTACTGTACGTAGAAGGGTACAGTCGCATTCGACTAATCGAGACTCGATGGACAGGAATTTCTGCTAGGTTGGAAACCATTTTACGGAACATAATTTTTTGTGTTCTAAATCCACCTGGACAATTGAAAAAAGCCAAACCATACATTCCAACTTGGGATAATTGGGAATCTTGTAGTAGTGGATACCGTTTTTCTTTAGGGGGGGCAACCTTAGTAATCTTAGTAATCTTAGTAAAAATACAGTACAGTAAAAGTCACTCAATGCTCGGTCGAACGGTAAAAAAGCTCGGACATTTGGGAAGCCAGGCTTTCTCCCGACTATCCGGGTTAAACTGTACTTCTAGCACACGAAGGCAGACATGTTTCTCATCTCTCCCTCTCTCTCTCTCCCTTTCCCTCAGGGGAGAATCAGTATCACCGCATCTGATGCTGCCTCCAATTTTTTCCAGGCCAATGAACCTTTTATCCCACCATCCTGTGTGCGAGGGGGGGGCGGGTAGAAGGGCCCAAAGTTGCCTCACGCAGAGAGAGAGGATTGGGGCGACATACACAGACCCAGTGCGTGTGTACGGTATGTACGTAGGACGTACAGCTGAACCTCGACATCAGTCTACCCTTGATGACCAAGTTCCTGACCGTACGTACAGGAATGGGTGCATCGATGGTGCAAGGTAGTGACTCGAAAACTGCTTGCCGCGCTGACCGACCAGTTCACCACACACCGAAGTTCTACTGTACGACTTCCTACCACATCAGCAATCCTTGGGATAGGGAGACAGAAAGAGAGAGAAAACACCCACAGCAAGCAGTTTCCTCAATGGCCTCTTCTCCCTTGCATTAAAGCATCGGCTCTGCTTTTCTGTCGCGTTGCATAAAAGTCCCCTCCCTTTTTTTTCTTTTACAGCCGTGACAAGGCAACTGCAACTCATTTCACCCTCCTCCAAATTTGTCCCTCTCTGCTCGTAAAAAAAAAACAAGCCCGGAATATATATGGGAAAGGAAGGGTGAGCAAAAGGGGGTCACACTCTGGATTGATGGGAGGGTTCTCTTAGGACGAAAAAGGGGACAGCTGGGAGAGAGAGAGAGAGGAACAGATCCTCCTCCGCCTCCCTCCAAATACAATATTTTTTGCTTGTTGGGAAATCGCAGACTGCGTAGGTTGCTTTTTTTTCTAGACCCAGCCGAGTTTTGCTGGTGACATTTCTGGCTCGCGGAACAAAAGGTCCTCCTCCTCCTCTTCCCTTTCCTTCCCGTTCCAGAGGCTGCTCTGGAGAGAGAGAGAGGAAGAGGAAAAGTCGTTGGGGAGACTAAGAGAGAAGGAGAAAGGGAGAGAGGGTTGGAAGCTTTCTTTAACGGCCCGCCCTGCCTAAAGGAGGAGGAGGAGGAGGAGGAGGAGAAAAAGCAGCGTCGTAAAAGGGAGATTTTCTTGGTGGCAGCGGCAAAAGTGGCTTAAAAAGGCAAATCTTGTCCATTTTCTCATCGACAACAAAACGTGCAATTTCACCAAGCATTTTCCCCTAAAAGCAGGTGCGTCAATAAATCCCTCTTTTTTTCTTTATGAAGATTCCCATCAAGGAGGCAGTGGATATGAAGGGGGGGTTGAAGGTGGTTTCTGCGCAAGTACGCCCATGATTTACGCTGAAATGGGTGCTGGGCTGGGGGGTGAAGGGGAAAGGAAGCCCACTTCTGGCTTAGAGAGTCAGGGGGGGAAGGCTTAGCTGAAGAGGAGGAGGGTCCTAAAAAATGTGTGCCTTTGTTGCCTGCCATCTCCGCAACATCCACTTCTTCCTCTCCCATCCCTTATCCTCCCCCTCTCCCTCCCCCCAAAAATCCCTCTTCACAATTCCTACTGCAACCTAAAATAAAAACAGGCAGGTTGGAGAAATAGAGAGGGAGAAAAGGATTTCTCGCGCTCATCTAAATTTTGCCCCCCCCCCTCCTTTTTTCCTGGGAATGGGAGTGTGGGTTTCCGGCTTTTTTTGTTTTGTTTGGCCAGGTTTCTCTTCTATGCCCGGCCAGGCAGAAAACTAACAAAAAAGAGAGAGGGAAAGCAGAAACGCGGTTTTTTTTCTTCTTTGTCGCAGGAGGAGGAGGAGGAGGCAGAAGGGCCATAATAAAGGGAAACAGAGACTCTCTCCCTCCCATGGGGAAGTGGGAGGAGGAGGAGGAGAGGAAATGGTCCGGCCACGTATCTAGCGCATGCATCCACAGCATCAGCTCACCAAGATAAGGAGGATCTAAACCGAGATGGGAGACACAAGCCAGGCCTTTTTAGGTACTACAGTCTAACTCGGATAAAAGAATTTTTTTTCCAAATTTTTGCATCCGAGTTTCCTTGAGCTTCACAGCTTGTTCTTACATGCAGCAAAATTTTTCCAACCGACCGAGATTCCCTCCCCAAATACAGTACGTAGTACAACATACCACAAAAAAAGAAAACAATTACGTACTAGTACCTATTTTCTGCGTCTCCTTACCACAAGCTCTGATCCTTCTTCCTCCTCCTGCTCCTCCTCCCCTTTCCTGTCCTCGTCCTCTTGCCTGCCCTCCTGGCCTTGTCTTCTTCCGCCTCCTCATCAGTCTCCTCTTCTTCCTCCTCCTCCTCCTCTCCATCGCCGCCGCCGCCGTTGTCCTCCTCCTCTTCCTCCTCTGCCGGCAGGTCAAGCTGCGCGAAGAGCGGGAAGAGGACCTGCACGCCGCCCACCGAGTTCAGCGTGGAGTGCACCGAGTGGGTCACCACCGCCTTCACGTCCTGAAAGTAGCGGTAAGACAAAACTTGAAACATATCTTTTACCACACAGGTCAGTTTTCCGACCCTATTATACCGCCAGAGCATCCCTGACCGATATTGCCGAGGTATCGATGAGGTAGCATCGAGATATCAGTCCTCCCCTCTCCCCAATGGCCCATGGTAAGGCAAAATGCTGAAGCAGGGTACTTAGACGTAATAGAGACTAGAGAGACGATTTTACCTCGAAATACCTCAGCGATACCACCCTCATAGGTATAACTGAGGTCGCCAATATTGGTTCCTATATTGCTATGGAAAATAGTGGAGGCAAGAAAACAGGAGCACCCTGTCCCACTTGTAATCCGACTCGAGAAAGACTTTTCTTGGGACGCGCTAGGTTGGGAACCTCTGTTCTACTAGTACGTATGCCCTCTCTTAAGGGACATAAAGTGCCCACCACATCTGAAGAGTGCACAGTGAAGTTATCCATCCGCGCATATGGGGGGAAAGGAAAGAAGAGGAACCCAGTAATTGAATCGACTCCGCGGCTACCTTCATAGGAACTCTCTCTCTCTCTCTCCACTCTCCACCACTCCCCATCTCTACCAATAAGCGAAGCGGAACTTTTGGAGAAAGAGAGGAGAGGTAGGAAGAATGAAGAAGAGAGGCCACGTTAAGTGCATTGTGATAAGTTTTCTCTTCCCCCCCTCTCTCTCCAAATGAGGTGGGGAAGAAAGAGAGCAGAGGAAAACTTTTGCTTCTTTCCTCTTTCACCCCGTCCCCTTTTCTGACGGGGTGTGCCAGACATTCCTTCTCCCTCCAAAAATGTACGTACAGGTATAATGCATGTGAAGGACGACTCTCAAGGAGAACTAACAGCTTGGAAGCAGCTGAGACACCCTGTGCTGCACTTTTTTCTGGAGGTTAAAAAAAGTCATTCCCGTCACATCCTCACGAAGAAAGACAGGCAGAGGGAGAGGAAGATGAAAAATAAGGGAAAATAAGAGAGGGGAAAGGAGCCTCATCCCAGCTTTCCATCTTCACTTCCCCCCTCCCCACTCCCACCCCAAAAAGAGTGGGTGAGAATCTTGGGGTGATCGATCACGGGATGATGCTGAAGAAGACGTGGGAGGGAGGGAAGATTTCAGGACAAGTGGAAGGAGTGGGAGGAAAAGAAAGGTTGCCTTTCCTCCCCCCTCCCCTTTCTCCGATAGGACTTTTGGAAGTTCGTGAGAGTCATGACCATTGCCTGCTTATACACTACTACTACAGGGTGAGGAAGAAAACCCATAAAAAAGGGTGCAATTGTTGCGTGGTCGGCGTGCAAACAAAGTACTGTACCATAGGTGTGTACATACAGTACTAGATACACGACGTGGTATAAGAAAAAAAAAAAAAAAAGAAGGGGGCCGCTCTCGAAAACACTTGAATTTTTTTTTTCTTTCTTTTTTTTAAACAGTTATGTCGGTGGCACCTGGCAGAGAAAGAAACGGAGGGAGAGGAAGGAAAGAGGCGATTTTTCTCTACAGCCAGAAGAAAAGGAAGGAAGAGTGGGGGGGTGAAAGGAGGTCGAAAATTGAGGCAATTTTTCCGGGCAGAAAGGCGGAAAAGAATGGAGAAATTTCCCGGAAATTTTTTCTGGGAGAAATACAGCTCAGGACATCCTTTTTTTTTGGCGGGGTGGAGAAGGGGGGTGGCTGTCAAATCGTCCCGTCTGTCTCTTCCTGCACGTACGAAAAAAAGGAAAGAGGAGGAGAGATAGTCCCAAACCCATTCACACAGATGTTACAAGAAAAAGCCCTCTTTCTTTCCTGCCAGGCCTCCTAACTTCCCCCCCTCCCTGCCGAATGTCAATGTAAAACCAAGGGGGGGTGGGAGAAGAGGGGAGAAGGTCTAAACTTTTTCTTCCTCTCGGGAGGTGCACTGATACTGAAAAAATGTGCAGTACAAAGTCCCCAATCGATATTTTAAAAGCCGTGAGAAAAGTACAAAAACCTTTAAAAAAATTAACTATCCTAGACGTTACAAATGAGAGTGGAAATACTTGGCGTTGTCAGGAAAGCCAATAACGGTAATGGCACTGGCACCAAAGAAAAGAAAAAAACTAGACTTTTCTTTGATGCCCGAAGGAATTTTTTGTAGCTGCCAAGGAGGTTTGGAAGTTCTCCTTTCTCCTCTGGGGGGAAAAGAGAAGCCCAACAACCATTGTATAGCGAGCTACTACCTGTGTACTAGTAATACAAGAGTTGCCGAGGAGAAGGAGGGGATGCTGCATTCCTGCCCAAAGTTGCCTTCTCCTCCTCTTCTTCCCTTGGCCCCAACTGGAAGTTTCCGAGGAGCACGAAGAATTTTTATGCGAAACGCAATATCGACCAAATTGGGTTCCAGATGCTTAATTAAAGAAAGGAAAGGAAAGCAAGAAACTTTCCAAACGTTCGCGTTACGCTTTTTTTAATACGCGATTACTTTTTCCCAGAAATTTTCCTGGGAAAAGAAAGCAAGAACAGACTCTGTTCAAAGCTCAATGGTGGAGAACAAAGTGCTGAAGTGCAATTCTGGGATGTGTTTCAGGAACAACTCGTTGCATTCTAGGTATGACCTGTCGACTTCTCCGCAGGTGAAATGGACTCTGATGAGACTTGTTCTTACCGTCATCATGAGGGCGTGCGGCGAGTGCACGAAGAAGTTGGCGGTGCCTTTGGGCGCGCACTGCAGGCAGAGCTGGCCGTCGGTGGCCACCGGGTTGTACAGGAACACGATGGAGCTGGGGAAAGGAGGACAAGAAGCATGGACTATGATTTACAGAGCTTACACTTGCAGTTGCAGGACACAAATTGGAAGCATAATGTCATGGATTAGTTTGACTATTATAAAACTATTTTTTTAACACCTGGTCACACTTGGTCGCAGGCTCTGTCTGTTGCTTAGTACATATTCATGAAGGTATTTTTCGGACATTTTATCGTTTAGCGGACGTGTGTAGTGAACAACAACGCAACAATGCGAGCCAAGTTAATAGCAACAACAGCAGCAACTGCAACAAGAACAAAATCAAAGGGCAACAACGGCACCAAAAGCAAAGTTAAATTCGCAAAATTGGCGTGCGTGTCGACAACGGTCGCTTTCTTTTTCCCTTCACTCCCTCTCACCTGGAGAGCCTCCCGTCGTAGAGGACCCTCCTGTGGTTCTCACTGAGCTGGCCGCTCTCCGTCTCGAAGCGAAATTGGTTCTGGGAAAAAAGGGAAAAAGGAGAGGGTGAAGAAGAAGTGCTGCTGAGGTTTCCTTGATCCTGAGGTGGGCGTCGCGGTCCTGTAATGGGGCCTCACCGTTCTTGTTCCCCCTGGGAGCGTGATCTAAGGTCGTCTTCTTGTGAGTATTTCGGTATAAAGTACAATGGAACTCTTTCAGTTAGCACACTTTTCTCTTTTCCCCCCTAGTTTTGCGAGGCGTTTGGTAAGCGATCCCAAAACGTGCTTGTTTCTCCCTTCCTTTTAGTGTGGGAGGATGGGGAAGAAGAGAAAGAGGTGATGGGAGGGGAAAAGGGGAAAGGGGGAAGATGGGAAAATGATTGGGTGGGAGGAAGACGAGGAAGAAGAAAAGCCAAGGAAGGAAAATTTTGGATTTTTTTTTCTCTCTCCCCCTTCTTTCAGGCTTTCTTTCCTGACTCAGCAGAAACTTTTACCCGGACGGGGAGGAAAAAAGTAGGAAAGTTGCAAAGCCCTTTCTCTCCTCCCAATAAGGAAAGCCCTGTTCCTTTTTTTTAGCTGGGCTCAAAGATGCTAAACTTTACGCTTCTTAAATCCTTTCTTGTTTCACAAAAAAATCGCAAATTACCCTACTAATCCACAGTCAGCCATTTCAAATTATGAACTCCCCAGTGTCTACGCAAGTACGTGAGAACTCTTGTTGGGCTATTCCATAACTTTGGCAACTCTCGCAGCTATCGAGTCCGAGTCGCGGCCCGCGCACATCACTAGCCCCCCAGTGTTGCCAGATGGTATCTTAAAATATTCCCTGAAGACATCTTGGATATCCCACCTTCGGAAAAAAAATCTGGTAACACTGCCATCCCCGTCGGCTCACCTTGTATCCGGGCCCGAGCCTGTGCATGGCGCACACCTGGTGCGGCGTGAGGGCCTCGCTGAAGAGGTAGATGGCGGACATCTGCCCGCGGAAGACCCTCTCCTCGTCGACGTCCGGGGTGGCGCCGATGTAGCACTTGTCAAACGGGTCGCTCGTGCTCACCAGCCAGGCCATCTCGGTGGAGGAGGCCAGCTGCCCGTTGACAAAGCACTTGATCTCGGACTTGGTCCAGCGGTTGTAGATGTAGACGATGGCCAGCATAAACCACCTTCGCGGCTGGAACTCGTACTTGACGCAGTGCTGGTACCCCTTGCCCTTCACCTTCATGGACGTCAGCACCAGGCAGTTGCCCACGAAGTGCGCAGAGTAGCCCACGCCCTTTGCCGTCTTGAAGCTGAAATGTTTATTAAAAAAAAACCATGGGAAACAGACTCAAATTGAACGGGTTTGTGAGTGGAGATGCTGAAACGGGATGTCTTAATCTGTCCGCCATCAGCCAAGTCCCACTACTACTACATACTCCCAACTTCCAAACTTCCCGACTTCCAAATTGTCTCCAACTTCCTCCCTCTCACACATTCTCTCTCCCTCCACCTCCTCCTTCCTGACACATCTGGGCAATTTCTCATTCTTCCACCTTCTCCCTCCTCTCACGTTTCCCTTTCTACCTCTTTCAATCTCCTTTAGCTGCCAGCACCAAGGTCTAGGAATTGTCTACTAGCACTTAGGTTTCCTTCCTAAACTTTCTGACAGGACACTAGAACTGCAAAAAGGATAATGGTACGCCCAAGTAAAATTGCTAGTTACATTGAGGATATTTTTATTAAAAAGTGCAACTATCTGAAATGGTCGTCTCTTTAAGTCTTGTAACCCCTCAGCCTCCCTCCCTATTTCTTAAATTCGACTTCCCCTTCTTCCCCCTCCTCCCTCGCCCCCCCTCATTCGCTGTCACCAATCGTCACCTTCTTCCTCCTGTCCTTCCCCTCTCTCCATTCTCATCTCCAATAGTTTTTAATTTCCCTCCTTCTCCTCTTCTTTCTCCCTTTTCCTTTCAACAACCCCACCAGCACCTCCTCCTTCTCCTTCAATGGGAAAGCCTATAATTTGAGGTTTATAGTGAAGAAAATGAAAAGGAGGGAGGGAGAAGAGGAAGGAAAGAAAAGGAAACGACTGCAAGACAGGGTTGCACAGACAGTAAAGCATATTTTTAAGTTGCAACTTTCGTTCTCAACTTATTTCCTGAAATGAGGGTGACGTGACGCAAAGCACACTAATTACATGAGATCTTGCATCTCCATAAAAAAAACCCTGAAAGCAAAGTAAAGCAGGTGCATTAAAAGATAGCGGAGATGTTTGTCGAGAGGATTGAGAGCATCATCAAGCTCCACCACCATGAGAGAGAGAGCGCGCGCGAGAAAGCTGGCACTCTACTTCAGTGCTCATCTAAGCAGCACCTCTATTTAGCTTCTGCCCCCTCCTCTCTCCCGACGGGACATAGGAACATACCTTCAGGAACATATGTACGTTCATGAAATATCTTGGAGAAATCACATTCTAGTACATGTCCTTGGTACAGTTTAATGCCATGTACGTAGGATTTAATTTTCATCAACTCAACAAGCATTTTAGGATCAGGATTTCTCAACAGCTGAAACCAGTCTTGAAATCTGAATTTGCCAAGCTGCCACCAATGGCGTACGTCTTCTTCGGGTTGGCCTTTACTTTGCGTTTGCGAACGCAGATAAACACGTTCTTATTCCATAAAAACGGCCAAATTGTCCCGTCGGGCTCTCGGGATCTCCTCTCAATATCTCTTTGATCCTCCCCTCTCTCATCCAAACCAAACCAAACTGTCTGGGGAAGAGGGGGAAGAGGGAGAAGAGGAGAAAGAGGGGAAATAGGGGAGAATGGAGATTCCTTGGCAAACGCGTCAGAAGTATCGAAGCGGGTGCAGTGTGAGCTTCAAAAGAGTTTGTAATCGCAAGTGAAACGCTTTTCTCCAGTTTCTTTTTGGCACGCACGGTACGATCGCTTCCTCTTTCCCTTCCCCTTCATCCCAATCCATAAATTAGAGGAAGGAGGAAGGCAAGGGGATCGAATGGTCGAAGAAGCCCTCACTCACTATTAGGATATCTGCTATTAGGATATCTTTTTTTTCGCCTCCACTCACCAGTATAGGTACGGCTTCTCCCTCTCGATGTTGACGGCGTTGAGCGGGTCCAGCCTGAACCATGTGGTGAAGGTAAAGCCGTTCTCATAGGGCCACTTGGACAGCGGCGGGAGGATAATGGCCTGAAACAGACGAGGCGAAGGGTCAGTCCGGATGTCCAGGATTCAATCTTATTCACACTAAAAATATATAATAGGCCTCTCTTTACTTGTGGCGAAGCCGACAGGTCATGGAATGGAACGAATTGTTGTTCTTCTTCTTGAGTCATTTTTGTCTAAACGATAGTTCAGGCGGAGGGCACGCCCTCATAAACCCCTCCTACACTGCTTCCGGACTGGGTGTCTCCTCTCCAAACACAGAATTTTAGCTACCTGACTAACATTGCTTAGGTATCGACGAAGTAGCATCTAGCATCCGTCCTCCCCCCCCCCCCCAAGGTTAAGGTAAATTGCTGAGGCAGAGACTAGAGCAACAATTGCAGCTCTGTACCTCTGAGGTCGCCAATATTGGTCGGGCAATCACACAAACTACTACCTAGGGTATGCTTAAAACTGTCTTTGAACAGAGTCTGTTCTTGTTGTCCCTTGATACCACGACAGGGCTTTACACTTCATATACATGTACGTACTACAGTATGTACGTACAATATTGTGAAGAGAAGGAGAAGGAGGAAGAGGAGGTGTTTCCAGCCCATCCTGCATTGTCGAAAGGAGCTTTTGGAAGGGACAGCAGATAAACCGAATCTGCCTTCAGGGCCTTTTGAAGGAGAGAGGAGGGAGGAGGGAGGGGAAGAGGGAGAAAGAGGGAGAGGGGTGCTTTTCATTCCTTCCGGCCATCCCTCCCTCCGGGCAGTAAAATCTAATGTTGCTGTGGACTCAGTCAACATCATATTTTTTGTTCCCTTTTCAAAAATGGGAAGAGAGTGGGTGTATCAAAAACATGATGGGAAAGAAGCTGAATAAACGTCGAAGTTGTTTTATTGGTGCTTTGCCAACACTCTGCTGGAAAGAAGGAAAGAGGAAGCTGAAGGGGAGGAGGAAGGGGAGGGGGGAAGAGGGAGAGATCATGTTACCCAAGTAGCATCATCTCCAGCAGTCCTCTTTGAAGGAGGAGTGGGAGGGACGGTAATTTGATTTGCTCTCTCTCCTCTCCCCTCGCATGGCTATGCTAATTATATCTTTCTCCTTTGCCTAAGGGGATGAGCTAAAAGGCAGAAGGGAAGAGAAGGGATGGGGATGAAGTGCGTTGCGCAGTTGCAATTACGGCCAATTAAACATTCCTCGTTTACTTGTACCCATCTACTACTATTAGTAGGTGTGAAGGAGCTTCAAAGCGAGTAGGGTCCATCGACCGGGCTTTCCCTAGCGCGGGTGCCCGGGTACCCGACCATTATTTTTCCCATTTCTGCGGGGATTCTATTTTTGAAAATCCGAGAAATTTCAGCAGGTTTTTGCTGAATATGTTATGATATCCGAATACCCTGGGGGGGTATTGAGGAACTCCAGTAAAAGAAGAAGCAACATCACTACTAATGAAGTCTCGCTTACCGATCCCTTGACCCCGGGAAAGCTGAAGAAGACGTCCGGTCCTGAGCGGTTGGGCATCTGCTTCAGAACATTCATCAGCTTCTTGGAATGGCTTGGCTGCAAAGAAGAAGAGAGAAAAGCATGTAACTGCACATACCCATTTCTCAGTTTTTAGTAAGACATCCTATGCTATTCTTATTGTACAACGTATGAAAGGCAACATTTGTACGTAGTGCAATCTCCTTCCCTTCTTCACCCTGGAGCGATCTCCATCAATTGGGGAAACTTGGTTGGTTGAGGGCGGAGGGGGAGGAGCGCCCTTTTTAAGAAAAGTTTAAGAAAGTTGTTCGGGGCGGCGAGGAAGGCAGGAGAGAATTTTTTCCTCAAAAATGGAAAAGTTGACGCAGTGTGCTCTTCCTACCTCTACTACACTTGCAGTATGTACTCTCTCTCCCTCTCTCTGCTTTTCTTCCTCCTCCTCCTTGGGGGCTGCCCCCATTTCTTCAAATTTATCCAGCGCTGCAAGAAAGTTCAAACATCTTCTCTCCAACCTTTCTTCCTATGCAAAGTAGCAAGGAGGAGGAGAAGGTGGTCTCTTCTTTGGAGGCAGCACAAAAAAATATGTGAAACAGGAGACAGAGAAAGGGGTGGAGGAGAAGAGAAAGAACTTCCATACCCGGCGGGAGGGTTGTGGGAGGGGGACACGAAAATTTCGCGGCCCCAAACGCCAAATACGACCCAGTTAAACTGTATATTAAAAAGAAACCAGGGATGCTCCATCTGCACTAGGAGAAACAACGGAGAGAAAAGGCAGTTATTCCTACTAATCGTCTTTTCCAGCATTATCTTTCGACATGAGAACCCCCAAGTTTTCTTGCCGGTCCTTGCTCTTCCTCATCTCTCTCTCTCTTTCTCCCCCTTCCCTCCCGCACAAAAGCACTTTTTTCTCTCTCCTCCTAGAGATGAAGAGAGAGGGATGGCTTTGCCTTTGAGATGGAAGAAGAACATCTTGTATCTCTTAGGGCTGGAGAGAGAGAGAGAGAGAAAGAAGTGGTTGGTATCCATATATGACCCCCCTTCTTCCCCGTTTCCTCCCCTTCCTCCTCAGCAGAAGTCCTCTTCTTTCTTCCTCTCTTTTCCCTTTCTTCTTCTCCAATGACAGCTAGGCGAGGTCCACCGTGTGACCAGTTGGAGTGGCACTACAGTCAATTTTCGGTTTTATCCGTATAGTGAAGATGGCAGTCAGCAGAAAAGAAAGCGTCACTGTGTGAAAAGTTGACTTTTAAAAACTTTGCATCGTTCGTGAGAGAAATCTTCACTGCAGTACAGATTTTCCCTACAACAGAACCCCACTATATACGGTACCCTATCGGTATATCGAACGTTGACTGTACGAGTATGGCGGGAAAGAAAGGAGGAGGAGGAGGAGACAGGAAATGGCTGTTTCGTGCTGGACTCTCTCGACTGAACGGACTGAAACAAGAGACCATGACAAGGGTGGGAGGAAAGGGGAAAGAAAAAAAATCGCTTCACCTTCGACTACATCATGAAGGGGAGATCTTTTTATTTGCATTTTACGACCGAATTAGGCGAATTTTTCTCTCCGACTGGGAAACTCGAGAGTGGAGTGCGGTGCGCACAGCAGTATATGTACCCCCCACATCATCAAACGTCTGGCAGCTAAAAATGAGGAGAGGAGGGGGGGGAAGGAAAAACATCAAGAGCTACATGAGAGATTATTCTTCATTCAAAGAACCACACAACTATAGGATAGGAAAGAATGGGGAAGAGAGGGGAGCATTCCAAATGAAACTGAAAGAAGAATGAGAGGAGGAGGAGGAGGAGGAGGAGGAGGATTCCCTCGGCCGTCGCTTTCTTCCGATTAGAATGGATTCGCCCTTCATTTCCACACACCTCTCTCTCCCGAGTCCCTAGTTGTACTACAGTCGAACTCGAATAATCGGGACAGATGGGCACATTTTTTTTCATTATCCAAGTACCCCCTACTACAATTTAACAGAGTGGTTTTAGTATGTATAACCAAACTGAAAATCTGTTACCTGCAAAATTTCCAATTAACCAAAAATATTTCCCGTTATTCCAGTCTCGATATCCGGGTTCCACTGTGCTCCTATACTCTTTCGTCCCTCGGTGCTAATGCCGCTGGTGCAAATATTGACACACGGAGTTGGAGAAGAGGAGGAACGAGGAGAGAGAGAACCTCTCTCTCCTCTTCTCCAGTATCCTCAGTGGCAGGGTGGCCAAGTAGTCTGCCTTATAACCATTATAGCTATTTTTAGCAGTTTTGGCTATTCTTTAACCATTTTGGCTATTTTTTAGCCAGTGTTGGTTACAAATGTGTACATATTTCGGTCTTACGGGATATAAAAACTGTCCATAAAACACATTCACTGCCTTTTTCGAAGTTATTAGGGCTTGTGGATAAGTTGAACATGGCCTGACGTACTGTTGGAGCTTGGACAGGCCAACCTTAGGGTTGGGCGGACTATTCAAGCCATCTAAGACCTGGCAACCCTGCCTGTTGGCTGCGAGAGAAGGAAACATCAGCAGACAGGGAAAGAATCGTGATGAGTGACAGAGCGAAAGAGAATGAGGGCTAAATGTACTACAGGACCCATCTGATACCTCAAAAAAAAAAAGAAGTAGGTAAGGTCCTTCTTGAGAGAGGATAAAAGGTTTTTCTTTCCAGGAAGCCAGCGTGTGATGAAACTGGTCCGTCCCATTCCCTTCCCCAATAAGTGGGGGAGGAGAAAGGAGAGGGAAGGAGGTGGTGATTAATCAGACGGGGATTTGGACCCACCCTAATTAAGGGCGCTTTTCTTCTCCTTTCTCCCTCTCTCTCTTTCTCGAAAGTTTTGGTAGTAGAGCAGGAAGGGAAAGTATGGAGTGGTGGGTCCCACTCATCATGAAAGGGTGGTTAGTGCAACCAATGGAAGTTTATCAAACCGGCATGATTCGTGTCACATCCTCCCAAGGTAATGAAAAACTACTGTAGTACAGTGAAACCTTTCTATACTCGATGGATTTCCCAAACCAGTTTACTCGACCATTGGTTTAATGCATTTTTTCCTCCCCTGTTTTTCCGGGAATTGTATGTGTTGAAAACCCGAGATATCTCGGGGTATTTCCCGGTCGTTTTGACCCATACTCGTAGATTGAGGTTGAGACTCAAGTCACTGAACTCACCCACTTCCCCTTGGAGGCCTTCATGGCGGCGAAGAGCATCTTGAGCTCCTTGACGGTGATGCTGTAGCTGGCCAGGATGCCCATGAGCTCCACCAGCAGATCCACCACCAGCGGGGGCGCTCGTGACAGCCTGGAGAGCAGGTGCTCCAGCAGGCAGGCCTCCGTGCAGGCCTGCAGGTTGCGCACGGACTTGCGCAGGGTGGCCGTGAACACCGACCTAAACAAGGTTGGAAAAGCAAAATTAACAACTAACCAAGATTTCTTTTTAAGCGAGGCCCGACTAATTCAGTTCTTTGGCTGTAGAACTATAAAATCATTCAGTTCTGTGTGCTTGATAGATTTTTTTCCTCCTCTGGTGGATGGAAATTCTCAAATTTATTGCCCGATTTCGTTTTATGGGACTCGGGATAGATTTTACTGTCCACTGTAGTACAACTACTGTACCAGTAGCCTTCCAAATCCTCACCGGTGTTCTGAACTTGGGTGGTTGTCATTGCTGGTATTATTGCTTACAAGGACAAGTGCGAGTGAAAAATGTTCGACTACATCCACATCTACCCACTTAGGACGCCCTTCAGACGTGCACACATCAAAACAGAAGATGGGCTTAATCAGCTAAGGCAAAAGCAAGGAAGAGCTTCGGCTTCCCTCCTTGCTTCATCCAAAATTTAAAGTGCCATCAGTCTTCCTCCTCCTCCCATTCCTCCTCCTATCTTTGCCCTCGCCTTTCCTCTCTTCATTTCCTCTTTTCCAAAGCGCTTTTATCATCATCCCTCCCACTCTGCTATAATAAAAAGCACTCTTCTCTGTTGCTAGTCTGACAAAAAAGCCCACTGCGTACAGTGGACCTCCGCTATAGTAATCTCCGATACTGTAAAAAAAACCTATACAATACAGTATACATTTACTAGTACACAGTACTAGAATTAAAGATTACCTATCGACCTACCTCCACTACAGTAATAGCTCTGCTTGTATCAGTAACTTCCTAGCTGCTGACCGCTGAGTCTGCGATATCGGAGGTCGACTGTACTACCCGACAAATATCGCCGAGGTATCTGTCCTTTCCATAGAAAGGTAAAACACTGAGGTAGGAATCATACGTAATTGAGACTAGCGTGACAATTTGACCTCCGAATACCTCAGCGATATCTCAGAAGTATTGCTGAGAAATTGGTTGGGTACTTCTATACTTCTTATAGGGGGGAGGAGGAGGAGAAAGAAGGCAGCAGCCAGCAGGTGTCTTCTTTCCACCATATGGAAGCTAAAAAACTTGGAAAGGGAGTTGGAGCCTTCAGGAGAAGAAAAAAGGCTATTAGACGTTATGAAGAGCCCTTCCTCTTCCTCCTCCCTTCTCCATCTTTCAGGTTTTGCTACTCCTGGTAGTACAGTAGTAGCACCTTATTTTTCTTTCCGAGGAAAGGAGGGGTGGGGGAAAAACTCCACGATATCAAAAAGTGGCTTTCTAAGGCGACCCAAAAAAGAGGAAGCAGCATGCTTCGTTGTGGTATCTTAGGTACATTTTTAAAAATGACGAATAATTTCTCAACATGGAACACTAAAGTCGCCACTACTCACCACGTCTCCGCCTGCAGGCTTGGGGCGCACTGGTCCAGGAGTCCGAGCATATGGCGCACGTTGGACGGGTGGACGATGACGAAGTTGTTCTCCAGGTCGAACTCGCCGCCCACCAACTGTGGGAAGGAATATGGGAAAGAGAGGTTAGGTAACTGTTGTACGTACACTGCTACTAGCAGTAGTAACGTGTAGTTTCATTGCAAGACTCAATTTCAGGTTTCGATTTCGTGCCCCAGATGTCTCCTCCTCCTCCTCCTCCTCGTCTTTCTTCCTCCCTCTCTCCCTCCTCCCCTTGGGTAATAACAAGCGAATCCCCTTTTTCCATTCTCAACTCATCAGTTATGCATGGGAGACACACCTGCACCAAATTATCCCCCCTTTCTCCTCCTCTTTCTTCAGACGAAATCTGAGACAAATGGAGGAAGAAGAGGAAAGATAGGGTCACAAAACTGGCGCCTCCTGCGCCAAAACTGCTAGCTTCTACATGGGGGGAACAGCAGATTTTTAATTATATACCGTACTACTACAGGGGTTCAGGAGACAGTCTGAGACGTCTTCCCACAGAGCAGGGCAGGTAGATGAGATGCGTCGTAGTATTTCTGCGTATGGGAGTCGGGTTTCAGCAGAAACACAATATCATCAACGGCGGGAGGTGGGAGGAAAAGGAGGAGGAGGAGGAGAAAGATGACGAGGAGGAGAAGGAAGAGGAGGAGGGACAGTTGTTGCAATGTTTTTAAAAATTATACATACAAGACCGGTCTAAACAAGTGTGGCGTCTCTGAGAAAGACCTATTCCTCTCTCCTCTTTCCCCCTCCCCTCCCCCGCCCATATCTCGTAATTAAAGTCTCCCCTTCTTCAACTTAGCATTCACCACAACCCTTCCAAACAGAAGAGCCAAGTTTCCTTTGCGTGTACCAAGAAAAAAGTCCCCTTTTTTGCCATGAGGCACAAAAAAAGAAGAGCCTGGTATTAGCATCTCAAAAAAGACTGGCTTTTTCAGGAAAAAGAAGGGTGGGGAAGAAGGCTCCTTGTCAGAAACAGGTGGTGGAAGGAAAAAAATTCTCTCTTTTTTTTCAGCGGAAGGAGGAAAAGGAATGAAGGCAGAAAAAGTCTTGTAGTACCAGTAGCAACTTCCAAAAAAACCTCGACATACTTTTGGATCCTCCTCCAAAGTCCCGGAAAAAAGCTTCCGATGGATGTTGGTCGGTGGGAAGAGGAAGAAGGACTTCCAGTTGTACCAGAAAAGGGGTCGCAGCCTTTGGCTTGGTGTGTGGTAGTAGTAGTAGTACGATGCGTGTGGGGTGACCAGGGGGATTCTGTGTGTGTTGGGGTTGCGAGAGAAGGGAGGGGAAGGAAGCCTTCTGGCCCCAGGGGCCACATGTGGCAAAAAGTCCGCATTCCTTTATGTGGTTTTCTCTCATGGCGGTTGTGGTCGGATTCAAATGATTGGGTGTGGCGGTCAACTTTGAGTCTTTTTAGGCCGGTGGACTCCCAAGTTTTGAAGGAATAAAGACCATTTGCACACCCACTCACTCACTCTATCCATCCCCTCCGCAGCGCGAATGGAATAGTAGTGTTACTACAGTACGTACTATATAGTGCCACCATTGCAAAGAGAAGTGGGTAGGGGTTGGGATGAGGGATACAGTACTGTACAGTGAAACTTCGATACACATGTACCATACGTACATAAGTACAAGTGATTCTGCCCATTAGTGACAAACTTTTAACAGCATAGAAATGGATGCATCGACACAGTGCACTGCATCAATATACTGTAGTGCTGCTGACCAACCGAAGTTCTACTGTAGTACTACAGTACATGGATTCTGGCCAGCAGAGGGGGAGGGGGAAAGAGGGAGAAGGGAAAGAAGGAGAGAAAATGGAGATGGTGAAATCTTCCCCTCCTTTCTCATCTCACTGGCCTAGACGTGTGCGAGAGAAAGTTGCCAACAATATGCCACTTGAGATTGCATCTTGATGCAGCGCCGTCTCACATCTCTTTCCCCCCTCTCCCAAAAAAAGAGAAAACGACGGCCTCAAAAACTTCCTTTTCCAGAATATTTGCTTTATAGTCTTGGTCTGCTGCAATATTAGTACCTCATCATGTACATGCTGAACTATTGCACAAGCGGGAAACTTCCTGGAAACTTTTAATAGGAGAATCTTGGAACTTTCATATTCAACTGTGCACCTATCTGTACATACTAGGTACGTACATATGTATGAAGAGGTGCTGATGCCAAAGAGCTGGATAAACGTAATGGCAGGAAGGAGATACCGTACACACAGAAATAGAGAGAGAGAGATCCATCCACCTTCTTCTTGGCAAGACCCCCGTCCTCCCATCAGAAAGTCTTGCCCCCCCCCTCCCTTGCCCAACCCAACCGAACCAACCCAACGCCACCCAGACGAGGCTGACAGAGGCACTGTCGATACATCATTTGGGAGAAAAGGGGGAAAGGACGAGGGAAGTAGGAAAGAAAAAAAGAGTTGCTGCCACTGCCGCTGCTTAATTCCGGAATCCTCCTCTTTCTCTTCCTCCTCCTTCAGCATCCATCCATGCCATTAGCATCCCTAATGCTGTCTGCGCCCACGTGCAGCAGTAGTGGTAGTACAGTGGCATCTCGATTTTACAATGTCGGGGGTCAGCACCGGAACAAACAGCGATTTCGAGATGTCTTGGCAAGACGAGACAATAGTAAAATGGTGATTCGCGAAACTGAGACTTACCGTAAAAAAATCTAGATTCTACTGTAGGTACTACTACTACTAGATGGAGAAAGAAGAGGGATAACGCGAAGAGAGGGGGAAATATCAGGAAACGCAATTAATGTGCTCTCAGCTTTCTCTCCCACATCTCTGTACTACATATAGCACAAAATGTTCTGGAGCTGGATTCATCATGACGTCAAAAGAGTTTTCATTTCTTCCACATTCTGTTATATTAAGATTCTTCCCTTTGATCATGACGAGATTTGCTTCGCACACACAGACACAGTGTAACTCTAGTACTTGGGGGGAGGGAGAAAAGGAAACTGAATCCTTCCTCAGCCGTTCGTGCTCCACTTTCAGCCTCTCGTGGGGAAACGTCAAGAGAGAAAGAAGCCAACGACTGTTGGTTGGTTGGTTTGGAAAGGGGAAGGAAGAAAGCTGTTGCAAAAAAAGCCAGAGAGGGGGGAGAAATGTACAGAATCAGCTTTGCAAGGTCGGAAGAAGAAGATGGGTGGAAAAGAGGAGAGGAGGAGGGTGGAAGAGAAGAAGAAGAAATTCATGAAAAATTCATGACTTCAATATTTCCTCTTGCCGGCTTCCACATCAGCTCTGACTCTCAATCTGTGGCTGCCTCTGCTCACTCCACCTCCCTTTTTGCCGTATGCTGATTCTCAAGGGATTTTCTATACCAGAAGACTCTCTCTCTCTTTCCTGATGGCACTTAAGAGGAAAGGCGGCGCAACGTCCATGAGTGTTGTGCCACTTCCTTTTGCCCGAGGCATCATCCAAACACTTTTCCCTCTCCTCCTCCTCAACTTCATACCCGACACGTCTCGCCAATTTGATGATGAACATATGCATGTGCGTGTATACATTTTTCACTTTCTCATTGCTTTTCTGTTAAAGCGTTTTTTCGTGTGCTACAAGTACTGTCGCATTTCTGCAAGTGCCGAGTGCTCTTGTGCTGTCCAACGACAAAAAAAATCAATACCTTTCTAACCCAAGTCCACGGGTGCCTTTACAATTGGTCGGTTTCGAATTCAGAGAAGGGGGAGGGGGAGAGGTCACACTCCCGGGTGAAAGCAAACTGTTCCTCCCCTTCTCCTCTCCTCTTCTCCGTGTGTGTGTGTGTGTGTGCATGCGTGTACTACTTACTACGTGGTCTTTATTGCAAGGAGGTGCAGCTAGTTCAGTTCTACCTACCTACTACAGTGCTACAAACACACCTGGGAGGAGGAGAGCACCAGAGGTGAGTTCTGCACACAGCTTTTTTTTCACACAAAAAATTAGGTCAGTTCTCCTAGTGATCTAAGCAGCATTGCCTCTCCCGTCAGAAGCATCCTTTGGATCACCCTACCCCCTTCCTCTCTTTCGCAGCCGCCGTTAGCATCAAATTATTCCGTGGGGAGATAGAAAGCAAAGAGGAAGAGGAGGAGGAGGGCGGCAAGACAAAGCAAAGGGGCAAGGTGAAGTCAGACAACTCTGCGTAGAACCCTAGTACCAGTACCAGTACAGTAGAGTAGAATCTGCTTAAGTGAGAATCGGGTAAATGGATATCTCACTAAAATGATTTTGCATAAACCATTTGGAAGAAACTGTCTATGTATACCGGTAATTCTGTTCCAAAAAGTGGGAATGGGGAGAAAACTTGCCCGCTTCCCGACTTTTACCTGAAGCGGGCTTGACTTCCTTCCTTCCTTCCTTCCTTCCTTCCTTCCTTCCTTCCTTCCTTCCTTCCTTCCTTCCTTCCTTCCTTCCTTCCCAGCAGTGGGCTTGCCCATTTCCCTTAGGACATGCGTTACTGGCGGCATCTGCAGCAGAGCAACCAAAGAAGAGGAGAGACAGAGAGAAAGGAAAAGGAGGCAGCAAAAGGCCCTGCCTCCCTCCGAAGTCCTTTTGACTTACTCCTCCTTCCTACTCTTCCTCTCCCCTCCTCTCCATTCTTCCCGTTTTCTCGCGAGCACCCTGGTTTAGGATTGGCATGCTGCTTGTTCCTTACTTCGTATGTACAATACTAGTAGAACATCGATATACTGTCGATGCATCCATTTCCATGGAGATAAGAAGTGGTCTTCAGTGCTCAATAGACTCTGCTGAGAAAGTTCACTACGTGAAGGTTCCACTGTACTAACTCCCATTGTCATATTTCTACAAGTAATCAATATTAGTGATTCTAACCCCACTTACAAGCTGTGCCTAAGTAGACTGCTATTCCATGTACCAGTTGACTCTAACCTGCGTAATTAGCTCCCTCCCCCACCAAAGCACCGCATTCATTCACAGAACGACTTTCCTGACTTGTTACCTCGCCTCTCCCCCCTTGCTCTACAAGAAAAATGCATTGGGGAGATCTCCTGCCTCCTTCCCTTTTTCAGCCCCAGGAAGATAAGGAGAGAGGAAATCCTAACTGGAGGAGGAGGAGGAGGAGGAGGAGGAGGAGGAGGAGGAGGAGGAGGAGGAGGAGGAGGGGGAGGAGGAGGAGGGGGAGGAGGAGGAAGAGGAGGAGGAGGAGGGAAAGAGACTTTGGGCCAAGCAAGAAGACCCTTTTTCTATCTCTTTCTCCCCCTCCTTCTTCCTCCCCTGCCCAGATTCCCGGGCTTTTCTTTAGCCCGAGCGAAAGGGAGATGGAGGAGAAGGAAGCACAATTCAAAGAGAAGGGAGGAAGCCTCGTCCTTCCTTCCTCTCGCAGGCTGATGCCGCCACTAATTACCTTCTCCTTACAGGCCTCAAGAAGTACCTAAT